>Ga0315277_10009961_pt1 | contig 12098 bp, 13 predicted proteins | sample YL17G05_15_MG_FD_203695 | JGI IMG/M metagenome (GOLD analysis project Ga0315277, IMG submission 203695) | Sediment microbial communities from Yellowstone Lake, YNP, Wyoming, USA - YL17G05_15 | ecosystem: Environmental > Aquatic > Freshwater > Lake > Sediment | place: USA: Wyoming | collected... | reverse complement strand
TGTCAATATCGCCGGCGGCGTTGCGAAGGCGTTGATGGGCCCGTTCCAACGCGGCCTTGGCGCGGTCCAGATCAATCTCGGTCGAAAATTCGGCGGCATCGGCCAGAATCGTGCAGTTGTTGGCCGAGTTCTCCAAAAATCCGCCGGTGACCGCAAATCGTATCACCCTCCCCGTAGCATCCTTGACGGTCAATTTACCCGGCATCAGCGAGGTGATAATGGGGGCATGGTCGCTTAAGATACCAAGGTAACCGACGGATCCGGGCGCGATGACCGAGGCCACCTCGTCCTCGTAGATGATTCGTTCGGTAGTGACGACCGACAACTTAAACATCACTTTTCTCGCTGCATCCGTTCGTGGTTTTCCAGGACTTCCTCAATCTGTCCGGTGTAATAGAAGGCCTGCTCGGGGACATGATCCAGCTCGCCATCGGCGATTTTCTTGAAACCTTTGATCGTATCCTCGATTTTGACGTACCGGCCGGGTTTGCCCGTGAACGCCTCGGCCACGAAAAACGGCTGTGAAAAGAATCGTTGAATTTTGCGCGCCCTGGCAACCGTCTGTTTGTCGTCCTCGGACAGCTCCTCCATCCCGAGAATGGCGATAATCTCCTGAAGGTCTTTGTAACGCTGGAGAATCTGCTGCACCCGGCGCGCCACGGTGTAGTGCTCCTCGCCGACGATGTCGGGATCGAGGATGCGCGAAGTGGAATCGAGCGGATCGACGGCCGGATACAATCCCAAGGAGGAGATCTGGCGCGACAGCACCGTTGTGGCGTCCAAATGCGAGAAGGTCGTGGCGGGAGCCGGGTCGGTCAAATCGTCGGCCGGGACATAAATCGCCTGAACCGAGGTGATCGATCCGGCCTTGGTCGAGGTGATGCGTTCCTGCAGAGCGCCCATTTCGGTCGAAAGCGTCGGCTGGTACCCGACCGCCGACGGCATCCGTCCCAGGAGGGCCGAAACCTCGGAACCCGCCTGGACGAAGCGGAAGATGTTATCGATGAATAAAAGAACGTCCTGGTGTTCCTCGTCCCGGAAATATTCGGCCAAGGTCAGACCGGACAGGCCTACGCGCAGACGGGCGCCCGGCGGCTCGTTCATCTGCCCGAACATCATGGCCGTCTTGGCCAAAACGCCCGAATGCTTCATCTCCAGCCACAGGTCGTTTCCCTCACGGGTGCGCTCACCGACGCCGGCAAACACCGAATAGCCGCCGTGCTCGGTGGCGATATTATGGATCAACTCTTGGATAATCACCGTCTTGCCGACCCCGGCGCCGCCGAACAAGCCGACTTTGCCGCCTTTGGAGTATGGTTCCAAAAGGTCGATCACCTTGATCCCGGTCTCGAACATCTGCGGCGTGGTTTCCTGATCTTCGAGCGTTGGATTGGGACGATGGATCGGCAGCCGCATGGTGTCCGGAGGAAGCGGATCGAGGCCATCGATGGTGTCACCGAGCAGATTAAAGATTCGGCCCAGGGATTTTTCCCCCACGGGAACCGTAATCGGCCCGCCCGTGTCGCGGACCGGCATGCCCCGCACCAGACCGTCGGTGGAGGCCATCGCCACACAGCGCACGATATTGTCGCCGATATGGTTGGCGACTTCGACGGTGAGGTCGATGCTTCGCGCCTTGTCCTCAATTTTGAGGGCGTTGAGCATCTTGGGCAATTGGTCGGAATCGAACTCACAATCGACGGTCGGTCCGATCACCTGAACGACTTTTCCGATGTTTTCAGCCATGAAATGTAAACTCCACACTATACGTCATTGTCTCGACTGGGCCGGCCGCATCCGTCCCGGGATCAGATTCCGACCGGCGTACCCTCTATGCTCTCAGCGCCTCGGCGCCGCTGACCACCTCCAGCAGTTCCTTGGTAATAGCCGCCTGGCGCGCCTTGTTGTACTGGAGCGTCAGCCGGTCAATCATCTCCTCGGCGTTGTTGGTGGCCATCGACATCGCCAGCATCCGGGTGGCCTGTTCCGAGGCAAACGAATTGGCCAAGGCCGACTGCAGGCGGATCAGCGCGTATCTCGGAAGCAACTCCGTGAAAATTGTTGCCGCATCGGGCTCGAAAATGTAAACCCCGCCGGTGACTTTCTTTTCGTCGGCCGCCTGAGGCCGCTCGATATTCAGATACTTTTCCAGCGTCACCCGCACCCTGGCGATCGAATGGAATCTGGTGTAGAGAAGGAAAATCTCATCCGTCTCACCGGAGGTGAAGCGGCCGGTCAAGTACCCCACCAGATCGCGGATCATGGGCATATCAAGCCGGGCGCCGAATTCGTTGAAGGCTTTGACAACAGGCCATTGTCGGCGCCGAAAGTAGAGATTCCCTCGGCGGCCGACGGCGACCAATTCCGCCTTGTCGGGATCTTTGCCCTCCAGCCAGCTCTCCGCCCGACGAATGAGATTGGCGTTGAACGCTCCGCACAACCCCCGGTCGGACGTTACCAGCACCAGCGTCTGCCGGTTGACCTCGCGTTTTTCGAAGTAAGGATGGGTCAGTTTTTCGGTCATGGCCGACGATAGATGCCCCAGCATCTCGGCCATTTTTTCGGCATACGGGCGCGCCTGTTCCGCCTGAAGCTGTGCCTTGCGCAGTCGGGCTGCGGCCACCATTTTCATGGCCCGGGTGATCTGTTCGGTGGATGTGACCGAGCGGATTCGTTTTCGTATGTCGCGAAGCGTTGCCATAAGCTATGCCGTTATTTCACCTTCGTCATGAATTGTTCTTTGACTTTCTTGACCGCCTCATGCAGTTTGCTTTCGGTCGCCTCGGAAATGGCCTTATCCTTGGCAATGGCGTGCATGACATCGGGAAATTCCTTTTCGACGAAGGCCAGATACTCCAATTCGAATTTCCTGACCGCCGGCAGGGGGATGTCATCGAGATACCCGTTGACGCCCGCCCAGATAATAGTCACCTGTCGTTCCAGCGACTGCGGAACGTACTGACCCTGCTTGAGGATTTCCACCATCCGTTCGCCCCGCGCCAGCTGCCGCTGAGTGGCCTTGTCAAGATCGGAACCAAACTGCGCAAACGACGCCAGTTCGCGGTATTGCGCCAAATCAAGACGCAGCGAGCCGGCGACCTTTTTCATCGCCTTCGTTTGGGCGTTGCCGCCGACCCGGGAAACCGAGATCCCGACGTTGATCGCCGGCCGGACGCCGGCAAAAAACAGGTCCGGTTCCAGATAGATCTGGCCGTCGGTAATGGAAATGACGTTGGTCGGAATATAGGCCGACACGTCGCCGGCCTGCGTTTCGATGATCGGCAGGGCCGTCAACGACCCGCCGCCCAGTTCATCGCAGAGTTTGGCCGCGCGTTCCAGCAGGCGCGAATGGCAGTAGAAGATGTCGCCGGGATACGCTTCACGGCCCGGCGGACGGCGGAGCAAAAGCGACAATTGACGATACGCCTGCGCGTGCTTGGTCAGGTCGTCATAGAAGACGACCGCGTGCCGGCCGCTGTCGCGGAAATACTCGCCCATGGCGCATCCGGCGTAGGGCGCGATGTACTGCAGCGGAGCCGGATCGTTGGCCGTCGCCGCCACCACCGTGGTATATTCCATGGCGCCGTGCTTTTCGAGGATCTCGACCACCCGCGCCACACCGGAGGCCTTCTGCCCGATGGCCACGTAGATGCAGCAGACGTCCATCCCCTTTTGGTTGATGATGGTGTCAATCGCAATGGCCGTCTTGCCCGTCTGGCGGTCGCCGATGATAAGTTCGCGCTGCCCGCGGCCGATGGGGATCATGGAATCGATTGCCTTCAAACCGGTCTGAACCGGCTCCTTCACCGGCTGGCGCTGAACGACGTTGGGGGCATGGCCTTCGAGCAGGCAATGCTTGTCGGTCACGATCGGGCCTTTGTCGTCCAAAGGCTCGCCGATCGGGTTGACCACACGACCGACCAGGGCGTCGCCCACCGGCACCTGCGCCACCTTTCCCGTGCGGCGAACGGTATCCCCTTCCTTGATGTTTCGGTCGCTGCCAAAAATGGCGACGCCGACGTTGTCCTCCTCCAGGTTGAGCACCAGACCGGTGACATCCCCCGGAAACAACACCAACTCCGACATCATGACGTCGTCCAGGCCCCATACCCGGGCGATGCCGTCGCCGACCTGAAGGACGGTGCCGACCGATGCCATCTCAAGTTTGGTCTCATACCTGGCGATTTCTTTTTGAATGATCGCTGAGACTTCTTCAGGATTTAGACCCATACGCCGTTACTCCTGCCTTCGGGCTTATTGTAAAACCTGCTCTTTGTCATTGCGAGCGAAGTCCGGCAGTTGCCGGACGTAGCGAAGCAATCTCCAGCATGCAGACACCATGGCGGAAATGGCGATTGCTTCGTCGTCGGTCCGGCAACTGCCGGACCGGACTCCTCGCAATGACCGTTGTCGAACTTATTCAACACGCCCATTCGCTTCGGTTTCATTCTCGTTTGCATCATGGTCGAAGATCGCGAGGACCGAGTCCGCCTCAGGCGACCTTCAGTTTTCTCAGTTCTTCCCTCAACAGAGACAGCTTGTATCTGACCGATCCGTCGATAATCCGGTCTTTGAGGATAACGATCATGCCGCCCAGGATATGCGGATCGATCTTCTCGATCAGCACGATTGTTTGGCCGGTCTTGGCCTCCAGCTGCCGGGTCAGGCGGCTGCGCTCGTCGTCCCGCAAAGGAACGACGGTGATGACCTGCGTCTTCACGACCCCTCGCGCCTCTTCGACCAACTCGCGGAATTCCCGGACGATATCATGAAGAAACCCGATCCGGTGCTTGTCGATCAGGACCACCAGGAATTCCAGAAAGAGCGGTTCCAGACGGGGCGCGAACACTTTTCGCACCAGGGCCATCTTGTTCTGCTCGCGGATGTGCGGGGCCAGCAGGAATTGCACCAGCGTCCGGTCGGCCGTGATAATCTCGTCGAGGGTTTTGAACTGTTCGTACGCCGTGTCGATCAGTCCCCGCTCCCGCACGAGATTGAACAGCGCGGTCGAATACTTGACGGCCACCTGCTGGGTCAGCATAGTCTATGCCTTCTCCACGTTTTCGATGAATTCCGCTACCAGTTGCCGGTGCCGCTCGTCGTCCAGCTCGGCCGTGATGACTTTCTCGGCGGCGGCAATCGTCATCGAGACGATGTCCTCCTTGAGCGTCACTCGCGCCTTTTCCACGTCGCGTTCCAACTCGCCTTTGGCCCGGGTAATCATATCCTTGGCCTCGCGGCGGCCCTGTTCCTTGATCTCCGCCGCCGCCTGGCGTCCGTCATTGATGGCCTCGCTCAGTTTTTGCCGGGCCAAAACGTCAATATCCTTCAGTTTGGCCTCGAAATCCGCCTTGATCGTGGCCACCTCGGCCTTGGTGTGGTCGATGGCGTCGAATTCGGCCTTGATCTTCTGCCGCCGCTCTTCGAGGATGTCCATGATCGGCCGCCAGGCGAACTTCTTGAGAATCCAAACGGTGATGAGGAAGCCGACGATATGCGTCAGTATCAGTTGTACATCAAGATTCATAACCGTATCTCCACGACGTCAACGGGCCTGCTCTGCCCCCGGCTGATGGGTTTTCCGGGCAGAACGATTCACCGATACCGGCGCTCACCCGCCGATTTTGCCCATGACCAAGAGAAAGGCCACCAGGGCGTAAATCGTCAAGGCTTCGATGAACGCGGCGCCGATGATCATACCGGTCTGAATCTTGCCGATCGCCTCCGGCTGACGCCCCATCGCCTCCATGGCCGAACCGATCGCCCGGCCCAAACCGACCGCCGATCCGATCGCGGCGATACCGACGGCCAGGGGAGCCGCCAGCGCCAAACCTGTTTGATAATCCATCGTGTTTACCTCCACGCAAGTGTCTTTATTGTTGATCGATGTTGCTTCCTCACTCAATGCTCCTCATGGGGCAGAACCATCATGATGTACGACGTCGACAGCATGGTAAAGACCAGCGCCTGAATGGTCGACGTCAGCATGGCCAGAAAATAAAACGGCACCTGGAAGGGAAATCCGATCGGGCTGCCGAAGATGCCCAGAAACATGATGCCCAACCCGACCATGGCCGCAATCAGGATGTCTTCGCCCATAATATTGCCGAAAAGCCGCAGCGCCAAAGACATTGGCCTGACGAACTCGCTGATGATGTGCAGCGGCAGGTTGATCACCGCCAAAGACCAGGTGATGGCCGAGCTGGGTTCTCCGGCCAGATGATGCAGGTACTTCAGCGGTCCCAGGCGGGTCAAGGCCGTGTACTGCACGTACAGAAAAACCGTGATGGCCAGCGCGGCCGTGGTGTTTATGGCCGCCGTCGGCGAATGCAGAAACGGCACCAGCCCCATCAAGTTCATAAACCAGATATAGACGAACAACGTCGCCAAAAAGGGAATGTACCGGTCGGTCTCCTTGCCCAGCATGGCATGGATCAGGTCGTACAACCACCCGAAGAGCATCTCGACGAAATTCTGAAACGGGCCGGGGATCAGCTGACGTTTCCGGTACACGATCATGGCGCCGATGATCAGAATCACGGCCATCAGCAGGGCAAAGAAGATCACCTCGTAGTGGTGCGCGAATGACTCACTGATGAAGGTGAGGATATTCGGAATGTGTGGTTTTTCACTCTCGGCGGCTTTGCCCGGCCCGGCATGTTCGGCGGCCTGCTGGACCGCGCCCTGCGCGGTAAGAATGGTCGTATTCAGGAGTTTCCAGAACACTATGCTACGCCTCGCGAATCGCCTTCCGGACGGACGACGTCGATGTTAAGTATGGCCCGTCCCGCCGCCTTGAGCGCCATCACCGCCAGGACCATCGACAGGCCGATAATCAGCGGGACCGGACGAAACACGTTGACCGTAAACAGGAAATAACCGGCGGCATACAGCAGCGGGAATTTCAGCACGGCCAGCCCGAGGGCGGCGGTCTTGTCGACTCCGCCCGGTCGGACGACGGCGCGAATCAACGCCGCCAGGAAAATGAGGTTGACCATCGACCAGATGCCGGCGGAGAAAACGGCCAGGGCATCGTAAAAGTCGACGTAGACCGTCCCGAACACCAGCGTCAGCAACAGCACGACGCCGGTTGTCTTCAGCGTCCGAAAAATGAAATCAGGTCCGATCGTCATCGTCGGTTTCTTCCCCGCTATCCGTCACCATTTTGATCAACCGATACACTTCCCTGCCCGATGACACAAAGCCCATGAGAATCAGCACCAGCATCAGGTACGGCGCCGTGCCCAGCTGGCCGTCGAGCCAATGGCCCATAAAGTATCCGACCAGCGGACCGGCAACCATGATGAAGGGCAGGGCGGTCAGGACGCTTATCTGCCTGATACCCTCAATGTGCTTTTTCTTAGCCGTAGCCCTGCTTCTTCATTTCGCGCATTCATCGACAACGGCTCGACGCAAAACTCTACTCCCCGTGTTACGTCGACCTTTTATGAAGCGACATATATATTTCTCAACGCCGGTGTGTCAAGCCGTTTCGCATCGGCGTCGCCGCTTTTTTCACCACGCCGCGATATCGGAAGCGATCGAACCGATTATCGGCGATGAAACCAATCCATTATCAGACTATCGCTTACGCCCTTTCAGTTCGACGGTCATGGTTTACATTTCACATGACCCGCCCGTCGGCGATTTTTTCATCGGCCAAATCCCCGGCGGCAAATAACGGGACCACCGGCAGACGGGTAAGCCCCGCAAAATCGTCGCTTTCCCCGCTTGACGGGACGAGAACCATCGCCGAATCGACCCGAAGGCTTTCCAACTGGAAATCGCCGATATGCCGCCATTCCCGTTCGTTCATCCATCGGCCGCCGCCTCCTCTATGCTGGAAATACGGTTTTTGATCCCCCGGAAGCAACTTAAAACCTTGAGGCAAACCGTACTGGACGGGGCGAAGGCCGAGGTTGCAGGCAGCCTGTAGATCAATGCCGATGCCGTACGGTTCAAAATAGGGGTTGACCAGTCGCGGCCGGTAACGGAACAATTCCGCGCTGTCCTCCGGAGACCACCGGGTAAAGGCAACGACCTGGTAGCCATCCCGAATGCAATTGCCGCTGGCATAAACAACGCCGGACTCCAAGATATTCGCCAGCGTTTTCCGCGCCGAATGGCAGTATTCCTGGTCCGAACCCAACAGCGTCATATAATACGCGAAGTCCGATTCGCGCGGCCAGGGACCGGAGACACTCCGCGTAAAGTGGATAAGAATCTCACGCCCGATCAATCCGGGGTTGATGCGGCTGGCATCGTACCGGGGACGAGGCCGCCGGGATTTTTCGTAGGGGATGCCGAAATCGGAGCAGACCTTGTCCGCCCGGCCGGCGATAAGCCGGTCAAGGTTTCCTCCGGGGCGCACGGAAACCGGGAAAAGCAGATCCGCCGTTTCGGCGATCAATTCGTCCCGTCGCGGCCAGGAGGTCTTCTCGCTTGCGCCGTGTCCGTTCTCATAGAAGAGAAATCCGGACGTTTCGGAACCCAGCCGAAACCGGCGACGCACGTCTTCCGCGACTGATTGAAGGTCTGGGCCCGCCGCCGGCAGCACAATCAGACTGTTTAGGCCATGTTTGCCGGCCAGCGCCAGCACCAATTCCCAGGTATTCATTCCCAGCGAGGTTATAACGGTCAGACCGCGTTGCGCCAGGCCCGCAACGGCCGCTTCGGTCGCTTTGACCCACGCATCGGCGCCGAGGGGGAACTTTGATTGACGCGAATTGATAACGGCGCCTTTGACGCTTCCCGGCAAATCGTGAGGCCCCAAGTATGTCAAATCTTCGGACACGCGGTGATGCCTCCCGCGGATCAAGTGATGCCTGTCGATGCCGCCGAAAAATAACGCCTGCTATGCCGCCGGCAAAGGGAAAATCAGCGGCGTTCGCGGCGCATAACCGCCGCCACGATCGGCGGGATAAACACGAGCTGAATAATAATGCCCGGGATGCCGGCCACGACGGCCACCGAGAAATAAGTGCCGATACCGTACGGCAACTGGATAAAAAGGCCCAACACCAAGAGTCCGACCGCAAATCCCACCCGGCCGAGCACGAGCGAAATCACAAGAGCAATAAGGATATTCATGCGCAGCCGGTAGTAGAACAAACCGGCCGTCAGACCGTACAGGCATAATTCGATGCTCATCAGCGGCACGGCATACGTGGGCGGCATCCCGGTCAGAGCGAACGACGCCGCCGGAGCCAACAGGCCGACGACTATCCCGGAAATCGGGCCGCCGAGAAATCCCGCCAAAAGGACGGGGATGTGCATCGGCAAAAAAATCCTCCCGCCCATGCCGAACTGATGGAACACGACCGGAAACAGCACCGCCAGGGCCAGAAACAACGCGGTGCGAACGATCATTTTTGACGCCGGGTTCATTTATTCCTTATAACCAATCGCCAGGTAAAGGTTTTTATCGTCGATCACGTCCCAGCGGACAAAATGCCCGCGCGCAAACATATCTTCCAGCGCGCGCCGGTCGGGAAGCTGGTCGTAGTCAACCGGGCCGCCTGCCCGGTGATGGATGCGGGCCAATTCGTCGCGACCGGAAAGGTGGAGGATGACCAAACGTCCCTCCCGCTTAAGGATGTGGTTGGCGCGATGAATGGTCTCGTCCTGACGGGCAAAATGCGGAAAGGCGGAATAAGAAATGATCACATCGAAGGTATTTTCCCGGAAAGGGAGGCAGCAGGCATCCGCCTCGACGACGCCGATGTTATGGAACGGGAAATTGCGGCGGGCCTTATGCGCCAACCGGGGGGCAAAATCGACGCCCACGATATAGCCGTTTTCCCCGACGCGCCGCCGCAAGAGATCGAACAGCACGCCCGTCCCGCAGCCCAGGTCGCATACGGTCAGGCCGGGTGCGATATTCACCTGGTCGATAACGTGCGACAGTCGTTCGAGGTCCTCCGCGGTCGAATCGAGATCCCAGCCATCCGCGAGAGAATCAAAGAATTCCTGCTTGTCATTCATATTCATTAGAACCGGCGTACGGTTTTCGTTATCCTGCCCGTAGATACCATATGCCCGCGCCCTTGTCAAGCCGTTCCGGACGCAGAGGCCGATCAGCGGGCAGTATTTCCCGCCCGGCGGTTGAAGAATCATTTTGACTTCGGAGACGACCCGGCCTATATTGCGCCATCGGAGGTTCTGATAAACCCAATTGCCTATGCCGGTCATGAAGGATTATTATACGATCAAATTGCACGATACCGACGCCGCCGGTATCCTGTTTTTCGCCCATCAGTTCAGTATCGTTCATGATTTGTATGAAAAATTCCTAGGGAGCATCGGCTATGGATTCAAAGAAAGATTCGACCACCGGGACTTTTTCATTCCCATCGTGCACGCCGAAGCCGATTTCAACCAGCCTTTGACCGTCGGAGATACGATTGAGGTCGCGCTTTCGGTCGGCCGCGTCGGCCGGACTTCCTTCACCCTCGAATTCCGTTTGACCGATCTCGACGGCACCGTCGTAGGGTCGGCCATCACGGTGCACGTCACCACCGACCCGGCCACCGGCCGGAAAATCGACCTGCCGGAGTCATTCCGCACCAAACTGGAGCAGGCGGCCCACAGCCGCGACTAATTCCTCCTTGTCCACAAATCCGGATACTGCGATCGCAGAGATTGCCGGTCATACTTGCCGGTTCCGGTCAGAGGCAGCCGATCGACAATGACGATATGATCCGGGATCATTATCTTCGGCAGGCGTGGCGCCAGCGCTTCTTTAAATGCCCTCGTCGTGACCTGCGGATCGGATAGTTCGACGAAAGCAACCGGCCGCGTCCCCCACTTGACGTCGGGGATTCCCATGACCACCACCCCCGAGACCCCGTCGAGCATGTTAATCGACCTTTCAATCTCGTTGAGATCGATTTTCTCCCCGCCCGACATTATAACCGAGTCGGCGCGGCCGATCACGGTCAGGTACCCTTCGTCGTCGAGCAGACCATCATCGCCGGTGTCAAACCATCCATCCTGGGTCAGCGGAGACTGGGGTATGTCGAGATATCGTGAAAATACCGCCTCTCCCCGCACCATGATTCTGCCCGGCTGTCCCGGCGGAACAGGTTCGCCGAGGGCGTCCACAATATCAAGCTCGCGATAAGGAAGGGCTTTGCCTGCGGTATGGAGTTTATCGGGTCCATCCGCAGGCGGCAGGAGGGTAACCATAGAGGTCGTCTCGGTCATGCCATAGGTGGTTAAGACCGGCAAACGGCGGGCGGTGATTTCATCCCGTAGGCGCTTTGGGCAGGCGGCGCCGCCGAGAATAATGCCTTTGACGTGACGAAGATCGTTCGATGCATCGGCGCTAATCACTTCGGTCAGCATAGTCGGCACCACCGACAGGTATCCCAGCCGGCCGGCGGCCGCCGCGGCAATTATCGCCTGGGGATCGAATCGATCCATGATGAGGGCGTTGCATCCGGCCAGCGCCGTGCGAAACGGAATCAAAATGCCGCCGACATGATAGAACGGCAGCACGGCCAGCCAGCAGTCGGATTCATCACAGGCGATCACTGAGGCTGTCCCCAAGGCGCTGGCGTAGAGATTGCGCCAGGTCAGCCTGACGCCGCGTGAAGGGCCGGCGCTTCCGGAGCTGAAGATAATCAGCGCCTCTGCGTCCAGAGAATACGCCGCCGTCGGTGGATGAGATCGAGGGGGAATCTCGGCCGACACGATGTCGTCGATTCGAACCGACCGCACCCCGGAGAGAAACGTGAGAGCGCCATACCCGGCGTCAACGATCACAACCCGGCCGTGCGCCTTCTCCATTTGTGACATCCAGGCGGATTGATTCAGCCGAAGATTCAGCGGCATCAGCGTGACACCCGAGCGAAAAGCGGCAAACAGCAGAACGGCATACGAAATGGAATTCCGACTCAACACGGCCGCCACGTCGCCGCTTCTGATGTCGTGCCGCTGCAAGCTGACGCGGGCGGCATCAATCATGCGGTCAAGTTCCCGGTATGAAATCCGGCGATCTCCGTCGGTCAGCGCCAACCGATCCGGGGCGCTTTTGGCCCAATGAGACACCGGGCATGGAACAGGAGCAGTTAGAGTTTTTCCCACAGATCGTCTCC
>Ga0315277_10009960_pt1 | contig 12099 bp, 6 predicted proteins | sample YL17G05_15_MG_FD_203695 | JGI IMG/M metagenome (GOLD analysis project Ga0315277, IMG submission 203695) | Sediment microbial communities from Yellowstone Lake, YNP, Wyoming, USA - YL17G05_15 | ecosystem: Environmental > Aquatic > Freshwater > Lake > Sediment | place: USA: Wyoming | collected... | reverse complement strand
ACGCCGTTACAAAGCGGAGAGCTTGTGCGTATTTATGGAATCGGTAATAAGGGTAAGATACAGAAAGTTCCTAAATATTATTGGACGAGAAACGATATAAAAATCGATGGAAATCTCAAGAATCCGTTATTCACAAAGAATCAACTCAAGCTGCCGATGCCCAATCGAATCAACGCAATATCCGAGAGTTACAGGTATGGAGCATTCGTTTCTACGAACGGCATGGTAGTTGGAAAAATCCGGAATTTAGGTATCGACAGCTCCAAATTTTACGGTTGGATGCAGATGAAAACCTATAAGGATGTTGTCAAATCACTCAGGGACAAAACGGGCATACATACCGGTTATGCACGTGGTTTCGATCGTTTCACGAATGGTAAAGACATTACCAAGCGACAGCGGTCATTACCGCCGAAGAAACAGAACAACAAACTCATCGCCGATATGATAGCCCTTAAGCTTAGTATAAATTCAAGCGCGCTTGGGATTACACCGATCGGATTCGGTGAGCTCATATACAGCGACGGTACGGATAATCCGTGCAACGGAATGAGGATCAAAGACATTGCAGCGTATACCGATTCATTGATGATGGGTTACTACATGGGCCTGGGCGGTGCGCATTTCTTTGTCGACACTACGACTTTCCGGATGGTTGATGAAACCATTCAGAAGATCAACACTGCGTTCGATGGGAAAATAGATACTGTTAAATTTGCCGATTCATTAATATTCACCGGTGTTCGGAAGCTTGGGGCAATACCTTATCTTCTGCCCAATTTCTACGAGGTGCCAACGCGGATAAAACCGATGATATCGTCTATTAGTGAATTACCAGATGCATATACATTGTATCAGAACTATCCAAATCCTTTCAATCCGACGACAACGATCGAATTCGATCTGGCATATCCTTCGATCGTTTCACTAAAAGTATATAATATACTTGGTCAGGAAGTAGCAACATTACTGGATGATGTATTTATGGATGAAGGTAGTGATGAGGTTGAGTTCGATGCTTCGAATTTTTCATCCGGCGTATATTTCACCCGTATCGTAGCTCAAGCTGTGGGGGAAGATGATGAAGGTATTTCGGGCGTAAAATATACAAGTGTTAAGAAAATGATTCTCGTTAAGTAAACTGATCAATACACGCCAATACAGCCGATACGGTCATATACGTATCGGCTTTTTATTTTGGTACAATATCATATTTATCGAGAAAATGAGTTGTCCCGTTTTATACAACGAACATACATTATTGTTGGTCTTTTTTTTTCAACAACGGCTTAGAGGCCATTAGCATCAGTAAGTCGGGCGGGAATTCTGGCCCTGCCCGCCGAAGTATATCCGTCCCTGCCTGTTACGTAGGCGGGCCTGTCCGCCGAAGCTCCTTCTTCTGGAGCGCGGGAGAGCCTGCCCGCCGATTTATCCGCCGAAACGGAGTGAAGGCGGGAACGAAGCGTAGGCGGGAGTTCCTTCTTTGGGAACGCAGGCGGAAGTATTCCCGTATCTGCTCGTTACGCAGGCGGGCCTGTCCACTCCCAATTTGACATAAGTTAGCAAATAGGCATTTTAATTTGCGCTAACTTATATGTCAAATTGAGGATCCCGATAAGAACTCGTTCCTGCCTAAGTTATCGGGATCTCAACCATTTTTTCTCCTTAGTGTTGGAAATTGCTAATCCCAAAATATTATGGCAACACTAAAATGATTTATTTTAGATCAAAAATAGTTGCGTTATTTTACCGGACGTTTGTCAACAAATCTACATCTCGATCAAGTTGGCTGATTTCAATATCTCAAAGTAGTTTATTATATCTTCTAATTTTGACGGCAGTTCCTGTTGCGCATCCAGCATCTTTTTTATCTCGAGAATATTTCTCTTACCATCTATCAGCAGATGTAATTCACCTATGTCCCCGATATTTCTTCTTTCGTAAGGATACTTTTCTTTTATCGTGGTAGGAATATTCGCAAGAATTTCACGATAACCGCCATATCCGTTTTCTTTAACCTTCTTAGTTGTATGTGGAATAACTGACGCAGCCTTTTTTTCAATCTCCGTTAACTTAAGATAGGAAAAGCGGGCATTCTTTTGCTTTGCAATGATTTTTGTATGTTCGGTCAACGTGGTTTGTAGAATTTTACTTAACTGTTCTATCCTAATTTGATGAGTCGCTATATATCCCGCAACAACTGAATTACCCTGTGCAAGCTCGATGACCGTGGAAAGCGTATTTATCTCATTTGACGTTGCTGCTTTTATGTATGAGATAGCAGTTGCATATGAAAAAGATAGTGAGTCGGGATTACTATCGTTTATTATTTCAATCCCACGCGCAAGTTGGTGACCTAAACGATTTTGAGCGTTACACATTATTTCCCCGATTATTTTAACTGCCAGATTCTCTTCGGCAATCGCTATAGTATACGCACTTGCTGCGCCGATTATTACAGCACGTTTTAATTGGGTCGGATCCGCTTTGTCTGCATGATCTCCAGATGTATGATACCATTGGTCCGGCCAGGCAATCATCATAATACCCGGGACTCTGACAGCCCAATCATTGAATACCTCATGATCCGATGCGCCATAATGAGTTTCGATGCTGTAATAAAACGGCTCGTCGGCGCCTGTAGGTGCAACAATACGATAGGGTACAGCATAGATATGACTGCGGTTTTGAATGCGTTCCCGGTTGCTTTCACCAATAAACCTATAATAATTTTCCACAACATCATTCACATAATGCGGATTTCCGTAACTTGTTCGCTGTAAACACATAAACGATTTGTTTTTACTGAGCCATTCTCCTACCATATCCATATTAATATTACAGAATGTATTTTCCATCAGTGATTTGTTTGCTTTGACCCATGGTCCGGTACCGGAAAATTCTGGTCCCCATAAAAATCTGATTGTTCGTTTTGGTCGGGCTATCCTCCCTTCAGTGATTAGTGTATTAAGTGTTCTAGCAACTTCTAGAATTGCCGCACAACCTGAAATATCATCATTACCACCTTGTTTAACATATCCTTCAAAGAGATGAGCCGAAAAAATTATTTCACCCGCGTTTGTATCGGTTCCTGGAATGTAACATGTTAAATCCTGAATATCATATTTTTTCCTTTCCGTAATAACTTTTGACTCAACGGTTATCTTCTCGCCGTCAAGTAACCTGGTTTTGAGATATATACCTTCACGCGGAGGAATCTGGAATGCAAATTTTGCATCCAATTTTTTTTCTTCATTTCCACCTATCCATCCCCAGCCCAACTGGATTGGATCAAAATAGGGACGGGGTGAATTAATTGATATAACCCCTGCTGCACCCGAATCAAGACACGCAATACGGTGAACTCGATATAATGCTCCATCGGTGACTACGATCTTATTTTTCAAATCCTTACCGGCCAAATCCTCCGGACCGCCAGATCCAATCCAGATCAGTTCACCTTTAACATCAGCACTTTTACTGCCTGATGCCAACATAGCAGCCATGTCCCGATATGATGCAAGTTTTTGTCGCATCGGAGATACCTCCCACAATTCACCCTTAACCGCATCCCAGGTTGAATCACCGGGAAACCGGATTAATTCAACACCAGGTAATCCATACTCTTTCATTTTGTTTAGAAAAAACTTTGTTTCATAAAACATATCGGCATATTCTGGTGCCAGTCTATCCTTATCATAGCCTCCTGTTTCAATTATCATATGCCATGCGTTCTCACCTGACGCTTCTCCGATAATTTCATTCATCGAAGTATCCGGCAGTAATGTCCATTGAAGCCATGGAGTTATTTGTGAGTAGATAATGGTACTTCCCAATATAATGGAAAAGGTAATGATCTTTAACCATCTAAACATATCTTTTCATCCTTAAAATATTGGTGTGAAAATTTAAACTAAAATTTTGGCTATTAAAAGAAAACCTAGTTATAGCATGGATAATTTAGAGATAGTATTTGAGACAATCAAGAAAATTGAAAATTATGCATTTTACATACGAAGCAATCTGCCAGTTCTTTGGGAGCAGATATCAAAGTGAGGTTCACCTGTCGTATTGCAATCTTTTAGGAATCTGTTTTCTTCGTAAATGTGGGGCTGAAATCTGACGAATCTCTTTTTTATCGGTTCCATGATGATTTAGTAATTTCCCTTCAAGATTTAGGATTATTACATTATGGCTAATGCTTGTGTAGCCGGTGCAAGTAGAATCCCATTTGAGTAAAATGCCTTATTAAATCGTTCTGGTTTGCGAACAATTTGAATGGTATATTTGGGCTTCAGCCTCTCTTTAAAATATCGTAAAGACGGGTCAACATCGCTTGCGCTTAATTTGGCTTCAATCAAAGCAAATGGTTTTTTACGTTCAGTTAAAAGCCTTATTTCCGCCGGGAATGATGTTGACTTTTCGTTTTTTAACATCTATATTTATGGAAAATCAAATTTTCGTTGAAGTGTTTAAGTGGCAATAACTTCTGTGACCTTATAGTTGAGCAAAGGGGAGTGTACCATCCATCATGCTTCCTCTAGCCTTCTAAACTGCCAAGTCACTCTGGCGCAATAATGAATTGAACTGTCTCAATACTCATACACACTCACAGCTCTCTAGTTGATTATCGGATAGAAAAGAATCCGAGTGATATCAATTTAAATCTTAACGGTATCTTTCAATAGCAAATTAAAATTTTATAATCTTAACTAACCATTATTCAATCTACTCAAAAGGAGTTAGTCATGAAATATTTAGTTACCACGTTCTTCGTCATTGCAGCAATCTGCAATGTCGCGATTTGCCAGGTTTCAGCAACTACCGCATCAAAGAGTAGGGGTAGTTTATCTTTCTCGAATACCACGACGACTGCGTTTACGGCGCCGAGTAAATTATCGTATCAAGGATTACTCACCACCTCAGCAGGAACACCGGTCACCGATAGTAATTATGACCTCCGTTTTGATTTTTATAATTTACCTGTTGGCGGCAGTTTAAAGTACACAGAAACTCAAACAGGTATTCCGGTATCCAAAGGGACGTTCAGCGTCATCCTGCATCCTACAAGCACAATATTTGCCGAGTCACTTTTTGTTGAAGTAACCGCTCTCGCGGGGCCCAGTATACCTACGCCTCTAACATTTTCCCCGCGGTCGGAACTCACAAGCGCACCATATTCTCTCGCACCGTGGATAACAAATGATGATACACTATATATAACAGGCAAGAATGTTGGAATCGGTACGACATCTCCCAAAGCACCATTCCACGTAGAGAGTGTGTGGGGGCTGCCAACGCAAGCGAGGTTCGGTTGGAGAAATCCAATTTATATGATTTGTGATAATGCGATTTTAGGATTCAACATATATTATGATTATGGTTTTAGGCATGCAACGATCGGGGGTGGTTCTACTATAGCTTTTAGTCAAGATGTAACGGACGGGTTATCGTTCAATACTGCTCCAAGCGGTGGCGAAGGTGGTTTTGCATCGCTTTCTACCCGAATGGTAATTACCAACAGTGGTAATGTTGGTATTGGGACAACTAATCCCTTAGCAAAGCTTCATGTCGATGGTGATATTAATCTTAATGGAGATATTACTTATACAACACCAAAGATCGGCTACATCTCGGGAAGCGCATTGGCAACCGGCAGGGGATTATTTAGTACGAATAGTTTTTCTTACTCCAATGGTGTCTACAACGACGGTACAGGTAACGGATTTTATTTGATACCATTACAACTCCCAAATGGTGCCACGATCACAGAAGTAAATGTTTATGGATACGACGCGGATGCAGCAAATCAATTTTCAGTTAATGTTGTCAACCAAGCTCTGACTAATGGTGCAGGTTTCACGATCGCATCTGGTGCGTCTGGGATTGCATACGCTTCTGGTGATATAATAATCACTGTTTCTGCAAACCAGGTAGTGAACAATTCTTTATTCTCATACTGGATTCAAGTAGTTATGCCCGCAACATCTACGATTAGGCTCTACAATTATAGAGTAACATACACCTATACCAGCCCGGGCTCTGTTTCTCCATCGGCCGCAAACGAAAATGCAACGATGGAGCAGTATAATGTGCCGTCTGATCCCCAACACGTTAGTGGTTCAGGAATATATTAAAATGATATCGAAAATTGTGAAAGAAAAGACATATGAAAACATTTAAAATAATATTGATTGTTTTCCTGCTCGTATCGATTGGATATGCGCAGACGCCCGTCCATAAATGGCACGTAATCGACCATGGCGGCGGGAAAGCAACTTCTGGTGACATAGTCCTTCACTCATCCATCGGTCAACCAAATGTCGCACGGATGACGTACCTCGATACCGGCAATGTCGTCGAAAGCGGATTCATCCCCGGTTTACGGACATATTCCGGCTCATGGATGCAATATACCCATCCCTTCAGTGAAAGCTGGAATCTCGCCTCACTCCCAGTGATTCCAATTGATCCGAGGAAATCAATCCTATATCCGTTGGCAACATCAAGCGCCTTCGCGTACAATGGATCGTATGTTGGGATCGATACGATCAAGAATGGAGAAGGATTCTGGATAAAGTATGTCTCTCCGTCAACGGAACAGTTCATGGGAACTGGGTATTATCTCGACACAATCGATGTTATTGCTGGATGGAATATGATTGGTGGTCCAACGTCGGTTGTCCCGGTTGTGCAGATTGTTCCCATCGCAACATCTGTGTTGTCGGAGTATTTCGGTTATAACCTTAACTATTATACCGAAGATACACTCTATCCCGGAATCGGATACTGGGTGAAAACTGCAACAGTGGGTAAACTTGTCCTTCCATCCGTCCCGATGGCAATACCTCCGATGGAGATGGCGATATCGTCTGCATCGAAAGGGGAAACAGTATCCGCAAAGAAATGGTTGATGTCGGCAAAGAATGGTATTGCGATGAATCAGATCATCTTCAAAGATGCTTCTGAGCGCGAGTGCCGGTTGTATTTTTCAAAGTTCACGGGCAATCTGGATCTGAACAAATACGAGCTACCGCCGCTTCCGCCCAACGAGGCGCTTGATGTACGGTATAAAACTAATCGCTATCTTGAAGTTGCTGATCGGGGAAAAGAGAAGGTTACGGCTATATCGGTATCAGCCGCGGTTTTCCCATTAACAATAGAGTGGAAGATTTCGGCAGATGTTGGCGGCGCGGTGCTTACCATGAATGGAAAGGATATCAAGATTATTCAAGATGGATCGATAACGGTGGATGAATTGACGTCGATGCCGAAATTGCGATTGAGTTCATCATCGCTTATCGAATTACCGAAGGAATTTGCACTCCATCAAAACTACCCGAATCCCTTTAATCCAACTACAAAAATAAAATATGATCTTCCAAGCGACAGCAGGGTAACGATTAAAATATACAACCTTATCGGCCAAGAAGTTGCACCGCTTATTGATGAAGAGCAGGGTGCAGGATACAAATCGGTTGAGTGGAATGCTGCAAATTTGGCAAGTGGAGTTTATTTATGTCGAATCGAAGCAACCAGTGTCACCGATCCAAGTAAGACATTTATGAAGATTCGTAAGATGATTTTATTGAAATAAGTAAAAATAATGGTATTATAACTACCCAAACCCAATCAAAGAGATTGGGTTTTTTTTGATATACTGGCAGGAATTATAATAGTTGGGAAGCGAAATCTCATAACAGCTTTAAAACCGTTACGCGATGCAGATATTAAAGGAATATTAACAATGTCTACATAACGGCTCTATAGACCGTTGATCGCATCATAAAAAGCCCTCTTTCTAAACCGACTTAAAGGATTTTTTGCTTTTAGTAAACTGGCTGCTAAGGTTGTGCTCCCCATTTCCTGACCAAACTGACTGAGAAAAAAATGTTATAATCACCCAAAATATACCAATTGCATCCGGCATACTTTTAATTATGCACAAAATACTCCATTTCAGCCTTACAAAAAGTCGTCGATGTAACCGATGATACGCCTACGCGTTGTATTATAATACACTTACAAGTATCTTATGGCTTCATTCGTACTGAAGTAACAGACTTTTTGTATGCGTGAATTTCCCATTTCAATTTTCTCACCCCTTGACACTATTCGGTATTCTGGGTACATTTGATAAGCCATAGCTATGTAAATGGTTATCAGAGAGGTATGTTATCAAGAGGAGGAAATCAATTCTTGTCGACCTAGAGCGCTAATTTAGAAATCAGACATCGTATATCAATTAATCAACAAAAGTGAGGGCAAAAGTCACACTATTATTGGTACAATTTTATCTTATTGATATTTTCTTACTGACTCCGATACGGATATAATTAACTATTATAACCGTTGCGCTAACGTGTAACACGCTTGTTTCAGTGAGATCTCCGACTTCCTTATAAAATTTCCATTATAGTGTGAAAATATCTCCGTTAGGCGTAAAACTTATAATTATTCTAACGACTCCGATTATTGCATAATTATTTATCTTTAAATTCGTGAACAATTTTTTGATTTCTCTGACATAAGGATCAGTTATTTTAAAAATTACGGAATGATGCATATGAAATTGCTATCAAAAATACTTCTCCAGGGTGTCTTCCTCCTTATTTTTATCGCATGCTCGGTGCAGGTATATGGAGAAACAAAAACTAGCATAGCCTCAGGGAACTGGAATACACCGGCTATCTGGAGTCCGGCAGGCGTTCCTGTAAACAACGATGATGTGATAATTGGAACAGGAACAGTCGTTGCCGTGGATGTTAACACTGAGATAATAAACTCATTGACGATTCAGTCGGATGCAACTCTTCAAGGTGATGGGACCGGCTGGGTATTGTTAATCGGTGGTGCGGCAGGAATCGATTTTGTGAATAACGGGATATTCAACGCGAGTGGCGCGAATTCTATGGTCGTCCGTTTGAACGCAAATTCTGAATGGTCCGGAGCAAATCCTTTTAACTGCAATACAATCGATCTCAATAGCAATACATTGTCGTTCGAGTCGGGTGTGAATATAACACTGAATCTAAGTGGTTCACCGGATCCGTTCTTAAATCCCGGTTCTGTCGTACCAAGCTCATCAGTGACGTTCAATTATAACGGTAGCAGTGAACAGATCATTTCGGGGAGTGCGATCTCGACTTTCAATTCCCTCACAATTAGCAATACTGCAGGAGTTTCACTAGGCACAAATGCAACTATAAACGGCGTTTTAAATCTAAATACTGGAATTGTTACAACGAATTCTTACACATTAATAATAAACTCAACCGGCAGCGTTACCCGATCGAACGGTTACATCAATGGTAACTTACGGAAATATATAAGTACCGGCGCGACGTTAATAAATTATGAAATTGGTGACATTACAGCATACAGCCCCGTCTCACTGTCATTCGCTAATGTAACAACACCGGGAAATCTGACAGCGGTAGCAAAAACTCCGGATCACCCCTTTATTTCAAATTCAAGTGTGGATGGTGCGAAAAGCGTTAACCGATACTGGAGCTTCAGTAATCTTGGCGTTGTTTTTTCAACTTATAACGCAACATTCAGTTTTGTCAGTTCTGATATAGACGCAGGTGCAAACACCGGTTCCTTTATTGTCGATAAATATTCCGGATCATCTTGGAACCGACCCCAGACAGGTTTGAAAACAGCGACAAGTACGCAAATACTTAACGTCGGCGAATTCAGCGACTTTGCCATCGGCGAAATTAAAAAATATGCAATAACCGCAAGTGCGACTACGCATGGTACTATAAGTCCATCTGGAATAATAACTGTAGATCACGGGATGGACCAATCGTTCACTATTACACCGGATATTGAATGCTATCTTGACAGTGTAACCGTTGATGGGCTTCACGTTGATTCAACTACAAGCTATACTTATAAAAATGTTATAACAGACCATTCAATTTCTGCCTTTTTTTCCATTACCACTTATACGTTAACAGTTTCAGCAACAAATGGAAATATTTCGAAGAATCCGGAACAAACGACATATGATTATGGTACATCCGTTCAACTGACAGCGATACCAGATCCGGGTTATCATTTTGTGGAATGGAGCGGGGATGCAAGCGGAAGCACAAATCCGCTTTCGGTAGTGATGAATGCGAACAAGAACATCGCAGCAACATTTGCCCTCTCGGAGTATTCGGTTACGATCAAGGGGCAGAACAATATTGTTGCAGGTATCAGCGCTCTGGCACTGGATACTGTCGATATGTGGGATTTGGTGGTGCCCCCTCCAGCACCGAATGATTCCCTCTACTTGTACTTCCTGCTTGACCCGGGTCAACCGATCTCGAACTACGCAGTGGATATCAAAAAGGATGAAGCAAGTCTTGCAGCGCATGCAAAGCATTGGGCGCTGCGCTCGGTGTCCGATCACGTTAGCTCGGTAGCAACGATAGAGTTTGCCAACTCGAGTTTACCGTCGGGATTCAAACCTGTGCTGTATGATCTTCAGACAGGGAAGTATCAGAATGTGCGGCTATATCCTTCATTTATGTACACGTTGCCGGAGATATCAGAACAGGTGTCAAGCTTTACACTATTGATCGGGGACAGCACAAAGCCGACAGTGACAGTTATTCAACCCAACGGTGGAGAGATTGCGACCGTTGGCAGACCGGATACGATCCGGTGGAGTTCAGGGGACGAAACAGGAGTATTGAGGCATTACATCTATTACTCACTGACAGGTAATGCACCCTACACACTGATTGATTCCTCTAATGGCAATGTGGACTCACTTATTTGGACACCGAGTATCGCGTCGACCAGTGCCCGAATCAGAGTGATGGCACGGGATTCTGTGATGAACGAACAGGAGGATCTCAGCAACGCGACGTTTAACATTGGATATACGATCTTCGCGACAGCAGGTTCCAACGGTTCCATTTCGCCATCAGGTTCAGTCAGCGTAACCCACGGTGCTGACCAATCATTTACAATCACTCCTGACCCTGGGTACCATGTCGCAGATATCCTCGTTGATGGAGGCACGGTGGGGCCATTGACAAGTTATACATTCAATAACGTGATAGCGAATCACACGATCTCGGCAAGCTTTGTGATCAACACCTACACGTTGACTGTGCATGCAACGAACGGTTCGGTGGTCATGGATCCTCTAGGCGGTACATACAATCAGGGTACATCGGTTCAACTGACGGCAACACCGGATCCGGGCTATCATTTTTTGGACTGGAGCGGAGATGCGAGCGGAAGCACAAATCCGCTTACCATTACTATGGATGGTAATAAGACCATTACAGCAAACTTTGCCATCAACACTTATACGCTGACGGTAAATGCCACAAACGGCAGTGTTGTGAAGAATCCTGATCAAACTGCATACAATTATGGTACATCAGTTCAACTGACGGCAACACCGGTTCCGGGCTATCATTTTGTGGACTGGAGCGGAGATGCGAGCGGAAGCACAAATCCGCTTACCATTACCATGGATGGTAATAAGAATATTACAGCTAACTTTGTCATCAATACATATACACTCACCACAAGTGCAACTACACATGGCGGTATAAGTCCCGAGGGTATAATAACCGTAAATCATGGGATGGACCAGTTGTTTACTATAACACCGGATATCGGATGCTATCTTGATAGTTTGACCGTTGATGGACTTCACGTTGATTCAACCACAAGCTATACTTTCATAAATATTATAACCGACCATTCAATTTCTGCTTATTTTTCCATTACAACGTATACGTTAACAGTCTCAGCAACAAATGGAAGTATTACAAAGAATCCGGATCAGACAACATACGATATTGGTACATCGGTTCAACTGACAGCGACACCAACGCCAGGCTATCATTTTGTGAATTGGAGCGGGGATGCAAGCGGTTCTACAAATCCGCTTACAATTACTATGGATGGTAACAAAAATATTACAGCAAACTTTGCCATCAACACATACACGCTCACCGCGAGTGCGTCTACACATGGCACAATAAGTCCCAACGGTACAATTACTGTAAATCATGGAATGGATCAAACGTTCACTATTACACCGGATATCCAATACCATCTTGATAGTTTGGTCGTTGATGG
>Ga0315277_10009959_pt1 | contig 12099 bp, 5 predicted proteins | sample YL17G05_15_MG_FD_203695 | JGI IMG/M metagenome (GOLD analysis project Ga0315277, IMG submission 203695) | Sediment microbial communities from Yellowstone Lake, YNP, Wyoming, USA - YL17G05_15 | ecosystem: Environmental > Aquatic > Freshwater > Lake > Sediment | place: USA: Wyoming | collected... | reverse complement strand
CGGTCGCCACGTGGAAACGCTCCCGGCGGCGGGCCTCACGGAAGACGCAATAGTCAAGCGCATGGTCGGCCGCACGCTCGGCAACATCTACGGCGAGCGCGCCTCCGAGATCGGGCCCGAGTATTTCCGCGTCGAGGGCGCCGCCGCCGGCCGCTTCAGCGGCGTGAGCCTCACCCTTCGCCGCGGAGAGATCCTCGGCGTGGCGGGCCTCGTGGGCTCGGGGCGGACGGAACTGGCGCGGGCCCTCTTCGGCGCCGAACCGCTCGCGGCCGGAAACGTTACGCTCGACGGCCGGCCGCTGCGCCTCCGCTCGCCGGGCCAGGCCATCGCCGCTGGCCTCGGGTACCTGACGGAGGACCGCAAGGACCAGGGCCTCTTCCTTCGGATGACCGTGCGCGACAACTGCATCGCGCCGGGCCTCGCGCGGTTCGCCGGCCGGCTGGGCCTGATGGACGAGCGGCGGATCGGCGAGTTCGCCGAGGCCGCCCGCTCGCGATTTGACATCGTCACCCCCTCCATCGGCCAGACGGTGCGGAACCTCTCGGGCGGCAACCAACAGAAGTTGCTCCTGGCGATGTGGATGGGCGTCGCTCCCAGGGTCCTGATTGCCGACGAGCCGACGCGCGGCGTGGACGTGGGCGCCAAGAGCGAAATCTACCGCCTGCTGCGGCAACTGGCCGCCACGGGCGTGGGCATCATCCTCATCTCGTCGGACCTCCTGGAGGTTCTGGGCCTGGCGGACCGCATCCTCGTGATGCGACGGGGCCGCATCGCCGGCTCTTTTGGCCGCCGCGAGGCCACCGAGGAGAACGTCATCGCCTGTGCCACGGGCGCCGGGCAGGAGGGCGCCCCGGAGATGGTCACTTGAGGAGCGGTCATGGCAGAACTGGAACTTGGCGCCAAGAGGCGAAGCCTCCTCGGCCGCCTCGCCGACCAGCGGGAGTTCGTGCTGGTCGTGATTCTGCTGGTGACCGTGGGCGGCGTGGCCATCGGGTCGCCTCAGTCGATGACGCTCGACAACCTGTACGCCGTCCTCCTGGCCCTGTCGTTCCAGGCCATCGTGGCGATCGGCATGACGATCCTCCTGATCTCCGGCGGGTTCGACCTGTCGGTCGGGTCCACGGCGGGCCTGGCTGCCGCGGCCGCCGGCTTGGCGATGATCCACGGCGTCCCGGTGCCGGCGGCGATCCTGTTGGGCCTCGGCGTGGGCGCGGCCGTGGGATTCGTGAACGGCGTCTTCATCGCCCGCATCGGCATCAACCCGTTCATCACCACGCTGGGCATGATGGGCGTGGTCCGCGGGTTGATTGACATCATCACCCAGGGCCGCAACATCTCCGGGCTGCCCGAGGCGTTCAAGTGGATCGGCCAGGGCACGGTGCTGGGCGTCCAGCACCCCATCATCCTCTGCCTGGCGCTCGTGGCGGTCGGCGACCTCCTGCTCCGCAAGACGCGGTTCCTGCGCCAGAACTATTACATCGGCGGCAGCGAGAAGGCGGCCATCCTGTCGGGCATCAACGTCAACCGGATGAAGATCTTTAACTACGTGCTGACGGGCGTGCTGGCCGCCGTCGCCGGCATGATCACCGCGGCGCGGTTCGGCAACGTCTCGGTCACCCTCGGCAAGAACCTGGAACTCCAGGTGATCACGGCGGTGATCATCGGCGGGGCAAGCCTCCAGGGCGGCGAGGGGACGGTCCTCGGCGCCCTCCTGGGGTCGCTGCTGATGGCGATCATCGTCACGGCGATCAACATCTTCCACGTGGATATCTACTGGAACACGTTCATCATCGGCGCGACCCTCCTGGTGGCCGTGCTGATCGACGTGCTGAGCAAGAGGAAACGCACTATCGTGTAGGGTGGGTGCTATGCACCCACGCCGACGAACAAAGGAGAGCACCATGAGGCGCTTTATTTCCATCGCCATCGCGCTGACCACGCTCGCGGCATGCACCAGCGGTTGTGCCGCTGCGGCCGCGCGGCCGGCCCCGCCCGAGGCGGCCCCCTGCACCATCGTCGTGCCCAAGGGCGCATCCTACGCCGAGACGCTGGCGGCCAAGGAGGTGCGGCGATACGTCTACCTGCGGACGGGCCGACTCCTGCCGATCCTTGTGGCGGCCAGGGCGCTGCCCGAAAAAGGCGATGTGATCCGCGTGTGGGGCCCCACGGACCGCCTCCTGCCCGGCGACATCGCCGACGCCTCGCGATTCAAACGCCAGAAAGTGCTGCCCCAGCAGTACCTCCTGGAGACGATTCGCCAGGGCGACCGCCGCATCCTCTCTCTCGTCGGCGCCGACGAGGCGGGCACGCTCTACGCCGCCTACCGTTTCGCCGAGCACCTCGGCGTGCGGTTCTACCTGGAGGGCGACGTTGTGCCCGACGCGAAGATTCCCTTCGCCCTGCCCGACCTCAACGAGACCGGCAGGCCGCTCTTCGACACGCGCGGCATACAGCCGTTCCACGATTTCCCCGAGGGGCCGGACTGGTGGAACCTCGACGACTACAAGGCCTACATCTCGCAACTCGTGAAACTCCGGATGAACTTCCTGGGCCTCCACACGTACCCCGAGGGCCACCCGAACGCCGAGCCGACGGTCTGGATCGGCCTGCCGCAGGACCTCGGCGAGGGGACGAAAGTCAAGTTCTCGTACCCCGCGAGTTGGCAGAATACCCTGAGGGGCAACTGGGGCTACAGGACGAAAAAAACCGGCGAGTTCTCGTTCGGTGCGGCCGACCTCTTCGACCGCGACGACTTCGGCGCCGACGTGATGCGAGGCTTCTGCCCGCAGCCGTCGGCGCCGGAGGCTTGCAACGAACTTTTCGACCGCTCCGGCGCGATGCTGGCCGAGGCCTTCAAACACGCCCGCCGCCTGGGCGTCAAGACGTGCGTCGGCACCGAGACGCCGCTCATCATCCCGAAAGCCGTGCAGGAGCGCCTCAAAGCCCTCGGCAAGGACCCCAAGGACAAGGCCGTCGTCCAGGAACTCTACGAGGGGATTTTCAAACGCCTCGCGCAAACCGGTCCGCCCGACTACTACTGGTTCTGGACGCCCGAAGGCTGGACCTGGGGCGGCACCAAGCCCGAGCAGGTGCAGGCGACCCTCGACGACCTGGCGGCCGCCGGCGCCGCCGCGAAGAAGGTCAAGGCGCCCTTCACGCTGGCCACGTGCGGCTGGGTCCTGGGGCCGCAGAACGACCGGGCGCTCTTCGACAAGACGCTCCCCAAAGACATGCCGATGAGTTGCATCAACCGGCAGGTCGGCAAGGACCCCGTCGAGCCGGGCTTCGCGAAGATCGAGGGCCGCCCCAAGTGGGCCATCCCGTGGATGGAGGACGACCCGAACCTCTGCTCCGTCCAACTCTGGGCCGGCCGCATGAGGAAGGACGCCGCCGACGCCCTGAAGTACGGGTGCACGGGCCTCCTGGGCATCCACTGGCGGATGCGCGTCTTGGGCCCGAACGTCTCGGCCCTCGCCCAGGCGGCGTGGGACCAGAGCGGATGGAACGAGCCCCTCGCCGCGACGGCTGCGCCGCCGCCCGACCTCAAGGAAGGTCCCGAGGGCGGACAGGTCGCGGCGTTTCCCCAGAACACGATCGCCGGCACCGACGACCCCGCGCTGTACCAGACCGTGCGCTACAACCTGTCGGCCTACCACTTCAATCTGCCCGCGGGCAAGTACACGGTCCGGCTCCGGTTCTGCGAGCCGCACTACGGCGAGGCGGGCAAACGCGTCTTCAGCGTCAAGGTCCAGGGAAAGACCGTCATCGAGAACCTCGACATCTTCGCCAAGGTCGGGCAAAACAAGGCCTTCGACTGCACGTTCAAGGACGTGGAGGTGCGCGACGGCAGACTGGACATCGAGTTCGTGCCCGGGACGGAGTTCCCGAGCATCGCCGCGATCGCCGTCGAGGGTCCCGGCGGCACGAAGAAGGTCAACTGTGGCGGCCCGGCATACAAGGACTATGCCGCCGACCCGCCCGCCGTCGGCCCAGCGCCGCCTCAAGACAGGTTCCTCGCGAGCGCCGATTTCTACCGCGACTGGGCGCTGCATCAGTTCGGCCCGGAGGTGGCCGACCGGGCCGCCGCCATCTTCGAGAAGGTCGACGGCCACATGCCCGAGGCCACCGGCTGGACCGACGGTCCTGGCGGCATCAAGCCGAACAACAAGCCCGTCGACGAGGTCCTCAAGGCCTACGCCTTCGTCGGCGACCTCGAGAAACTCCGGCCCGAGGTCCGCGGCGCGGGCAACCAGGAGCGGTTCGATTACTGGCTCGAGAACTTCCGCTACATGATGGCCATCGAACGCCTGAAGTGCGCCTGGGCCAGGAAGGACGAGGCCGCCATGAAACAGGCCCTCGCCGACCTGCACCGGCACCTCCTGGCAACCGTCACGACGCCTGGCGAACTGGGCACCGTGGCCAACTGGCAGCAGCACAACCTGCCCCGTCTCAACCTCACGGGTCTGGAGATGGCCTATCGCGGCCCGGTGCGGGTGATCGTGCCGACGGCCCGCACGTCGCTCGATGCCGGCGAGCCGCTTAACCTCAGGGTCATCATCCTCGCGGAGAAGCCGCCGACCGCCGCACGCGTGTTCGTGCGGCCGCTTGGGAAGGGCGAGTTCACGCAGGTACCCCTCGCGCACGTGGCGCGCGGCGTATACTCGGCCACGCTCCCCCCGCCCGGCGGCGAGGACTTCGAGTACTATGTGGAAGCCGCGCCGGCCGAGGGCAACGCCGCCCGCTGGCCCGTCACGGCCCCGGGAACCTGCCAGACGGTGGTCGTAACGAATTAGCGCTACTTAGTCAACTCCGCTCTTCGACAGGCAAGCGGAAGCGCGGTGGCCATTCTTGGCCACCGCGCGGCGGGCAGGAATGCCCGCCGCGCTATCCCCTCTATCGGGGGCGCGAAGTTGACAAAGTAGCGTTAGGGGCGCGGCAACTAAACAGGAAAGCGAGGGCCGCCCATGACGGTTCGCTGTCACCTCTTGGGAGGGATGCTTGTTCTCTGCTCCGTTGCCACCGCGTGCGCGGCGACCGGGCCGCTGCGGCAGACTGTTTCGCTCGACGGCGAGTGGGACGTGGCCGAAGGCGCCATGGACGCCGTCCCCGCGACGTTTGCCCACAAGGGCCCCGTGCCGGGCCTGGCCGACATGGCCCAGCCGCCCTTCGAGGGCGTCGGCCCGAAGGAAGCGGACGACCGCCGCGCCGCCTTCTGGTACCGCCGCACCTTCACCCTCACCGGGCCCGTGCCCGCCGTGGCCACGCTCAAGGTCCACAAGGCGATGTTCACCACGCGCGTGTACCTGAACGGTCAACTCGTGGGCGACCACGCGCCGAGTTTCACCCCGGGCCTGTTTGACGTGCGGCCGCACCTGAAGGGCGACGGCCGGCCGAACGAACTCATCATCCGCGTGGGCTCGTCGCGCAAGGCCGTGCCGCCGGGCCGCCCCGACGGCTGGGACTTCGAGAAAGTCCGCTACATTCCCGGCATCTACGATTCGGTGGAACTCCTCCTCTCGGGCTCGCCGCACATCGTCCGCGTGCAGACCGTGCCCGACGTCGAAGGCAAGGCCGTGCGCGTGGTGGCGTGGGTGAAGAACGCCGGCCCGGCAACCCGGGCGCCGGTGCGCTTTACGGTGCGCGAAGTCAAGGGCGGGCGCGAAGTCGGCGCTGCCGAGGCCCCGCCGGCCGACCAGGCCCCCGGCGCCGAACGCACGGTCGACCTGCGAATCTCCATCAAGGATTGCCGCCTCTGGTCGCCTGAGGACCCCTTCCTCTACGAATTGGAGACGAGCACCGGCGCCGACGTGCTGCGCACCCGCTTCGGCGTGCGATCCTTCTGCTTCGACCCCCGGACCCGGCTGGCCGTGCTCAACGGCAAGCCGTACATGCTGCGCGGAACGAATGTATGTATCTACCGATTCTTCGAGGACTCGCTGCGCGGCAGCCTGCCGTGGCGGGAGGAATGGGTCCGCGGCCTCATCCGCACCTTCCGCGGCATGCACTGGAACTCGTGCCGATACTGCATCGGCTTCCCGCCCGAACTGTGGTACCGCATCGCCGACGAAGAGGGCCTGATCGTGCAGGACGAGTTCCCCGTCTGGACGCTCGGCGAGGACCACGGCTACAGGGTCGAGCCGCTCATCGAGGAGTACACCGAGTGGATGCAGGAGCGGTGGAACCACCCGTGCGTGGTCATCTGGGACGCCCAGAACGAGTCGACGATCGCCGTCACCGGCGAGGCCCTGACGGCGGTGCGAGGCCTGGACCTCTCGGACCGCCCCTGGGACAACGGCTGGGGCCCGCCCCAGCGCCCCACCGACGTTTACGAGGCGCACCCGTACCTGTTTCAGAACAAGAGGTTTCGCCTGTCGCAACTTGCCGGCCGCGCCCCCAACGTGGGAGGCAATGTGCAGCCGTACCGCGGCGTCAACCCCATTATCATCAACGAATATGGATGGCTTTGGGTGAACCGCGACGGCACGCCCACGACGCTCTCCGTCCAATACCGGGTGTACGAGCGCCTCCTGCCGCCGAACCCGACGGCCGAGCAGTACCTGGCGGCCTACGCCCGCACGCTGGCCGCCGAGACGGAGTACTGGCGCGGCCTGCGGCAAACGGCCGGCGTGCTGCACTTCTGCGGCCTGGGCTACTCGCGGCCCGGCGGCGAGACGAGCGACCACTTCGTCGACCTGGCCGCCCTGAAACTCGAGCCGCACTTCGTCGAGTATGTCCGCGACGCCTTCGCCCCGGTGGGCCTGATGGTCGACGCCTGGGCCGAGAACCTGCCCGCCGGCTCGACCCAGCGCTTTCGCGTGGCCGTCATCAACGACCTCAGCGGCCCGTGGCATGGCAAGGTTACGCTCAGGATTCTCCAGGGCGAGCGGGTCGTGGCCGAGAAGGCCCAATCGTGCACCGTGGCGTCGCTCGGCCGCGAGGTCCTGACCTTCGAGATGGTCCTGCCCAAGGCCCTGGGACCGTACACGCTGGCGGCCGACCTGCCGTCGCTCGTCGCGGGCGAGAGGAACGTCCGCAGCCTTCGCGACTTCAGGGTCGTCGTCGAGGACGTCGCCCGCGGCAAACCCGCGACGGCCTCGTCGAGCGCCACGGTGGGCGCCAACTCGTACCCCGCCGGCAACGCCGTCGACGGCAACCCCGCGACGTACTGGTCCTCCGACTTCGCGGACCCTGCCTGGCTGAGGATCGACCTGGGCGAGCCGGTTCGCATCCGCCGCGTGACGATTCGCTGGGAGACCGCCTACGCCAAGGCGTTCGCCGTGCAGGTCTCGGTCGACGGTCAGGCGTGGACCGACGTGTTCAAGACCGATTCGGGGGCGGGCGGCACAAGCGAGATCGACTTCGCCCCCGTCGCGGCCCGCTACGTCCGCATCTACGGCACGGCGCGCGGCACGGAATGGGGGTATGCCATCCGCGAGTTGAACGTGTTTAAGGAGTAGTCGATCCCGTGACGGGGGCCGCAGGGTGCAGGTCTTCTTCGGCGCTGGGACCCTTTTTGGCGCAAGCATGGGTTGGGGCGGAATCGGTTGGAACCCCCGACGCCCGTAACGTATACTACAACTTACCCCACGAGCGGCCCCTCGACCATGCCCTTCGACGGGCTCAGGGCCGTGAGCATGGTCGAACGGCTCGGGCCGCTCTGAGGTTCTCGAAGGGCGGAGACGGGGCCGTGAGCGCCAGACTCGTTCGTATCGCCGCCGCCAAAAACCCAGCCCGAAAGCCGACAAGCGACAAATGAATTAGGTATTGTGTCTTCCGAACTAAGCCAGATCGTGAACAATAGTGAAACAACCCAAGGAGATGCCATGACTGCCATCGCCTCAGAAACTAAACCTCAACCCTCAACACGGTTCCGAAAGATAGTTACTGGAGGTTCCCCAAGGAATCTTCTTCGTTTGACTGGAATCGCTATTCTGACGATGACTGCCTTGGTGAGCCTGGCGGAATCGGCTGACACGACAAAACTCGGCTATCACCAGATTCGCACGGATGCAGAAGGGCACATCCTGCCGTGGTATTCCGTCGACCTCGGCACAGCCTACGACCACAACCTGCGCTTGGTCTGGTCGTTTTGGAAGGGAATGGGCGACTGTCCCAATGGGGTGCGCTATTATCTTCAGCATCAAGTCTGGAAACCCAACCACGACAAGCGAGGGGCGGGCGGGGGCCAATTCTCCATGGCACTATCCTCGTGGACCCTCCTCTATGCCTACACGGGCGACCGTGCGGTTCTGGACGACATGGTTTTTATCGCGGATTATTGGCTTTCGCACGGCCTCTCGACACCGGACGCCCAATGGCCAAACCTTCCCTACCCGTATAACACGGACGTTCACTCGGGCGTTTACGACGGCGACATGAAAGCAGGGAAAGGAGTACTCCAGCCCGACAAAGCCGCCGACTTCGGCGCCGAACTTGTCGTTCTGTACAAGATTACGGGGACACGCAAGTATCTCGACGCCGCCGTGGCAATCGCCGACACACTTGCCGACAAGGTTGCAGCCGGAGACGCCGATCACTCGCCGTGGCCCTTCCGCGTGAACGCGCAGACGGGCAATCTTGCCGAGCGGGCATTCGCCGAGTACACCTCGAACTGGACGGGGGCTTTGCGCCTCTTCGACGACCTCCTTCGGCTCGAGGCCGGGAAGATACACGCCTATGCCAAAGCCCGGGAGACGGTGAGTGCCTGGCTGAAGCAATTCCCGATGAAGACCAACAAGTGGGGACCGTTCTTCGAGGATGTTCCGGGATATTCGAACACGGAGATCAACGCGGATACCCTGGCCTGGTACGTCCTCGATCACCCCGAGTGGGACGCGACCTGGAGACAAGACGCTCGGGCGATCCTTGACTGGACGGCCGCGACGTTCGGCAACCCGGAGTGGGCCAGGTACGGTGTGCTCGCGATCAATGAACAGACCGCCTACCAGGTTCCCGGCAACAGCCACACCGCGCGACACGCCTCTGTCGAACTGATCTACTGCGAGAAATCGGGAGACACCACAAGAAAGGCGGACGCGATCCGGCAATTGAACTGGGCCACGTACATGGTCGATGACGACGGCAAGAACCGTTACCCGGAAAACGACATCTGGTTAACGGACGGGTACGGAGACTACGTGCGCCACTACCTGAGAGCCATGGCAAGCTGCCCCGAGTTGGCTCCCGTCGACCAGAATCATCTGTTGCGAAGTTCTTCCGTGGTTCAAACCATCAGCTACGATGACCGCGCCGTTACCTACACCAAGTTCGACGCCCGTTCCAGCGATCGTCTCAAGTTTGGCGCCTGGACGCCACGTCACATCAAGGGTGGTACCATGATTTGGAACAAGGACAGTAAGGTGCTGGAAGTCGAAGCCATCGAGAAGACGGTCATCATCTCGCAGTAGAGGAGTTGGGGAGTTCGGGGGACAGGGGAGTTCGGGGGACACATTACCTAATTCTGTTGACAGGCAGCGGGGGGCATGTTGGAGGAATCTCGCCGCTACGAAAGTTCCTGCCCGAGGCAAAGATCGAGGCGAGATTCCTCGTCGGCCCTTCGGGCCTCCTCGGAATGACAGCCTGTTTGGTTGCTGCCGCTTGCGCGCTGCCACTATTTGCGGCCACACCCAGATGGTCCAACGGGTGCGGGAATGCTTGACAGGCCTGTCCGTCAGGTTATAGTGCCACCATGATTTTCCCCGGACAGAGCACGGCAAAGCAAAGGGCGATCCCCGGCGGGCGCACCAAAGCAATTCATGGAGATGAAAGGACATCATGAAAACGACCCGAGCCTTATGGTGCGTGATGACGGCGGCGCTGGCGGCGTGGCCGGGCCTGGCGCAGGCCGCTGCTCTCGATTTCCCCCTGGAGCGGCAGGTGTTCCAGCGGAATGCCGAGGAGCGGGCCAGGATCAAAGTGGCCGGGACGGTCCCGACGGATGCGACCCTGGTCGAGGCGAAGGCCGACCTGGGTGCGGCGCTGCGGGGAAAAGCCGTGGACTGGACCGTCGTGGCTCAGGGCGGGCAGATCAAGGATGGCCGATTCAGCGGCAGCCTCGAACTGGAAACGGGCGGATGGTACACGCTGACCGTGCGCTTCCGGAAATCGGCCGCGGATCCGGCTGTCCTGGCTGAAGCCACCGTGGAACGCGTGGGCGTCGGCGACGTCTTTATCACCGCCGGGCAGTCCAATTCCGTCAACTATGGAAATCCGCGTCAGACGTCGAAGGAGACCCTGTCGGTCTATTTTGACGGCAAGCAGTTCACGCCGGCCGCCGACCCGATTCCCGATGCGTGCGGCAATGGCGGCACGCCGTGGCCGATTCTGGGCGACATGTTGTCCAGGACGACGCGGGCGCCGGTCTGTTTTCGCTCGGCCACGGTCAACTGGCTGCGGGTGCGCGAATGGGTGCCGGGCGCCGGTTCAGGCAACATCGAGCGGCTCGTGGAACGTGCGAAATGGTTCGGCCCCGCCGGCATTCGGGCCGTGCTCTGGGTGCAGGGCGAGGCGGATGCGGGCCGGCCCGATTTCACGCCGGCCGACGAGTACGCCCGGGAAGCCGCCGCCATGATCAACTTCAGCCGTCAGCAACTGGGCTGGCCGGTCGACTGGTTTGTGGCCGGCACCTGCTATTGCCCACCCAACGGCGCACAGGACTGGAAGGAGGGCATGACCGCCGTCTTGAAAGCCCAGAAAGCGCTGTGGGACAAGGGCGTTGCCTGCCGCGGTCCGGACACGAACGACCTTGTCGGCAGTCCCGACTACCGGCACGACGGCATTCATTTCGGACCGAGAGGGCTGCTCGTGCATGCCGAGCGGTGGTATGCTGTCCTCAGCGCCCATTATCGGTGGACGAATCCGGTCACGCGTCCATCGAAATGAGCGACGCATGGGCACATCGGATCATGGGTATTAATTTGCCAAACAAGCGAAAGGAGAGAAAGTCGAATGCGTAACAGAACGAAAGGCGGCCGGGTGGTTGCGGAGTTGTTGATCGCTCTGGTTTTCGTTGCAGGTGCGGCCTTGCGGTCCGGTTGCGAGGAAGCCATGGACCTGAGCCGCGTGCCTCAGATTCACGAAACGCCCGAACAGCGGGATGCGCGCATGCAGTGGTGGCGCGACGCGAAGTTCGGCATGTTCCTGCACTGGGGGCCTGTCTCGCTGAGCGGCAAGGAATTGAGTTGGAGCCGTTATGCCAACCGCCCCTGGGACATCAACGGCGTCATGACACCCTGCGAACCCGATCCCACGTACGACAATCTCTACAAGAAGTTCAACCCCGTGAAGTTCAATGCCGACCAGTGGGTGAAGATCGCCCGGGATGCCGGCATGAAATACATGGTGATCATCTGCAAACACCATGACGGTTTTTCGATGTTCGATTCGAAACTGACCGAGTACGACATCATGGCCACGCCCTACGGCAAGGATATCATCAAGCAGTTTTCCGAAGCATGCCACAAGGCGGGGATGAAACTCGGATTCTATTATTCCACACGCGACTGGTACAATCCGGACTATCTCGTGGGCGACAATGTGAAATATGATAAATGGTACCGCGGCCAGGTCAGGGAATTGCTGAGCAATTACGGCAAGGTGGACGTGATGTGGTTTGACCATGTGGGCGGACAGAACTGGGGCAAGTGGAAGTTCGACGAACTTTTCTCCATGATGTACCGGCTCCAGCCCGGCCTGGTCGTCAACAACCGCGCGGCAAGGTTCTGCGGGCCGAGGACCCCCGAGGATCAGGGGCCGGCGACTCCCGAGATCAAGAAAATGACGGACGGCGATTTTGGAACTCCCGAGCAGTCCGTGGGCAACATGGATCTGAAGAATGACTGGGAGTCGTGCATGACCCTGGTCGGCGGACAGTGGTCGTGGAAGCCGGGCGGCAGGATGTATACGTTCGATGGAACGCTGAACATTCTCGTGAGTTGCGTGACCGGCGGCGGAAACCTTCTTCTCAATATCGGTCCGATGCCGACAGGGGAAATCGAAGGGCGGCAGGTCGAACTGCTCAAGCAGGTGGGCGACTGGATCCAACCGCGCGCCGAGGCGATCTACGGCACGCGCGGCGGTCCCTGGGAGAACGGCCCATGG
>Ga0315277_10009956_pt1 | contig 12101 bp, 17 predicted proteins | sample YL17G05_15_MG_FD_203695 | JGI IMG/M metagenome (GOLD analysis project Ga0315277, IMG submission 203695) | Sediment microbial communities from Yellowstone Lake, YNP, Wyoming, USA - YL17G05_15 | ecosystem: Environmental > Aquatic > Freshwater > Lake > Sediment | place: USA: Wyoming | collected... | reverse complement strand
TGACGGTAATCTTCAAAGACAAATCCCTGCTCTTGCTTGTGGATGATTTTTAGATAGGGATCGAGCTTGTCCAGGAGGTTTCGATAGCCGGCTTCTGCCCGAAGCTCATCAGGATAGGAAATGATCAGTCTGGTGGACGGCTCACCATCTTGATCCCGATAATCCGCGGCCACGGCGAAGATCTTGCCTTGGAGCTCAAATATATCACTCTCCCGCTCGGCATTTTCGAGGCGTAAACGTCCCACTACATTCCGGGCCGGCGACCGGCCAGGACCCGTTTGGCGGTCTCTGCGACGCGCCGGGCGCGCGTTTCCGGCTTCTTGGCGCTGAGGACCCAATACCCCCAGAGCTTCTTTTCCGAAGGCGGCCGTTTCTCGAAAATCTCCCTGGCCCGCGGCTCCTTGGCCAGGGCCTCACGGAGGTCGACGGGAATGGCCCCGCCCCGGCCGATTCGCTCGACATCGTTGAGATAAGCCCAAGAGCCGTTGCGCTTGGCCGCCTCGACCTTGGCCAGGCCAGGCGGGGCCATGCGGCCCTCGTCGATGAGCTTTTTGACGCGGGCCTTGTTGGACGCCGACCAGATGGATTTCTCGTTCCTGGGGGTAAACCGCTGCTTGTACCGTTCGGCGTCGACCCGGCCGACGGTCGAGTCGATCCAGCCGTAACAGAGGGCTTCCTGCAGGGCCTCTTCATAAGTTACGGACTTTTTTCCGGAGGATTCTTTATAGTAGACTAGCCAAATCCCCTTTGACTTGTCATGGTTGCGGGCCAGCCAGTCCCTCCAGGCCGGCTTCGTCTTGAACAGCCGGAGTGTCACGTCCATGAAACAGCATCATAACACAGATCGGGGAGATCTCAGGACCGGCGCGAGAAAAAAGTGGCGGGGACTTGTGGGATAAGAAACTGCTTTTCTGCTCCGCCGGCTGAATGAGCGTTCATGCACTAATTTTGCCTCATCCCATCGTTAGGGATGATAAGATGCACAAAAAAGAGCATGAAAAATATTCGGCCGGAGTCTCGGAGGCCATCAAGAGCTCTTGATAAACGACCCGAGGCGGAGGAGACCTCTCCGCCACAAACATCAGCGTACACCTTCCGGATCATCTCCGCCCAGCCCTTGGAATGGATGGGCTGGAGCTTGTCCTCAACAATCCATAGATGAAAAGCCGCCAGGCGAGAATCCTCTCGCACCATTCCGGGCTCAGGAGTTCCCGGCCGACAAGGATCGCCAACACCTCGCGGGCGAAGATCTCGGCCAGCCGTGAGTCGTCGATCCGCGGGATCTTATGGCAAGGGGTTTTGATGCGCGGCCTTCCTGCCATGATTTCCCTTTTTCATTTTTGTAATTTAGCCAGTGCTCGTACCAATGTCTCCCACGCGTCCATAATTCGCTTTTCTTCGGGTGTCATATTTGATCTAACTTTATTCAGGTAAGCATTCCCCCTATCAATTTCATCAATGGTTAGAGTTCCTTTAAGATTTTTTTGACTGAGTGCAATAAAATCGGCAAATTCGGCTTCAGTTAAATGCCGACCGCATACCGTGATCATTTTATCTCGAACACTATAAAAGACTTGTACCTCTTCGGAAGATAATTTACTCATATTTGATTCAGCTGTTGAGATGCCTTCTTTAAGGGCGTTAACGACCTTCGCATCATTTATGCTTTTGACTACATAACCCCCGACAAGAAATATCAATAGAGCTAACCAATATCTCCAATCGATTTTCCACTTACGTTTTTTACGGTCGAGAGGAATCCATCCATTTTTTTTCATAGCTTAATCACCTCCTTTTTTGTGGATTTTTTCCTCCGCCTCATCATTGGCGACCTCCTTTTTCCCTTTTTTATCTAACACCGAACAAATCCGCGATTATATTGATGACCCAATAAATTACGATGCCCAAAATTAGCATCCCAATTCCTATGAGGATTTTCAGAGCATATTTGAGGATTTTTTTCACAACGTAAACTTTAATCCTTTGGTGACCGTTTTTTATCATTGAACTCTGGCAGACAGTTGAATATCTCTACAAATTTTGCAAAGCATTCATACTCAAATTTTGCAACGTCACCCATAATCCGAAGATCGTCCGGATGATTTGTTATCACTTTGCATTCGTAGGGGTGGACGGATACACAAAGCTTTGGAACCAAATTCTCATAATCCGGATATTTTCTTCTTACACGTTTTGCTGGACCGTGTCCCTCTCCCCCTTTGATCGTATTATCAAACTGATTCAGCCGAGATCTTAATCCTCCCTTTGAATTGGTCATGCCAATATAAATGATATCTTTGGTCCATTCAAAGGGTGTTCCTGATAAATCTTTATCTGACTTAGTGACTGCATAAACCCCAGGATATTCTAATCTTATGAGTTCATCTCTTTCTGCCCATTTTTTCCAATTTGAGAATGACATTATTACCCCCTTATTCCACAAAGTTTTCTTTCATATCCTAAACCTTTCCAGTGTTCGTCCGGAATATTCCAACCAATTCTCAGGCGCGATCCTAGTATTAATTTCGGTTGACGCAAGCGACGAATGTCCTAACCATTCCTGAACTCGCTTAATATCTGCTCCGTTTAAAAGCAAATGAATCGCCGTCGTAAGTGGGATAAGAAACTGTTTTTCTTCTGCGCCGGCTGAATGAGCATTCATGCGCCAATTTTGCCTCCTCCCATCGTTAGGGATGATAAGATACACAAAGAAGATCATGAAAATTATTTGGCCGGAGTCTCGGCGGCCATTAAGAACTCTTGATAAACGACCCGAGGCGGAGGAGGCCTCTCCGCCACAAACGTCAGCGTACACCTTCCGGATCATCTCGGCCCAGCCGTTGGAAGGGATGGGCTGGAGCTTGTCCTCAACAATCCAAAGAGGAAAAGCCGCAAGGCTCGCCTTCTTGATCTTTCCCCGATGGGCATTGGCGTAGAGGCCGTAGTACCGGACCATGTGTAGAGCCTTAAAAATGGCAAGATTGTCGAGGAAAGAGAAGAGGCTAATATGTTAGGGTTGATGCAACAACTCGGCATCGAGTTGAAGCCGAAGGAAGTTAAGAAATAGGATTTCACCGAACGAACATAATTTGACACTTGTTGTCTGATTAAGTATTGCTCAGGCCAACTCAGCCAATCGGCAAGCTTAAAGCCACCCCCTCCCTAGGCGGGGGTTCACGGCACCTTCTGAACGACTAGAGGACAACGCAAGGATACGTTTTACTTCTGCGTTGCCACGGAGCTAAGGTGCTCATGTACCAGCTTCCAGGCTCCACTCTTTTTCTGGAAGATACAACTATCCATAACGGAATCCTGGATTTGGGTCCCATCTTTCATTTTCGCCTTAAAACTTCCCTCGCTGGTAGTCCAAGCGAAGTCCTTGCTAATGAAATGGACCTGGATTTTCCCCACGTCCCAGTTGAAGTCGGTGAAACTATCCCATTCAATCTTAGTTTGGTCGCGGACTGCCTCCCAACCGACCATCTTCACCCCCTGTTCCATTATCAGGACGTTCGGGTCACAAAACTTCTCAAGAGTGGCCAGGTCCTTCTTGTTATAGGCATCACCGATCTGGCGCACAATCTGCTCAATGGCAGCGTTCTCCGCAGGCTGTGCGAGCAAGCCGTTAGTTCCGATTGCCAGACCAATTGCACCAATAAAGACCAATAGAAAAATCCTGATTCGCATATATCCCTCCTTCCAATCTATTGAAAACATGAAAAGCTCTTTAAGAGCAAATCCATGTAATTCTATTAAGGACAACGAGCTTCTGGATGCCTCCCTCTTATCTAAGAATAATATGGGTCCCCCAACGCAGCATGTCAAGCCAAATCTATAAGGATTTTCTCTTTGGGTTCACCGGCTGAATGAGCATTCATGCGTCAATTTTGTCTCATCCCATCGTTTGGGATGATAAGATGCAAAAAGAAGATCATGGAAAATATTCGGCCGGAGTCTCGGCGGCCATCAAGAGATCTTGATAAACGACCCGAGGCGGAGGAGGCCTCTCCGCCGCAAACGTCAGCTTGAGGTGGTTGATGATACGATCGACCACAGAGAAATCAGTGAGGAAAGCAGTGCCCTTCATCTAAACGGTAACTTCAGGTGACCGATGATCCGGGAGTGGCGCAGAGGCCGTCATAACGAGAGAAGCTACCTCTGGCATATGGAAATCATCCCGGTGCTGACTCGGGTTGCGGGTTTCGAATGGGGGACCAGCTTCTACATCAACCCGGTGCCGCCGGAAACCGCCGCCGGCTTCCTCACGGGCTGAGGGCAAAACGGCGACGGCTCGGACGGCCGGGCGATCAAGTTGAGCCTGATCTCGAGCCTGGACCTGTTTATATCGACCGTCCCGATTTTCTGACGGTAGTCTTCGAAGACAAATCCCTGCTCTCGCTTTAGGATGATTTTTAGATAGGGATCGAGCTTGTCCAGGAGGTTTCGATAGCCGGCTGCTGCTCGAAGCTCATCAGGGTAGGAAATGAGCAGTCGGGTGGACGGCTCACCATCCTGATCCCGATAATCGGCGGCCACGGCGAAGATCTTGCCTTGGAGCTCGAGTACATCGCCCTCTCCAAAGGTGAATATGGACTGGAGAGCGTAGTTTGACGCCTGGTGTCTATTCAAGTTTAGGTCAGACCCTTCTTCCAGGATCAGCTGACGCGGCGCGGGACGGTCCGGCGGACGTCCCCGCTTCACTTCCAGCCCGATGGCTTCCTAGTATTTGATCCTGACCATTATCGAAAACCCTTAGCGACCCAGAAAGGCCATCTTAGTCCTTCCCTTCGGTCAAAATCAGTTGGACCTCCCATTTTCCCGCGTCGAGCGCTGTAAGAAAAAACCTTTCATGCTGTTTTAGCCGAAGATGCTGGCACATTTCACCCAGCCTTATTTATAAATCAGATTGAACAATCTATTGGCTAAATCCCTGTCCAGGTCTTTGAGAATCTTGTATACGTCCAAGGCAGACCCTCGGTCTTCAAGTATTAAGTAACTTATACCAAGATTTAGGTATGCTTCGGCCAAGTTAGGATTAATGCGGATTGCCTGCTTGTAGGCCTCTACGGCTTCCTGATGGCGTCCCAACTCGCCATAGGCATTGCCAAGATTATAGTGTGCACTGGCATCATCAGGATTGATGCGGATTGCCTGCTTGTAGGCCTCTACGGCTTCCTGATGGCGTCCCAGGTCGCCATAGGCTATGCCAAGATTGCACTGTGCCTCGGCGAAATCAGGATTAATGCGGATTGCCTGCTTGTAGGCCTCTACGGCTTCCTGATAGCGCCCCAGCTTGCGATAGTCTATGCCAAGATTGTAGTGTGCGTCGGCCATATCAGGGTTGATGCGGATTGCCTGCTTGTTGGCCTCTATGGCTTCCTGATAGCGCCCCAGCTTGCCATAGGCTACGGCAAGATTGTAGTGTGCGTCGGCCATATCAGGGTTGATGCGGATTGCCTGCTTGTTGGCCTCTATGGCTTCCTGATAGCGCCCCAGCTTGCCATAGGCTACGGCAAGATTGTGGTGTGCATCTTCCAAATTAGGATCAATTCGGATTGCCTGCTTGTAGGCCTCAACGGCTTGCTCAGGGCGACCCAGGTCGTAATTGCAATTACCAATCTGCAAATAGGCCTCAGCATTAAGCGGGTTTTTCTTGACCGCCTCTTCAAAACAGGAAAGCGCTTTTTCACGGTCATCTGCCCAGAGGAAATTAAGCCCTGCCGAGTATAATCCTTCTGCGGTGGCACGCCATTCTTCTGCTCTGCCCGCCTTCCATTCGCTAAGACTCTGCCCCTTACTTGGCGCAATTCTTGCTAACCTCTCGCTTGGAACGGCAAAGTTCAGGTTTTGTCCTTCGAGCAAAACAAAAGTTGCAACACCAATGACTTCACCTTTCATATTGACCACGGGACTGCCGCTGGAGCCTGGAGATACGGGTGCGGTAATCTGAATTATTTTCCCAAATCGTGGAATCTCCCGAACGGCCGAGATAATACCATCCGATACCGTTTGCTCAAGCCCCAATGGGCTGCCAATCACTATGACCCGTTCACCGACTTCAGGTAGAGAGCTGCTAACCGACAAAGGATGCACAACATTCGGAGGAATATCCATCGAAACCCGAATAAGGTCTCCTTCCTTATCCTCTCCTACAACCCGCGTGATGGAGTAAACTTGGCCTTCTGCTATTTTGACTTCGGCCCGGCTTGCCCCTTGCAGCACATGATTATTGGTGATGACATCGCCTTCCTTACTGATAAAAAACCCGCTTCCCTGACCAAGTTCTTTCCCTGCCTTGTCGTAAGTTAGAATAACTACAATAGATGGCCTAATCCTTTTTACAATATCTGATAAATTCTCCCGCGCCAGCAATACGGCAGAGGCCGTAGAGCAGAAATAAAAGATAATCAAAGGCATCAAAAACCGCCGGTACATTTTCATGCTTTTCCCCCCAATAAGTCCCCGCTGAGCATATTCTATAAGCATCTCAGCACTTCCATGATTTAGAGCGTTTTCAATTCTTTTCTGTCAGGCTTGTTCCCTATCGTAGGTTTTGCCATTTTTATCTCTTGGCCAGCTGCTTCTTTATATCTGATCGAAGATCCACAATCTCTCCCGAAGGAGTTTTTACAAAGTCTGATATTTATCCCCTCAATATTTTTAATGTTATCCTATCTGCAAGATAAAATCAACAGAGTCGAAAAGGGGATTAGCTCTGCCCCAATACTCCGTCATCCGCGTCCACGGCGGCTCCTCTGGAAGGAAGACATTGACCGATTCCTGGAGTAAAAGAAGGTCATGTGATGGCCAGCGGAATAGCGCTCTACATTCGAATGAAAATTTTTTTTCGACTCTATGCGTCTATATTAGTGGGGCGTATATCCGTGGCAACACGTCCTAGAATATGCTTTGTCCAGGGAACAGCCCCCGCCTCGTCGCTAAGACCAAAAGAAGATCGTATACAGACTGTGGCTGCTTCCTTTGGGATGGCACTTAATTATTTAAGACAACTCTCCTCAGGCTATCTAGGCTCAATCTTGTGTCCTTTTTGGCCTTCCCATCGTGGCCCAACCATTTCATCAGGTACCAATGAAATAAACCCGAAAAAAACCTTTGAGACGTCGTTGGCTATTTCTATAAACGGCCAAGGTTTTGTCTGAGCTGTAACTTTTTGTCTTGCGTATGTAAGATGTGCTACTTCTTTTGCGACACGCTTGTGTACTTTCTTCAGGTTTTCGGTCTTTGGCGGTCGAGTCCTACGCCATTCTTCTGGATTTTTAAAAAAATCTTCAGCAATGACTTCATCCTTCTTAGGTTTGATCGCAAATAGGAAGTCAAGCAAGATTCTTGAATGGATAGAAAAGGATTCAAGCGGGGCATTGTTGATGACGCTATTTCCGAATACCCCTGTACTTAGAGCCTTTGCCAGACTTTGGAGCATCCAGATTTCGTAGTGAAGATCATTAGTCGCCTTTATAAGTTCCTCCCGAGTACGGATTTTTCTATTCATAGTCAACCTACTGAAGTCATTTGTTTAGGCCCAGGAATCCTCTAAACTCGTCGTAGTCGTAGATTTCCTTTGAATACCCCAGGAGTTTTTTTAGCTCCTTTACGAATTCGTAGAATACCCCATCTTTTATGACATAGATTTCAGCCCAACACAGATAAATGCCCTGCTCTAAATCAGCTCCGCCTGGATTGGATTTTCTTCCGTGTCCTGCAGTTCGCATTGCTCTCCTGTGAAATATAAGCAAGGTTGTATCTAAATAGTATTTCCAGGGAGAGTTGGGGTCCTTAACCACCTTCAGTATCGTCCCTTCATCCAGTTTTAGTTCTTCAATGCCCAAACTTTTACAGACACCAGTAAAAAGATTAATCCATGTTGAATTCATCTTTTCATCATGGCAGGCCTCAAAGAAAGTTTTTGCATCAGGTGGTGCCTTGATTCCTTGCTCACCAAACAGCCGGGCTCTAGCTTTTAAGGCATATTGGTCAAACTCTTTCCCTGAATCCTTTAAAACGTCTATACAGAGCTGCTCCGTAGTGTCATCAATCGCTACTGGCATATTCGCCTTAACATCAATATTTCCTTCTTGAACCGCTAATACTGCGTCTCTCAAAAGAGCTGTAAATGGCTTCAGAGGATGATAATCATCACGAATCTCATTATAAATGCTAAGAAGACTCTGCTTCCTTGCTTCACCTGTGGTCTGCAATAGCTCGCATAGGTTAACCAGACTTGGAATGGCAGTTATGTGCTTTTTCTTGATATTTTTGAGAAGCAAATCCTTATCTGGGTCATCGAGAATTCGATTGTAGACGCTCGTGTCAAAGTAACAGTTCACTTAAACTCTTTCGTTCCGACAGTTTGAAGGGAAAGAAGAAGGGTAATACTATACTTATTATCGATGTTAGCGAGAATGATTCCGTAAGGATTCATTCTTTCCCCAAGCCTTGACTCTTTATATCATAGACAATAAATTGATTCAAATGCAGAGCAAGCAGACTTCTCCCCGTGTGGACACGGTGTGGACAAAATTGCCCAAAATGGCTCAGTTTAGCTAACTCAGGCTAAAATCAATAAATCGGAAACACGCTAAAAAATCAGCGGAAAGGCGGTTGATGAAGGTGGGGTGCGCAATTTGTAAGGGACATAAATAGATTAAGAAGCACCTTTGGAAATAACCTTTCTCCATTTCCTCAACTTAATATTATTGTTTTTTCTATTTAATTTATAAAAATCTAAAAAAGCTATTGCCCATGCATCGAGAAAGACGCTCGTGCAAATAGGAAGTTGCTTTAGTTTCTCAGAAACTTCTTCAGAAATAGACTATGGATCATACTGGGTGCTTGCTCAGACAAATTTGGAATTGGGCTTCCCTTTAAGATTTCGGCCCGCCATTCAATTTTTTTGAATTGTGGGAGTCCCGACCATAATCCACAACTAATATCCAAATCATAGGCAGTAACAGAGTGAGCACCCCTTGAACTTAATGCTCCGCCCTGCTTTCCCAGGACTGCAGCTGTTTGGGTAGGGATATTCACTTGTCCTGAACGCTGAAAATAGAAGACCGTGAGCACCAAATCCGGGTATTTTTCCATATTTATTAGAGTAGCATTTCCATCCTCTTCTTCCTTCAAATTTTCCAATGGAATATAGAATACATTTGCCCCTCTGAGTTCCAATTCTTTTTTGGCGTAACCCAATAGGACTTTTTCAAATAGTTCATCAGTTCCAGCTTGTTTCGCTGCTTTTGTCCAGTACATTGGACACAACCCAATCGATGGTGCTTTAGGAAAAATGAAAACTGGGTCAGTTTGACTTTGATAAAGAGTTCTATAGGTGACCTCTGAACAGGAAAAGGAACATAGGATTAAAAATAAGACACAATAAATTTGTTTTTGCATATTTTTTCCTCCTGCTGAGAAATTTCCCTTTCTCACGATTCCCCTGTCCCTATGAATATAAATATATTCCCAAGAAAGTATCATTGTCAACCCCGGAATGTTACTGCCGCCAAATCCTACTAATCCGATAGGGTTTTTAAAATTTGGCTATGCGCTTGAAGTCCGAATAGCCACGCATGGCGAGAATCTTAGGAGTAATCAATACTTCAGGTCGAATAAACAAAAGCCATCTTTTGGCATGGGCGCTTGTTTGTGTGCGATACCAGGCGATGCCCTAAGTACTGATTGGGCGATTCCCATACAATGACTTTTACCTGCCACAATTCTCGAACATGACCTGAATAGATAGTCCCCATACCTTTAAGAGGAATGCCCATACCGATTGGCTGGTTAGTCAGATCAATTAAGGCATCGGTTCCCATCTGCCTTGCCCGATCCCTCAGTATCTCTATAACATCAGCTACGGAATGCTTCCAGCCCGCGTTCACTTGAACCATGCCTATCACTTTGCGGGGTTTCGAGAGATCATTGGATTCGTAAATTTCGATTGAGGATAAGAGTTTTCTTTTTGGCTGGCCCGGCCGAGCGGGCTTCTTTGTGTCAATTTTCCCCTCCAACCATCGCTAGGAAGTATAAATCATGACCAAAAAAGATGTCAAGGACAGCTTGGGCGCGCGGGTTATCTCGGCAAAGCCGCTCATGTCGCCAAAAGAGCCGGAAATTAGCCGGACCTCTCCGCCCGGGAAAAGAAAGGGTCATGAAAAATACTCACCGCCGGCCTCGGCGGCCATCAAGAGCTCTTGATAAACGACCCGAGGCGGAGGCCTCTCCGCCACAAACGTCAGCTTGAGATGGTTGATGATACGATCGACCACAGAGAAATCAGTGAGGAAAGCAATGACCTTCATCTAAACGGCAACTTCAGGTGACCGATGATCCGGGTGTGGCGCAGAGGCCGTCATAACGAGAGCTACCATTGGCACATGGAAATCATCCCGGTGCTGACTCGGGTCGCGGGTTTCGAATGGGGGACCGGCTTCTACATCAACCCGGTGCCGCCGGAAACCGCCGCCGGCTTCCTCAAAGGCTGAGGCCAAAACGATGACGCCTCGGACGGCCTGGCGATCAGGTTGACCCTGATCTCGAGCCTGGACCTGTTTCTCTCGACCCTCCCAATTTTTTGCCGGAAGTCTTCGAAGACAAATCCCTGCTCTTGCTTGTGGATGATTTTTAGATAGGGATCGAGCTTGTCCAGGAGGTTTCGATAGCCGGCTTCTGCCCGAAGCTCATCAGGATAGGTAATGAGTAGTCGGGTGGACGGCTCACCATCCTGATCCCGATAATCGGCGGCCACGGCGAAGATCTTGCCTTGGAGCTCGAATACATCGCCCTCTCCAAAGGTGAATATGGACTCGAGAGCGTAGGGCCCCCGAATCAGGCGTTCGGAACCGGGGATCCTGCCTTCGAGCGGCAGTTCATCGAGCAGCGTCACCGGTTCTCCTCGGGGAACGGACTTCAACAAGGCGCGGGCGAGGTCGACCATCACCTGGAGAAGCGATTCTTTGCCCTCCGGATTATTGATCTGGATGAAGGCTCGGCCCTTGAGGATCGTGAACTGAGTCCTGTCGCCCGAGTTCCGGGCAGGGACTCCTTCAATCGGGGTTTCGATTCCGCACTTCATGAGGTAGATCCCCAGGGCCGACTCTGAGCTCTCCATTTGATAGAGCTCCAGCACGATTTCGGAACGCCCTTTCCTGTAGTCTTGGACAAGCAATCTATCGAACCCGAATTCCAGGAAGATCTCGGCTCCTCCGTCGATGTAATCGAAGAGGTTCCCCTCCTTGAATTCTGAGGGCGGTCCCGCACTGGCCCAGCCGGAGATAAGGTGCTCGGGAAGAACGGCCGCCTGGAAAGCCGGGAGGACCTGGACAGAACAGAGGAGCAGGCCGAAGACGACGACCCTCTTCATTGCTCGCCGCCCTCTATCCGTAAGAGGCCTCAGACCAGGACATGCTGGATCTTTCCCGGATCGACGACGCCGAGTCCGAGGCGTTCGGCATAACGAAGGTACTCCGTAAATTTGGGATGTTCATTGACCTTGATCCCCATGCTCTTCCGTTTGGCCACGATGGCGCGATGGCAGACCATATCTAGGGCAAATGGGTCGGTGGACAGATAGAGAGTGTTGAGCCAGTAAGCGAATTTGGCCTCGTAATCCGGGCCCCCTTCATACTGGCCCCGGAGCCCGTCGGTGACATTCAGGACAAGCTTGTCGCGCATAGCGGGAAAGGCCATGACTTCTGTATTGACATCAAAGAAGAGGGGCGCGTGGAGTCTGTTCGTGTTGCAGACGGCCCCGTAGCCGAGGTTCTTGGTGGCCATCGAGATCCCGTTTCCCGTGTTTTTAAAAACCGGGACATTGATGATCTTGGTCAACCGTTTCGTCAGCAGCTTGCCGAAATAGGAGAATTTTCCGTTAAAGACATGCTGGTTGAGGTAGGCGTTGTCCTTGGGCCCTTCGACATCGGCCCAGTAATACGCCTCCAGGTCGAAATTGGCATCGCTGACATGAGTCCCGTCGGGCCTCAGCCAGCGGCTGTTGTCCTGGGTCTTGCCCATGGCGGCGGCCTCATCCATGGTCTGGAGGCCCTCGATTCCGACTCCGGGGTACCTTTCCGGGGTGAATCCCGCAT
>Ga0315277_10009955_pt1 | contig 12103 bp, 2 predicted proteins | sample YL17G05_15_MG_FD_203695 | JGI IMG/M metagenome (GOLD analysis project Ga0315277, IMG submission 203695) | Sediment microbial communities from Yellowstone Lake, YNP, Wyoming, USA - YL17G05_15 | ecosystem: Environmental > Aquatic > Freshwater > Lake > Sediment | place: USA: Wyoming | collected... | reverse complement strand
GGCCGAGGCGCGGCCCGTGGAAGTTTTCTTCGACGACCAGAACCTGACCAAGTGCTGCACTGGCGTAACCTTCGGTCCGGCGTCCTCTGAGCAGCCGGCCGAAGTCACGTGGAACAGCAGCGGCGCAAAGTGGGAAAGCGTTCGTAACTATTTTGAAAGCCCTGTAAGCCTGTCGCTCACCAAGGGGAAGCATACGGTGATGTTCACCCGTCGCGGGCCGCTGCCTCACCTGGTGGCCCTGCGTCTGGACACGCTGGAGGCCTTTCCGGAGGATTGGAAGCCGCCTCAGTACAAAGTGCGGGATCTCGACAGCATCCCGGCCACATATCGTACGGCCTTCCTGGCTCCGAGCGGCGTTAACGCCGCGGTCCTGCGGCTGCCCATCGAGGACGCGACCGGACCCCGGGCCGCCGGATCGTTGGAGATTCCCGCCTGGACATTCGATCGCGGCAATGCCCGGATCTATGCCAGCCCCGACCAATACGCCGATGCCGGACCGGTGGTGGGCGACGGACCACAGCCGCCCGAGGAAGGAATGGTCGAGTACGACATTGACTTCCCCGCTACCGGAGAATACACACTTACGGTCAGTTACGCGGCGGCCGAGGCGCGTCCGGTTGATGTCTTTCTGGACGGCCGGAACCTGGGTAAGTGCTGCCAGGGCATCACCTTCGGTTCGGCGCCCTTTGAGCATCCGGTCAGATTCACATGGAACAGCAGCGGCGCGGAGAAGAAGTGGGAAGGGCTTTGTAAGCAAGGAAAGCTTCTCAAGATGTCGGTCACCGAGGGGAAGCACACGGTGAAGCTTGCCCGTCGGGGGCCGCTGCCTCACCTGGTGGCCCTGCGTCTGGACAGTCTGACGGCTTTTCCGAAGGATTGGAAACAGCCTTCCCGCAGGGTGGCGGATCTCAACAGCGTCCCGGCCGCGCATCGCGCCGCCTTTCTGCCGCCGGGCAGCGTTAACATCGGGGCATTGCGGCTGGCCATCCAGGATACGATCGCAACCTTCGGCGCGCAATATCCTGATGGGGAACAGTACCTGAAGCAACTGGCCGAGTTGGAAGCCAAGCAGCGCGCGGCTGAGGGCGGCACAGCCGAGGACCAGAAGAAGATTGAGGATGCGTTGGCGGCGCTGCGGCGCGGGGCCATGCTGGCCCATCCGGCACTCGTGTTCGACAGACTCCTTTTCCTCAAGCGGTCGAGCAGCGGCTACGGCCACACCTACACGGATCAGAACGCCAACGAGATGGGCGGCAATCTCTGCATCCTCTCGCCGGTGGCGCCGGACGGCAAGGTCACCAAGCTCGTGCCGGAACTCGACGGCGGGCTGTTCGACCGGTTCGACCTGTCGTTCGATGCAAAGAAAGTGGTCTTTGGGTACAAGAAGAAGGACAAAGCCTTCCGCATCTACGAGATCGACATCGATCCTTCGACCGGGCTGATGACGCCCGGCAGTCTGCGACAGCTTACTTTCAGCAGCGACGAGGAGGCCGAGGCAATCCGGTTGCACGGGTGGCAAGGGCGCGGTATCGATCACGGCTTCGACGATATGGACCCGTGCTATCTGCCGGACGGGAGGATCATGTTTACTTCCACCCGCTCGATGCGGAACGTCTTCTGTGCCGGTTCGACGGTCACGACCCTGTACGTCATGGACGCCGACGGCAAGAATATGCGCTGTCTCTCGGCCGGCCCGATCAACGAAAGCGCCCCTTGCGTGCTGGACGACGGCCGGGTGATCTACACGCGATGGGAGTACGTCGACAAGGGGCTGGGCAACGGGGAGAGCCTTTGGGCGGTGCGTCCGGACGGCAGCGGTTCGGACCACGTGTATAAGAACAACACGGTCCGGCCGGCCGGGATGAGCAACGCCCGCAGTATTCCGGGCAGCCGGCAGATCGTGGCGATCGGGGGAACGCACCACAACACGGCAATCGGCCCGGTGGTGCTGGTGGACACTTGCCGCAGCCGACGCACTACGGAGGCGATGACCTCCATCACGCCCGAGCTCGGCTATCCGTGCATGTGGCACGCCACGGTCAAGTTCGGCTTTTTCATGGACCCTTACCCATTTTCGGAAAAGTACTTCCTCGTCTCACATAATCCCACTTCCTCCCCCGGCGAACCGGCGGGCTACGGGATCTACGTCCTGGACGGGTGGGGCAATCGGGCGGAACTTTATCGGGATCCGGCCGGGTCCTGTTTCGAGCCGATCCCGCTTCGGCCGCGCCGCAGGCCCACGGAGATTGCCTCGGTCGCCGCCACGGACAAAGCAGTCGCTCGCGCAGGCGCGGCGGACGAAGAGAAAACGGCCTCGCTGTTTATACTGGACGTATACCAGGGGATGACGGGCATCGAGCGAGGGAGGGTCAAGTACGTGCGGGTGATGGGGGCCCTGCCGTGGCCCTGGAGCGAGCGAGGCATGAATTGGGTGGGCATGAACGTCGACGTCCATCGCAAGCGGGTCTACGGCATTGCGAAGGTCCACGAAGACGGATCGGCCTATTTCAGCGTGCCGGCCAACGAAAACCTCTTCTTCCAGGCGCTGGATGAAGATTTCATGGCATTGCAGCAGATGCCGACGTTCATCAACCTGATGCCGGGCGAGAAACGCTCCTGCATCGGGTGCCACGAGCCGCGCGGGAACGCGCCGAGCCTGGCAGGCGCCCGGCCGCAGGCCATGGCCCATCCCGCCCAGACGCTTACGCCGCAGCCGGGCGATACCGGTCCTCGCATGGTCCACTACGCCGCGGACGTTCAGCCGACCCTCGACAAACATTGCGTCGGTTGTCACAGCGGCGAGAGCGCCCAGGGTCGTCTGGATCTTACGGGCGTGCCGACCGAACAATACAACCGCTCCTACGAGAAGATCATCGGGCGGGGGCTGGTCAGCTACGCCGACTGTCGCTACGGCAGGTCCAATTTCCTGGCCGTGTCGCCGCTGACGAACGGTTCGCATCGGAGCAAGCTGGTCGAGCAGATTCGCAAGGCCCCCTGCAAAGCGAATCTCACCCGCGAGGAGTTCATCAAGATCGTCACCTGGATCGATGCCAACGTCCCGTACTACGGCACCTACAGGGGCAAGAGGGACATCGAGCACAAAGACGACCCTGACTTTCGGCTGCCGCCGCTGGCGGGGGAGTAGAATGGTTGGTTATGCATTTTCGGTAGCTCTACAAGACAGTTGTTTCTTATTGCAGGAGAGCTCACGGTGAGAATCGAATTGTTCCTGTCGTGGCGGCGTCGACCACAGGCGTCGGCGGGGCTCGCTGTGGCGTATCTTGCCCTTTGGAGCATTGCGTTCGCGCCGGTGCGCGCCGACGCGAAACCGGCCGGATCGTTCGAGATTCCCGCCTGGGCCTTCGATCGCGGCAATGCCGAGGTTCTCGCGAACCCGGACATCTATGCCGACTATCGAGACAAGGATCCCGAGCTGGTGGTCGGCGACGGAAGCCGCTTGCCGTGGGTGGTTGAATATGACGTGGAGTTCCCCGTCGACGCCACTTACACGCTTCATGTCCGTTACGGGTCGCCCGAGCCGCGGCCGCTGGACGTGTGGCTCGACGGCCAAAGCGTGGGCACGTGCTGCGGACGCGTGACCGGCAATGCGCCACCCTATCCGGACCGGCATCCTCAGCACAATCGGCCCAGAGATGCGGAGGGCTTCCACGGTGTGGAGTGGGAAGAGGCCTGCAAACTGCCGGCCACCAAGGGGAAGCACACGCTGAAATTCACGCGTCAGGGGCTACCCCCTCGCGTGAGCGCCTTGCGGCTGGACTCGCCGGTGGCCTTTCCGAAGGATTGGAGACCGGCTGAGCGGGACGTGAAGCTCGACAGGATCCCGCCCGCCTATCGTAGGGTCTTCCTCCCGCCGGGCAGCGTGAACGTCGAGACTCTACGGTTGGCCATTGAAGACATGATCAGAACGTGCGGCCCTCGCTATCCCAAGGGACCGGAGTACCTGAAAGGCCTGGCCGAGCTGGAGGAGAAACAGCGGGCGGCCGAGCACGGCACGCCGGAGCAGAAGGAGAAGAGTGAGGACGCGATGAAGTCGCTGCAGCGGGAGGCCATGCTGGCCCACCCGCTGTTGAAGTTCGACAGACTCTTGTTCATCACGCAGATCCACCGTGACGTGAGCATTTACACCGGGCACCGCAGCAATGGGCAAGGGGGCGGCAATCTCTGCGTCCTTTCGCCGGTGTCCCCGGACGGCAAAGTTACCGAGTTGGTGCCGGAACTAAGCGGTGGGGTGTTCGGGCGGTTCGACCTGTCGTTTGACGCCACCAAGGTTGTGTTCTGTTACTGCAAGGACGGCGGGCAGTATCGCATCTACGAGATCGACATCGACCCGTCCACCGGGCTGCGGGCAGGCGGCAAGAGCCTGCGACAGATCACCTTCAGGGCAGACGACGAGGTGGAGGCCTTCCGTCGCTACCAGGGCAGTTTCTGCGGGTCCGGATATGATGATATCGACCCGTGTTATCTGCCCGACGGCAGGATCATGTTCGCGTCCACACGCGCCCAGCGGGCGGTCCTCTGTGCCCCTCAGACGGCAACCACGCTGCACGTGATGGACGCCGACGGCAAGAACATCCGCTGCATTTCGAGCGGCCAGGTCAACGAACTCTCCCCGTGCCTTCTGGACGACGGGCGGGTGATCTACACGCGATGGGAGTACATCGACAAGGGGTTCGGCAACGTGCAGAGCCTTTGGTCGGTGCGTCCCGACGGCAGCGGGTCGGACCACGTGTTCAAGAACACCCTCGTCCGGCCGGGCTCGATGGTGCACTCGCGCAGCATCCCGGGCAGCGCACGGTTTGTGACCGTCGGGGTGGGCCACCACGGGGGGTTGGCCGGTCCGGTGGTGCTTGTCGACAATCAACTCGACCGCCGCAACCCCGGGGGGATGACGAACCTCACGCCCGAGATCGCCTACCCGGGCCTGTACCCCATGGGAGGAAACTTCGGCTTCTTCCGGGAGCCGTATCCGCTGTCGGAGAAGTTCTTCCTCGTCTCCCACAGACCTGCTCGGACCCCCGAGAAGGCGCAATTCGGCCTGTACGTCTTGGACGCGTGGGGCAACCGAGCCGAGCTGTATCGGGACCCGAAGTTCTCCTGTCTCGAGCCGATGCCCCTTCGGCCCCGCCGCAAGCCGGGGCTGATCACGCCCGTCGCCGACATGGCCGCGGCGGGGACCGGCCAGACGAACGAGCAGGGGCTGGCCACGATGTTCCTGCTCGACGTGTACCAGGGAATGACGGGCATCGAGCGCGGAAGGGTCAAGTACCTGCGTGTGATGGAGGCCATGAATCTGTCCTGGTATGACGCCTGGCGGTCAGGCAAGCAGGGCGACGGCGCGGGCATGCAGGCCTCGGCGGTCAGCGGCGACGGCGATGTCGCGATCAAGAAGGTCCACGGCGTCGCCACTGTCCGCGAGGACGGGTCGGCCTGTTTCACCGTGCCGGCGAACGAGAATCTCTTCTTCCAGGCGCTGGATGAGAACTACATGGAATTGCAGCGGATGCGGACGTTCCTGAACTTGATGCCCGGCGAGAAGAGGTCCTGCATCGGGTGCCACGAGCTCCGCAGCAAGGCGCCCAACATGGCACACGTTCGTCCGCTGGCCATGACCCATCCCGTGGAGGCGCTTCGGCCTCAGCCGGGCGACGCCGGCCCTCGCGCGGTGCATTACGCGCTGGACATTCAGCCGATCCTCGACACGCATTGCCTCGGTTGCCACGGCGGCAAGGAGCCCAAGGGCGACCTGGACCTTGCCGGCGAGCTGACCGAGAAGTTCAGCCGTTCCTACGACAACCTCAAGAAGAAGAAGCTGGTCAGCTATCTCGAGGGCGGCTTTGGCAGCGCCAATGTCCCGGCCGAGCCGCCGCTGACGTTCGGTTCGCATCAGAGCAAGCTGGTCGAGCGGATTCGCGAAGCCCCCTGCAAAGCGAACCTCACCCGAGAGGAGTTCATCCGGATCGTTACCTGGATCGACGCCAACGCCCCCTTCTATGGCACGCACAGGGGCAAGAAAAACCTGAAGTGGAAGGACGAGCCGGACTTCCGGCCGCTGCCTCTGGCCGGGAAATAGTCGATTACGACTGGAAAAAAAAAGACTCATGAAATTCAAGTGGATGCTGACGGTCCTTGTCGCCATTTTGTTGTGCGCCTGCGGCGCGACGGCCGAGGAGTACGACTTCTACCGGAATCTCCGCTACCCGGCAAAACTAGCCCCCGGCGTGGGCCGCGACCAGGTCGAGCAGGAGGGCGGGCCTGACGCGACGGGCTACCGGCGCCGCACGGTGCAGTGGTGGCCACGCAAGGGCCAGGACATTGTGGACATCCCCGAGGGCGTGCCGCTGCGCACTTGGACGCGGAACAAAGGCCAGAAAGATAAAGAGGCCCTGGCCGGGGTTTGCCGAAACTGGACCACGTCGGACTCCGACACGTTCAAGGCTCACCTCATCGGGTTTCGCGGGTTCGGCGTGGAGACCCCTGACCCGCAATTCAACTACAGCCTCACGCCCGCGGCCGTGCTGCGTATGGAAAACGGTGAGCGCAGGGCCGTTCTCGCTTACCCGCCCTTCCACATGATGGTGAGCCAGGAGGACCACGATTTCATTTTCAGGATCTGGCAGAAAGAATGGAAGAAGATCCAGGCCGCCCAGTCGCAAGAAGAATATGTATCAAGCACTTATCGCGTGAAGCCGGATTCCCTGATACTGGAAACGAAACACTTCACTTTCGTGTCGGACCGCGAAACCCCCTACAAAACCCTCTGGTGGATGCGGCCGCATGAACCGGAGAAGCAGAACGCCTACCGCAAGGGAACGCTGGAGTTCGCCGAGAACTTGTGGACGCACATAGAGGCCGCCGGGACGTCGATGCCTTACTGGCGCCAAACCGGGCCCTGGAAGAAGTACAACGTCCTCATCAGGCTGGCTATTGACGGCGGCTACGCGGGAGGCGGATTCGGCGCCTGCGATCTTCGCGACGCAACCGGCGGACCGCGAAACCTGGGCCTGAGCCACGAATTCTACCACGGCCAGCCGGGGGGCGGCTGGTCCGCCGGCTATTTTGGGGAATCATTATGCCATGGAGGGCGCCACTTCAATATTCCCGGGGAAATACTGATGTTCAGCCACAATTTCTGCTATCCCTGGCGCAACGTCAACTGCACGCAGTACCAGTCGCCGCTATGGTACTTTGCTCTTGGTGATAGTCCCAACTGGGGCTATGGGATCCTGTCCGTTGCCGGCTGCCTGGCTGCGGCTGTTGAACCGACCCCGTATCACACCATGGCCCGACTCGGCCAGAAGAGAGGCCTCTGGGAGAACGGCATCAAGGGTTTTGGCGATTTCTTCGGCGAATACGCGGCCCGAATGGCCACCTGTGATTTCGTGATGCAATACCCGATCCGGTCCAAATACGGGATGCCCGAGATGAGCTTCCTGCAGCCCGTCTACGGACAGGCGGGCCGCTACCGCGTTCCCAACAGCGAGGCGCCGCGGATGTATGGATTCAACCTTGTGCGCCTCGTTCCGGTCAAAGGTGCTTCGAGGATTTCCGTTGATTTCCACGGCCTGTACGACCCCAACGTCCATAGCGACTGGCGCGTGTGCATTGTGGCGGTGGACGGCGACGGGCGGGCACGGTACAGTCCTCTGTGGAACAAGGGGAACATGGACTTCCCACTCCGCCCTGAAGATAAACATCTTTGGCTTACGGTTGCCGCCACGCCGTCGGCCCTGCCGCTGGGGGCTCACTGTGATATCAACATGGCCGGGATTCATGCCCCGCGGCATGCGTGGGAAGTGACCTTGACCGGGTGCAAGCCGGGCCTGCCGCATCGCAGACAGGGCGATGTGATCAATCTCGACGAACTGTATGCCATGAACAACGGCAACAAATACATGGGCTACCCTGTAAAGAGCGAAGTGCCCATCTTGCTTGCGGACCACGATGGCCCACTCGCCCAGACGAAGCTCGCGGACATGCTCCAACGCGTCACCGCCGCCGCCAACGCGCAGAAGGAGAAGATCGAGTCGGGCCAGTACGACAAGAGCAACTGGTGGGAGCAGGGGAAGATCGAGATCCTGGAGGAGTTGTCCAGACGGGTCAGGTTCCTGCAGAGAAACGCGAAGGGCCACCGCCACCCCAACGGTGGCGGTTTTGTGGCCGACACTGCCCACGTCGCCGCCAGCGCCTACGTCGGGCCCAACGCCATGGTGCTCGACGGGGCACGGGTGGAAGGCAATGCTTGCATCCATGAATATGGCGTCGTGCATGGCGAGAAAACCGTCATTCGCGGAAACGCCAAGATCGGCGGCAAGGCGTGGGTATTCGGGGACATCACCGTCGGCGGCAATGCACGGATCCTCGAATCCGCGACTGTCACCACCATCGGGCGCGCTCGCGCGTCGTATTCTGAGGGCCAGGGGGAGATAGCCGGCAACGCGGTCATCAAGGGTGAACACATCTTGAGGCTGTGCCGCGCGAAGGGCCAGGTACTGACCGGCGGCTTGGTAATGGACTATACTCCCGGCACGTCAGGCAGTGTCGGATACGGAAATCTCGTTCCAGGTATTGTTAACCTCGAAAGCGGCGTTTTCGACAGCGGGCGGGTCTACGGGGCCGGGGGACTCGGCGGCGAAGCCGATGCGGGGGCGCTTTACGCCAACTGGCAGTTCAACCAGCCGAAGGCCGTGCTGCTGGAAGATTCCTACGTGAACAACAACGGTGTCCTGTACGGCAGGCCGGAATTCGCCGATGACGGCGAACACCGGTGCATCGCGTTCAACGGAAAGGACCAATACGCCGAGGCGCCGCCGGCCGTGGCGGATTTCGGGGAGCTGACCATTGACACGATGGTTGACTGGCCCGGCGGCCAGGGCGGGCGTCTGTTTGATTTCGGGACGGGGGAGGACGAATGCTTCTACCTGGCGATGGAGGGCCCAGGCGGGAGGCCGACGCTGGTGGCCAGGCACGCCGGCCAGAGCCGAAGCCTCACGGCCTCTGAGGGCATTCCGGCAAACAAGTGGGTCCGGGTGCGCGTCGAAATGGACGGTTCCACGGCCTCTATCCACATCGACGGAAAGCAGGTCGCCAAGAAAGACTTCGCGTTCAGACCCCGCATGGTTTTCATGGGAGATCGCCCCGAGGGGAACTTTATCGCCTGCGGCAGGAACCGCGACGGGTTTTTCAAGGGCCGGATGGATCACTTCCGCATCTACCGGAAGGTTCACGAGGACTTCAGCGCGATCGGCCCGGTTCCGTTTGCACTGACGCAGATCCAGGAGTGGTCTGAGAAAGACCAGGAACGTGCCGACGAGTGGGAAGGGCGAAGGAGGGCGAAGGAGGCGGAACTGAGCGCAGGCAGGTACGGCCAGATACAAGACGAGATCAGGCGGCTCCATGAGCAGAGATCGGGTCTCCAGAAGAGGTCCTCCAAGCTTGCCGCGTTCGAGGCCCGTGTGAAGAAGGCCGAACAAGAGAAAATCGCTCTCGATCGGAAGATTCACGAAGAGTTCGAAGCCCTTCCGGAGGTTGTCAAGGCCCAGCAGGAACTCGCCGAGCTGCGGAAGAAGATGGACGCAATCATGCAGGCGATCCGGGGGAATAGCGAGTACGTGAAGCTCACCGAGGAGATCCGGGCCTGCGAGAAGCAGCGAGGAAAGGTGGACCGGGAAGTACGCGAAAGCCCCAAGCTCGCGGCGATCTCGGCGAAGACCGAGGCGGCCAACGAAGAGAAACGAAAAGTCGAAGAGAGAATCAAACGGCTTCCGGAACTCAAGGGGATCATGGAGCAGTGGGAGCGGGAAACGGACAACCAGAAGAAGAGAGAGCTTCAGGACAGATACAACCGCTTGCTCACGGCGCGGCGGTTGTCGGACCCCGCGTGGCAGAAAGCGGACATCGCGAGCCAGCAGCTTGGCGGCCGGTATCAGGAGGCCCTGCGGAACGAGATCGAAGCTCACCCCGGACGGATAGGGATGGACAGACAGCTTAAGCGGCTCAGGGAGAATCTGGGCGCCCTTACCGCCAGACTGGAAGGATCCCATCCGGAGCTTTCCAAGCTGGACAAGTCCGTCAGCGCGAAACGGGGGGCCCTGCAGACAACGAGAAAGCAGTTCGAGGAGCGGGGACGCGCAGGGGACGACTACAAGAAGGCAGAGGCGACATGCGCCGCCGCCACGAAGGCCTTTGAGGATGAGAGGAAACGGGTGGAGCGGGAAAAGAGCAAGGAGCTTGCGGAGATAGCCGCCCGTATTGAAAAGTTGCAGAAAGAATCAAAGGCCCTGCGGGATAGCACCTTGAAAAGCGCCCGTCTCTTCGGGCAGAATCCCTATCCCGGCGGGGAAGCCGCCAGGCTAAAGGACTTCCAGCAGGGCCTGGTCTATCACACCACCGCCGACTGGGACACAAGAACTCGCGAAGAAATAGAAGGCCGCGTCACCCCCACGTTCAAAAACTGGCTCCTGCGCGTGCGAGATCAGTTGCAAGGAGACCAGCCATGAAGAGTCTGTTGACAGGTGTTCCTTTTGCGTTGCTGTGGCTCGCCTTGAGCGCAGCGGCGCCGGCCGCCGAAAAGGGCGTGGACTTCCGCACGGACGCGTTCGTCGGCCAGCAGGACGGATATCACACCTACCGCATCCCGGCCATGGTGATCACGGCCAAGGGAACCGTTCTCCTGTTCTGCGAAGGCCGCAAAAACAGCCGGAAAGACGGGGGAGACATCGATCAGCTCATGAAGCGCAGCGAAGACGGCGGGAGGACCTGGTCGAAACAGGTGATCATCCACGAAGAAGGCGGCAATGCCCCCATCCGGGTCGGCAATCCGTGCTGCATCGTCGAGCGGGACGGCAAGACCGTTCATCTGCTCTTCACGCTCATGGGGTCGGCCACCGCCAATGGCCTGTACTATACCAAGAGCACCGATGACGGGCAGACGTGGTCCCAAATGGTCGTCACGTCGGATGTGCCGACCGACAAGGGATACTCCGAAACGTCGTTCCTGAAGGGCTTCGGCGGCTCGCCGGTAGGGATCGGAGTGGGCCCCGTCCACGGAATCCAGACGAGCAAGGGACGGCTGGTGGCTCCGTGCTACGTGAGCAGGACCGTGGAATCGAAACCGTGCGGCGGATCCGGCATCATCTACTCCGACGACGGCGGAAAGACGTGGGTGGCCGGAGGAATGATCCCCTCTGTACCCGACTTTTCCCCCGGCGAATGTACCGTGGTCGAGAGGAGCGACGGCTCTTTGTTGATGAACATGCGAGCAAGCGCCCCCGGGGCCTACTGCATCGGGTACCGAGCGGTATCCACCAGTTCCGATGGCGGTATCACGTGGTCGAAACCCGTCTTGGACAAGAACCTGCCCTGTCCAGGCTGTCAGGGGAGCATCATCCGCCTGAACGAAAAAGAGGTCCTGTTCCTGAACCCGGCTGTATCCAGAACGGGCGGTTTTAATCTCTGGAGCCGGCGGAATCTGACCCTGCGATTGAGCGGAGATGACGGGCGCACCTGGCCGCACGCCCTCGTTCTCAATGAGGGTCTGGCGGCCTATTCCGACATGGCCGTGACGAAGGAGGGCAAGATCCTCTGCGTGTTCGAAAACGGCAAGCAGGACTACTGCGAGAAAATATCCATCGTCCAGGTGGATCGAGCATCGCTGGTCGCCGAGAAGGGCGCCCAAGCGGGGAAAGAAGCGGGGAAGGAAGCGGGGAAGGAAGCGGAGACGCAGCGCAAGGCGCCCGAAGTGAGCGAGGCGGCGGGGCGAAAACCGCTTGCGGAGCGGACCATCGATAGCGTCGCTATCGGGGACCAGGCGGCGGAGGGCAAGCGCAATTTCCAGGGGAGCGAGAGCAAGACCGGACCCTACGAAGGCAAGGTCTGGCGCGACACGCGTCGCGGCGGGTGGTTCAGCTACGAGCTGAAGGTCCTGCCCGATCAGCCGGCAACGTTGGTGTGCACCTATTGGGGCAGCGACCGCCGGCGCACGTTCGACATTCTGGTGGATGGGCAGAAGATTGCCACGCAGACGCTGAACGCGAACAAGCCTAACGAATTCTTTGACGAGGAGTACAAGATCCCTGCCGAACTG
>Ga0315277_10009954_pt1 | contig 12103 bp, 8 predicted proteins | sample YL17G05_15_MG_FD_203695 | JGI IMG/M metagenome (GOLD analysis project Ga0315277, IMG submission 203695) | Sediment microbial communities from Yellowstone Lake, YNP, Wyoming, USA - YL17G05_15 | ecosystem: Environmental > Aquatic > Freshwater > Lake > Sediment | place: USA: Wyoming | collected... | reverse complement strand
TACTCAAAGACTTACCTGGAATAGACAGTCCGGTTACGTCAAGCAGATGGTGAGGAGGGACATATGGGCAGGCAAGAGAGATTTGATTTTGTAATCGTAGGTGGTGGGCCCAACGGAGTGGGACTAGCGGCATATCTGGGCAAGTGTGGGGCGAGCGTTTGTGTGCTAGAGGAAAGGCCGGAAGCTGGAGGTGCGGTTGAAAACACTGAGCCCATACCCGGGGTGCGCATCACCCCTCATGCCATGTACATGTATGCTGGCCCAGCGCCGGCATTCGAGCAACTGGAATTGCACAAGTACGGCTTCCGTATGGACTGGAGCCCTCAGTCAAAGAATCTCGCCGACCAGCAGAAACATGGTGTAGCTGTCACCAGTGGTCTGGCGCCAATCACTGACAAGGACGCTATGGGGTGGGCTAGGATAAGCGGCATGCTTACCAGTCCCCCATTTATCAAGGAGCTGCTGCGCTCTATCTTCTGGTGCCCGCCACATCCTCCTGAGGTGGAAGCAACCGCCGAGAACGTTCCCTATATGCAGGTGTACAAGCGTCACCAGCCCGATGTCTGGACAGAGGAACTGCTCGACATGACCATGTTTGATCTTATGGACGAGTACCTTGAGACTGAGCCGGTCAAAGTGATGCATGCGATGGTGGCCTGGTATTCAGGGGCTGCTGCTCACTGGGAGGGCGTGGCCATACCTGCACTGGGCTGTGACATAACCCTCACGATCTACAGCGGAATCAGCGTTCCTCGAGGGGGCATGCATAGCTACTTCCATTCCATCATACGCTGTGCCTTGGCTCACGGCGTTGTGGTGCGCACCTGCTGTCCTGTCGATGAGATCATTGTCGACGACGGACGGGCAATCGGGGTCCGATTGAGAGAGACTGCAACCACCGACGAAAAGAAGATCTGGGCAGACAAAGCGGTCATCAGCGATGTTGACGTCAAGCAGACATTCTCCAAACTCATCGGGCCGCAACACCTCAGCGCCAGTTTCAGAAGGAAGGTAGAGGACATCAGTGTCAAAGGAGGCAGCATCTGGGTCTCCCACTTGCTCACGCGGGAGCGTCTACGCTGCCGTCCCAAGTTCAGGAACGAAGTCTCCGGCGATGATGCTGGTCTTGGCCCCTACCCCTGCGATTCGCGCGAAATCTACTATGAACACGTAGCAGATGTTGACGGTCGTAGAGGCAAGCCAACAATGCCGCCTGAGAGGCTGATGTGGCTTTCGACCCCAGGCGACCGGTTCGATCCCGCTGACCGGCACTGCACGATACCTGGTCGCTATTTGGCTTCGCCCTATTACACGTATGTTCCTCCGCCAGAGTATACGGTCGGTGGACCCGATGCTCTAGATAAGGTGAAGGACGAAATAAACGCCTATCTGCGCAAGGCCTTCAGCCAGACGATCGAGAATCTGACTGACGACAACTTGGTCTACCACTGGGCAAACACCCCTTACGAGTCCGAGTTCCGCAACACCGGCCTCATCGGTGGCACCTGGTGTGGTACACGCCACTGCGATGACCAGTGGGGTGAGAACCGTCCCCTACCGGAGTTAGCCCGTTATCGCACTCCTATCGAAAGGCTCTACCTTTGCAACCAGACCGCATGCCATCCCGGTGGCTTGGCCCTGATGGCTATCCCCTATAACCTGATGCATATCCTGATCGAGGATGGCCTGGTCGAGCCTGGCAAGTGGTGGTATCCGTCGCCCTGGTACATACCCCAGCGAGGCCTGATATCGGCAATACCACGCTGAGAGGAGGATGGGAACATGTCTGACCCATTGATAGGCAAGATATTCGACGAATTTCCCGATGAAAGCACGTGGGATGTTGTCATTATCGGAGGTGGGCCCAACGGCCTGATAGCAGGAGCCTATTTGGCGAAAGCCGGGCTGAAAGTGGCGGTGGTAGAGCGACGCTACGAGATCGGAGGCGGGCTGGCCACTGAGGAGATCCTCTTTCCTGGCTACTACTCGAATATGCACGCTATCTACCACATGATGGTTGATTTCATGCCTGTGCTCAAGGACTTCAATATGGACCGCCATGCCTTGACATGGGCAAAGCCTAATGCACAGACAGGGATGGTGTTCGAGGATGGCAAATCGCTGCTATTGGCTCGAATGGTTGAGGACTCCAAGGATTCGATTAGCAAGTTCTCGTACAAGGACGCCGTCGCCTTCGGCAGACTTATGAGGAAGTGGCGCAAGATTGTCGGTGAGATAATAGGGCCGGCGACCTACGTACCGCCCATGTCACCTATTGATGTTAGCGTGGCCATGCAGCGCACCAAGGTCGGCAATGAGATGCTGGAGCTCGTTGAGCAAAGCCCCCTGGAGATAATCATCAAGAATTTTGAGGACGACCGCGTGCGGGCTCTTCTGCTCTATACCAGTTGTATGTGGGGCCTGGACCCCAGGGAGACCGGCATCGGTATGTTTGTTGCCCTCCTGCTTCAGCGGGGCACGAACAAGTGTTACTGCGATGGGGGGTCACACAAGTTCGCCGGAGCCCTGGGGAGGGAAATCGTCAGCAATGGGGGGACCATAGTAGATGCTGCTGAGGTGACCAAGATACTCTTGGAGAACGGCCGCGTGGCCGGAGTTCAAATTGCAGAGGGCCGCACGCTCCGCAGCAAAGTGGTGATGTCTACACTCGATCCGCACACGACCTTCCTCAACCTCGTTGGCCCCAAGAATCTCCCCGCGGACCTGAAGGATGCAGTCGACCGTTGGAAGTACGACAAGTGGAGTTACTATACCCTGCATGTTGCCACCAAGGAGCCACCCAGGTATGCCTGCGACGACCCGTGGGTTAATGACGCATTCATGACCATCTTCGGGGTGGAGAGCCTCGACCAGCTCCTGGCACATTGGGACAAAGTGGTAGCAGGCAAGGTAGACGGCGATTTCGGCGGCCACGCCACCTGTGAAACCTCCTTCGATCCTCACCTTGTCCGCTCCCCTTACGGGGGCTATGTGTCCTTCTTCCAGATGCATGCCCCCTACGAGATCGAAGGCGGCTGGGACAAGAAAGGCAAGGAGTTGGAGGAAGCGGTACTGGACAAGTGGCGGAAGGCAGCGCCAAACATGACGAGGGACACTATCATCATGACCAGCCATGAGACGCCGGTGGGTATCGAGCTCCGCTTCCCAAACATGCGCCGTGGTGCCATCAAGCATGGCGACTATGTACCCATACAACTGGGTTGTTTCCGGCCAAACCAGGACTGCTCCAGCACCAAGACGCCCATTGAAGGCCTGTATGTCTGCGGGGCCTCCACCTATCCGGGCGGGATGGTGCTCGGTGGATCGGGGTACCTCGGAGCGAACAAGGTGGCCGAGGATCTGGGTGTCAGGAAGTGGTGGAAACCTACCGCTGCGATGGAGCGGTACGTCAAGACCTACCTGGAATAGGCCCTTGTAAGCCGCGACAAATGGCCGGGAGATATCAGAGACGCAGATGATGCAGATGATGCAGACTCCTTTGGACGAAGGAGGTAAGGCATGAAAAGGAACAATCAGGTCGATGAGAGCATCTGGTTGGCAGTACAGCAGCGGTTGGGATATACAGATGCTGAGTTGAAGCTGTTCAAGAAGCGACCGTTCTCACGCAAGATTCTGCGGAACAAGGTTATAGAGGACCTGATACGCACAAATGTCGTATTTGAGGTGGTGGAGTCCCACTCATGCAACATCGGGCACAAAGTGGGAGATAGGTTCTTCTTCAACGCGGAGGGATACATGCTGACTCACAAGTGCCCTGAGAAGATATGCCCATACATTATGCCCGTAATGGCACGCATGATGTGGCTGGTTCAGGAGCGCATTTACGAAGGACTGAATCCTCGACCGACTTTCTACTTTGGTCATTGTGACGATGTCGGACTGCGCTGCGGCGGCATGGGCCAGGTGCTTCTAGAAACGAAAACCGTCTGCAGCGAAGTTTGAAGACATGGACACAAAGCCCGATCCCCAAGAGCTAGATGGCCCCTTCAATAGGTTCCAAGGCCGTCCACGCCGAGTCTAGAGGGACCAAGATGGCGGCAAGGGGGCCCACGATGCTATTGTTGTTGGAACCAATTTCGGCGGTAGAACGTGAAAACCTGTAATAGGAGGTTGTTGTGCCCGATTTGACGTTTGACGCAGTCATTTGTGGGGGTGGCAATAAGGCGCTGCTTCTCGCCATGTATCTCACGAAGTATGCTGGCATGAGCGTCGGCATATTTGAAAGAAGGCACGAAATCGGGGGCGGCCTGGCCACTGAGGAGATATCGGCGCCGGGTTTTCGCGGCAATACCCACGCCAACATAATGCTGCCTTGGTACTACTCGCCCGTTTTCCGCGATTTCCCCCAGTTCTGGGACTATGGCGCTCAGTGGGACCAATATCTTGGCGCCGACGGTGCAGTTTTCGCGAACAATCAGACGTGCCTTGCTATCTACAGCGAAAAGCAGGACCCCACCCAGGAGCGCACCGCAAAGGAAATGGCCCGGTTCTCGGAGAAGGATGCCGAGAAGTGGCTTAAGCTGTGGAGAGTATTTTCGAGCGATGAGTACCAGAGGGTGCACGCGGACATGGTTTTCAACCCCTGGGAGTGGAAGGCTGCACCTGAGTACGCGGAAAGGCAGGTGGCCGTATATCCGCTTGCTCTGGATGCCGGCTTTGACCCGGACTCACTCATTATGGCGGCCACACCGCTGCGTGCAGCGCGCGAATGGTTCGATAGCCCTGAACTGCAGTACTGCATTCTGAGGACCATGGTTTCATTTGCCTGCGATGTCAGCGACCAAGCTCTTGGAACCTACACACTGGGGATGACGGGTACTCTGCCGACCATAGGCTATGCCAGAGGTGGAACACATCAGGTAGCACACGCCGCCCACCAGGTACTGGTTCAGGAAGGCTGCAAGTTCTTCACCCATGCCGAGGTGGCGAAGGTCATAGTCGAGAACGGGACCGCTACAGGAATTCGCCTCACAGATGGCACCGAGATCAAGGCAAGAAAGATCGTGGTCACAGCCGGCCTGAGCCCGTGGCAGCTAGTCGACTTGATGGGCAGAGACGTCATGGGCGAGAAGATAGCGCGGCGTGTCGACAATCTGTCAACGAATAATATTGGCAACCTGATGTGGTACAGCTTCGCCCTTCACGAAGCCCCTAGGTACAAGGCCGAAGCGTTCAACCCCGACATACACGAGACGATGTGGCTCGGGCTGGCTGAGGATGCCAACCCCGAGCACGTCGCCAGAGAGTGCAAATGGGCCAAGCTGGGGATGCTGCCACCCATCAAGGAATATAACCCCGTTGTCTGGTGCCACAGCCTCGCTGACCCCTCTTATGCACCTCCGGGCAAGCACGTTGCCCAGAACGAAATGCAGGGGCCGCGCGCCAGTGACCTTAGCGAGAGGGAATGGCTCAAACTGAAGAAGCAGTTTGCTGAGGACCTGATTAGCGTCTGGGAGAAACATGCCCCCAACATGACATGGGATAACGTCATAGGCGTTGACACCAACAGCCCCTACGACTGCCTGCGGATGAAGAACCTTGCTCCTCATGGTAACTTCTCCGGAATCGACCATTCCTCCTTCCAGTTTATGGAGAATCGGCCAACGCCTGAACTAGCTAATCACAGGACGCCGGTGAAGAACCTCTACTGCACAGGTGGCTGCTGGCATGTAGGCGGGGAGGCTAGTGCAAATCAGTCCTACAACTGCTACAAAATCATAGCTACGGACATGGGGCTGGGCAAGCCCTGGGAGGAGCCGGGAAAGGAAGAGCCCGATTCCCTGGTTGAGCAAGTTCGGGCCACAGTTAGGAAAGCGCGCGAATCGTTCAAGGCCAAGCCATAATACCGCAAGGCATTCCACAACAGTTCGCTAGGCAAAGACATAGCTTGAGGAGTGCAAAATGACCGGGACTTACGACGTGATCGTGGTCGGGGCTGGGTTCGGTGGCAGCTCTTGCGCTGCCCTGCTGGCAGAGCGGGGGCTCAAGGTGCTGCTTCTTGAGAAGAATGCCAAAGCGGGCGGCAAAGCCATGTCCCTAACCAAGAAAGGGTTTACCTATACGGCTTGGGTTGTAATCACAGCACCTATCCAAGGGAACACGTTCGAGGCAGTTCTCAGGGAATTGGGGATGGAGGACAGGGTTGAGCTTGTGGCACCAGCGGCCAAAGGAGGAGCCATATTCAAGAATTCCAAGGGTAAGTACATGCCGATGCCTGAGATGCCCCCTGACTCCGTCATGGACCCCAACATTGTCTTCGACTGGCTCGGGGTGAGGGAGGAAGAAAGGGCAGAAGCCCTCCAAGTTCTGACAGAGATAACGTTGATGACTCCTCAAGACATTGACAGGCTGGACGACATCAGTTTCGCTGAGTTCCTCAACCGCTACAAGATACCCCAGTCGGTGTATGGCTACCTCGTCGGAGGCATAGCTGATGCTTGTTTTGTCGCCCCTGTGGATGCTGTAGCCGCCTCAGAGGCGATTAAGACCCTGCAAATGATTTTCCTCCGGAGCGGCGGCCTTTTCTGCAAGGGCGGCATCGGCCGCGTAGCCGAGGTTTTTGCCCAGGCGGTCGAGGAGAACAGCGGCAAGGTGATGACACGTACCCGAGTGGAGAAGATTACAGTCGAGCACGGGAAGGTCACTGGCGTTGTCACGGACAGGGGTAGCTTCCGATCCTCCATCGTGGTAAGCAATGCGGGCATCCAGCCCACAGTGCTCAAACTGGTGGGCGAAGAACACTTCGACAGAGGCTACGTGAACTATGTGAAAGACCTGGTACCCTCCTGGGGCTTGCCAGGGGCCCGCTACTTCCTGAACAAGGAGGTCGTCAAAGCCCCCTTCGGCACAATATTCTCGACTGACAGTTACTGGACGATGGAGCGCTTCGAAGGCGCCAAAGCAGGCAAGATGCCCGAGGACATAGCGGTTCTCTACGAAGTGCCCTCCAACTACGATCCTGATGCTGCCCCCAAAGGCAAACAGATTGTACTGGCAGCAGTATGGGGGCCGTCTGAGCCGCAGACGACAGTCAAAGAAAAGAAGACATGGTGGGACAAGCTCGACGAAATCATGTTCAGAGTCTTCCCCGACTTGCCTAAGCACATCGAGTCCAAAGAGTACTACTCTGCGCGTGAAGTCTCGTCGCTCACGCGTGACCAAGTTCTCCCAAACCAGGGTGGAGAATGTATCGGCCTGGGACAGATGGTGGGCCAGGGTGGACGTCGCAAACCATCGATCAAGGCTCCAATCCAAGGGCTTTTCTACGTGGGATGCGATGCTGGGGGGTATGGGGTTGGGACTCAACAGGCGGTGGACTCCGGCATGAACGTTGCCAAGGCGGTGCACCGTTACCGGCTTCTGCGCCAAGCGATGCTATAGACCGCCAGAAGCTGTAACCGTTTTGCTCTCATGCAAGCTGAGGATAGCACTGTCAGCTATACCGTGCCACCCCCATTCGGTATAGTGCTGCCCCTTAGAAACCGTCGGGAAACGGCGGGAGTACAAAAGAGTATTAGCACCATGCTCAGCAGCTTCCCAAGGGCTTATCCTGCTTCTAGACGGGGCTTGTCTCAAGCCCGGTCAGCTACGTCATGGCATGAGGTGCTGTCTTGAAGAAGAGAAAAGACGGAGCGCTGAGCGTATACCGCATTCTGGACCTCACAGACAGCAATGGCGCCTACTGTACGAAGCTGTTTGCAGACCTTGGTGCGGACGTCATTAAGGTAGAGAAGGCTGAAGGCGATCCCGGCCGGCGCATGCCCCCGTTTGCGCACGATGTACCCCATCCCGAGAAGAGCCTTTACTTCCTGCATCGCAATGCAGGCAAACGGGGTATCACACTCAACCTCGAGACCTCGGACGGCAAAGGCATCTTCCTGAAGCTGGTGAAGACGGCCGATATCCTGGTGGAAAACGCGCCACCTGACTACATGGCGAGCCTTGGCCTGGAGTACTCTGCTCTCAGGAAGACGACCCCCGGGCTCATCATGGCCAGCATGACCGAATTCGGCCACTCGGGTCCGTACAAGAACCGCAAAGGCTCCAACCTGGTTGACTTCGCCATGAGCGGCGTAATGATAACCAGCGGGTACCCCGGGAAAGAACCCTGTATTTGCCCGGGCTCGCCGGCCTATGATGCAGCCTCACTATACGCCAACGTAGCGATATTGGCCGCCCTCCACATGCGCAGCACTACGCAGGAAGGCCAGTATATAGACGTATCGGTGCACGAGACGTCGCGTCTGGGTTTGTATCCCTGGATCGTGCCGAATTTCTCCTATGCCCTGAACCCGGGTGGCCCGCCGCCCACGTCTGAGACGCGGATGGGTGCAGCGGTCTATCCCGTCTATCCGTGCAAGGACGGGTTGATCAGAGTGATTGCCCTGACTCCGAGGCAGTGGGATGCTCTGGTCAGAGTGCTGGGCAGCCCGGACGTGCTTCAGATGCCTGATTGGCGCAGCTTCCTCTACCGCATCGGCAACGCTGACGACCTCTATGCGATGATGCTGGAATTCACCCAGAAGTACACCATGATCGAGCTGTTCGAAGCTGGAAAACGGGAAGGCGTTCCGATCGCCCCGATTCTGAGTATTGAGAACTTCTATGATAGTCCCCATACCAAAGCCAGGAATTACTTCGTTGAGGTAGACCATCCCGTCGCTGGCAAGGCTGCCTACCCGAGTCCGCCCTATAAGTGGACGGTGACCCCACCTGCGATAGGGTGTCCCGCGCCCTGCCTGGGCGAACACAACGAGGAAATATACTGTAAGGAACTCGGCTTCTCGAAGGAGGAGCTGGTGGCCTTCAGAGCGGCTGGCGTACTGTAGTTGAGGAGGGCGAAGTGTTGCCTCTGGAGAAGGTCAAGGTGCTGAGCTTCGGCACCGGCGGTGTGGTCCCTGACGCCGGCAAGATTCTGGGTGAGTTGGGCGCTGATGTCGTCAAGATCGAGTCGAAAGACAACCTCGATTTCATGAGAACCATCGGACCCGATATCAACAACATCGCCGGGTTCAACGAGGCAAACCGCAGCAAGCGAAGCTTTGGCGTGAATCTCAAGACGGAGAAGGGCAAAGAACTCGTCGGCAAGCTGATCATGTGGGCAGATATTATTCTGGAGAACTTCCGCGGCGGGGTGATGAAGAACCTCGGATTTGGCTACGAGAGCGTTCGCAGGCTCAACCCGGAGATCATCTACGTCAGCAGTCAGGGTTTTGGCGGTGGCGGGCCGTACAGCGATTTCCAGGCTTACGGGCCTATGCTGTCGGCCGCCTCCGGCATGCTCTCTGCCTGGGCTCAGCCCGATGACCCCTACCCGGTGGGCTCCAATTCGCCGCTGCCTGACCACATGGCAAGCAAGCATGTGGTGATAGTTGCTCTCGCCGCACTGGACTACAGGGGCAGGACAGGCAAAGGTCAGTTCATAGATATGGCCCAGACAGAGGTGGCCGTCAGCCTGATCGGTGAGCACTACCTGGACTACACTTTCAACAAACGAATCGCCAAGCCGACGGGCAACAGGTGCACCTACGCGGCTCCACACGGCTGCTATCCGTGCAAGGGGGTGGATGAGTGGTGTGCCATAGCCGTGTTCTCAGATGCGGAGTGGGCCAGCTTCTGTGCTGTCGTCGGCAATCCTCCCTGGACTCAAGACCCCAAATTCGCAAGCCTCCAGGGCCGTTTGAAGAACATTGATGAGCTTGACGAACGTGTCAGGGAATGGACGTCGAAGCTCGATGCATATGTTGTGATGGAGACGCTTCAAGCAGCCGGCGTCGCTGCCGGGGTAGTCCAGCGTGCTCCTGACACGCTCGCGGACCCGCAGCTCAAATGGCTCGGGGCGATAGTGGAGATAGACCACCCAGTGGCTGGCCCGAGGCTCTACCCCAATGTGCCCTTCAAGATGTCGGGAGCTTCTGGCTTCCAGAGCACGTCACCTCCAATGCTTGGTCAGCATACTGAGGAGATATGTCGCGAATTGCTGAGAATGTCGGACCAGGAAATCGGGCAGTTGCTGAAAGAAGATGTCCTGCACAGTCCAGCCAACACGCAGTCTACCGGGAAGAGCATGTTCTAAACGGAGAGCCGAATAGTGAAAGGGGAGGAGACGATGAAAGGGAAACAGACAATCAAGGCAGCCGTGCTATGGGAGACTGGCGCACCTCTGAAGATAGAGAAGGTGAGCCTCGCCGAGCCGCAGGTCAACGAGGTGCTGGTGAAGCTGGCGGCCTGCGGAGTGTGTCACAGCGACCTGCACTTTATGAAGGGTGAGATGTACTGTGCTGTTCCGGTCGTGCCCGGGCACGAAGGTGCAGGCATCGTGGAGAAAGTGGGGCCGGGCGTCACTTCCCTCCAGCCTGGGGACCACGTGCTTCTCATGGTGTCGTTCGGATGCGGCAGGTGCCGTTTCTGCTCTGAGGGCCGCCCCACCTTGTGCGTTGAGAACCTGCCGGTGATGGCCGGGTCAAATCTGCCAATTTGCGGAACGACGCGTCTCAGCAAGGGGGAACAGGCGCTGCAACACCTCTTCGGCCTGGCTTGTTTCGCCGAGTACACCGTCGTCAACGAGCGCTCATGCGTGAAGATCCGCGAGGACGCCCCTCTGGACAAGATTTGCCTGCTCGGGTGCGGGGTCTCAACCGGCATTGGCGCGTCTATCAATGCTGCAGGTGTAAGGGTTGGCGAAAGCATCGTCATCTGGGGTGCCGGTGGTGTGGGGCTCAGCGCCGTTATGGGTGCCAAGCTGGTCGGAGCAGGCAAGATCATCGCGGTCGCCAGGAACCCGAAGAAGCTGGCGCTGGCGAAGGAGTTCGGGGCTGACCACGTGGTAGACGCGAGCCGGGACGACCCTGTCGCCAAGGTTATGGAGCTGACCGGTGGTGGCGCAGACTACGCCGTTGAGTCCTCCGGCAAGGTGGAAGTGATGCAGCAGGCCTACGCATCCATCCGCAGTGGCGGAAAGTGCGTCGTGACCGGGATGGCTGCCCTGGGGAGCACTATTACGATTCAATCCTACGAGTTGCTCCTTGCCAAGACCATCACGGGCACCGTCCAGGGCGACATAAGGGCGCAGGTGGACATCCCGAGATTCGTGGATATGTTCATGGATGGCAAACTCCCCTTCGACAGGCTGATCAGCAAGAGCTACACCCTTGACCAAGTCAATCAGGCCTTCCAAGCGCTCGAAAAGGGAGAGGTAATACGCAGCGTGATCAAGTTCTAGTCCCGTGACCTTGGGATTGAGACAGTCTACTACCGGGGGTGTGACATGGCAGATGAAACGTTCGATGCTGTGATTGTGGGAGGCGGGAACAAGGGGCTATTCCTTGCTCTATACCTCATCAAGTACGGGGGCATGAGCGTAGGCATATTCGAGCGAAGGCATGAGATAGGGGGGTGCCTGTGCACCGAGGAAATCTCAGCCCCCGGTTTCCGGGGCAACGACCACGCCAACATAATACTTCCCTTCTACTGGACACCCCTGTACCGCGACTTCCCCGACTTCTGGGACTACGGTGCTCAATGGGACCAGCACCTGTGCAGCGACGGCTTCGTCTTCCGTGACAACGAGACCGCACTCGCCATCTACAGCGACAAGCACGATCCCACCTGGGAGCGCACGGCGAAGGAGATCGCACGGTTCTCGAAGAAGGATGCCGAGAAGTGGATTAAGCTCCGGGAATTGGACCAGAGCGATGAGTACCAGAGAGTCACCGTGGACCGGTGCTTCGTTCCCGCGGAGTGGTCGGCCAAGCCTGAGTACATGGAAAGGCAGATGGCCCTCTATCCCAAACTCGTCGAGACCGGCTTCGCACCTGACGGCCTGATCCTTCAGGCGAGCGCCTATCGGTCGGCGCTTGAGCTCTTCGAGAGCAAGGAACTCCAGTCATGCATCTTGAGGTGGTGCGTATCAGCCTGCATTGACGTCAACGAGCCGGCTCAGGGGGCCATGGTGTTCGGCATGGCGGGGCAGGCCCCGCTAATCGGCTTCTGCCGGGGCGGCACCCATCAGGCGGCCCATGCCGCGCACCAGCTTCTGGTGCAGATGGGATGCAAGTTCTTCACCCATGCCGACGTAGAGAAG
>Ga0315277_10009953_pt1 | contig 12105 bp, 7 predicted proteins | sample YL17G05_15_MG_FD_203695 | JGI IMG/M metagenome (GOLD analysis project Ga0315277, IMG submission 203695) | Sediment microbial communities from Yellowstone Lake, YNP, Wyoming, USA - YL17G05_15 | ecosystem: Environmental > Aquatic > Freshwater > Lake > Sediment | place: USA: Wyoming | collected... | reverse complement strand
ATATCCGCAACCGGAGGAGTGGTGTCATGGCCCATGGCAGTGAGGGAATAATCATCCAGGGACTCAAGAATCAGACTGGTGATCACAAGAGAGCTGTCAAGGGCAGGTTCGGTACGGCCTTCGTAGATGGTAAGCCCATGATCCTCTGTGAAATCAAAAAGAACCTGGGAAAAGTCTGGGGATACAACCCTGAGATCCTCGCCTGTATTGAGGAATTTGCCATCGCCTGTCATGAGGAGTCCCCTGGTGTATCGGTCGATTTCGCCGGTGTCGTCGATGTAAGCGCCGCTCGTTGCATTCAGTAGCACAACAGCATCATTCAGCTGGGTCCAGTTAAGGGAGGCATAAAGAATCCCGTTTGCATAGGTCAGGGCATTGATATTGGAAGAGGCATACAGGTCTCCGGACAATTTGGGCCATTGCCAGATCTCCGCGCCATTTTCCGCATTCACGCACATAACGCGCGCATCTTCAGGGAGATCGGTGTTATGTTCGCAGAAGAAGACCTTTCCATCCGCGACAACAATGGGGCGCATCAGTTCCCAGAAATCCAAGCCGGCGTAGGAAGTCAGGCTCCATGCCTTGGATCCATCAACGATATTCACAGCATACAGATGATCCTGATCCTGAAAATAGACCTTGCCGCCGGAGATGCAGGGCGGATCGGGGCGATCTTCATAATAAAGACCGCAGAGATACCGATTCAGGGCGTTATACTGCCAGAGATAGCCGCCTGTCGTGGCATTGTATGCATAAAGGATTCCATTGCCGGTTTGAAGAAAAGGTTTATACATGACAGGGATGACAAGGGTATTGCCGCTGATTGCCGGCGCAGAAGCCCACCAGCCCTCAAAATGTTTGTACCATGCCACAGACCCGTTCGAGAGATTCAAAGCCCAGAGAGTGGAGTGGTAAGGATCGGATTCAGAGGCGCGGGCATCCCACGACACCACATACACCTTGTCGCCTGAGATCTGGGCAGCGCTGACAACTCCGCCAGGCATGTCCTTTTTCCACACAATGCTCCCATCTGCCAGGGAGATTGCCCAGAATTTCAGATCCGCGACGCTTTGGGGAAATGTGGTATCCCAATACCGATACGACCCAGCCACTGCAACGCTTCCGTTGGATACAATCGGGCTGACTCCTCCGGAAAACCATTCACACAGAGGGGTTGACCATTTGGGTTCCAGGGGAAGATCCATAGTCTCCGCCGTACGACCCGAATGCCCCAGGTCATGCTGAAACACAGGCCAGGTCTCTGCATAGAGTCCGCCTGATCCGATGGATATTATTGCCCACAAGAGAATAGGTATCCCACAGGAAACAGAAAGTTTATGAATCTTAGGATGAATCATTCTTCTTCCCCTTTTATATGATCTTATATTTTATCGGAATTTCTATGAGTTCGAGGGGAAAATCAAGAATAATATCAGGATATCAAGGCCCCAAAAAGAACTTTTTAATTTCATCTGCGGAAAGGGGGATGGTATTGACATCGGGATTTTCCAGGGTTCCTGTGATGTGAAACTTCAAAAAGGCTTTGCCCATAAATTCCAGCATCTGCGCGAGATGGCGGATGAGCGGAAGGGAAAGGATATTTTTCTTATCGAATATGAGGAAGAAGATGACATCCAGATTTTCATGGAAATCCACAGTGCCGGAGGCGTTCAGATTGACCAAGGGACTTGTGAATTTGAGGTCTTTAAAATCGGCTGCGCCGTTTTTGATGTCCAGATTCCCCTGAACACGGGTAAAAGTAATATCATCGAACAGAGTGGATTTCAGGGCGCGACCCAGTCCCACAAAAATCATATTCCCGATAAAGCGGCTCTGCTGAAGGTCAAATGTCACTTTGCTGCTGATCGTTTCGGGCTTTCGAGATTCCCCGGCAAGTGTCATGGAGGCTGTTATGAATCCTCCGAGATTCTGGCTGCGTCCCCGTAAAGCGGAGAGAACCTCCTTGAGATCCACCATTACAGCCTCCCCTTCCACTCCGTAGAAAAATTTTCCCGTGGGAAAAAGGAGATTTCCCGAAGCCCTCGCCTTGCCGCCATAAGCCTGCACCTTCACATCATCAAAGGAGAATTTATTGGGTCCAGAGGAGAAATAATTATAAATGAAATGCCCCTCAAAGTTCTCTCCCTCGAGGAGGTTATATTGGATTTTATCCGCAAGCATTGTTCCCTCCACCTCCGTGCTTGGTGAGATGGAGGTCAGATCCTGCATGGTGATATGGCGCGACTTGGAAGGATTGGCATTCTCCCAGGGACCTGTCCATTCCTTGAAATAAAGCATCGGTGAGTGAACCTTGAACCTGATAACGAGGGGTTTGGAGGCAAAAAGAATCTGTCCCTCTCCGGTACAATCCGGACTGGTTCCGCACCACAGATGAGCATCCCTGAACCACAGTCCGGATTCATTAAAAAAGATTTGAGCCTTGATATGGTTCAGATCAACGGGCATATCCCTATAGGCAAACGCAGCATCCTCGGATTTGAGCGAGCCGGAGAATCCATACTTCATGTTCCCGGGGAGTTCCAGATGGAGAAGGGTTTGGGCAAGATGCTCGGACGAGAGAGAAACTTCCGACTGGAGTTCCAAAGTTCCGGTTGCCCTGAAGTCATTCGCCAGCGATGGGATGGCTGTGCGGAGTTTTTCCAGGACGAGCTGACTGGCGACATTCATTTGCAGATTCTCCGGTCCCAGCCTGCCATCCAGGAAAAAATCCATGCCGGCAAAATTCCCGCTCAATTCCTTGAGCAGAAGATTTTCCTTCTCAAACCGGATGGCTCCCTGAAAATCCTTTATGACACCATTGATGAAAGGATGAAGCGGCTGAAAAGAGACCCGGCTGAAGGACACATCACCGTAATAGGAAATCCTGTCCGGCGCATTAAGGGGAAAGGAAAGATAGGTTGTTGTGAATATCTCTCCGTTCAAGCATGCCTTTCGGAGCGAGTCCCTGAGAGGGTCCGGAGCCATCTGAATCAGGGGACTCAATCCTCCGCTGTAAACCAGCTCCACAGAAACAATGGGACGCTTCCAGAAATACTTTTCACCGATCACCCCGCCCTGAAGAGACACGGTTCCCTCAGTCAGTGACCCTTTCAATTCCTGGAATTTAATCGCGTCCGGTTCGATTTGAAAACGACCGGAGATATTGCGGATTTCCTCCGGCAGAAAAGGATGGCGCAGCATTGCATCGGACACTGTGACAAGGCAGTCAAACCGGTTCAGAGAAATGGTGGTGAGATTGTCCCGAGTGACAATATTCGTCTCCAGGGATCCTTGGGTGTTTAACCGACCAGCGACCAGAAGATTCCCCAATGGAATCGTATTTTTCAACATCATTGCGAGATCCGGGAGAGAAACATCCGCTTTCCAGGAAAGGGACACCCCTTGAGGAGATGAAAAATCCTGAATCCCCTCAAGCCGCCCATTGAGAGAGAAAATGCCATCGCCCATTTTTGCCCTGACGTTCTTCAAATCAAGCGAATTTCGATCCAGGACGAGTTCTCCCGTCACTCCAGTCAGGGGCAGCGGAAAATTCTGGTGACGCAAGGCAAGATCGACAAACCGGAGAGTGCCATTAAACTGAATGTCTTTGGGATGGAAGAGATCTCCTGTCGCCTGAAGGGGAAATGTGAGGGACTGTTGTTGCAGCGTCACATCCCAGCCCTGAGGAAGGATGATCTGCTTGAGAATTTCGAGGGTGCGCCGGGAGATCGGACGCTGCTCCATCGAGGCGGTGAATTGATACTCCCCTGCCACATCCATTTCGCCCTTCAAGAGAATTTCCGAATCGCTTAAGGAGACCCTCGCGTTATGGATTTTCAGTTGTTCTTTCTTTTGATCCATTTCCCCTTCTGCGATAACGAGAATCTTATTTTCAACAAAAGGCTTTGCCACGCCCGGCACATGAAGAGAAAAGGAGTCCATGGACATCTCATGACGGAAAGAGACAAGGGGGCGGGCCGTTTCAATCTTCTCGTTGATTCGGAGATTTCCCACATCAAGACGAAACCGGCTGCCGGGAAACGTATTCTTTGAGAGAAGAATATGAGAAAGAAACAGGGACAACTGATTGGGCGAACCATCAGTGTTAAAGCACACAAGTCCGCTCAATTCCCCTTCGAGTTCGGAACTGACCATGCCTTTTGCCGTTATCAAAGCGAGCATTCCCTCTTGAAAGGAAAATTCCAGGGAGAGTCCCTTCGATTTCAGGATGGGGCGCACGAACAATCCTTCCTCAACGGAGGATTCATAAGCCAAAAGGACATTCTTGACATTTACAAGGGCCTTGACCATGGGAAAATTCGGGGTTTCAGGCTTTTTGGCGGAGATCCCTTCAAGGAGAGGAGCCAGATACTTGTAGCCTGGGGGAATGACAAAACGATTCTCGCGAAATAAAAGAAGAATCTCCGTGGGGCACGTCAATTGAACATGGCACCACCTGTCTGCGGTGGAAAACAGAAAACCGAAGAGAGAAAAATCGATGGCGACATCCTGGAATATGAGAGGAATACCAGACTCATCCGGCGGAGGGAGGATGACTTCCTGGATTTCCAGATGCCCGCGTGAGAGATAAAGACACGCCCCGCGAATTTTCACTTCCGCACCGAGCGTCCTCGATGCGAGACGCGCCAATCGCTCCTCGATCCGCCTGCCGGAAATGGGAAGGAAGTAAAAAATTATGCAAACAAGAGCCGCACTCAGCAAAAGATAGACAGGCGCCCTGAGGAGCCATCGCTTGTATCGCTTCCGCTTCATGACAGATGACAATAATCTTTCCCTGATCCTTCTTTATTATTGGGACGATTCCGCCTCCGGTGTCCACCGGCGTCCGGGCCCTTTGGTCACTCCAAGGGGTCCCCTGATCAGCGGCGCATCCGGACCATCGATTTTCCTCAGCTCAGCCCAAGGATCCGGGCGAAGCCGGAAAAATTTGAATCCCTGGAACAAGGGAGATTTGTTCTTTTTCCTTTCCTCATTTTTCCGGGCATTCTCTTCATTATAACGCACAAGGGACTCTTCCCGAACGCGGGGCGGAGTGGAATGGAGGAAATTGACCGCCCCATCCGAACCCCGGGCAATCAGACCCACATGCCCTGCATAGCACTCTTTCCCCTCTCCATAGATCACATTCACAAAATCCCCATCCTGGAGACTATCCGCAATTTCCGGAATCTTTTCCGTGGGAACAAAAAATGTCTCCACGGTCAGCTCAGGCATATTGACCTCAATCCCGTATCGCTCCTTGAAGAAACTCCGGCGGGTGGTGGATTCCTTCATCGGTCTTGCCTCCTGACCCGCCAGGTCTTGGGAAATGTCCCGGAGGAGCCAGGCGTTGTTTGTATCCCAATCCGCCACAGTAAAATGATTTCTCGTTAAAACGCCGATTTCTCCATCCTTATACCTGAGGCGCTGGAGAAAAACAAAAAACTCCTCCCAACTCTTCGAAAGAGCCATGGCATACATATGTTCGGAAAAGACGACGCAATCACTCTTATGGAGGGCATAGAGTGGATCCCCATCATACATCTCAAAGGGAAATTCTCCGAGGAGGAAGATCTGGTAGGGCTGCCCGATATTTTTCCGCGCCAGGTGAATGACGCGGGAGGGAAGTTGCGGCTCCACTTCAGAGAGAAATCCCAGATAATGCCCGAGATCCTTTTCATCGAATTCAAAAAGCGGACGCATCTTGAGACGGGCGATATCATCAGGATCGAGTTTCAGTTTTTCAATAGCCCGCTTCTCGTCCGGAGTCAGGGCAGCCCTGGGTTCAATCCAATCAGGACATCGGAAACGCGAGAGAAGCAGGCCTTTCGGACCGGAGACAAGAGGGGCTTGAGAACCATCCACGGCTCTCAATTTTGCCACAGGATCCGCATAAACGCGGTAAAAAAGGAATCCTGAAAATCGCCTTGTTTCCTCGGAAGTCCTTTCCCTGTTTTTTCCCTCCCCCTTTTGAATATAATCCAGGAGGGCTTCCTCCCTCACGCCGGAGAGGGAAGCGTGGACCAGGGATCTCCCACCATGATCATCAAGAGTAATGAATCCCAGGAAAACGCACACCTCCGCCCCCCCGTCTGCCTGAACCCCAACAGCCAGATCCCCTTCCTTGAGTTGCGCCATAATTCCAGGAACCATATCCGCTGGAGTGTATTTTACCTCTAGATCCTCATCGGGAACATCTTGAGCAATATCCCAGTCTTTGAGCAGTTCACGCAGGGAAGTCTTGAACTTCACTGTGGCAGCCTTATCCTTGACCAGATCTTCGGTCAGATCATAAAGGAGCCATTTGGAATTTTCCGGAATCCAGGCAGCGGCCAGGTTATGATGTCGCGAGGCGATCCCGATTTCCCCATTTTTATAACGGATTCTCAAGAGAAAAGCCATAAAACTTCGCCAGTCATAACCCAGGGCCATGGCGTATGTATGCTCCACGAAGCTCCGATAGTCGCTTTTGTCCAGGCAGAAGAGGGATCCCTTGTTAAAAATCTCAAAGGGATATTCCCCCAGAACCCCGTGTTCAAAAGGCTGACCGATGTTTTTACGAGAAAGGTGAATAATCCTTTTCGCAAGATCCGGCTCCGCGATTTGAAGATAAGCCAGATAATGCCCTAATTCCTCCTCCTGGAACTGATACAGCGGTTTAGCCTTGAGGAGAGCCAGGGCATTGGAATCCATGGAAAGTTTCCCGGCAATCTCCTTATCCTTGTCTGTGATCTGGGCGGGTTTCAGAGATGATCCCCTCATGCAACCAGCGGATCCCAGAACCATGCAAAACACCAAAAGACCGAAGAAACGAATCAACATCCTTGACACCTCCCTGAAACACGTGACGATGAGGAAATAATACATGAGGAGAAGAGTCATGCAAGTCAATAGTGGGTTTGTTTTCAAAAGGAAAGATTTTGCATTGACTTCCCTCCGAACACTCTTTCTTAATATATATCGATTTTTATTGATATGAGATGGAAGAGAGAGAGAGGATTTACGAGATTTTCGAGAGAAGGAAACGCAATTGGCAAAGGGACGTTATAAAGGTAAAGGCGGCGGGGTGAAGATTTTTTTCTTCCTCATCATCCTTCTGCTCGGCGCTGCCACATGGTTTCTCTCTCAACAGAACAGGAAAATGGAGGGCGAACTCATTACTCTGCGGAAGGAAAAATCCGAACTCCAGACCCGGATCCGGGATCTTCAATCTGAAATCAAGCAGAAGGATGCGGAGCTGGCAGAGATGAAAATCCAGGCTGTGATCAAGGATGCAGGGACTCCGAAGTAATTCACCTGAAAAAGGGGAAGAAAAAGAAAGAAAAGTCTTGATGCTCAATTTTTTCCTTTCAAAGATGATTTCGTGGTTATATGAAATAAAAGCGTTATATAAATATGATAATTAGATTTCTTTCCGTTTAAAGAGTTTTAGGAGGCTGAGTTTTTCAAGAATGACCGAAATCTTTCCCTTCATAGGAACACGCTATAATTCCCGACTCATTGAAGATATGAAAATGGTGATCGGCCCTTATGACGACACCATGAGTCCCGAAATACGGAAGAAGATTTGTCTCCAGCACCCTTATAATATCATGCATATCATTCCCGCTTACGATAAAGAGGAGGGGGAGGAATATAACAACTCCTATCTCCGCGCAGGAAGCATCATTCAGAAATGGCATCGAGACGGCATCCTGGTAAATGACAATCACAAGAGCCTTTACCTCTACGAACACATCTTCCCCAAGCCGATCAATGGGTGCAAAAGCCGCAGAGGAATCTACGCCCTGACAAACGTCAACACTCAAAAAAAGCCGAAATTCCTTGTGCAAGGCACCACGCCCTACTTGAACAAAGCCTGCCATCTGAAGCTCCTCCGAGCGACAAAGTGCAATTTCGCCCCCCTTTCTCTCCTTTTTCATGATCCCCAGGATGAATTCGACCGGATTCTCCAGGAGATCACAGCATCAAAATCCTGGGAGGAATTTCAAGACGCGGAGCAAAATATCCACCGTTTATGGGTGATCAATAAAAGAGAGATCATCAACCAACTCATCTCATTTTTGCATGATAAAGAGACCTTTGTGGTCGAGGGGCATGATCGGTTTGAAATCGCCCTGGAATATTCCAGGGAACAACGGGAAGCTACGGGAAAATCAGACGGCTTGCAGCCTTTCGATCACATTCTGGTCTTTCTTTCCAGATTTGAAGAAGGATGCCTTACAACAAAACCGATTCACCGGCTCCTCTCCACAGAACTCGGAAGCGGAACTGATATTCCGGAGATTCTGGCTGACCTTTCGGAATATTTTACCGTCAAACCTATCAAGGTGAATCTCAAGAACACATCGACCGCTACGGTTAAAATCCTTCAAACCATTGCAGAGAAAGAAAAAAAGGAACCCACCATCGCCATGATCCTGCGGGATGGCCGCGTCTTCACCCTGAGCCACAAACCCAAAATCACAATCTCGGATCTGTATGATGAAGAGATCGAACTGAGCAATGCAGCGCAAAACCTCCACGTCAATATTCTCTATCATCACATTATTCGCCGGGTTTGGATCGGGAATCCGGAACTCGAGCTGGAGGAGGAGGACATCCAATATTTTGATGATGCAGAAGCAGCCTTGAAAAAAATCGTACAACGGAAAGCCTCAGCCGCCTTCCTTCTGAATCCCTGCCCCATGAAACAGATCACAGATGTCGTTGACTCGGGAGACATGATACCTCCTTTCGCTGTCAGACTTCATCCTCCTCTCCCGACAGGTCTTGTGATTCGCGATATCTCCATCAAGCATTGAGAGATGCATGGAATTTTTTAATGTCACCAGCCCTCCGGGGAAAACGGAAGATGTGCGCACCCAGCGCCCCCTTGCGGACCGAATGCGGCCCAACGCTTTCTCCGAGTTTGTGGGACAGGAGAAACTCCTGGGACAGGGATCTCTTCTCCGGCAGCTTATTTCCGAAGACAAGATTTCTTCCATGATCTTCTGGGGACCCCCCGGCTCCGGCAAAACCACCCTGGCCAATATCATCGCCCGCCAAACACGATTTGTCTATCACACCCTCTCCGCAGTCACTGCGAATATCAAGGACATCAAACACATCATGGAACAGGCCAAACTCAATATCCAGAGCTACAATCGCAAAACAATCCTTTTCGTCGATGAAATCCATAGATTCAATAAAGCCCAGCAGGATGCCTTTCTCCCATTTGTTGAGAAGGGGACTATCATCCTGATCGGCGCCACCACGGAAAATCCTTCCTTTGAAATCATTGCCCCCCTTCTCTCCCGTTGCCGGGTCTTTGTCCTGGAATCTCTCAGTGAAAAAGAATTGATGCAGATTCTCCAAAATGCCCTGACGGATCAAAAAAGGGGACTGGGGACGCTCAACCTCGCGTGCGCGGAGGACGCTCTGTCTCTGATCATCAACCTCTCTGATGGCGATGCCAGGCGGGCTCTGAATCTCCTCGAATTCTGCGCCGATTCGGTCAAGGACAAGGATAAAACAATCACGCAGGATATCGTCAAGGAACTGGCGCAGAAGAGACACTACATCTATGACAAACAGGGCGAAGAACATTATAACCAGATCTCCGCCTTTCACAAAAGCCTCCGGGGAAGCGATCCGGACGCAGCCCTGTATTGGCTCGGAAGGATGCTGGCATCGGGCGAGGATCCCCTGTATGTCGCACGGCGTATGATCCGTTTTGCCACGGAAGACATCGGCAATGCCGATCCCCAGGCTCTTCCCATTGCCATTGCCGCGCGCCAGGCTTATGAAACCCTCGGATCACCGGAGGGAGACCTCGCCCTCGCCCAGGCTGCCCTTTATCTCGCCACAGCCCCCAAAAGCAATTCCGTGTACATGGCTTATGAGAACGTGATGAACGCCATCAAAGACACAGGCTCCCTTCCCGTGCCTCTGATCATCCGGAACGCCCCCACCCGGCTGATGCAGAATCTCGGATATGGCGAAGGCTACACCTATGATCATAACTCCCCGGAACACTTCATACCAAAGGATTATCTGCCTGATGAATTGAAGGGAAAGAAATTCTACATTCCGGGGACGTTCGGATTTGAGCGGGAAATCAGAAAACGCCTTGAATGGTGGGAAAAATTAAGGAATGAAAACAAAGAAAAGAGCGACTGAACCTCAGACAAACATGCAGTCGCAGCTCAAAAACGATTCCGTTCTGCCATTATCCAACAGCACAACGAGCGCTCCGCTGTCCTCAAGATCCACAACAGACCCTTGCACCTCTCGTTTCCCTGCATGAAGGGATACGCGGCGTCCCAGCATGGAGGAATACCCCTTCCATCTCCTGATGATTTCCTCAAAATGCCCCTTCTGAAAGAGAAAATACTCATCCTCAAACGCCTTCATCATTGCACCCAGGACGGAAAGCCGGGAAATTCGTCTCCCGGTTTCAATTAAAAGAGATGTGGCTTTTTCCCTGATTTCAGGTGAAAAACTCGATGAGCTCCGGTTCACATTCAAACCGACTCCCACGATAATCCCCTGTTCTCCGCCCTTGCCCTTCACCAGCTCCGTCAAAATTCCGCAGACCTTTTTTCCGTTCACAAGCACATCATTGGGCCATTTCACTTCCGGTTTGAGGTCCAGCAGTGAACGCAGGCAGTCGCATACAGCCAGGGCCGCGGACAGGGTCAGGAGGGGAAGACGGCTGGCGCCATGCCTGGGCATGAGAACAAAGGAAAAGAGAAGATCATTTCCCCGGGGTGAAAGCCATTTTCTGCCTTCGCGGCCGCGACCGGCGGATTGATAATTCGTCGCCACAAAAATCCCATATCGCCCCTCTTTTCGGAAGAGATCACCCGCAAAACTCTGGGTGGATTCCAATTCGGGGAAAAAATATACCTCCCATCGGATTAATTCCCGCGGCAGAATCTCTGTAATGGCTTTTTGAGAAAATCGGGGCTGGGACATGTCCTTAAAGCCTCATCAGCGAAGGTTGCGAACTGCGTCGGATACTCCCGGCGTGATGATGGTATTTTCATCCATGATCAAGGACTCTTTTTTTTCAAAGGCATCCTTCAAATCCTGAAGAGTAATCAGTTTACGAGGTTTGAGATCCGGTGGACGGAGATGTCTCCGGGCAAGACGCGCAACTTTTTCGAGACGTTTGGCATATTTGTCGCCCAAAAAATCCGTTGTCAGCCATACCCGCACAATTTCCATGGCAAGGAGAGAACCGATGAGCTTGCCTCCGAGACACAGGGCATTGGTATTGGAATGCTGCCGTGCCAGACCGGCGCACACCGTATCAAAACAAACCGCAGCGCGAACACCCCAAAGCATACTGGCGATCGCAGCGGAAGGATATCCCGCGCCGTCAATCAGGATCGCCCGTTCCACCCTGCCTTCGGACAGCGCCAGGGCTGCAGGATAGATGAAATCCGGATAATCCACTGATTCGGCGCTGTTCGTTCCAAAATCCTGCGCCTCATGCCCGAGGCGGACAAGAAATTCCTTCACAATACATTTCAAATCATACCCTGCATGATCACTGGCAATGGATATTTTCATCGCGATCATCCTCCGGAAAAAGGTCTATCCTGGATCAGTTGATATCATATCCAGAAATCCGGTGTCTCCTACGGAATCGTAGCTGAGCGAACCATAGAAACCTGATCCAGATAAAAGTAAGCCTTTGCGCCCCCTGTGGTCCCTGAATGCCCGGCTCTGGCGAAAAGGGTGATATAACCGCTCTTGGCTGTGACAAGGACATTATACTCCCTCCAGACGCTATCCTCCTTGCCTGTCAGATCCGTATAAACCACGGAGGACGCCATTCCATCCATGCCTCCGGACAAATCATACCCGAACTCGAGAAAAGTTCCCTCACACAGCGACTGTCTTTTCATCCAGGCGGATATTTGATATCTTCTTCCGACTGTCACAGGAATTTTCTGCCAGACTCCTCCTTTGAAAATTGCTGTATCATTGCGGGACCAATACTGGGAATAACTCCCATCATGCTTGTTGAGCGAGGCATTGCCATAAACAATCATATTGGATGCTGCATCCTCCCACTTTTGCCAGTTATTTCCCACACCGCCGGTAAAACCTTCC
>Ga0315277_10009951_pt1 | contig 12105 bp, 9 predicted proteins | sample YL17G05_15_MG_FD_203695 | JGI IMG/M metagenome (GOLD analysis project Ga0315277, IMG submission 203695) | Sediment microbial communities from Yellowstone Lake, YNP, Wyoming, USA - YL17G05_15 | ecosystem: Environmental > Aquatic > Freshwater > Lake > Sediment | place: USA: Wyoming | collected... | reverse complement strand
CGGAATATTGTTCTCCCGAGCATAAGCTAGGGCTGCGATCTTGCCTTCGGTTCCCCTAGACCCGAAACCGCCCGGGACCAAAACGCCGTCGAAACGTGATAATATCTTGCAGTTGGACGGTTCATTCTCAAACAGTTCGGTCTCGATCCATTCAATTTCGACTCGTGCATCACATGCCGCTCCCGCGTGCTTCAAGGCTTCATTCACGCTAACATAGGAGTCGGCGAGTTCAGCGTACTTCCCGCAGAGAGCGATTCGCACAACTTGACTGGGGTTTGAAATTCGATCTACCGTCCGCTTCCAACCACTCCAATCCACTGTATGATGGTCAAGTCCGAAACGGTCAGCGAGAAACTCCCCCATTCCTTGGCCGTCCAGTTCCATGGGTGTTTGGTAAATGGTCGGGAGATCAGGCGATGCGAAGACCGCTTGCTCCTCGACGTTACAGAATAGCGCTATCTTCTTTTTCGGTCCGGATAATAATGGTCCCTTGCTTCTCGCCACAATCAGGTCAGGTTGAATACCGATTCGCCTCAGTTCTTGCACGCTGTGCTGAGTTGGTTTGGTTTTCTGCTCACCGACAACGTCTAGGATTGGAACTAAGGTCACGTGGGCGAATAGCACTCTTCGAGGACCTTCCTCCAATCGCAATTGGCGCGCAGCTTCCAGGTAGGGTAGGCTTTCGATGTCGCCGACGGTCCCACCGACCTCAACTAACAGGACGTCTGGTTCCACTTTCGAGGCGATGTTTCTGATCACTGATTTGATTTCATCAGTTACATGCGGTATTATCTGAACGCATTGTCCGAGAAAGTCGCCACGGCGCTCCTTGTTGATGACTGAGGTGTAGATTTGGCCCGTCGTCGTGTTGTGACTTCGTGATAAGTTGATGTCGAGAAAGCGTTCGTAAGTTCCTAAGTCCATGTCAATCTCGCCGCCGTCATCTGTGACGAACACTTCGCCGTGAGTTACCGGGTTCATTGTGCCGGCGTCGACGTTCAGGTATGGGTCGATCTTCATTGCCGAGACTTTGAAGCCTCTGAGTTGAAGCAGTTTCGCGATGGAAGCGGTTGTGATGCCCTTTCCTATTCCGGACATTACACCGCCGGTGACGAAAAGATATCTCGTATCTGTCGGCATAAATCACACGAAGCGATCGCGTAACTTAAAGTTTCTCCGATAACAAAACGGAGATAGTTGAGAAAAACAGTGCACGGAGACCGGAAGTTACTTTCCGGTCACTTAGGCACTTGACCCTTGAGCCTTCTGATTTCTTGATTAATCAGATTCAACGCGACTCGTGCTGTGGAGATCGCTTGGTCGAGAGACTGTGAACTGTCGGATCCCCAAATTCTTGTAGCTCCTTGCGCGGTCTGAGTTCCTAGTTGACTTAGGTAGAGTAATCCGCTGCTCTCGAAGACTAGGCCCGCTTTTACAAGGCCCTCTAATGCTTCGGCCTCGCGCTGCGAGAGCTGAAATTCACTACGTTTCTTTGCAGTCTCTGCGGAAAGGGCATTGGACTGCATTAGTTTTGTCAAGACGCTTGGGCCAGGTGGGACGGATTCTCCAAATTCTGATTTTGCGGAATCTTCTAGTTTGCGGAGTTGCTCGATCCGGGCCACGGCGTCGGTTACTGTAGTGAGGCTTTTCGTTATGCTCAGAAAAGATTGGACGACGGAGCTTTGTGGGTTCATTCTGTAGAGCGTGACGGCGCCGACATGTCTGGATGGTGAAACTGCCTTCATTCTTTCTAGGTCATTCCAGACTCTGTAGAGAGTTGTACGCCCGATACCGGCTCGTTGGGCAATCTCGGTCTTGGTTAATTCCTCGTGTGGTCGCTGAGCCAATATGGTGAGAACTTTGAGTTGTGGACTCTTGGATAGGACTTCCATGAATGCGGTGGCTTCGTCTGCTGCCATGGCTTGTTCAACCTGTATGGAAGATAGGTTGGTATATTAATGTTCGCCTTTTCATACATCAAAGTATCATGCGCATGGATAAATCAGGGAGCCCATTCCCATGCTCAACATGCCTCCAGAAAGCAAACTGACCGAGCTTGGCGAGAAGATACTGGTCGCTCTCTGGAAAATGAAGGGCATAGGAAGAAGCGGCGTCAAAGAGGAGGCCTTGAGAGCAGAGCTGGCCACGGCAGGTTCTTCACAGGGCCTGAATGAGGAAGTAACGAGCTTACATGCCCAAGGCTTTCTGGAAGCAACACCTGCCGAAGGTAACAGTATCATATCGCTGACTGCCCTCGGCCTCGCTGTTTTAAGGCAGATTGAGGAAGACAAACTACAGGAATTGAAGTGACTTTACCCGTCCTGAATCTGGACCTCCATCTGGAGCTGCTACACGCACACGTTAGAGGCAGAGGGGCTGCAGGGGCTGAGTTCTGTGCGGACATCTCTTCCCTCTCATAAGTTGGCGACGTGCCCCTCCACTTTCTTGGACCCAGGGGAGGGGGGTGTATGCAAGTTCTTGCATACAGCGTGTTACTCTGCGGGAAAGGCACCAGAAAACTAGTGCAGCTTGAATTTGCCGGTAGTCATGCTCTCACCCACAATCAAGCAAGAAGATGGGCATCACAAGATGCGGCTGATCACCTCTGTCAGAGGAGGTATAATTCTAAAGGCTTGAGCTGACCAGAAAGAGGGTCCACCTGGAGGCCCAACAACTCCAGAGTTGTGACACCCAGTAGAGCTTGTGAGTCTTCGGGTCCAAATACGACGAGAGATGTCGCTCCGATTTTCTGAACTTCGACGTATGCTTCGCCCACTGGGTACTCTTCCACCTTCCCGTTGGCAAGTTTGAATCGCCTAGACCCTGTAGTTCTCGTGCCGACTTTTTCAAGCAAGTTTCTTGGAATCATTGTGTAGATTGCCCCAGTATCAACTAGACACTCCACATCAATTCTCTTCGTTTTGTCAGCCGAGTTGGCGATAAGAGCTTTCACACGTACGTAACCCAAGAATCGCTCATCGAGCACATTCCGACCCGACTCCCTTTAACTTGTCTATCTCTCTACAGCCCACCTGTCACAATCGGAAGTCGCAAGGCTAGCAAAAGAGTGATACAGCTACTCGTGTGCCGACGCTATTGTGTCTCCTTTGTCGAGATCGAAGCTCACAAGATTCTCTGAGATAGGCGCCGGCTCCGGAGAATACGAAAATGTTATTCGGAAGGTGAGGTCTTGCATGCTTGGATGATGAATCCTTTAAGTTCAGAGCGCCATTCAGCCGGCGCGGTGATGGCATTCGACGGGCAGACTGAAAATACATTCTCCCGTCGAAATCTCTGCGTTTCACGCTAGGAATTCAATCGCTTCCGAGTCGCACAACATCAGTCATGCGCGCATGTTGCGTGCGAGCCATGCTTCAACTGAAGTTATGTGTTTGAAAGAGGCTGTGATAGGTGACACTATCAAGCCAGCTGGCACTGCGGCGACGAGTAGATTGATGATGTTATAGAGGGCAGTGAACAGAAGTGTGTACACCAGCACTGTTACGTTGTCAGCGAAATGCAAACCGGTCGTCTGCTCAAGTGTTAATCGTGCAAAGCTCAAGTAATCTGCGTTAAAGAATACTGGGGCTATGTAGAGTAGCATTATGTAGTTCGCGACAGTCATCGCGGCGACTCGCCATAGCATTCCGCCGCCGAGCATCATGGATAGGGCGAGCGTCGGGTGTGGCTTCGCGCCTTTGAGGTGGCGATAAACTTGGTTTCCTATCCAGAAGCCGCTTAGTGTTGAAATTTCTGCGATGAATTTCAGCATTGGACCCAGGGGGGCGTCGCTTCCTTGCATGTTGAGGAATAACCAGTGAATTACAGCGGACATGGCCGCTGCCACGGGGCCGAAGAGGAAGAAGGCGATTAGGATCGGGATCTCTGCGAAGTCTATTTTGAGATATGGGATCAAAGGAAACGGTATCTCTACCTTTGCGAGTGTCAGGAGCGCGGCTAGTGCGGCGAATACTCCTGCCCCCGCGAGTGTGACAGTCGTTCGCTGGGAGGGCGTTGACTCAGTCATCTTTTTAATCGAGGCAACAGCAATGACCTACTTATAATAGAGTTTCTACTCATTTCTTGGTGAGGTAACGACTCGCTGTTTCGACGGCTTATCGATGTCGGTATAAGTGGTTCGCAGAATCGACACGGCCTTTCGAGAAGCTCGGTATGCCTCTTTGGGATCCGACTTCAACGACGACTTAGCCTCTTCCAGTGCCGATCGGGCTGCTTCTAGGGGATTAGCGGGATCAATGTTTTCCTCACTCTTTCCCCCAAGATCATAGTCAGCTAGGCCGTAGGCGGTTGAGATCTGAAAGGCCAGGAATTCTGTTTCTGCGGCTGCCTTCCATAGGAAAAGTTTGAAAGATGACTCGTCTGAACCTTGCGCTTTCTCAGCCTCAGTCACAAGTGACAGGGTCTTGGAAATAGTATCGAGTATCACCTGGACTGGTTCGGACAAATCTGCACTCTCTTCTGCGAGTGTCGCACATAACCAGTAGTTAAGTTGTTCTCGGAGTTAGTGGACTGTGACTGACTTGGCTAGGTTTCGCGGAAAATCCGGATCGTACCCTTTGCCGACAGACATGTAGTAGGCGAAGAGTTGCAGCGGCAATACGAACACGATCGGAGTTAGCATAGATGGGACACCCTGTGGAACCACAATTACATCGTCTGATAGTTGAGCAACTTCCCCGTCCTTCTCGTCTACAATGCTGATAATCTTCGCGCCGCGAGCTTTCATCTCCATGACGTTTCCGATAATCTTCGAATATGATTCGTCTCTCGGTGCCACAAAGATCACAGGATATCCTTCTTCAACTACGGAGATGAAACCGTGCTTTGATTCGCCGGCAGGGTAGGCGATTGCTGGAAGATAGGAGAGTTCAAGCAACTTCAGTCGCCCTTCTAGCGCAGTTGCAACGCTCATCCCCCTCCCCAGAAAGCAAAGACTAGAGCGGTCGGAATATTTCTCTACGATGCGCCTGACGGAATCTTGTTGGGTCGATAGAACCGTTGAGATCCAATTGGGCAGTTGCTGAAAACCGGCTTCTATAGTCTCAAGTTCACTTTTGCGCAAGAATTCTCTTTTGCGAGCCAGCGCCACGGCGAGTTTGATGAGAACCGAAAGCTGCGCTGTGAATGTCTTTGTTGCAGCCACGCCCATTTCCGGACCTGAGTTTTGGCCTATGTAGACATCTGAAAGTCGGGTCAGGGTCGAACCTATGGTGTTGCTAATTCCCAGAATTGTGGCCCCTCGATCCTTCGCTCCTCGCACAGCGCTCAACGTGTCCGCGGTTTCCCCGGACTGGCTCACGACGAGCACAACGGTGTCCCCATCGATGAGTGCTCCGTAACCGTCGATGAATTCGGAGGCAACCACTGGAGTCACCTCAGCCTTAGCAAGGTTTGAAAATGCGTAGGCGCCGCCCAAACATGCGTGATATGAAGTTCCGCAGGCGACAAGAAAGACCTTCTTGGCTTTGTTAATTGCTGACGCCATGAGATCCATGTAGATCGGATGAGTTCGAAGGGCGTTTCGAACGGTCATCGGTTGCTCGTGAATCTCTTTCAGCATGAAGTGTGGAAATCCCGTTTTGAGTGCAGTCTCGACGCTCCATTCGACGGTGAAGGGCTTCCGATTAACCGCTTCACCAGTCTCTATTTGGACTATTCTGACTTGATCCGCTGTGAGAATCGCCATCTCGTCATCTTCAAGCAAAATCGCTTGGTTTGTTCGCGATAGGAATGCTGGGATATCAGAGGCGCAGAAGTTGCCGTTGGCAGCCGTCCCAACCACAAGCGGGCTCTCCTTGCGAACACATACGACTTTGTCGGGTTCAGATGTGCAGATGAGCGCTAGAGCATATGCGCCCGTGAGTTTGTTAGCGGCTAGGCGTACTGCTTCCGCAAAACCTCTTCCGTTTCGAAGGTTCTCTTCAACGAGATGTGCTATGACTTCTGTGTCGGTCCTAGATTTGAATTTGTGACCCTTTGCTTCCAGCTCCTGTTTGAGTTGCATGAAGTTCTCGACTATTCCGTTGTGAACAACCGCCACAGTGTCTGTGCAGTCGGTGTGTGGATGTGCATTCTCCTTTGAGGGAGCTCCATGGGTTGCCCAACGGGTGTGTCCAATTCCTACGTTGCCGCGCAGGTCGCTGATGTGAAGTTCTCTTTCGACTTCAGAGATCTTCCCTTTGTCTTTCTTGACGATGATCTTGCCGTCGATTATGGAAGCTTCTCCAACCGAATCATAGCCTCGGTACTCGAGCCTTTTCAGGCAGTCAAAGAGTACTGGCCCGACGTCTTCGTTCTTCAGTACACTAGCTGCTATTCCACACATGCGACTCACCATATCTGCTGTAGTCGGAATTCGCCGACGACTTGTCTGATCTGTGATAAGCATTCCGAGTGTTGAGTTTTGATCGATCGAGTAGTCCCATGGAGCGCTACGCACACCTGATACCTGGAATAGTCAAAATCCGTTAGAATAGTCAAAACGCGGCTTTATTAATCGTCTACCTAACATTGCTGCGAGAATTCATGTCATACTTGGTTATGAAGGAAAGACGGACCAGCCAGCTGATTCCAGCCCGGATCTTCTCCGATCCGAAAATTGCGCAATCAGTTCTCCAGCCGATGAGATGGAGGATCCTAACCGAACTCACTACTGAGGAGAAGTGCGCAAAGGATCTATCGAAGGCGTTCGGGAGGAGTGAGCAGGTAATCTGCTATCACTTAAGGGAGCTAGAGAAGTCGGGATTCATCAGGCTCGAGAAGACGGTTAAGAAAAGGGGGGCGATGGCGAAATACTACAGGGCCGAGCAGAAGGCTATCGCGGTCATTCCAAGCAACCCCGTTAGGGGTGCACAGCCATCACAACAGCAGCTCACGGAGTCCGCATCGAAACTTCTCGACCCCTTCATATCACAAGGACAGCTGAACGGCCACATTGTTCTTGGGAGCCCCGATACACATGGAATCTTTCGCAGTCGCGCGAGGTGTGGCGATAGAGCCACTGACCTGGCGCTTTTCCTAGGGTCGCTGCTCCCCATGACGAGGGAAAGCGTCGTACGACTTGACACCGAAGTCTCGCAGCAAGAGCTGATGCGAAACCTAATCCTCGTTGGAGGGCCCCGCGTGAACACGGTAACGTTGATGGTCAATGAAGGACTGCCCGTCAAATACGAGCTGACGGGACACAACATGATGGTATCCAGAATATCCGGCAAAACCTATTCTGGTGAAGATGAGGGAGCCATCCAGATGATAGTCAATCCGATGAACCAGGACTCCCGGGTTCTGGTGATCGCCGGAAACAGCTACCAGGGAACTCGAGCCGCAGTCTTAGCTTTCATCAAGAATACCGACCAGATCGCAAGCGGCAACTCAATGAACCGAAACGTTGTCGCTAGCGTCGTAACAGGTTTGGATGTGAACAGTGACGGCTTGGTCGACGACGTGGAATTCCTCGAATAGGGAGCAGACTCGTTTACTTCTTCACAGCGTCTGCCAATTTCGCCTTCAACTTCTCACTGACGACCTTCGCTTCGATCGATCCCCTGACCTCGGACATTACGGAACCCATCAATGAAGCGAATGCCGCTGACCCTTTCTCCTGCACAAGTTTCCTGTTTTTCTCGATGTGCCGATCAATCACTTGTTCCAACTCTCTTTCTGTTATCATGTGCACGCCAAGCTCAGTCACGCCCTCTTTCGGGTCAAGGTTGGGATGTTTCGTCTGCCACTTCAGCAGGTCGGCAATCGCCTCTTTGGCCATTGCTCCTTGATCGACCAATCTGAAGATACTCTCAATATTCTCATCGGGAACATCGTGAATCGGGAAGCCTTCGCGTTCTAGGTTCTTGCAGATCTCTGTGAGCGTGGTTGCGATGAAGGAAGTTTGAACCTTGCTGGACGCTGCGATATCTTCGAAGAGTTTGAGGTAGTCAGAATCGACGAGTTGTTTCGCAAGTTTCTCGTTGAGTGAGAAGCGCTCCATAAGCCGCTTGGCTTCGTGCTCTGGTGTTTCGGGTAGGTCGTGTTTGAGTTTCGCCATCAATTCCGCTGTTACCGGCGTGGGCGGTACATCGGTTTCAGGATACATCCGAGCAGCACCTGGCCTCGGCCTCATGTAGCGAGTGGTGCCATCGGGCATGGCGGTTCGCGTCTCCTCTGGGATCCCTGCAAGCGCCTCTTGCGCACGCTCAACAACCGCGTCGAGCGCATCCTTCGCCCTTGGCGCGTCGTCGGCGACCAAGACCAATGCGTCATGGGATTCTGAGTTCATTCGTTCTTTGGCGCGTTTCACTTCCTCCTCAGTGATCCCGTAGCTGGGCAGTTCGTCTGTGTGGAAAATGCCGCCTACCCCCGCCCAGAATGATGCTCTGTTCGAGAGTTCGGTTCCAAGCCGAAGCCCAGGGGACAACTCCCTACCCAGGAGCCCGCCAAAGCCCGAGAGTTTCACCGCGAGCACCGTGCCCTTCTTCGAGATGGCCTCCTTTACGACTCGTGCCTTGGTGTTCGAGAAGATGTCCGAAAGATCAGTGTACTTTTTTTCGATGGATTCGGGCTTAACGTTTCGTTTGCCAAGCTCCTTCTTGATCTCGAGCAGAGTCTGTTGGCGCTGGACCTCCAGTTCGACGGCTTTGGCTAGGAGTTCGAGTTCTTGGACTCCTTTGATTTCAGTGAGCGCTCCGTTTGGTATGGAGACATTCAGGTCCTGTCTAATGCTTCCGAGTCCACGTTTCACTTTTCGTGTGGCTCTTAGGGTGGTCCCGATTGCTAGGGCGACTTTTTCGACTTCGCTGGGAGTTTCCAAGACCGGTCCTGTCGTGACCTCGATTAATGGAACGCCCAGACGATCTATTCTGTACCCACCCAGTTCGCGAGTCTGGGTGGTCTTGCGTGCCGCATCTTCTTCGAGTGAGATTTGAGTTATCGGGACATCTTTGTCATCGACCTTGAGCATTCCGTCCATGGCAACTACCGCGGTTCGCTGGAAACCCGTGGTGTTCGAACCATCGATCACAACCTTGCGCATCACATGTATCTCATCGACCGGTTTGGCTTTCACGAAGAGAGCTGCGGTGAGGCAGATTTCCACTGCCTCCTCGTTCAGCTTCCCTGGAGGTTCCTCATCCATCTCTACGAGACATGAGGTGAGATGATCCGACTCGTAGATGATGCTTTTTCCGCGGTGAAACTCGAAAAGCGCAGCCTGGTCAACTTGACCAAGCTCACTTTGAGTCGGCCTCAATCTCCGCAGAAATTTCTCTTCGGGCTCAGACTCCGCCAAATCGGTCGGACAGCCGCAGAACAATTTATGCTCAGTGTCAAGTTGACGATGAATTTCCAGACCGACCTTAATTCTGGGAGGTATTGCGTTTTGATCGTTCATTCCTCGAAGGCCTCTACACCACGCCTCTCCGAGGATTCGTTCGCAATATTCGTAACCATAATCTCCTTCACCTTCTCCGGATCCTTCTCCTGCCCGAACGCCCACATCATCTTGGCAAGTGCGGTTTCGGAGAGCATGTCACCCAGCGGAATGACTCCAATACGCTGAAGATCTCTACCCGTCGAGTAGACATCCATGTGAACCGTTCCCCAGATGCATTGTGAACACATGACAACAACAATTCCTCCGTTGACTGCCCTTTCTAGCGCAGGGAACAAAGATTCACCCACGTGTCCAAGGCCTGACCCTTCCAAGACTATTCCTTTGTAACCCGTGGCAGTCGCCCAGTCAATCATCCCTACTGAGAGGCCTGGGTGGAATTTTATGAGAGTCACATTCGGATTAAACTGGACCTTCGGGCTCCATTCCGATCCTTTACGCCGCTTGGCATAGTTTTCCGTGTTGAGCTGCAGTGAACTGTGCAAAAGGTCGTAGTACGCGATCGGTGGAGCATTCACACTTCTGAAAGCGTCTCTCCTGCTAGTATGGCATTTCCTGACTCTTGTTCCCCTATGAATTGCAACCCTTTCATCTGAAACCCAATCGTGCATCGCAACAACGACCTCAGCGAAAGGAGCATTCCCAGCAACTGCTGCAGATGACAGCAAGTTCGTAGCGGCGTCCGAACTTGGCCGGTCCGACGATCGCTGTGAGCCCACAAGAACTACTGGAACGGGTACGTCTTTCAGAGCGAAGCTCAGAGCGGCTGCTGTGTAACCTAGGGTGTCGGTTCCGTGAGCGATTACAACTCCATCTGCTCCGGCGCGAACTTCCTCCGCTACAGCTTCCGCGATCTTTGGCCAGAGTTGGGGTCCAATGTTCTCGCTGAAGATGCTGAATAGAATCTTCGCCTTGATCTCGGCAACTTCAGCGAGCTCTGGGACGACGCTGTAGAGATCCTCAGCATCCAGCGCCGGTTGCACGGCGCCTGTTCTGTAATCCACTTTGCTGGCGATCGTCCCGCCCGTACTGATAATCGACACTTTCGGAAGACCTGGAGTTCGAGGTGGCGGGTTCGGGCGTGTGAAGTGAGGTTCTGTTCCTTTACCGAGAATGCTGATCTTCGTTGCTGAATCAATTTTCACTCCTACGTTGTACCCGGTCTTGAGTTTCACGACAACGTATTCGTCACTGCGAGCCCTGAAGCGGGGGATGAGAAGTCCTTCGACAACCTCCTGCCCAGTCTCGCGTTTGAGCTCCATGCGAATTCGGTCTCCGATCTTCGCACCTGCAGTCTTCAAGATCTCTCGAGAAATGCCAGCATAACCTGAAAGATCGTTCTCTGACAAATCTAACTACCTATCGGATTTGAAACAGAGAAGCGGCGTTACCCTTAAGACGTTACTTGTTTCCCGAGCCGATTCAGTTCAGGCTTTTCCCCATGTAAGGGCCGACGGAATCATATCCCAACTTTCCGTAGTAGGCTTTTGTCCCTAAAGCGCTGAGGACTAAGATTCTCTTTGAGCCTGCGTTCTTCGCATACGTCTCTGCTTCCTCGAGTAGTCTTCGACCAAATCCTAGATGCTGCCACCCATCCTGATTCTTCCTTCCGATAGGAACCTCTGTGCCGTAGACGTGCAATTCACGTATGATTGCAGTCGCAGCGGTTACCTCCGGTCTATGCGCCTTTGAGGATGGGAGCCTCAATCGAATGTAGGCTATCAACGAGTCTGTCTCCGGCTCTTCATAAGAAATGAAGGCTTCCTTTCCTTCAGAAGCTTCATACTCCAAACTCATCGGCTGAACTTCACTAGGACTGACCACGATCTTCTCTTTGAGAATTCGGTGGCCGATTTCACGACAGCGAATGCAGCGACACTTCTTGCCTCTTTCTCTCAATTTTCCGAGGGCTAGCTCTCGAAGGTTTCCGCTTTTCACACCGGCCGTGATAAGCTGAACAGGAAATTCTCTGTGAACACGCATTATTCTGACCCAGGGTGGAACAAATTCCTTGACAAGCGCGATTAGCTCTGCTGCTTTCTCCGTGTCGTATGGTTCATAGATACCTTTCTTCCACCATTCGTACAGCTCGGTTCCTTCCATGACTAGGCATGGATAGATCTTCAGCATGTCAGGGCGGAAGCGCGGGTCTTGGAATAGAAGTCTAAATGACTCAATGTCGTGTTCGAAGCTTGAGCCAGGTAAACCGGGCATCATGTGTGCGACGATCTTGAAGCCCGCGTCCCTGCTGACCTGAAACGCTTCGACCACGTCATCTACAGTGTGGCCGCGATTGGTGACCGTGTATATCTCGTCGTCGATCACTTGAACGCCGATTTCGACACGGGTTGCCCCAAACCTCAGCATCTGATCGACGTGTGGCTGTTTGCACCAATCGGGCTTCGTCTCAATCGTCAAGCCGACATTCCGTACTTCACTGGTTTCGGCTAGTTTCTTCGCCTCATCGAGCGATTCTGAATCAACGCAGTTAACCGCATCGAGACACCTCTTCACGAAATGCTCCTGATATTGAATAGGAGCCGCCAGGAAAGTACCCCCTTGTATTACAAGTTCAACCTTTGAGGGCTCATGCCCAATGGCTCTCAGTTGGCTCAATCTACTCGATATCTGCTTGTATGCATCATATCCATTCTGCATGCCCCGCATCGCTGCTGGTTCACCCGACGTGTAACTCATCGGGA
>Ga0315277_10009948_pt1 | contig 12106 bp, 7 predicted proteins | sample YL17G05_15_MG_FD_203695 | JGI IMG/M metagenome (GOLD analysis project Ga0315277, IMG submission 203695) | Sediment microbial communities from Yellowstone Lake, YNP, Wyoming, USA - YL17G05_15 | ecosystem: Environmental > Aquatic > Freshwater > Lake > Sediment | place: USA: Wyoming | collected... | reverse complement strand
CGCATGGTCTCCATGTAGGCTTCGCGCAGCAATTGCCCCCTGCGGTTTTCCAGGGTGTTGCGGATTTCCTGCTGGACGGCCGGATCGGAGATCTGGCGTTGCCCCGGCCTCTGCTTCTCCACCAGCTTGAGGATGTAGTAGGCGTCGCGCGCGCGAATGGGACCGGCGGTGCCCCCGGGCTGCATGGTCAGGATGGCGCGCTTCAGCACGGGATCCGCTTTGTCCAGCGCCGAGGCGGGGATGAAGCCCATGTCTCCCTCGCTGCGCGCCGTGTTGGGGTCTTCCGACAGCTCTTCAGCCAGGCGGCCGAAATCGTCGCCGGCGCGCAGGCGCGCCACGATGCCTTCGGCCTTGCGCCTAGCCTCCTGTTCGCCCTTGGCCTTGTCGTTCTTCAGATTGGCCACGGGGATGTCGGAGGCCGGGGTCACCACGATCTGCGCCAGGTGGAAGCGGGTCTCGGGCACGTTGAATCCCGCTTTGTTCTCCTTGTAGTACTTGGAGATCTCCGCATCGCTCACTTTGATCTTGGAGCGAATCTCCTTGTTGAAGACTTTATCGAGACTGATCTCGCGGCGCAGGTCGTTTTTCAGGTCCGCGGCGGTCAGGCCCCGCTCCTTCAAGCGCGACTGAAACTCCTGCTCCGAGTACGGGCTCTTGCGCTCGGCGAACTTGGCTTCGACTTCGGCGTCGGTGGCCAGCAGACCCAGTTTCTCGGCCCGCTGCAACAGGATCTCGTTGTCGATCAAGGCCCGCAAGATCATCAGCCGCTGCACCTGCTCCTGCTCGGGCGAGGGCTTCTGCGGGTTCTCGGCGAGCTGCGCCTGGTAAAACTTATCGACTTCCGAGGAAAGGACCCCGCGGCCGTTGACTTCGGCCAGCACCTTCTGGCCGCCGGACCGCGTCCGGCATCCGGCGGCGTACCAAACCAGCAGCGCGACCACAGCGGCAAGGGGCAAAAGAACCAGCGCTTTGTTTCTCACAATACCAACATCTTACCTAAAGCCCGGCCGGTTTCAAAACCGGCCCCGAAATGCGATGCGGTGACAGGGCTCCGGGGCCGCTCTGCCGCGGACAGCACGGCGCATCTCAACAACCGCAGGGCGGCTGCCACGAAGACTCACCTTTGTCGTTCCCCTCGGAGGTCCATCGCTACAGTCGGGCGATTTTTATTGGTCCCAAGTGACCTAGGCGTGACCATTGACAGCCGTCTGGTCGCACATTGCTCAAGCCAAGTTTTCAAATTCCCGACTCTTGTCTTCGGTGCTAAACTGTCGAGCCATGAAAGCCGTGGTCGATGTCCTTTCGGGTCTCATCGAAGAGCATTTGGCGAAGGCGGCGGAAGCGCCAGCCGTGCGAATGCGGCGCGGGGATGGGGCCGCAGTCACGACCGGCCCGGCCGCTGCAACCGCACCGGCCCAGATCGGCTTCCGAGACTCGGCAAGGGTGATAGCCGAGAGGCTTATCCGACAGGCTCTGTCGTCCGGCGTCGATTGCCTGGACGCACGCTTTGAGGGCGAGCCGATGAGCGGCGGCGCTACCGCCGAACTGGTCGGCCGGATCAACCTGGATTTGAGCTTCGTTTTTAAGTTGGACGACCAGCGAAAACTCGCCGACGAGGCCAAGACCATTCAATCCATCCGGACGTCTCCGACGCTGCCTTTACGCTTTCGCGAGCGCTTCCCGCGAATCTTCGCCTTGAAGGACGACGAGCCGCCCTTTGCCTACTTGATGGAATATTTCCCCACCGAGGCCGGTTACAGGGGCCTTGATGATCTCCTGTTCCTTTCTCAACTGTCGGGGAAGGATCTTGAGATGGAGGCGACTTGGCTGTTGAACGAAGTGTTAAACGCCCTCTTCGAGGGATACATGGCCTCGGTTGATCGGAGATTCATGCCCAATCTCTACACTGACTATCTGGAGCGGATCGAAATGCGGTTGCAGGATTCGGCTCGGCTCGATCCGGCGTTTGCGCCCGTTCCCGTGCGCATCGGCGCTCGAACCTGCCGGCCCTGGAGCGAGTACCTGCAGGAGGTGCGTCGGCAGCCATCGAGGCTTCAGCAAATCGCGCCGCCTTTCGTCACCGTGGTTCACGGAGATCCGAATCCCGGAAACATTCGCGTGAAGCGTGAGGCTCAAGGCATCGACATCAGGTTCATCGATGTCAAGGAATGGGGCCGCGGTGATTACATGTTCGACATAACCAAGATCGCCCATTACCTCGCTGTTACCGGACCGGTCGAGAAGGCACCGGGGTTCGCCGCTAGCGTCGCTTGTGACGTCGAGGGAGCGGAAGTTCGCCTTCAATACGCACTCGACCGTCCTCCCTGGTTGGAAACTGCGATACAGGTGCTCCGGCGGCGCGTCGCCGGTTTGGTGGAGGCTTGCGGGGATTCCCAATCGTGGCCGCTTCGCTATGAATTGGGCATGGCGTCCAACCTGCTTGGCTTGCCGCTGGGGCGCTTGAAGGCGGGCAGGCGGGACGCCGCCTTGATCTTCTATGCGGAAGGCTTGAAGTCACTCGACGCGTTCTGCCAGGGAATTGCGGCGCTCTGACCCGCCTATATCGCCACCACTTCAATGCGATAGGGCAACGCCGCGCCGGAGCGAGCGGAATTGGAGACAACAAGAACCACGTGATCCGCCTCCGCCAAAAGCGAGGCCGGCGAGCCGAGCGGCAGCGGCTCAGTGACGCCGCGGCGCCCGTCCGCGTCAACTACTGCTGCTGTCGCGTGCAAATCGGCGGAATGCGTATGGGCCGGTGACCACCGGAACTGAATGGCGCCTGCCCGCCCACCCCGATAGAAGCGGTAGTAGTGGCACGAAAGATGTTCCAGCGCGTCGTCCAGAGCGATCGTGTTCCCCGTCGGTAACTCAAACGACTCCCGCAATGCCCGGCCACCGTGCCGTTCATACACATCAGGCGCGTGGCAGTAGCTCGAAGGATCCCTGAGGAGGTAGGAATGAAGGCAATAGGTGGCAAAAAGGTCCGCACGCTGGTCCGCAGGCACGCCCCTGGCCTTCAGCAGCCGGTCGATTGCCTCCAGCGGCTTCTCGTGCGGCAATGAACACATCCAGACTTCGCTAAGGAAGGCTTCGTCCTGAAGGGCGGCGAGGTAGCGCACAAACATCTGCGACTGGTACCACGCCTCACCGTCATCCAGCGGGCGTTCGGGGCGGTCGCACCAGTCCAGGCTGTACTCCAGGTAGTTTCGGTACTGTGGAAACAGTTGCCGCTCCATGAAAACTGCCGTGCCCTCGTCGAACCACTCCCAGCCGAAAGTGTTCGGGTCGCGCGGGTGCCGTTTTCTGAAGTTGAAGACGTGTGTCGCCTCGTGGGCGGCGGCCACAACGGCATATTCCAACTCCGCCTTCCTTGTCGGGAACCGCGTCCGGCAGGGCAACAGGATGCAAGGGATGGTGGTGTGGGGCTCAAGCGTGGTCAAGGGGTCGAATTTGTCAGGGAAACGGTCAGAGATTTCAAGGACCTCGACCAAAGTCTTGTTTCGCCCTTCGAGCACCAGCGGCGTCTGCCGGCAAAACGGCTTACCCCGCAGCGCTGCATAAGCGCGCTCCAGTCCCTCGGCATACTCGTGGATCAAGTCCATCTCGCGCACGCCGCCCACACCCCGACCCTTGCCTACCCGTACATTGCGGGCGGTGAATTTGATATCAAAGTGGGGGCAGACGGGCGGCATACGATCTCGGCGCGCTTCTGCCAGCCAATCCAAGGGATCCAACGCCCACCTCCTTCCCTCACTCCCTGCCGGGCATCTGCAAAGTGACCAAGACCCCGCCTTTCTCTTCCTGGTCTACGTGGAAATGCTTCCGGATTTCCCGCTGGAGGTCGCAATCGAGTTCCGTCCAATGCGCCTCGATGTCGCGTGTGAGGCGTGCGAGGCGGTGCGTGAGGCCACCGCGCATACCCCCCGGCCCGGAAACTGCGCGCGCCCGCTCCGCTCCGGTTCGCTCGATCGGGCCGAACAACTCATCCAATTGCGCCCGGATGCGGTTGCCGTGGAGGCGGCTCTTCAGCCTCTTCACCACCTCTCCTTCCCAGCCGGCAGACTTGGGAAACGCCCGTGGCTCGGGTTCTCCATAGTGGAACTCGTCGAGGTGCTTCCGCACCGCATCTGCACCCGTGTAGGCCGTGATATGGACGACGAGAGCACCGGGCATCTTGTTTCTTATCTCGGCGCATAAGCGTGCATCGAGCGTGGCGCTTTGACCGGCATCCGGGGGCAGCATCACATCAAGAATTGCTGCGTCATACGAACGACGGTCCTCGGAGGCCTTCTGGATGAGTTTCTGAGCATCTGGAACGTTGCGCGCAGTGTGGATGACGACTTCCTCGCCCAATTCCTTGCGCAGGAGAAGCTCTAGAGCCTGAAGCGTCGGAAGATCATCGTCTACAACCAAAATGCGAGCCATTGCTTACTCCTTTGCCTCGGTGATCTGCAAGAATCTCGGTATTTCGATAACGAATCTCGCGCCTTGTCCGGGAGCACCGGTCTCCCGGACAGTCCCACGATGGGCCGCGATGACGCGGCGCACATACGAGAGTCCTAGGCCGGTGCTCGCTTTGCCCCCAGGCCGATAACTGAAGAAATCCTCAAAAATGGACTCCTTGAACTCCGTCGGCACGCCTGGGCCGTTGTCTTCGTAAGTGATTGCCACGTACTCCCCCGCCGGCCTGGAAAGGGACCGAACGCTGATTTGCACGCGCAAACCCGTGGCATCGGGGGCCATCTCCGTGGAGTTCTTGATCAACTCGAGGAACGCGTTCTCCAGCATATGCGCGTCCCCGTTAATCCTGAAACTCTCCGTCTCGCACCGGATGACGGAATCGCGGCCGGGCAGCGCCCGTTCGGTCACCGCCTTCAGGTGCGCCACAAGGTCGAACGGCTCGGGTTTCACCGCCACTAGATCGATTAGTTTTCGCGTGCGCTCAGCCGTGATGTCAACTTGGGTCAGCGCGTTCTCGAAGATATGGTTCACCGCTTTCAGGGCTGGAACCTTGCCCTCTTCCTCCCGGTACAATCTCAATAGCGGGGAAAAAGAACCGATCTGGGTCAGAATGTTGTGCGCGATAGCCGACATTGATTTCTCAGCGGCCGCATGCAATGACGCCTCGTGCATCAAGCGCTCGCGTTCTGCCGCGGCGCGGTCACGGCGAAGTAAGTCGCCCAGCAGTTCGGCAGCCATGTCCGAGAGGACGGTGAGCATTTCAAACTGCTCGGGGCGCAGATCGGGATCGCAGCCCACAGTCAGTTTTCCAAGCGGTGTGTGCAAAGCCAGCAACGGAATGTCAATCCAATACTGGCCAGGCTTCTTCTCCAGGTCCTCAGGGCGGCTCGGATTCCTCACGGCGACGGCTTCAAGCCCTTCGGGCGTGCGAAGCGGAGCGCCGTCCTCGCAATCCGGCTTCCAGCAGAACACCACTGGGCGCCCGTCCTGAATACACTTCCAGGTCTCGTATGCCGGCTCATTGCGCCTGGGCAGGTCGGTCGCGCCTCGATTGAACTTCTCCTGTAGTGCAGGATTCCGGAAACCATAAGACATTTTGCCTAGCAATCGGTCAGGATCATGTTCATCGATGAGGTACAGGCGCCCAAACTCGTGCCCCAGCAACTTGGCCGCTTCCAGCATCGCGGCCATGGCCGAAGGCGTATCGTTTGCCCCTGCGACGGTCTGGAAGGCCCTGAGGACACGGTGAAGATAGTTAAGGTCCTCGATGTGCAAGAGACTGCCCACGACCTTCCCTCGCCAGTCGTGGATTCGATCGCAGAGAGCGGCGCCGCGGAAGTCGGGCTGCCTCCCGATTCCGGTGAAATGGTGAAATACACGCTGATCTGACAGCGAGGCCTGAACGTATTTCCTTACCTTGTCAGTTCCCAGTCCCGATAACGGCGCCGCCTCGCTGCGATCCCGCCAGCCGATCGTCAGACCGAACAACTCGGCGGCAGGCTTGTTTGTGTAGCGGCAGCGTTCGAGGCTGTCAACGATGAGGACCGGCTCCGGGATTCGATCGAGACCGGATTGGAGCAGATTGACGCGTTCGCTCTGTGCGATCGCTATGGCGAGCTGGCGCCCGAAGACCAGTAGATCTTCGACCTCCTCCACGCTCGGTACAGTGCGGTCCTGCCGCTCGACATGAATGGTTCCGACCGCGAGCCCGGTTCGATTCAGGAGAGGCACGACAGCCAGTTTCTCCATCCTGGCCGCCCGCACCACCTCCTTGTTGGTCAGAGGCTCGCTGCCCGCATCCTCGACGATCTTCGGCTTCCCGGTGTGAATGACATAGGGCTGGAGGTCCTTCAAAGGTTCGTCCAGCAGCCAATCGGTCATTTTCGCCACATCGGTGGTCGGATCATCCGAGTCATCAAGCACGCCCTGAATGCGCTCGCGCTTGGGATCGACTAGGCAAAAGAGGACGCGACCGTAGCCGAGCGTCCGAAGACCGCGCGCGGCCATTGCCAAGACCTGGCCGGCATCCAGAACGTCTCTTCCCAGCGAATCGAAAATGGCATTCAGAATGTCAACGTGCTTGTCGCGCACTTCCAGCCTGACACGGTCTTGTTCCACCTCGACGGCATGTTCCTGTGCTTGCCGGAAATGTCGGAACAGCTCCCTGAGCAGATGCTCGCGCTCGTGCGAGACTACGGTATGGCCCTCTAGGTCGCTGACGGTAACTGCCCATCTCTGGCCGGGTCGGGGCGCCTCCAATAGCATGGCGGCTGCGCATCGGGACCACGGCCACGGTATCGGCAGCCAATCGGGCGAAGGAGCTTCGCCGGAAGGCAGGATTCCTTTCAAGTCTTCGGGCGGCGGCAGGGCAGGATCGTAGCCCTCTACATCCAGCAGTCCCCAGCCCTTCTCGCGCTGCCAAAAAAAGACCTCGCGGAAGCCCAGGATGAGCCGGCAGCCTTCGGCGAACAGGCGCATGACGCTGAAAGCGCCGTCGGGAGCAGCCGAGTGAAGCGAGGCGCATAGCGCGCTGATCGTGGCCTCGGCGTCGGCCCGGTCCTCGATGTCGGCCGGCCGCAGCCGTTCGTCCGCACTCAATCGCCGGTAGTGCGCGAACGCCTTGTCCCAGTCGCTGTTCCACGCGTGCAGATCGCCGAAGTGAAGGTCGTCAAAGCGCTTGTTGATGAAATCCTTCATCAAGGGTGAGGCGAATTCAAGATGGCGGTTTCGCCGAACCGCGAGGCCCGCTAGTTCCAGCGGACCGGGCGGGCCGGACGACAGCCCAACCTCGACCGCTTTGCCGGCGACAAGTTGCTCGAGATCGCTCCAGCACGCCGGGTCCCGGTCGATCAATTGGATGGCATGCCGAAAAACATGCACCCAGTAGACACCGGGGATTCCGGTGCTTTCCGAGAAGGCTTCAATCTCATCGATGCTTACAGGTCGATCTTCCGCGCTCGAACGCCGCGCCCGCGACTCCTGCACGCTGGCCAACAGTAAACGAAGAAGGTAAATGCTTCCGCCTGTCCGCTCCCAAAGTCGATGAGACGCCTGTTCAGGCTGCTCGAAGCGAAGATGAAGCGCGCCGATGTAGCCGGACAGGAAATGCGCAAACTCCTCTTCCGCAAAGCCCTGGAGCACGTATTGGTTGGCGCAGTTGAATTCCGAGTCCGGCCCGTGTACTAAGCCGCGGAAGTTCGACTCTCCCGTGAGTACGGCGACCAGCCTTTTGGACTCGACCCGGTTGCGGACGCTTTGCAGAAACGACCGGGCCAAGTGATGGGCGATCCCGTCTACGTTGCTCGCCAAAAGGATAGGCCGCTCGGGTTCCGGCAGCGAGTCAATCGGCGCCAAAATGTCCTCGGCGGCTGTGAGATTCGGGTCTGACCCAGGATCCGCTTGCCGGACAGCGGCGAGAATCAACTCGTGCAACTGCCGCCGGTTGCGGAGGGGCGGCTCGGTGAGCAGCCGCAACTTAACCAAGGGGGCAGCGGTGCTTTGCTGGAGAAGAGCATGCAGGCGGTCGATCGTGTATCGCTTGCCACCGTAGCGGGCCCCCAACAGCACCACACTTTCGCCCCTCTGAATCGTTTCAGTCAGCTCAGCGAAAAGCTTCTGACCGATCGGTCTGTAGTGAAAAGGAGCCATATGTCCCTCACTTTCGAACGGTCGCGGTCGTCCGGGCGGCCGCTACCGCTCGTCGGGCCTCTTCAAGAGCGCCGTCGAGGAATCGAAACCGGTTTGCATACTCGTAAAGCGACTCGTTGGCGATCCGGTACGACCCGTTGTTCCAGCACAGCACGTTGTCGATGACTAATTCATTCATCAGGGCGAAGGCCTCCTGGTGACCGAGAGCGAATCCATTTTCCACCGCCAGCCGCTGCACCAGCGGGATGCTGACGTCCTGCCGCCCGAACTTCAAAAGCAAAAGGGCGATCAACCGCCTTCCCGGATCCTCAATCTCCGACAGTGCGGAGGTGAAAAACTGCGCGGTCTGAAAATCCCACCTGACCAGTTCGGCGTGCCGAGTGGAAATGGCGCTGATGTTGGCCTGAATCGCCAGTTCCGCGAGTTGCTCGCCATAAAACTGGACCAGATGAGGCATGCGCCCCGTCAGTCGAAGCACCAAGCTGGCAAAGGCTTCCGGCCGTTCGACTTCAACGCCGAGGTCGGCCAGCGGCTTCATCAACAGTCTGCGGGCCGGAGCATCTTCGAGCGGTTCCAGACGCAGCAACTCCAGCCGGCATCCCAGAGGGGGCTTGTCCGTCATCACGGTCTTGAGCAGCACGCCCCGTCCACAAAGGACTAATCTGCAAAAGCCCCTCTTCGCGGCATCTCCGAGGACGCCCATGGCCTCGTTGCCGCACGCTCCATCGGTTTCGTCCAAAAGCAATTGGAGCGGCCCGCCCAGCTTCCAGTGCTGATATCGCAGGAAGTCCATCAGGTCGTCCACGGTTACACGATCGCTTCTCTTCGAGGACTCGATGCGCATGGCGATGAATCGCGCCAAGCTGTCGGCGGTTCTGTGGCTGCACCCATAGAGGCTGATAGGGAACTTGCGCGAGACACGGGGGTCGTGTTCACGGATAAGCTGGATTTCGTGCTGCTTCAATAGCGAGGTCTTGCCGATGCGCCCGGGGCCGGCAATCGCGAAACTCACGCCCTCCTCGTCACGCAGCCGTGCCAGTTCGTTTTCGCGGCCAAAGAACATGTGCCCCTCTGCGGGCAGCACGATGGAGTAAGGAACCAGCCTCCGGCGGGGGATTTGGGACCAGAGGTGCCGTTTCAACAGGAGGTGAGGATCGGTCGCTTGCAGCAGCTCTTCTAGCTGTTTGCGGTCGAGCAGGAGAAATCGCCCGCCTGCGCAGAGGTCGCAGGCGCTTGCGTGCGCGGTTTCGGAAATCGTGAGGACAAAGCCAACTCGGCCCGGCTGCCCCGCCCTCTTGGAAAACTGGTCGAGTGCGCGGGCAGCCTGGGCACCCTGCCCTGCGAGCAGGAGACAGACTGCCTCGCTCATTCCCTTAAGTCGGATCTCGCCCAGATCAGCGACGAACTGAAATGAGTTTTCGGCGGCGCATGGTTCCCAGCTTCTGCACTTAAAAAGCGAGTTCCACCGGCACAGAAACTCCTCGGGCAGCAGGGCGGCCGAAGACTGCCAGCCCCCGGAGAGCCCCTCGATCAGGGCGCCGGCGGAGAGTTTCTTCGTGTTCACGGCGGGGCAGTTCCTTTCGGTTCGGCATAAGCGGCACGCATGGCTGCTTGCATCTCCCGGAGTTGTTGTGTCTGCGCCGGGTCGTATCTGGCTTCGATGCGCTCCAGCACAGTGTCGTAATCGGAAAGCACGGCGCCACGGCGCCCAGGGCCGCTCCGGGCGCGCGCCGTAAACAGCGCTGCTTCCGGCGTCTCAAAGGCAGCGGCAAGTTGAATGCGGAGGTGCAGGAGAGCTTCCCGTAAGCTGATTCCAATCGCGTGCGCCAGCCGACCGAGTGCGCGCGCTGACTCGACATCCAGCCGTGGCAGGTCGGAGATGTCCAACCCCGCGAGCAATCGGTCGAGAGGCGCGCCGGCCGACTTCGCGACCCCCTCGATGTAGTCGCACAGCGAAAGCGGCACGAAACCAATGCGTTGCCGTTCATCACGAAGCCGGGCGAGCGCCAGTGCCGCCAGGGCGGCATCGCGGCACCTTCGGCGAAAGGCCGGTGAGCCTTCTGCGACAATGCCCGGCCTCGAGAATTCCGCGAGGTCGCGGGCCGACGCCAGCGCCTCGTTGAGCCACTCCGCTGGGCGATGCATCGCCACGTGGACCCTTGGGTTCTTTTCGCTCATCCTTTCCCCTCCCCGCTGTGCGTCTTTACTTTTGCCTTAGCTAAACGCGCCTGAATGTACGGATCCTTCTCCAAGATCGACTGCAGCCGCTGCAAGGCACGGAGGTGGCGGGCTCGGGCGGCTCCAGGTTTAATGCCGACTTCTGTGCCGATTTCGGCGTAGTCGCGTTCTTCGCCAAGATCGCGCAACTCAATGATGGTGCGATCGGCGTCGGGGAGCTTTGCCAGCCCCCTGCGGACAGCCAGTTCAACCTCGACGTTCCCCTCCAGTTCCCCGTTGAACAGCGATTCGGCAGCCATGTCTCCAGCCAGAGGTGTCGTTCTGGCGCGGTGTTCCCGCCAGTCGGCGAGCGCATGCCGGCCAAACGCATAGACCCAAGCGCTGAAACGAATTCCTGGCAGCGGCTTGTATTGGTTGATCTTGACGGCCGCGTCGGACACGCACGAAACGGCCAGTTCCTCCGCCTCATGGGGCGGCACCCCCTTTTTGACGAGGTAAGCCCTCAGCCGCGGCCCAAACTCGTCCGCGAATTCGGCGTATGCCTCGTCTTCGCCTGCCTGCATCCGCTCCGGCAATTGCACGACGTAAGTATCGACCCTCGCCGCGCTCATGGGCAAGCCTCACCTTCTCATCCTGTATAACGGCACCGCGTTACAGCGCGGCGCGCCAGGTAGCCGCCCCGGGGTCGACCGATGTGTTTTTGGCGTGAATTGATGCATGACGGGACACCTTTGACAGCACCGGGGGGCTGTGTTACGGTTTTCAGGTTCCGATGGCAGCCACAAATCCGCGGGAAACCACGCACCCGCCGCCGCGCCGCACCGCACTGAACCCCGTTCACAAGAGAAGCGGCGGCCGCATGGTGGCGTTCGGCGGCTGGGAAATGCCGGTGGAGTACAGCGGCATAGTCGCCGAGCACATGGCGGTGCGGACGCGCGCCGGCCTGTTCGACGTCAGCCACATGGGCGAAATCGAGGTGCGCGGGCACGAGGCCCTGCGCCTGGTGCAGCACGTCACCTCGAATGACGCCGCGCGCCTCTCCACGGGCCAGGCCCAATACAGCGGCCTGATGTACCCGCAGGGCACGCTGGTGGACGATCTGCTGGTCCACAAGATGGCCGACGGCCACTATCTGCTGGTGGTGAACGCTTCCAACCAGGAACGCGACTTCGCCTGGATCCGCGAGCAGAACCGCTTCGACTGTGAGGTGCGCAACGCCGGCGACGCGTACACGCAACTGGCTGTCCAGGGGCCGCGGGCGCCCGCCATCCTTCAGAAGCTGACCGAAACGGACCTGGGGACCATCCGCTACTACTGGTTCACGGGCGGGCGCGTGGAGGGCGTCGAGTGCCTCATCGCCCGCACCGGCTACACCGGCGAGGACGGCTTCGAGATCTACTTCGCGCCCGGCGAATCGGAGCGCTTGTGGAACCGGCTGCTGGAAGCGGGCCGCGACGAAGGGCTGATCCCCTGCGGCCTGGGGGCGCGCAACACGCTGCGCCTGGAGGCGGCCATGGCGCTCTACGGCCACGAAATCGACGAGACGCACACGCCGCTGGAGGCCAACCTGGGCTGGATCTGTAAATTGGAGAAGGGCGACTTCCTGGGCCGCGAGGCGCTGGCGCGGCAGAAGCAGGAGGGCGTGCGCCGCCGCCTGGCGGGTTTCGAGATGACCGGCCGCGGCATCGCCCGGGACGGCTATCCGGTCTACGTGAACGGCAACGAGGCCGGGTACGTGACCAGCGGTTCGCCCGCCCCCTTCCTCAAGAAGAACATCGGGCTCGCCTACCTGCCGGCGGAATTCTGCCAGGCGGGC
>Ga0315277_10009947_pt1 | contig 12110 bp, 2 predicted proteins | sample YL17G05_15_MG_FD_203695 | JGI IMG/M metagenome (GOLD analysis project Ga0315277, IMG submission 203695) | Sediment microbial communities from Yellowstone Lake, YNP, Wyoming, USA - YL17G05_15 | ecosystem: Environmental > Aquatic > Freshwater > Lake > Sediment | place: USA: Wyoming | collected... | reverse complement strand
GACCCATTTCTGCGCTTCTTCGAAGGCCTTCTGCGCATCGAGCATGGCGCTCTGGTACCGAAGCCGGTGAACCGGGTCGGCGTAATACCGCGTGAGCAGGTTCGCATTGACCTCGGCGATGCGGGCTTCGAGCGCCTCTTTTTCGGCCAGGAGACCACTGAGCCGGGCCACTTCCTGGTTCAGCATGAGTTGCGCTTCCTCGGATTGCAGTACGAGCGTCTTCATCCCGAGGAGCCATGTCTTGATGTTGGCCTTGCTGTTGACGTCCAGCAAGGCGTCGTCCTGGGCCTTGATCTCCGCTTGTTCCATCGCCGAGAGATTCTCTTTCTGGGCCTGAAGGTCTCCCTTGTCCTCTTCCCATTGCTGTTGCAGGAAGGCATTGACCGTGTACGCCACCAAGCCGCCGCTGATTGTGACACCAAACAACTTCGTTTGTCTCTTTCCCGGCCCAAACGTCACGCTGACGCAGTTGGCTGCATCGGCCAGATTCTGCGCCCGCACCTGCAAACCTTCGATCTCGGCAATCTCCTTGGTCAACGCGGCTTGTTTCGTCCCATACTGCACCATAATGCTTTGGATATTGGCATTGATGCCACTCTCCTGGGCGCGGCGCTGCACCTCAATCTCGACCTGCTCTTTCAGGTTGGCGATTTCCTGCCCGTTCTGCTGGATGTGATTGCTGGCGATTTCAATGCTGGTGATCTGGAGGTTGATGGCGCTGCCTTGGTTCTGCGCGGGCGTCAAATAGGCGGGGTGGCTCGGATTCAGCGGGTCAGGTCCGGGATCAACTCCCGTGATCACGGCGAGCCGATCTCGGTAGATGTTGACCTGGTCCGTCATTTGGGAGGCCAGTTCCGTCTGGCTGCCACGGTAGGCATCGTAGCTGTCTCGGGCCTCCTGGAGTTTGGTCACCGCGGCGCCCAGGGGCGTGGTCAGATCCTGCGCGTCGTTCCAGTATGCAAGGGCGTCAAAGGAATCGTTGACATCTTCAAAACTCTGGACCAGCATCAGGAAGTCTTCCCGGAACCCCAGGAGATTCAGGTTGCCCTCCATGAACTGGCGCAGGCCATCCAAGTCCGTCACCGCCGTCTGCCAGCTCGCAACGGCTTCGGGGACTCCCGAATTGGCGCCCAAGTCGCTCGGACTGATGTCTCCGAAGATGCCCATAAGAACCGTGCCTTCCACGTCCATCTCGAGCATGACCTCGTTGATTAGATCGCGGGCGGTCTCCAAGTCGCCGACATTGCCCCGCGTGACGTAGCGTAGCGCCAGTTCGCGCGCGGCGTCGGCCTCGTCGCGCAGAATCCCAAACAGCAGCGCCCAGTCCTTGTACCCTGCAAGCAGGACGGCGGGGCCGCCGGTCTTGGCGGCCACGACGGGTTGCGGATTGTCGTTTTCGTCGCGGAATGTGGCGGCATACAGCGAACGCCCCGGGACCTCTTTCACAAAAACGTAGTAGCCAAACGGCGGGTCCCCCTCAAAACCGGCATCCACGTCGCGCACGCGCACTCCCATGCCGTCGGTGAACAGTTCGTAGTAGGGATTGGCCGCGGTCCGGTACGCGCTCAGCGCCTGAGCAAAGCATTCGATCTCCTGGTCTATCACGCGCTCGCCGGGCGGGGGCGGATCAATGCGCTTTTTGTACGCCCGAACCAGCTTCTCCTTGGCAATCAGAGTATTCGCCTCGCAACGGTAGTAGAAGATGTCGAGCAGTACGTTGCGGAGGCGCTTGTCAAAGGGCGCGTAGCGCAACGCATTGCGGACCAAGACCTCCGCTTCATATATCCGCTGCAGTTCGTCCGCACCGTACCATTCCGCCAGAAGCTGGTCGATCTGCGCGTCGTTCAGCGTCCGGTTTTCGAGTTGGTTGGCGACGGTACCTTGGTCGTTGCCGTAGATTTGGTCAATGAACCGGAACGCCGGCGGGTCCACGGACGGGTCTTGCTTGTACCGATCCCTGACGGTCAGCGTCCACATGCCCAGAGCGTTCTCCCCAACAAAAACCGACAAGGGGTCCTGGGGCCGGAACGTGCCGACAAAAGGAGCGGCGCCGTCCGAAATGGCCGTTATGGCGCTGTCGTCCAGCGTGAGCGGCGTCATCTCATCGCCGAAGTCGTCGCCGCTGCCGCCGACGTCGGCAAACAGCAGCACCTCCCGGCCGCTCGGCGACCACAGGGACACCGCCAGGTCCTCGTCCCACGTATGAGCTATCTGAAGCTGCACTTGCACGTCGGCGATGACCACCGCGTCGCCTACCGTCAAGGCGGAAGTGACCACGCCCGGATTGGGGATCGGCTTGCCAACCTGGGTGGGATCGGGCTGATACGTCTTGCCCCCTCCCTGGTGGACGGTCAGCGTGGCCGGGCTGCCCTCAGCCCCCGCGGAATTCACCAGAACGACGCCCGTGCGTGGAAGACCGACGTTTTGAGCAACCTGTACTGTGAACGAACCATCATCCGTGCCGCTCCCATTGGCCAGCGTGAGAAAGTCCTCACCGACGGACACCGCCGCGGTCCAATCCATCGTGCCGTCGCCGGCGTTGGTCACCTGAATGGGAACGTTCTCTCCGGCCTCGGAGACCATGGTACTTTGGGGCGAGATCGTAAGAATGTTCTCGGCAGTCCCTTGAATCAGCAGCACCGTGGCAGGACTGCCGTCCACGGGTCCATTGTCCGCGTCGTCGTCCCCCATTCGGTCTGATTCCGCCTCTATCACCAGTGCCGCGGTTCGCACGGAATCCGGGTTCGCGTCGTACTCGACCGTTATCGTCCCGTCCCCAACGTTGAGAAAAGCAGGAGGATTGATAGTCGCCCAGTCTGTGCCTTGGTTTACGTAAGCCCACCAGATGATAGCGATCACGCCCGGCCTGTCGGTATTTGTGTCTACGGTGAATGTGATAGTCCCCGCCTCGTTGCTCACGGTCTGAACCATTGGGGACACCGCAAGCGTTGCGTTCGAGACCGCCTTTCCCAGCGGCGCCACCGGCTCCTGTCCTCGTATCGTCAGGCTCCAGTCCACCAACGTACCGATTCCCCCGCCGCTGTCCTGCAGAAACAGCATGCCGCGCGCCCTGTTCACGACACTACGGGGAAAATCCTCGTAGGCAACGTACGCCCCACAAGGCTGGCCAAACGCGGAGGATACGAGGTAATTCGCGCCGTCGGTCGGCACTGCCGCTTCACCCTCCTGGTCCGGCAAGGCATACGGCCCGACGTGTCCTCCGAAAATCGCCGCGCCTGCAACCGGCGCACTCGGGTCTGGTCCCGGCGTTTCATTCTCAAAATGGGGCCGAACCAGCAACGTCGCCGCCTGTTCCTCGGCAGGGACACCCCGCGCCTCAATGGAAATGGAGAGCAGCAGCGCCGTCAGGAACAGCAGCCCCGCCACGCAGCCGGGTGAGACGATGTGTTTTCGCATGGTACGAATCCCTGTTGTTGTCCGTTACTTTGATTCCATGAGCGGCGCCTCGGGGACGTTGCTGAGCGCCGGCGCCCTCGACATGATGAATGCCCCTGTGACCGTGCGCGCCAAGTGCTGAAAAGCCGGCGAGTCCGGTGTCAGTGTTTCCGTGAACTCCCCGGTGGTATGCGTTTCCGTGTCCAGTAGTGTGGGTTGATCCTCCGATGTGACGGCCACCAGATCGATGGAGCGCGTGAAGGTGGTAGCCAACCGGGCCGTATACGTCTCGGGCACCGGAATGCTCTCGATGTGCGCACTGAAAGTACTCTCCGTGATCTCGATAGATTGGACAGGCCATCCCGCGTCAGGCGGGTCGGGAATAGGAATGATCCCCGTGTCGTCCCCCCGGAGCACGCCCTCGGTCGTGGCGCCATCGCGTCGAATCTCCAAAGTAAACCCTCGCGAGGCGTAGTCGCGAATCATGATCCCCTGCCAGGCCACATCGTTTTCGTCAATGTATAGGGTATGTTCTGAAGGCGCGCCGAGTTCGTACCCTGTCCCTTCCTCAAGATGCAGCACGATCGTTTCCACGCCCTCCATTTCGAGGTCATCCAGGACGGGAATGGGTATGCCGACACTTGTGCCCTGCACGGTGACCTGACCGGTTGGCGTCGTATAGTCGGCTCCTGCCGTCGCTGAAGAGCTGCCGTTCACGGAGTAGTTCAGTGTCCCTGTGAATGCCCGTGAGAACTGAACGACTGCCAAGGCGATGCCGTCACCCTCCGTCGTCTCCGATACGGAGAGTTCAAAACTGGCCTTGGGCGTCTCCCCGGACGCCTTGAGGAAAGCGATCAGGTCGGACACGTCAAGCTGGCCGTCCCCATTCACGTCCAGCATCTGCATCTCGGCGTCGCTGACGTCTTCACGTCCGAGGATGACGTCGCGAAGTGTCACTTCAGAGACCAAGCCCGCCTTTTCGGTGTGGGCAAATGCGGGAGAGATACATAAGAATGCCAACCCTGTCGATACACACAGAACCCCTGCAAGACCAATGAGTTTTCCGATGAAAAGGAGAGTCCGTTTTCGCGCCATGTCCCTCATCTCCCGCCTCCCCACTTCGTGGAGGCCCCGTTTCGCCGACTTATGTCAAAGTGCCAGCCAAACAAAACAACGCAGGCAGCCGCGCGGTTCCAACGGTTGACGCCTCTCCACACCCTTGAGGCGTTCAAAACCCAGGTTGCTCCGCCACTTATTGTGGGACTTGTGCTCTCCCAGCAGTCAGCGGGCCGTCAAACGGCGACGCGGGAATTGGCCGCACCGCGCGCCGTAACTAAGCCACACTCACGGTACGCATACTACACCCTTTTCCACTGAATGGCAAGCGCTAATCCTGTCAATTGGCATCTGTTGAGGCGAGTGAACGTGCTTTTCCCCGGAGTAAAGTGGATGTGGCACGTAACAAGGCTGTCTAGGAAAATATCCAGACAACCACCTTCTCTCAAGAAAGGGTTCCACCGGAAAGCCTGGGTCACTGGACCTACTCAGTTGGCGTCTACGCCGGGTGAATTACCTGCTGACGTCCCCATCTCGTCAGGAACGAGAGCGTGAGGCCCAGGAGAGCGATGTCGCCGAACGATCCGGCGCCGCGGGGCGCACTGGACGGGCGCAACGGGCCGGCAAAACATTGCACACCTTCGCCTTCCCCTTCGCCTTCCCCTTCGCCCTCTCCTTCGCCCTCTCCTTCGCCCTCGCCCTCACCCTCTCCTTCTCCTTCACCCTCACCTTCACCCTCCCCTTCGCCCTCGCCTTCACCCTCGCCCTCTCCTTCGCCCTCACCGGATGGTTCTTGCACGAAAACGGCGGTTACTTCCACGTCACTGTTCATCTGCATATTATTGGGGTTTACCGTTCCCCCAGAATAACCTTGCCAATGGCCAAACCTCCAACCGGGGCCGGGAATTGCCGTGAGCCTTACCGTGGTTCCAGGCGCGTACCTTCCCCCATCAGGGCTTAACGCCACGGTCCCGTTCCCGGACACGTGCACAGTCAACACGTACAGTTCACCCTCGCCCTCGCCTTCGCCGGGTTCCGGGCCGCTCGACACAGTCAAGTGAACGGCACTGCCCCCTGCGACCAGTATCCCGGCCTCGGGGTTTTGGGCAAGCACTTGTCCGATGGGTTCGCTGCTGTGCTGTGGGGTGACTGTGGCGACGGTAAGTCCGGCGTTCGTGATGGCTGTGGTTGCCGCGGATTGCTGCAAACCCACGACATCGGGAACCGGTACCCCATCGGAAACCAGTAGGTTTACCGCCGTCCCGGCATTCACCAGCGTATTGGCTGCGGGATTCTGCGACAGGACTTCCCCGATGGATTCGGCGCTATGCTGGTAAGTGACGGCGCCTACCGTAAGTCCTGCTCCCGTGATGGCCAATTCTGCCGCAGCCTGCTGCAGACCCACTACATCGGGAATCGGCACCCCATCGGAAACCACCAGGTTTACCGCCGTCCCGGCATTCACCAGCGCTCCGGCTACAGGGGTCTGCGACAGGATTTCCCCGATGGATTCGGCGCTATGCTGGTAAGTGACGGTGCCGAGCGCAAGCCCCGCTCCCGTGATGGCTGTGGTTGCCGCAGCCTGCTGCAGACCGACGACATCGGGGACCTCACCCTCACCCTCGCCTTCCCCCTCGCCTTCGCCGGGTTCCGGGCCGCTCGACACCGTCAAGTGAACACCACTGCCCCCTGCGACCAGTATCCCGGCCTCGGGGTTTTGGGCAAGCACTTGTCCGATGGGTTCGCTGCTGTGCTGTGGGGTGACTGTGGCGACGGTAAGCCCGGCGTTCGTGATGGCCGTGGTTGCCGCGGATTGCTGCAAACCGACGACATCAGGAACCGGCACCCCGTCGGAAACCACCAGGCTGATCGCTGTTCCGGCATTCACCAGCGTATTGGCTGTGGGATTCTGTGACAGGACTTCCCCGATGGATTCGGCGCTGTGCTGGTAAGTGACGGCGCCCATTGTAAGTCCTGCACCCGTGATGGCCGATTCTGCCGCAGACTGCTGCAAACCGACGACATCGGGAACCGGCACCCCGTCGGAAACCACCAAGTTTACTGCCGTCCCTGCATTCACCAACACTCCGGCTGTAGGGGTCTGTGACAGGATTTCCCCGATGGATTCGGCGCGGTGCTGGTAAGTGACGGTGCCGAGCGCAAGCCCCGCTCCCGTGATGGCTGTGGTTGCCGCGGCCTGTTGCAGACCGACGACATCGGGAACCGGCACGCCGTCGGAAACCACCAAGTCTACCGCCGTCCCCGCATTCACCAACGTATTGGCTGCGGGATTCTGTGACAGGACTTCCCCAATGGGTTCGGCGCTGTGTTGATAAGTGACGGCGCCTACCGTAAGTTCTGCTCCCGTGATGGCCGATTCCGCCGTGGACTGCTGCAGACCCACGACATCGGGAACCTCACCCTCACCTTCGCCCTCGCCCTCGCCTTCACCTTCGCCCTCGCCCTCGCCTTCCCCTTCCCCCTCACCCTCGCCTTCGCCCTCGCCTTCGGTACCGGGTTCTTTCTCCAGTCGGATCGTCTTACAGGAGACGTAATTGTCGAAAACGGTCAGCATCGCGGATTCGGGCACGATGTACCCCGGGGCCAACACTACGGTGAAGGTGAAGGTCCCATTGGCGGCCAGGCCCGTGGCTAGATACTCGCCTTGGCCCGCATGGGCGAGCGTCCATGCACCGACCTTTACGGTCGCGGTGGGGATGCGTTGCTCGGTTTCCGCCTCTTCGACCACAATCAGCGCGTTTCCTGTCCCGATGGTGGGATTACCAAAGGTGTCCACCGTCACGCGCCGCGTCTCGTCCGCCGCCGTCATAGCCCCAAATCCGTCGTATGCATATACGGTCCACTCGTAGGTTACCCCGTCGCGAAGGTCGGTAACGTTATATCCGTCGCCAGGCGCCGGAAACACGTAATAGCTCGTCATGAGGCCCTCGATCTGGATGGGAGGCACTATCGGATCGTCGGGCGTCAACACGAGGCTGTATGTGACCAAACCGCCTTCAGGGTCCGGGGTAGCTTGCCAATGGAAGATGGCCGTCTCATTGACTTCCACACTGTCTTCAGGGACGAGAAGGCCAAACGGTTCCGGCGGCGCGTTGGAATCGGCGGTCGGGCGATACACATAGGTTCGGGCGAGCGGTGCAAAGTCGCCGGCCTCGTCACGGGCAAAGTAGAGGACCTCGTACACGCCTTCCTGCGAGAAGTCTTGAATGGACATGGCGTAGGCGCTCCAGGTATAGGTGTGGAGCATTTTGTCAACGCCGTCCGGCGCAACCCGCAACAGACTGTCGATGCCCACCTGCTCGGATTGCGGTGTCTCGTCGACGTCGAAATCGGGCGGTTTCACTTCGACCCACACCAGGGCAAGTTCTTCCGCAGGGTTGCTGATGGTTGCGGCGAGCGTCGGCGCGTCTGTGCCTCCGGAACTAAGCGTAATGGACGGTGACACCTGCTCGAACGTGATTTGTGTGGCGTTGTACACGCCGCCGAAGCCCAGCCGCACCCCGGCGGCAAGGTACCCGTCTTCTGTAACGGGCGGATTGGGCAGCAAGTCGTGGGTGCCTGTCCCATCATCGTTATCGTCGAGTAGCGCATGTTGCCGGCCGCCGTTCGGATAGGCGGTGTTCGACGTCCCGCTGTTCGATCCGTACTGACCGGTGTACACCACCATCATCGCGGCGGCGTCCTCAAATGCTCCTTTTAGGTCGTGCCCGAGTCCCAGGGAACTGAACAACTGCGTCACAAACAGTTCACCGTCCCGAATGGGCCGGTTGTACTCATCGTAACCTTCGACCGGCCCTTTGAACGACAGTTCATCCGGCGCGGCGCTGGCGACGACGATGCGACGCGGCGACTCGTCCGCGTCTTGCCGCAACGGTTGGATAAACGAGCCGGAGTAACACGCGCCTACGATGACCACGACCGGTTTGGCCTTTGCGGCCATGCCTGGCGCGTCGTCGCCGAGATTGACGGCCAATGCATCCAGCCACGCATCGAGGTCTTCCGGTGAAATCACGTTGTCCGGCGCATTCGGGCTGTTATAGACGTGAAACACGCCGGGCTCGCCATGGTCCACAAGGACAATAAATAACGGCGCGGCGGCGGCCCGCATCCGCGTGCTCGCCCACTGCTCAATTGCGTCTTCAATGCCTGCCTTGCTCAACGGCTTGTTGAGGTCGTCCCCGACCGCGTTTTCGGGATCGAACCTCAGGATGTGTTCCTCTAAGAAGCCCACGGCTAGCAAGTTCTCGTATACCCGGGCTAACGTTAGTTGGTGATGCGGGAGACCGCTGTTCGTGTTGATCCGACCGGTAATCAGGAGCGCGTAACCGGCGACCGCCTGTACGATCACGGTCCTCGGAGCCGACTCGCACGCCTCCAATCCTGCGTCGCCATCGAACTGCGCCTGGACTAACCACGTGCCGGGTTCGGTCGGCGTAAACCGGTCCGTGAAACCACGCGCCGCGTTGACGGATACGACGTGTTCAATCGGGTCGGCGCCGCCCGTCGAATAGCGGATGCGGACGGGTTTCCCCACCAACTCGCTCGCAGGCGACGACGGCGTCGTATCCAGTATCCCAAACACGTCGAACCAGTCCCCCAGTTGCACCGCCCACGAACTCACGTCAATCAAGACCCGCGTCGGCAACTTCTCTCCTTCCCCCTCGCCTTCGCCTTCGCCCTCTCCCTCACCTTCCCCTTCGCCCTCCCCTTCACCTTCACCCTCGCCTTCAACGGGACGTACTGCCACATCCACCGTGCTGGTCACGGTGTTGTAGTTGGAGGTGTCATCCGGCGTGAACATAACGCTGGCGGAATACGTGCCCGCATTGGGTGTCGTGCTGGGCGCCGTGAATGCGAACGTTCCCGCGACGCTGGCAACGCCGCCAGACAGAGTCGAGCTCGACAGCGCCTCCCCGTAGGTAATCTCCGAAGCCGTAGGCCACGTGTCCACAGAAGGCGTGGCCTTGTTCACCGTTACATCCACCGTGTCGGTCACGGTGTTGTAGTTGGAGGTGTCATCCGGCGTGAACATAACGCTGGCGGAATACGTGCCCGCATTGGGTGTCGTGCTGGGCGCGGCGAACGCGAACGTTCCCGCGACGCTGGCAGCGGCGCCAGACAGAGTCGAGTTCGACAGCGCCTCCCCGTAAGTAATCTCCGAAGCCGTAGGCCACGTGTCCACAGAAGGCGTGGCCTTGTTCACCGTTACATCCACCGTGCTGGTCACGGTGTTGTAGTTGGAGGTGTCATCCGGCGTGAACGTCACGCTTGCGCTGTAGGTTCCAGCGCTGGGCGTCGTCGAGGGAGAGGAAAACGCAAAACCGCCCGAAACGCTCGCGCTGCCCCCACTGAGCGTCGAACTGGACAACGTCTGCGGATAGGTGATAGGCGATGCCGTGGGCCATGTGTTCACCACGGGTGTGCCCTTGTTCACGGTAATGTATGCCGTCTTCACCTCAGCATCGGAGCCGTACGCGTTGGTCGCCGTTAGAGACACCGTGTACGTGCCAACGGCGGTATAGGTGTGACTCGGATTCTGAAACGTGCTTGTGCCGCCGTCGCCGAAGTCCCACGCCCACGATGTAGGGATGCTCGTCGAGGCATCGGTAAACTGAAGCGCCTGCGTAATCACCTCCGCCGTCGTGTCATCCACGCTGAACGCCGCCGCGGGCATCCCGCCCCATTCATCCGCGCCGATATCCACATGCGTGCCATGAACAGGCGCCGGCGGTTCACCGATGAGGCGGATGTCGCCGTCGATATCCGTCGTCGGCGCATCCGTGTCGCAGCCCGCGTCCACGCATGGCGAGGTTGCCACTGAAATATGGACATCCCCGGTGACCAGCAACGGGGCGCCGACCTTGTTGTTCTGCGCGCCCACCAGCGAATTGATGGACACGACGGTGTTACAGGGGATGGATCCATCATCCAGATAGCACCCGGCGCCCGTGCCTTTGAAGAAAAGATTGTTCCACAACACGGACGGGCTGACGGTGGTCCCGCTTTCGGCGATGCCATACCCCGCGTTGTCTGCAAAGACACAGTTGACCACGGTCGCATTAGCGCCGGTCAGCAGGATGCCGTCCCCGCGCCGATTGGCATCCATGTTAACTCCGTCGGTGAAGGTGCAGTTGCGGTAGGTCCCACTGCCAACAACGCCAGGGCCGATGTTACCCGTGATGAAGCAGTTGGTCAGATTCCCGCCGTCGACGCCGCTGCCGCCGGTAATCGCCGTGTTGCCGCTGATCGTGCATGCGATGAGGGTGCCGCCACTCACCCCGCCGCCGTAGCCGTAGGCGTAGCCGCCCCCCCTGCCGATGCCACTCGCCGTGTTGTCGCTGATTGTGCAATGGGTGAGAGTGTTGTTGCCAGACACCCCTCCGCCGTATCCGTAACCGCCGTAATAGGCGGCGCCGATCGCCGCGTTGCCGCAGATCGTACAGCCGGTAAGAGTATTGGCGTCACCAGACACCCCGCCACCGTAGCCGTTGTCGTAGCCACTGATTCCACCGGCACCGGTTGCAGTGTTTCCGCTGATCGTGCAGCCGGTGAAGGTGTTGGTGTTGCCATACAGTCCGCCTCCATTGCAGGTACCGACCGAACTGGTGACGATCGCTGTGTTGTCCTTAATCGTGCAGTCGGTGAAGGTGTTGTTGGAGCCATTTATCCCGCCGCCGTTGAGCGCCTTGTTGTTCTGGAAAACGCAGCGGACGAATTGCGTGTTGTCGCCATTGAATCCGCCGCCGTTGCCGGTGGATTCGTTGTCGGTGAAGGTGCAATCGGTCACGAGGGCCGGGCTGCGGCCAACCATGCCGCCCGCGTTGGGTCCCTTGCCGTTGCGCACCGTGAAGCCGTCCATGATCACCTGAGTAATGCCGGCATCCGTCTCGATGCCGGTGCGCACGGTTTCTCCGTCAATGATCGCGGGATGGGCCACGATGTCGCGGGACCAATCGCCGGGGTCGTAGCCGCCCTGCAGCACGTGGCGTCTCTTGAAAATCGGCCGCTCAAGGTAGGTTCCTGCCGCAACCTTGATGGTTACGGGGTTATCTACCGTACCTGCCGGCGCCATGAGCAGCGCCATGCCGATGCTGGCCCACGGGTTGAGTTGCGAGCCGTCGCCAGTATCGTCGCTGCCGGTCGTGGCCGAGACATAATAGGCGGGATTTTTGGTGATGTAGTCGGTTTTCGTCTCCGCATCGGTGCCTGCCGCAGTTGTCACGACCGGCCCTTGTCCGAACACAGGTAAGCAACACGCCAACCCAACTAGCGGCATCCATGCGCGCACGGCACGTCTCCCCTTCATCGATGATGGTTCCAGTCGTCACTGTACCAAAGACAAGTGCGGTTCACAAATCCCGGAAGAATTTGGGGCGAGCGTCCCCGCAAGCCGTTGAGAATTCCGCCGAGAGAAACGAGCGTTGCGCAACGGATGGCGTGGACGTTCGCCCGAGCGATGGCGTACGTGATCGTCTTGTAGGAAGAGGCCAGCGATCCGTCGCCGGTCGCGTTATTTCCGGTGGCGGCGTTGACGTAAATGTGCGTGTAAGCGTCGGCGAGAATGAAGTTGGTCTTGGTCTCGGAATCGGTTCCCGCGGCGCTTGTGACGGTCAGCGTGACCGTGTAGGTACCGGCGG
>Ga0315277_10009943_pt1 | contig 12113 bp, 11 predicted proteins | sample YL17G05_15_MG_FD_203695 | JGI IMG/M metagenome (GOLD analysis project Ga0315277, IMG submission 203695) | Sediment microbial communities from Yellowstone Lake, YNP, Wyoming, USA - YL17G05_15 | ecosystem: Environmental > Aquatic > Freshwater > Lake > Sediment | place: USA: Wyoming | collected... | reverse complement strand
ATTCGCTCGCACTGAAGCGAGGGGTTCGAGCTAGTCGATGAGCGATTTCAGTACGGCCGTTGCAGCAACCTGCGTCTGCCGTTCCGCCTTCTCTCCACCCGCGTTGACTGCGATAGCCACGCCGACATTCCTATCCGGCAGCATATACATCACGGCGAAGAAGTAATCGTTGCTGCCGTCGTGCCAATAGAGCGTCCCATCGCTCGTATTGACGATCGCGAGGCCGCAACCGTAATCGCCGACGGGCGTGTGGAGCACATCGAACGCCGCTTGTGTCAACAAGCGTGGGTTTCCTCGGCTAGCATCCACATGGAGCTCCATGAACTCCGCGAGATCCGATATGCTCATGCTGATGAAGCCGGCGGGCTCGATGAAACGGATATTCTGCGGTTCGATAGACGGTTCTACCGGCTGGTACCCGTAACCCGCCGGTTCATGTCCGGATGGCTGATCGGGGCCGTGTTCCGTCGGCCAGCCGTAGAACGCATCTATTCCGAGTGGATCGAACAAGAGTAAATCCATCAACTCTCGCCAGTCCTGGCCCGTTGCTGCCTCCGCCATGGCGGCCGCAATCACGTACCCAGCGTTGGAATAGTGAAAAGTGCCTGGAGAAACCGCAGGGGGTTTCGTCAGGACCCATCGCGCCCCCTGAACCCGTTGCTGCCGGAGAGTACCGGTGAATGTCGGCACGTAAGGGAGATCGTCGTCGGCTGGAGTGCCTGCCCTGTGACGAAGCAAATCGACCAACGTGATGTCGTTGTAGCCCGGATCAATTGAATCCGCCAGATCCGGAATGAAGTCAGCTGGCTTGCTCTCCCATGACAACACGCCATCATCCACCAACTTGGCAATCATGGTGGCGGTCATGGATTTCCCGATGGATCCGAGATGAAAGAGATCCTCCTGCGTCACCTTTTCGTCGGCCCCTGATCGGCGAACCCCAAAGGCTTGAATATCAACGACGGACGAGTCGTTTACAACGATCCCTACCGCCCCGGGGATTTTGTAGCTTACGACAAGATTCTGGAGTTGCGCGGATAAAGATACGTCCCCCTTGCCCGGACCTGTGGACGATGAGTCACATCCGGATAAAGCTAAGAGGAGAGAAAGGAGAATCGAATAGGATGCACTGCGGATGATTGCCTTACGATCGAGCATAGTATGTTTCGTTCTCCAAATGCCCAACTGCAGCGTATGCTGTTTCCAGACATGTACCTGTAGAACGCCTTCTCTTCCGCACGATAGTACTCTGCGACTTCTTCCCCGCCATCACAGCTCTGAGCCTATTCCCCAGCGTACCTCCCTTGTTGCCGACGCGTTCTCGTGGCCCCACGTGCTTGTCGCTGTAGGCGTAGGCCGCCTTGCCAACCGATGCCTTAAGCGCTGCCAAATAGAATATCCAACGTTGGCTTCAGTCGCTGAGGGTCCGATTTGATAGTCACGAAGTTTCTCGCTCTGATCATTCTGGTTCTGATTGTCGAAACACTACTCGTGACAATAGTTCCGTTGCGCAGGCCGTCAGCGCGAATATTGCCAGAATGCTAAGGTAGATTTGCACAGCGGTCAGATCTCCGAAATCCCACCAGTTGTCGCGCGTGAGATTTACCGCTGTCGTATTCAGTACGGCATGGAAGAATATCGCTATAAACAAACTGCCCTTGCTCCATCTCCAAAGGTGACCCATGGTAAATGCGATAAGAATCGTAGATATAGGATATAGCAGGACGAATTGCCACCAACCCAATCCATTGCGGAAATCTGCAAAACTGAATGCTGGAAGATGCCAGAAAGCCCAAACGAGGCCGACTATGATTGCTGTGGTAACTGAGTTTACGCGGCCTTGCAAATGAGATTGAAGAAAACCACGCCAACCCATCTCTTCACCCAGCGGGCCAAATCCGAAAATGATTCCAGCCAGGAGTGCATTCAATGGTACTAGTGCGATCATGGTAGTAGCGATTTTCCATAGAGCGATTTTGGCTGAAATACCCAGGACAAGATAGAATACCAGCCCGATGACCGGCATCAGAAAGAAGGTAACAACATAGACTCGCCAGTTTACCCTTACGAGGATTAGGCGCTTTAGCAGGCCAACAATAGACGAGCGCCCAGCAGTAAAGCCAGCCATCACCAGCGCAGCTACGGTTGGGCCGAAACTGCCTGCCAAGAGAAATCCCGCGAATCTCTCGTCTTCAATACTGGTCAGTCCATCAATTGATAGTATGCCCGTCAGCCAAATCGCCCACGAAATAGCATAGGCGATAACCACAAAAGCCACGATGGACCTAAGTTCACGATGTTTCGTAAGGAACCTCCTTCTATGTTGGCAAACCACTTGTCAGAGCCGCCCAACTACGGCTTATGTCGTTTCCAAACAAGCACGTCTAGACCACCTTCTTCTCCGGACTGTAATCCATGCTTAACCGGCCACAGCGACCATACCTACGAATCGCTTGCCTGTCAATTATCAAGCTCAAGAAAGAGCAAGGCCGTCTATTAAGACGGTCCTTACTCAGCATGTTACTCTTCCTTCGCCATCACGGCTCTGAGCCTGTTTCCCAGCGTACCTCCCTTGTTTCCCACGCGCTCACGTGGTCATGCTGCCGGCAAGGGCAACTATCTCTTGACAGCAGCAGGCGTCATACGAGTTAGGCGAGCAATCCACAGGTCGAGCCCACAAGACTAGGCGAGATGAAGTCGTGTCGCGCGACGATCGGAAGCTACTCTCCTGTCCATGCTCGCAGCATTGTCCGAACCGACCTATTGAGCTCCTTCGCGAACCCGGCGTTGTACTTGCTGGAGTACACGAGTTGCCCAACGTTGGGAAGCACTCCCGGATTGACCTCGTCTGTGGCCATCCGCTCGTGCCTCTGACGATACATCTTCTCGAACTCGCCCGCGCTCAGCCTCTTGTATCGGTTCTCAAACACGATGAACTCCTCGCGGAAACGTGCGGTCAGAGGCCTTTGCTTCTGCTTCGCCGTGGGATATCCGAAGCAGAGCAGGCAGATGGGAAAGACGTACTCCGACAGCCCGAATAGGTCCTTGTGGGCTTCGCAGTTCTCCATGATGTCCCCGATGTAGCAGGAACCGATGCCCAGTGACTCCGCCGCGATGACGGCCGTATGTGCGGCTATCAGAGCATCACAGCAGGCCAGCAGCAGGTCACCCTCCTCCGGCTTCCGCAGAGCCTCCCTCCTTTGCTCACACATCTGCTCGACGCCGGACACGATGAAGTAGTCAAACCACCTTTGATAGTCGGCCAAGAACAAGAGGACGAGTGGCGCCCTGGCGATGAAGGGTTGATTGTCACACGTCCGAGCGAGCGTGTCCTTGGCGCTTTGATCTGTGACATCGATGATCGAGTAGAGCATCATATTCCCGGCCGTGGGAGCCCGCATCGCCGCGCACAGAATCGCAGCCCTTGCCTCCTCGGGAACCGGCCTGTCTTCGTACGCACGAACTGACTTGCGATTGAGGAGCACCTCCATGACTTGGTTCATCCCAGCTGACTCCTTCTCCAGGCGGCCGCACTCCGACGAACATCCATCGCAATGGCCGGCCTAACTATTGTTTATCCCGTTTCCAAACAAGTGCCTTTGCAGCACCTCTTTTCCAGATTGTGGCCCTTGCTCAATCAGCCACAGTGAGAATAGCCGCGAAGTGCTTGCCTGTCAATCAACGAAGGCTCGCACAAGCTCCTTGCGCTCCCCCGGCCTGTCCTGCTCGAACAGCTCTTTGCAAAGGCCCGCCTCGTTGGCTTGCCCCTCCACTGCGCTTCAGCAAATGCATCCTCACAAGTCAGCGCCGTTGACCTAATGGCAGGATTGTGCTTGAATGTTAGAAGAGGCTGATGTATGCGGCCAAAAAAGAGTGAGATCCCCCATTTGCATGAAAGGTATCGCTAATCGAGGGGTTCCTCAAATGGAGAAGAGTATTTCTGACCGTACGATCCTCAACAGCTCACTTCGAGACTTCTTTAAGGATGCCTTTATCATCACGCTCAAAAATCCGACTCAAGCGTTTTCGTTTTTGCGAACCCTTTTTTGGTTGAAGAAGGCTGCTAACGTAAGAGAGAGCTGGAAGCGCAAAGGTTATCGTGTTCCACCGATCTTGATTTTCAGCATAACAAACCAATGCAACCTGAAATGCCCCGGGTGTTATAACCAATCATTTCATAAGTCCAGTGGAGAGGAATTGAGCGACAACAAAGTGTCGCAATTGGTAGCAGAGGCGAAAGAGCTTGGCATTTCCTTTTTCGTTATTGCCGGAGGCGAGCCCTTGCTGAGGCCGATTCTTCTTGATGTTATGAATGAGTACCCGGAAATCATCTTCCTCGTTTTTACCAACGGAACATTGATTGACGACAAGATAATCGAGAGATTTAGAAGACAAAGAAACGTTGTGCCAATGATCAGTCTTGAAGGCAACCAGAAGGAAACGGACGAGCGTCGCGGGGAGGGCACGTTCGAGCAGCTTCAACAGATAATGAAACGAATGAGAAAATTGTCCATTTTCTTTGGTCTTTCGTTAACGCTTGTGCGAAAGAACTTTGCAACAATTACGGCAGAGGAATTCATCGAGAAGTGCGCGAAGCTTGGGTGTAAGTTTTTTCTCTTTATCGAATATACGCCAACACTGGAGAGCACTGAGGATTGGGTGCTGACAGAAGAGCAAAGATCTCAAGTCAGAGGCATGATGCGAGATTATCGTTCGAAGTATCCTTGTCTTTTTATTGCTGTTCCGTGGGACGAAGATGACGTCGGCGGCTGTCTTTCTGCAGGAAGAGGATTTGTCCACATCAATGCATCGGGTGATCTAGAGCCTTGTCCGTTTGCGCCATTCTCAGACACAAACGTCAGAGATCGTGCGTTGAAAGACGCTCTACAGTCAAAGTTGTGCGAGAGAATACGCCAGATTCCACAATTGTCAAGAGAACGGGGTGGCGGTTGTGTCTTATGGAAAGAACGAGAATTGGTTCAATCGCTGCTCAAGAACCCGGATGCCCCGATGTGAGGTCTACATCGTAATTCCGCTGTGCTCTGTTCCGCCCCTAAGCTTTTTCGTTCGAGGAAGGATGTCAGAAGAAGATGAAAATACCAATCTTCCAAGTTGATGCCTTTACTTCAGAAGTCTTCTCAGGTAATCCGGCGGCTGTTTGCATCTTGGATTCTTGGATTGATGATAGTCGCCTTCAATCCATAGCTTCAGAAAATAATTTGTCGGAGACCGCTTTCCTTGTCAGAAACAATGAAGGATTCGACATTCGATGGTTCACCCCAACAACTGAGGTGGCACTTTGTGGGCACGCGACATTGGCAAGCGCTTTTGTCCTCTTCTCCTTTCAGAAGTGGTCGGCGAATGACATCCGTTTCCGAACTCGGAAAAGCGGAGAACTGATCGTCACCAAACGCAAAGATCTTCTTGAGATGGATTTTCCTTCAAGGCCCGTTCACCAACGAACCGCTCCTGCGGGCCTCACTAATGCTCTGAAAGCGTCGCCGGTTGCAATATTCGACTCTGCAGAGGATATCCTGGTGGTTTTAGACAGCGAGAAGGCGGTTCAGGAAATTCAACCTGATTTTGACGCGCTCAATCGGGTTGACTGTCGCGGTACCATTGTGACAGCTAAAGGAACCCGTTGTGATTTTGTATCAAGATTCTTCGCTCCCCAAGTTGGTATTCCTGAGGATCCAGTAACAGGTTCGGCACATTGTGTACTTATCCCGTACTGGGCGGATGCGCTCGGTAAGAAGAACCTGCATGCGTTTCAAATATCGAAACGCGGCGGCGAGTTGTTCTGCGTCTACGCTGGAGAACGGGTGAAGATTTCAGGCAGGGCGGTTCTCTATTTGGAAGGCACTATAATCATATGAAACATCGAACAAACCGCTTCTTCAGGTGCGTCGCAGAGTTAGATCGCTACTTCTTGCTATAACGGTCCTTCTGATTGAAGAAGGTGACGTCTGCATAGCCAGCATATATCTTGGCTGAATGCTTGACCGCCTTGGGCACAAAGTATTGATCGCCTTTCCCGAGTGTGCGGGCTTGGCCACCAATCACGAGATCGATTCTGCCCGCAAGCACCACGGCCCATTGACTCTCATGCGAGTGCTCAGGAACAGCCACGTCTTTCGAGAATTCCATGAAAATCACCTGATGCCCTTCCGACTGAGACAAGTAGGCTCGCACGCCATCGATCGGCACGTCGGCCTCAGGCAATCTCGTAATTGGATCCGGGAACACTCTAGTCATTTCCATTACCTCCGAAGAACAGCACCGCAGCAAATCTGACTAGGGCTTGTTCCATTCACAGCTGAGTATCCTCGCAACGTCTTCTTTTCCGTATGATAGCACGCCATGCTTGATCGGGCACAGTGAGTATGTCTGTGAGCAGTCTGTCTATCAATCATCAAACCTTACGCTGAACCGCACAAAACACGAAAGAGCAGGGTCGTCTATCGTAGACGGTCCTCGCTCAGCTTGCGGCTACTTCTTCCCGCAATCACAGCTCTGAGCCTGTTGCCGAGCGTACCTCCCTTGTTACCCACGCGCTCACGCGGCCTGCTGTTCGTTCGTACAGGCAAGGGTATCGCTTTCATCCTGCCTATCAACAGCGGGAGGCCTCACAGGTATTAGACATCCTCAGCGACAGTTCAAGATAACCGCTGCGCGCTGTGCGGCGCGGACGAAGTAGGGAGGCCGCCCCGGTTCTTGCGTTACCACAACAGAATCGCCGTGGCAGGATGCCAAGAAAAACCGTCGCTTCAACACAAGCGGCTGCGTTGGCTCGACCGTGCCCATCCACTGCAGACCACTCTCTGTGAGCACAAGCTCTCCACCCTGGTGACCTAGTACCTCATGCAAACGCTCCGTGCCAGTCAAGATGATCCAACCCGGGAAATCGATAACTATCCTCATGCCGGCTGGGCTCCTCACCTTCACGGTTGTTATTGTCTCCAGCTTATCGCCCACAGACACCGGCTTTCCGAGCACGGTAAGGTCAAGGTCCGTGTTAGCGGGATCGTTTGGCCCCTCGGAGAGTCTAGCAAGGGGAAAAGATATGAGCAGCTGTTGGACCCATCGACGGCCACGATAATCTATCGGGATGGGCACGAACACCCAGCGGGCGGCGGCGTCCAACGCGCGTGCTTCGAAGATCGGTGGTAACGTGGACTTGTAGATCTCCGCCTTCTTGACGTGGCCTGTAGTGTCAACCCAGACCATCACGCTCACTGAGCCTTGGATATCGGAGAATTCTGCACTGTCAGGACAGAACGGACGGGGCGCCCAGAGCCGCTGCGGGGGACGCTCACCCGATCCGAGTCCAAGCATAAGAGCTAGAAGCAGAACCCACACTGCGAACAACCTCACCTAAGTTGACAGCCGTCTAACGTATAGGATTGTATCCGGAGTGCTCATGGTGGTAAGACACGTTTCCTCACGAGACGGATAAGCGTGAGCATTCTGGATACGATTTGTTGAACTGAGCCGTTTCGCGCCTACCTAGCGGAATTGTATCGGAAGACAGGGTTCCTCTGCAACAGCTCATGAAGGGTAGACGAGATAGGTCACAAACTGCGTGGCACCGTCACGATGCATCAGAGGCTTGAAAAGCGAAGGTCACCCATTGGGTGATCTTCATTTTTGCAGGTCTAGCTACTTCTTCCCTACCATCACAGCCCTAAACCTGTTCCCAAACGTGCCTCCCTTGTTACCGACTTTCTCCCTCGGCCCCACGTGCTTGTCGGTGTAAGCATTATGTACATATTTACATAACGCCTATAATGCTGTCTTCCCAATCGACGCCTTGAGCGCGGCGAGCGGAGGCGGGTCGGCTGCAGCGGGGGTTGGGCGGCGGATTCAGCTTCCTTGACCAGGGACGACGATAGAGCCCATTGCGAGGAAGACAAAAACCGGAATGTCATTCACAAAATGGATGAACCATGCCCAGAAAAAACCCTGAGTCTCGAGCATGCTCTTGGCCATCAACCAGCCCAGGAAACCTGTCATCAGGATGGTCGGGAGGGTTGCCAGAGGCACACCGCCTGCATAGTGTGCCAGCCCGAAAAAGACCGCGGTCAACACCATGGCGTGGCCCTTGCCTACAACTTTGTGCAAAGGAGCCAGCAAAGACGCGCGGAAACTGACTTCCTCGCTGAAGGCATTTGTCGCCGAAAAAAGCAGGGCCGCTGGCAACAACGGCAAGGCGCGAACCAACGTTATTGTGGACGGCCGGTTAGTCAACACTAGGACGACAACCATAATTGTCGCGCCAATGACCGCGACGATTGGCCCAAAGGTCTTCCAGGAGGCAGGATCTTTCAACCCAAGCCACCGGATTGGCTCCGCTTTCGCATCCAATTGCCCTTTGACCAGAAAGACATTCTGTCTTCGCCGCATCACGAACAGCAGAGCTACGATGGTAAGTAGCGCTATCCCGATCTTCAATACCTGAATGCCCAACATTCCTACAACCCACGACGCTTGCCCTTCCCAACGAGACCAAGATGGAGTGATTCGTATCCAAGGCAGCAACCACCCTGCCAGTATGTTTATGAATAGTAGGATGAAGTATGAACGCAGGGGCTGTATTCTCTTCCAAGCCCAACCAAGGGTGATCAAAACGATTAGTAGTCCGGCCTTTCCCAGGAATAGCCATGGTCGAGTTGGGCCTACGAATTGATGCCACGTCGCATCTGGCAAGGTCGAAGCCAATAGCGTCACAAGCCAGACAGAAACAATCAAAGGAGATAGTGCTGACCTGGAACTAGATTGCTGCGAATCTGAAGGTGTCATGTGTACCTCTACTGGCAATATCGTACCAAGCACACCGCTTGATGCCCGACTAACTACGGCTTATCCCTTTCCGAGATAAGTGCCCTTAGAGCGCGTTCGTTTCCGCCCAGCACGCTCCGCTTAATCAGCCGCAGCGAGCATAGCTACGAATTATTTGCCTGTCAACTATCCTGCCCTGACCTTACCCCGTTGTTCTATCCAGTCCCAGAGCTAGTCCTGGACGTCTTGTGTTGATCCCCATGGCCACCTCAGCCGGCGCTCTATATCTCAGCGAGCCGTGCGGCCGTTCACGCCGTGCGTGCCTGTGAATTGACTAGAAGCCAGGCAACGTTTCTCTCTACGAGGTCATGTGTTGAAAGATTGAGGAAATCACTATCAGCCGCATTCGCCTGATGCAAGAGCGTATTATATCACCAAAGTACCGCCCACGCAGGCGAAAAGGCCCAGTGGCCTTCCATTAACTGGGACTGTTCTAGGTCTACAAGAGGAGATCAAGCCGAGCCGGGCCGCGTGGATTCAACACAGCTCCGGTTAGTGGAACGCCACTGCAACATGAGCATTGTATGATATTGTAGACAGGTTTATTATGAAGCCATCCTTCTGCGTATGATAATCAGTTCTCGTTAGGTAGAAGTAGACGGCCGTAGCGTGGATGAGCTCGAACAGAAGGTGACCCACTTCTATGCGAGTGATATTCAACCTCACGATTAGGTTTGCTATATCCATAACAGTATTGGCTGTAGTAACCGTATCATCAAACGTTGCCTATACGCAAATACGAGAATCAATTCTGTTTCAGAAAGAAAGAATCATAGTATCGGTCATGACAGATAGAGTTCTCATCCGAGGTGAGTACACGTTTGTGAACTTGTCCTCCGTTTCCCGTTCAATAAGACTATTCTACCCATTCCCAGTTGATTCCCTGCATTCGTTTCCTGTAAATATCTCCGTGACGTCTGGAGACAAAAGAATTCCCTTTAAGACAGCGGAGAAAGGAATCTACTTCACGATAAAGCTGTTGGCTGAGAGCACTGCTAACATGAACGTTTCCTATGAGCAGCCGTGTCTAGTCTCCAATGCTTGCTACATTCTGAAATCGACAGCCTATTGGCAGACTCCTCTCGAGGAGGCAGATTTCGAAATACGTATTCCACCTGGAATTGAATTGAAAAACATGTCCTATGCGGCCGATAAGGTTGTTAAGAACCAGGATACTCTCGTATGTACGTTCACACGAAAGAACTTCATGCCGGTCAAGGATCTCTGCTTTGAGTGGGATAAGAAGAAGAGAGACACGAAGTGATCCGTCGCACTTCTTGTTCCTTTCACTGATGCCGATGCTGTCAACGCCATCTCTCAGCTCCTGGCTTTCATCTGCCCGCTTTGTCTGAAGGGAAACATCCAGAGACATCGGACGGAGCAGAACAAAAAAGAGGGACCACACTACTGCGGTTCCCCCTCTCGAATCACCCCAAAAGGCAGAAGGCTTTACCTATAGAGATCTTTGATATTACCCCAAGTGGTTGCTTGGACGCTGGTCGGACCCGTCACGCAACCGCAACCGATTGTCTTTGTCCCACCCCACTGAGCACGGCCGCGAACCACGGTATTCATGCTCCAAGTATACTCGCAGTCCATAGCGTAGTAGTTACCCGAATCGGCGTTTGGAACTATGTCAAAGTAGGTAGCGCCGGTTCCTGTGGATGAGTTGAACCAGAGAGTATAGCCTGAGTGATTCCTCCAGTCATAGCATGAGCCAGTGGACAAGAAGCAAATCGCATCAGGTCCGACCCCCGGCCCTTCAACGAACCCCTGACAGGCAAAAGCCCCCAAGAAGTCAACAGGTTCGCCTGACACCTGGATCCCGAAATTGTTACCGCGAAGCCCTGGAAATCCCTCTCCCCCGGTAGCGGTGTGGATAGGTACATACGCGAACTCATACGGATTCTTCGGCACATAGCAGGGTAGAGTGTCAATATTCTCATACACGGGCGGAGGGCCGGGATCCAATAGCGCATGCCCGCAAACGCAAGAAGGTAATTCTGTAGGCTGTTCAGCGAAAGTGTAGATCTCGAGGTACAGCCAAGGCAGTGCCAGAACGGGATTCCCTACGGCAGAAACTGGGGCCGTCACCATCAAGCAAACTACACAAACTAGTAACAATAGCGTCTTCATCTCTTTTCCCTCCCCAGCTTGCACAGAACTCTTTTCCTAATAGCTCTGTCAATGAGCAGAGAATCCAAAGCACTCTTTCCAATCTGGCGATCCAAATTACCTCCTTTCTCGATCCTCTCTCTTTTCCCAAGGGCCAGCCTCAGATCAAAATCACTCAACACAGGTCCAGCTTTAGCTGTTTGAGCTGACCTGTCCTACGACATCATCACGTTTCGCGAGGTGCACAACGCTGGGACAAGAAGAACCTCACCTCATACCGGTGGGGCTTCAAGACTCCCCTAAAGGCACTCAAAATGATCGGCCTTAGGAAGCATCCATCTGCCCACGACAACGATACGGGTAAGAAGAGAACCGAAGCCGTTAGCTGCTTCCGCCTGATGCATTGCGCATTATATCACTAAAGTATCGCTAAGACAAGCGAAAACGTCTGCCACACATATTTACCATCTCTAGAATGGCGAGTACCTAACGGAGAAGCGCCATCGTCCGCTTGGCCACGAAGTCGCCAGCCTCGAGTGGGAATGCCGGTGTAGGGCACAGCGAACCTCGGCTCTCCTTTCGCCCAACGCGAGGAACTCTTTGCCAATCAGGGGCAGGCCGTGCCTCCCTCTCGCGGCCCGCCCTCGTCTTGCCTGGCAGTCGAATAGTCTTCCGTTCGTCAATCTCAGCTCCGATCATTGCCATCCTCCCCCGAAATGCCTGCTGGTGTGCACACGCGCTCGTCAGTGAGGGGTACCCGCGCCTGTGTGCAGCCACCCCTTTGAGAAGAATCGTATTGGGCCGTATCTCTGCCATGGAATTGCATGTTTCTCCGTTGTTCCGTTCTTCTAATCGCCTACCAACGCACATACCCCAGTAGTGAGAAAAAGCCGCCACTTCTTACTTGCAATTTTGCATTTGAAATGCATAATTGCGTGTGGAGGGTGGATATGGTCGACAAATATATCAACAGGTCCCTTGAACCGATCCTGAAGAAGGCAGCGGCCCAGTTCCCGGCGGTCGTGCTGACAGGTCCACGCCAGTCGGGCAAGACGACCTTACTCAAGCACCTCTTCAGCAATCGGTATGAATACGTGTCGCTCGAGACGCCTGATATCAGAGCAGCCGCCGCAGAGGACCCGCGCGGCTTCCTGCAAATG
>Ga0315277_10009942_pt1 | contig 12114 bp, 8 predicted proteins | sample YL17G05_15_MG_FD_203695 | JGI IMG/M metagenome (GOLD analysis project Ga0315277, IMG submission 203695) | Sediment microbial communities from Yellowstone Lake, YNP, Wyoming, USA - YL17G05_15 | ecosystem: Environmental > Aquatic > Freshwater > Lake > Sediment | place: USA: Wyoming | collected... | reverse complement strand
ACTTCGGTTGGTCTTTCATATTTATCGAGCCCTGCGGCAAAGGCAGTGGCGAGAGGGGCGCAGCCCTGGGCCTGGACTCCAACGAAGGTAGGATAGGTCGCGATCAGCTTTTCCCGCTCAAGGTCGTCGAAGGCCCGCATGAGGCCGAGGAGGTGGCCGCCCGAGCTAACGGGCACGAAAAGGAAGCGGGGAGAGCGCCGCCCCATCTGGAGGTAAATTTCGAACGCGGCGAGCTTGTAGCCTTCCATGCGGTAGGGGTCGATGGAGTTCATGAACGAAATGCCGAGTCTCTTGCCGATATCGAGGCTGGCCCGGAAGAGGCTCCCGTAGTCCCCTTCGACGGCGATGAGCCGGGGACCGTGAATACCGGCGGCCTTGAGGCTGGTCACGGCGGTCCCTTCCTTGAGCAGGACGAACGTCTCCAGGCCGGCCCGGGCGCCATAGGCGGCTGTCGAAGCGGCCATGTTTCCCGTCGAAACCGTCCCGATGCGCTTGAAGCCCAGGGACACGGCCTTTTGAATGGCCACGGCTGTACCGCGGTCCTTGAAGCTCCCCGTGGGGTTTTGGGCCTCGTTTTTCGCATAGACGGCCGAAAGCCCAAGGGCGGCCCCGGCGCGCTCGAGACGGACAAGCGGCGTCGTGCCTTCGCTCAGGCTCAGGCCGGGGTCGATGCCGTCGAGCGGCAGGAAATCGGCGAACTTCTCGAGCGCGAGCGGCCGGTCCTCATGGATCGTCTTCCTGCCGGAGCGGGCGGCCGGGACAAGGAATAAGGGTTCGGCACAACTGGGGCAGAAAGGGGAATAGGGGTCGCGCGAGGCGACCGGGCCGCAGACGAGGCATTCGAACCTGTCTATCGCGTTTCTCCTGAACCGGAATCCAATCGATTATAAACCGAAACGGGCGGTCGCGCCATTCCCATCCTTGGTCCGACCGTTCTGATTCGCGTCGGTTTGCGGGGAAGACCAAATTCGGGGTAAAATGACTGGGCCATGAAAGATGCTGTTTTCATGAAGGCGGCCCTCAGGGAAGCCGGTAAAGCGGCCGCCGCCGGTGAAGTCCCCGTCGGCGCCGCCGTCGTCCGGGACGGCCGTATCGTCGCCCGGGGCCATAACAAGCCCATTGAGAGTTCCGACCCCACGGCCCACGCCGAGATCGTCGCCCTTCGCAAGGCGGCCGGGAAGGCCGGGAACTACCGCCTGCCGGACTGCGACCTCTACGTGACCGTCGAGCCCTGCGCGATGTGCCTTGGCGCTCTCGTCCAGGCCCGCATCCGGCGCCTGGTTTTCGGCGCGCTCGACCTCAAGGCCGGCGCCGTCTGCTCGATAATGAAGTTCCCTTTCGAGCGAGCCAATCACCGGCCCGAAATCGTCGGCGGCATCCTGGCCGACGAATGTGCCAAGCTCCTCCGCGACTTTTTCCGCGCCCGAAGAAAGGCCTAGCCCTCGCGCGGACCTGTTCAAGGCCGCGGATTTCGGCTATAATCCAGGCTCTTCTCGTGTCCCGTTATTGCGGAGAGGTGGCCGAGTGGTTGAAGGCGACGGTCTCGAAAACCGTTATCTCGAGCGATTGGGATCGCGGGTTCGAATCCCGCCCTCTCCGCCATGGAAATCCCGGCCTTGAGGGGTCGTCCTCATGGAAAATAAAAGCGCGCCCAGGAAAACCGTCCCTCTGGTCGTCACGGGTTTCGGCAACGTCGGCCGGGCCTTCTTTTCGCTCCTCATGGAAAAAAGGGAGGACCTCAAACGCCGTTACGGGCTTGCGCTCGACGTTCTAGCGGTGGCCCAGACGGAGGGCTGCTTCTATTTCGGCCGGCCTCTCGAAGTCCGGCATATTTCCCAGGGCGGGGAGCCCTGGACCTCCGGCAACCCTTCCTGGCGCGCGGGGATGAAGGTCACGGACATCATCGAAGAAACGGGGCCGGGCGGATGCCTCGTCGAATGCACGCTCTCCAACCTGGAGACGGGAGAGCCCGGCCTGTCCTATATCACCGGCGCCTTTCACCGCGGCTGGCATGCCGTCGCCGCCAGCAAGGGGGCCTTGGTCGTCGGCTTACCGCGTCTCAGGGCTCTGGCCGCGGAGAACGGCGTGTTTCTCAAGTTAAGCGGAGCCACCGGCGCCGCCCTGCCGACACTCGACGTCGGCCTCTTCTCCCTCGCCGGAGCCCGGATCGAGGGCATCCAGGGCATCCTCAACGGGACGACCAATTACATCCTGAACCGCATGGGAGAGGGTCTGGACTACGCGGAGGCACTGCAGGAGGCCCAGGCCAGCGGGATCGCCGAACGCGACCCGGCCCACGACGTCGACGGCTGGGACACGGCCAGCAAGATCCTGATCATCACCAACGCCTGCCTCGACGCGGATTATGGGCTTAACGACGTCCAGGTGCGCGGCATCGCCGGGGTGTCGGTCGATTTCGTCCAGTCCGCCCGGAGGGAAGGGCGTTCGGTCAAGCTTTTGGCCACGGCCGCCCCCGGGAGAAGGGGCGGCCGATGGAGCCTGGACGTCAGGCCGTCCCTCGTCGACGCCACCCATCCGCTGGCCAACGTCAATGGGACGGAAAAGGGCATCACCTTCCTCACCGACTCCATGGGCTCAGTGACGGTGACGGGCGGGAGGTCCAACCCGCGCGGCGCCGCGGCCGCTCTTCTCAAGGACATCATCAACATCTACCGTCCGCCTTTTTGAGCAAAGAGGGACAGCCCTCATTGGGGACATTTCCCAATGAGGACGGTCCCTCTTTGGCCGTCCGTCTTTGGTCGATACCCGCGTTGACCAATCGAAGTTTTTTTGATAACGTTGTCGATATCGCGGCCCGTTAGCTTTCGGACCGGAGGAACGGAGAGGTGTCCGAGTGGTTTAAGGAGCACGCTTGGAAAGCGTGTGTGCGCCGCAAGGTGCACCGCGGGTTCGAATCCCGCCCTCTCCGCCATTCACGCGGCGAAAGAAAAAGGGGCAGGCAAAAGTCGAAGGAGACATGACATGGACAGCAAAGACCTCATCGTAGCGGAAGACCTTTACGGAGCCCACAACTACCATCCCCTCGACGTCGTTATCCGTAAAGCCCAGGGGATTTGGATGCACGACGTCGAAGGCCGTAAGTACCTCGATTGCCTGAGCGCCTACTCCGCCGTCAACCAGGGCCACCGGCATCCCCGGATCGTCCGGGCCCTCGTTGAACAGGCCCGCAAGCTGACCCTGACCTCCCGGGCCTTCCGCAACGACCAGTGGCCGATGCTGGCCAAGGAACTTTGCGACATGACCGGCTACTCCATGGTCCTGCCCATGAACTCGGGGGCCGAGGCCGTCGAAACCGCCGTCAAGACGGCGCGCAAATGGGCTTATATGAAAAAGGGTGTTCCCCAGGACAGGGCTGAGATCATCGCCTGCGCCGACAATTTCCATGGCCGGACCGTCACGGTCATTAGTTTCTCAACCGAACCCCTTTACCGCAAAGATTTCGGCCCCTTCACGCCCGGTTTCGCCATCATCCCCTTCGGCAACGTGGCTGCCCTGGAGAAGGCCATCACCCCGAAAACGGCCGCCTTTTTGGTCGAACCCATCCAGGCCGAGGCGGGGATCATCATCCCCCCCGACGGGTTCCTCAAGAAGGCCGCCGAGATCTGCAAGAGAAACAACGTCCTCTTCATCGCCGACGAGATCCAGACCGGCCTCGGCCGGGTGGGCAAGCTTTTCGCCTGTGAATACGAGGGCGTCAAGCCCGACATGATCGTCATCGGCAAGTCCTTGGGCGGAGGATGCTACCCCATTTCCGCGGTCCTGGCCGACAGGGAAGTCCTGGGCGTCTTCAAGCCCGGCGAGCACGGCTCGACCTTCGGCGGCAACCCCCTCGGCTGCGCCGTGGCCCGGGAAAGCTTGCGCGTCATCCGGGAGGAGAAGCTCGTCGAGAACGCGGCTGAACGGGGCCAGTCGTTCATGGAAAAACTGCGCAAGGTCCGTAGCCAGCACATCAAGGCGGTTCGCGGCCGCGGGCTTCTCATCGGCATCGAGCTTCATCCGGGGGCCGGGGGGGCCCGGCGCTTCTGCGAGGAGCTGATGAAGGAAGGCCTCCTCTGCAAAGAAACCCACGACAACGTCATCCGCTTGGCCCCTCCGCTCATCATCAGGGAGAAGGATCTCAACTGGGCCCTCAAGCGCATCAAGACCGTCTTCAATAGGCTGGCCTGAGCCGGACGACAGTGATAGCCCGTCATTTTTTAGACCAAGCGCCAAGGCCAGGCCTTTCGAGCCGCCTGGAATAGCGGTTGGCAGGTTCCTTGCTTAAACCGTGTTTAGGAGGACGAAGATGAAAAAGATCCTGGGTTTCCTGGTTCTGGTAATGATCCTCGGGGCGGGCTGTTTGGTATATGTCCCCTACGACGAATCCACGAGGCCCCCTCAGGAGAGCTCGTATGAGGGAGACCGGGGCGCCGGCGGCCTGGACACGGCCTATTTTTATGAACAAATGCAGCCCTACGGCAGGTGGGTTTCCTCCTCCGCCTACGGATATGTTTGGATCCCCGGAGAGGTGGGCTACAAGTGGCGCCCTTATTCTCGGGGAAACTGGGCTTGGACCGACTACGGGTGGACCTGGGTTTCCCTCGAGCGCTGGGGCTGGATCGCCTATCACTACGGCCGTTGGGGCTGGGACCAGAGGCTAGGCTGGTTTTGGGTTCCCGACGTCGTTTGGGGCCCGGCCTGGGTGGCTTGGAGATGGGGCGACGCGCACATCGGCTGGGCGCCTCTTCCTCCCGGCGTCGACTTCATTCCCGGACGCGGTTTCGGGCGTCACCAATGGGACATCCCGGGGCATCACTGGAATTTCGTCCGCGGCCGCGATTTCATGGACACTTCGCTCGACCGCTGGATCCTGCCGGTCGAGAGAAACATCACCATCGTCAATCTGACCGTCTTCAACGTCAATATCAAAGTCAGGGATAACCGGGTTTTTGACGACGGGGTGGACGTCGAGCACGTCCGCAGGCAGACCAACAAGGTTGTCGACAAGTACTTGCTGAAGGCGGCGCCGCGCCCGGGCGAGGACCGGCAGGAAGGCCGCGACGTCGTCCTCTCCAAACCCGATATCGTCCGGAACGATGCGGCCAAGCCCAAGCAGTTCGTCGAACAGGAAAAGGCGGCGGCCGCGCTCGACCGCGAACGCGCCAGCCGCATCTACCGCCGGGTCCCCGGCGACGAGAGCGCCGCCGTTCGCCGGGCCCACGAGCAGGAAACGAAGCTCATGAAGGATAGCCAGGACTCCGAGCTCAACGAGATCCAGCGCAAGGCCGATGACGAGAAGGCGAAGATCCAAAACCCGGCCGAGAAGCAGAAGGTCGACGGCCAGGTCAATTCTAAAATCGCCGAGCTGAAGAAAAAGCACCAAGAAGAGAAGGCCAAGATGACAGAGCGACAGAAGGCGGAGGAAGTGAAGACGAAGAAAGCGCCGATCAAGAAAGAGATCGATAAGAACTAAGACGTCCGCCGCGCCCGGACTCTTTATATTCCTTTTCCTTGAATTTTGACCGGTTTGTGATAAGATAAGATTTATTTTTTAGGGAAGACTTCCGGTTTTCCCATCCGTCTTCGGACGGCCGAAACCCATGTCCTACAAGATATTCGCCCGGAAATACAGGCCGCAGGCCTTCGAAGAGGTCATCGGGCAGAAGTCCGTCGTCCGGACGATCCAGAACGCCATCCAGACGGGCCGGATCTCCCAGGCCTACCTTTTCTCGGGAATGAGAGGGACGGGAAAGACGTCGATGGCCCGCATCCTGGCCCGGGCCCTGAATTGCGCCAACGGCCCGACCGCGAACCCCTGCAAGATCGAAGACAAGGACCATGCCGACGACAAGAACAAGCCCTGCGACTATTGCGCGGCCATCAGCGAGGACAGGGCCATCGACGTCCTGGAGATCGACGGCGCCTCCAACCGGGGGATCGACGACATCAAGCTGCTGCGAGAGTCGCTGAAGTACAAGGCGATCTACACCCGTTACAAGGTCGTCATCATCGACGAGGTCCACCAGATCACGAAGGAAGGCTTCAACGCCCTTCTCAAGACCCTCGAGGAGCCGCCGCCGAACACGGTCTTCATTTTCGCGACGACGGAGTTCAACAAGGTCCCGGCGACGATCGTTTCGCGGTGCCAGCACTTCGAGTTCCGCAAGATCTCCCACAAGGACATCATCAACCACCTCATGGAGATCGCCAGGAAGGAGGCGATCACCATCACCCCGGCCGGGCTGGCCATGATCGCCGAGGCCGCCGACGGCAGCATGAGGGACGCCCAGAGCCTCCTCGACCAGGCCGTGGCCTTCAGCGGCGAGAACATCGGCGACGAGGACCTCAAGACGATCCTCGGGACGATCGGTCCGGAGGTCGTCTTCCGGTTCTCGACGGCCGTCCTCGAGGAAAAGCCCGGCGACGTTTTCCCCCTGGTCGAAAGCGTCGTCTCCGCCGGCCACGACCTCCGTTTTGTCTTCGGCAAGCTCATCGAGCATTTCCGGGCCCTGCTCCTCGTCCGCTCCGTGGAGAAACCGGAAGACCTGCTCCTCGCGAGCGCGGAAGAACTCCAGTCCCTGCGCGTCCAGGCCTCGAAGGCCGCGGCCGAGGACCTTCTTCGCTACATTCTCGCCCTCCAGCAGGCCGAGGCCGGCTTGAAGCACTCGGCCATGCCCCGGATCTACTTCGAAGCCTTCCTCATCAAGCTCTGCCATTTTCGCAAGATCGTGCCTCTCCAGGAGCTCATCCGGGACGTGGAGTCGCTCAAGAAGGAGCCCCAACGCACGCTCCCCAAGCCCCCGGGGGCTTCGCCGGCCGGCGCCCCCTCCGTCGGCGGCACGGGACGTCCGGTTCCGGCCGGAGTCACGCCGCCCGGCCCCTCTCCGGAAGCTAAAACCGCCCTTCCGGCTCAAAAAGACGTCTTCAAACGTGTCCTCGAAAAACTGGCGACGGACAGGGCCGCACTGGCCGCCCTCCTGGCCCAGTATTCGTCGGTCATGGTCAAGGACAACGTCCTCGAAGTCTTTTTCGCGAGCGGCAGGGGCTTTTTCGTCACGAGCATCCAGGAGAAGGACATCCGGGCGGTCGAGCGGGCGGCCTCGGAAGTGCTGGGCCGCGAAACGAAGGTCCGCTTCGCCGAGGAGAACGCCGCCGACGGCAGCCCCATTCGCCCGGTCCGGGAGCTCGAGACGGCCCTCAAGGACCCCGCCGTGCAGTTCTTCATGAATACGTTCAAGGCTTCGATCCTATCGGCGGACCCCATCCAGGCCACGCGCGACACCCCGCCCAAGGATCCTGGTCCCACGGAGAACGGAACATGAAAAACGTCATGGACCTCCAGAAAATGCTGAAAACGGCCAAGGAGATGCAGGACCGGCTCCAGCAGGAGCTCGCGGCCCTGCGCATCGAGGGGTCGAGCGGCGGCGGCATGGTCAGTCTCGTCCTCGACGGCCACAAGGCCCTGCAGTCCATCCGCATCGAGCCTGAGGTCGCCGACAAGAACGAGGTCGAGATGCTCCAGGACCTGATCGTCGCCGCCTTCAACGACGCGGCGGCCAAGGTCGACGAGGCGTTGGCCCAGAAGCTGGGCGGCCTCGGCGGCGGTCTCAAGATCCCGGGGTTGTTCTGATGTTCGAATACGCCCGGCCCCTGCACGAGCTCATCGAGGAACTGCGGCGGATCCCCGGCATCGGGGCCAAGACCGCCCAGCGCATTGCCTTCTATTTCCTCGGGCTCCCGACCGAGGACGCCGACCGGCTGGCCGAGGCCATCCGGGAGGCCAAGAGGAAGATCTTCTGCTGCGGGCTCTGCAACAACATCACCCACGTCGAACCCTGCCTGATCTGTTCCGACCCCCACCGGTCCGACGAGTCCATGTGCATCGTCGAGGAGCCGTTCAACATCTCATCGATCGAGAAGACGGGCGCCTTCAGCGGGCGATACCACGTCCTCCTGGGCGCCCTCTCGCCGCTCAAAGGCCGCGGGCCCGACGAGCTCCGGCTGGGGAAACTCGTCAAGAGGATCGAAGAGGGCGCCTTCAAGGAGATCATCATCGCCACCAACCCGACGGTCGAAGGGGAGGCTACGGCTCTCTATCTTCACCGGGTCCTCAAAGAGTTCGGCATCCGGATCACTCGGTTGGCCATGGGCCTTCCGGTGGGCTCGGACCTCGATTTCGCCGACCAGGTGACAATCAAGAAAGCCCTGGAAGGCCGGACGGAGCTCAAGGATTGACACGACGCGCCGCGGACGGCATTCGAACATCATGAAGGAGTCCGACTTGAAAAAGAATATGCAGACGATCGACGGGAACACGGCGGCGACGCACGTCGCCTACGCGTATTCCGAGGTAGCGGCCATCTACCCGATCACCCCGTCCTCGACGATGGGGGAACTGGCCGACGAGTGGTCCGCCGAGGGCCGGAAGAACATCTTCGGCCAGCCGGTGGACGTCATCGAAATGCAGTCCGAAGGCGGCGCCTCCGGCGCGGTCCACGGCGCTCTCTCGGCCGGCGCCCTGACGACGACCTTCACGGCCTCCCAGGGCCTGATGCTCATGCTCCCCAACATGCACAAGATCGCCGGCGAAATGCTGCCGACGGTCTTCCTGGTTTCGGCCCGTTCGCTGGCCTGCCAGTCCCTGTCCATCTTCGGCGACCACAGCGACGTCATGTCCGCCCGCAACACGGGCTTCGCCCTGACCTGCGCCGGGTCTGTCCAGGAGGCCCAGGACTTGGCCATCGTCGCCCACCTGGCGACGCTGCGGATCAAGATCCCCTTCCTGCACTTCTTCGACGGCTTCCGGACCTCGAACGTCGTCGAAAAGGTCGACCTCGTCTCCTACGAGACGCTGGCCGGGCTCTTTGAGCCGGAGCAACTCGAGGCCTTCCGGAAACGTTCCCTCAACCCCGAGCGCCCCATGCTCAAGGTCGGCCAGCAGAACCCGGACGTCTACTTCCAGGGCCGGGAGACCGTCAACACGTACTATGCCGAATGCCCCGGGATCGTCCAGCACTACATGGACAAGGTGGCCAAGGTCATCGGCCGTCAATACCATCTTTTCGATTACTTCGGCGCCCCCGATGCCGATAAGGTCATCGTCATGATGGGCTCGGGCGCTGAGACGGCCGAAGAGACGATCAATTACCTGAACGGGCGCGGGGCCAAGCTGGGACTGGTCAAGGTCCGGCTCTACCGCCCTTTCGATACGACTGCCCTCCTCGCGGCCATCCCGGCCTCGGTGAAAAAGATCGCCGTCCTCGACAGGACCAAGGAGCCCGGCTCGATCGGCGAGCCGCTCTACCTCGACGTCGCCCTGGCCCTCTCCGGCCGCCCGGTCAAGACGATCGGCGGGCGCTACGGCCTCTCGTCCAAGGAGTTCACGCCCAGCATGGTCAAGGCGGTCTACGACCACCTCGACGGAAAGGCGGCGCACGGCTTCACCGTGGGCATCACGGACGACGTCGCCGGCACCTCGATTTCCGTCGGCCCGATCCTCGACACCGAGCTTCCCGGCACGGTCCGCTGCAAGTTCTACGGCTACGGCTCGGACGGGACGGTCGGCGCCAACAAGAACTCGATCAAGATCATCGCCGACCATACGGAAATGTTCGGCCAGGGCTATTTCCAGTACGACTCGAAGAAGTCCGGCGGCATCACGATCTCCCATCTCCGCTTCGGCAAGAGCCCGATCCAATCGCAGTATTTCCTCAACACGGTCGATTTCGTCGCCCTCCACAAGCCCTCTTATATCGGCCGCCTGGACATCCTCGAAGGCATCCGCGAGGGCGGGACGTTCCTCATCAACTCCAATTGGAAGGCCGACGAGGTCTTCGAGAACCTGACCGAGGACATGCAGAAGACGATCATCGCCAAGAAGGTCAAGGTTTTCAATATCGACGCCCTGAAGATCGCCGGCGAGCTCGGCCTCGGCCTGCGCATCAACTCGATCATGCAGGCCTGTTTCTTCAAGCTTTCCGGCGTCCTCCCCGGTGAGGAGGCCATCAAGCTCATCAAGAAGGCCATCGAGAAGACTTACGGCCGCAAGGGCCAAGAGGTCGTCCAGATGAACTGGGACGCGGTCGACCGGGCCGCCGCCGCCCTCGAAGAAGTCCCCATCCCGGCCAAGATCACCAAGTCGGCCCCGGTCACCAAGATCGTCCCCGACGACGCCAGCGCCTACGCCCGGGAGGTCATCGACCCTGTCACCCGGTTCAAGGGCGACAGCCTGCCCGTCTCCAAGATGCCCCTCGACGGGGCCGTCCCGACGGCGACATCCCGCCTCGAGAAGCGCGGCATCGCCGTCGAATGCCCGAAGTGGCTGCCCGAGAACTGCACCCAGTGCAACCAGTGCTCCTTTGTCTGCCCCCACGCTTCGATCCGGGCCAAGCAGATCGCCACGGCCGACGTCCAGGGCGCTCCCGCGGGCTTCACGACCTTGAAATCCAACACCAAGAACGACAGGAACCTCCAATACCGGGTCCAGTGCTACGTTGAGGACTGTGTCGGCTGCGGCTCCTGCGCGGAGGTCTGTCCGGCCAAGAACAAGGCCCTGGTCATGACCCCCATCGCGGAACTGCGGGCGGCGGGCGAGACCCAGAAAACCGAATTCTTCGACAGGCTCCCCGATAACGTCGTCGACGGCATCAGGCCCGACACGCTCAAGGGCAGCCAGTTCCTGCGCCCCCTGTTCGAGTTCAGCGGCGCCTGCGCCGGCTGCGGCGAAACTCCCTACGTCAAGCTGGCCACCCAGCTCTACGGCGACCGGATGATCATCGCCAACGCCACGGGCTGCTCGTCGATCTACGGCGGCACGTTCCCGACCTCGCCCTACTGCGTGAACGCCGAGGGCAAGGGGCCCGCGTGGGGCAATTCGCTCTTCGAGGACAACGCCGAATACGGTTTCGGCATGCGCCTGGCCGTCGATGCCAACCGCCGCCTGCTGGCGGCCTCGATCGAAGGCGTCCAGGCCGCGGGAACGACGCCCGAGCTCACGGACGCATTGGCCAAGATGAAGGGCGCCTGGACTTCGACGGGCGAGGACGCGAAGGCCGCCGCCAAGGCGGTCAGGGCCGCGCTGCCCGCGGCGCTGGCCAAGGCCAACGGGGCCAAGCCCACCCTCACCAAGGTCGACGAGCTTAAGGATTTCCTCGTCGAGAAAAGCGTCTGGTGCATCGGCGGCGACGGCTGGGCCTACGATATCGGCTTCGGCGGTCTCGACCACGTCCTGGCCATGAACCGCAAGGTCAACGTCCTCGTCCTCGACACCGAAGTCTACTCCAACACGGGCGGACAGGCCTCCAAGTCCACCCCGACCGGCTCGGTGGCCAAGTTCGCCGCCTCGGGCAAGAAGACGGCCAAGAAGGATCTCGGCCGAATGGCCATGAGCTACGGCTACGTCTACGTCGCATCCGTGGCCATGGGCGCGAACATGAACCAGTGCCTCAAGGCCTTCCTCGAGGCCGAGGCCTATCCCGGCCCGGCGATCATCATCGCCTACTCGCCGTGCATCAACCACGGCATCGACATGAGCAGGGCCCAGGCCGAGATGAAGCTGGCCGTGGACACGGGCTACTGGCTCCTCTACCGATTCAACCCCCTGCTGGCCAAGGAAGGCAAGAACCCGCTCCAGCTCGACTCCCGGGAACCCAAGCTCGAATACAACGCGTTCCTCAAGAACGAGGTCCGCTACCGGACGCTCGTCCAGCAGAACCCGGAGATCGCCACGGAACTCTTCGCCCGCGCCGCCGAAGAGGCCAAGAAGCGCTTCGAAACCTACAAGAAGATGGCGGAATAAGCAAGGGCGGTGTCGCCCTATCGGGTTGCCTGGCCGGCCGGTTTCGGCCCGACGGTCACACGGAGGAGGCGGTCGGGGCTGAGGGCCTCGCGGATGAATGCGTTCATGTCCTCGAGCGTAACCCTATCGAGGGCCTCGGAAATACCCGTGAGATGTCCATGGCCCAGCCCGAGGACCTCGTATAGCCCGACAGTCCGCAGCCGGGTAGCTTTTGCTTCGGCCGAGCGGAGAAGTCGGGCCTTGGCCATCGTCTTGGTCGTCCGGAGCTCTTCATCCGTGATCCCTTTGTCCTGGAGGTCGGCGAGAGTCCGGTCGAG
>Ga0315277_10009941_pt1 | contig 12115 bp, 9 predicted proteins | sample YL17G05_15_MG_FD_203695 | JGI IMG/M metagenome (GOLD analysis project Ga0315277, IMG submission 203695) | Sediment microbial communities from Yellowstone Lake, YNP, Wyoming, USA - YL17G05_15 | ecosystem: Environmental > Aquatic > Freshwater > Lake > Sediment | place: USA: Wyoming | collected... | reverse complement strand
GTCGGATCAGCCAGACGCGACAGAAGTCGGCGTCGAACAGGCGGACGATGCCGTCGGTGATCTTCCCGAGTTTTTCCTCCAGCGTGGCCGGCTCTAGGAGCGACTGGTGGAGCAGGTTGATGCCCTGCCGCCGAGCCAGGAGTTTCTCGCGATACTCCTGGGCCCGCTTGCGTTCGGTCTCGTCGCGCACGATGCCCACCGCGTGCCACTCGCCGCCGATCTGGATGCTGGAAAGGGACAGGGCGACCGGGACTTCCTGGCCGTCTTTCCGGCGGGCCTCCAATTCGAGTGTTTTGCCTATGGCGCCGCCCCCGCCGGTGCGTTGAAACTTTGGAAAAGCCCCGTGGTGCGTCTCGTGATAGCGTTGCGGGGCAATGAGCTGATGCAGGTTCTGGCCGAGGGCTTCGGCGCTGGTGTAGCCGAGCATACGCTCGGCGGCCGGATTCCAATAGGAAACCCGGCCCTGCGGGTCCATCATCAGGATGGCGTCCTGGGCCGAGTCGGTGACGGCCCGCATGCGGGTTTCGGCCTCGTACTTCTGCCGGTAGAGAGCGGCGTGCTGCTGCCGCCAGAGGAACCCCACCGCCGCTGCTAAGCCGAACAGCAGGACGCCGACGAAAAGGACCGTCAGCCAAAGCCGCTCGCGCATCGGCGCGTACACCTCCGCGGTATCCATCTTGGCCACCAGAAACCACGGTGAATCGGGCACGGCGCGCGCGGCCGCCAGCACGGGCACGCCCCGGTAGTCAATGCCTTCCACGATCCCTTCCTGGCCCAGGGCCGCCTTCACCGCGGGAAGGTCTCTGCTGTCAAGCGACACGCGGAGCGTAAGGGCCGTATTCTTCCGGAACTTGAGTTCATTGAGAAAGACGGCCTCGTTTCCTTCCCGGCGGATCAACAGGGTTTCGGCCGTCTCGCTGGGTGTCGGCCAGCGTTGGATGAGCGGGCAGAGGTAGGCGTTCGGGTCAATCCTGAACATCAGAACGCCGATCGGTCGTCCGCCATCCCGCCCGTCGAGAATCGGGACGAATAGGCGGAGGTAAGCCTTCTTGGTATACTCATTCGGATAGAAGTCGGCGAAGGTCAGTTGCCCCGAGCGCAGGGCTTCACGGGCCTTCTGACGCGTAAGGGTAGAGAGCGGCTCCCCCGTGTCGTGGACGATCATCAACTTGTTGCCCGCGGCGTCGAGCAAAGCGACTCGATCATAGTTATAGCTCTCCTGGAAGTGGCTGAGCCAGGTCCGAAGTTCTTCTTGCAAAGGCAAGTCTTGGGGCCGCTCGATACAGCGCCGCGCCAGAGCGGCAAAGGCCATGTTCTTATGGAAGACGCCGGCGTCGCCCAAACGGTCCTTCCTCCACGTCGAGAGTTCGCTCACCTTCAGATCGGCAACGGCGCCAAGTTTGTGCGCGCCCTCCGTTCGGCAACTGTCTTGCTGGCTTCGGTAGAGAAGGCAGCCTGCGGCCAGGACGACAAAAACCAGGAGCAGAACCGGTAGGGTATATCTGGGTTTCATGTCGTGAGCCAACCTTCCCTGTTCCAGAGCTGATTCAATGTGGTCTTACGCCTTGTCCTCGGCCGCGGAAAAGGATGCTGCCATGGTGGTTCTCCTGTCCGGTTGCTCGTTCATGTTTCCACTCGATCCATTGCTGAGGCAACCGGCTCGGGTGGGTTGTCCCTCGCGGGATTCGCCGTCTCCGCGCGCGCGGCTGTCGCCGTTTCGGCGCCGGCCTGGCGCGGGGGCTTACAGCCTTGCTGTGCCAATTCCTGACGCACTCGCTGGCGAGCGTCCCGAATGGCGTGCATCAGGTCGTGACGCGTGACGATGCCCACCAGCCTGCCGTCGCGCAGCACGGGCAGCCGGCGGACGTGCTTCGCGCGGAACGCGTCGACCACCGTGACCCAACTGTCTTGCTCCGCCACGCCGAACAAGCCTGGAGACATGTAGTGGGAGACCGCATCTTGTTCGGTTTGCCCCTCGCAGATCAACTCCAGGAGGTCGAATTCGGAGATGATTCCCACCGGGCGCCCCTCTCGGTCGAGCACGGGCAGTCCGCTGATCCGGTGTCTGACCATCAAGTCGATTGCATGGTCGATCGTGTCATCCACATTGACGGTGACGACGTGGGTGGTCATGATATTCTGGGCTTTGAACATGCTGTTCTCCTTAAGGCATCGCCGGCGGCTCGGAAAGCCCGACCTCCACGGTGATCAGCCCCCACTCCGAGTCGAAGGGGATACAGATGGGCGTGACCTTGGTCGGGAACTGGATACAGTGGCCCTTTCCGGTGATGACCGAGGGAAGGCTTACGCTCAAATCCAAGTGCTCAAGTTGCGCTTTGGCTTGTCCCGCGATGATGTTCGCCAGCTCGCCGATCGCGTCAACAACGTCGCCGTTGATTTCCGGAGGTCGCTCTTGGAGCATTGCCTCCGTGGCCCTCAGCGCCGCCTCGCGGCCAAGGCCGACCACCACCGTCCCTTGCGCCTTTCCGGAAAGGCCAATCATGCCGCTTACCTCATGCTCTGGTTGCGAGCCGTTCTTGACGTAGGGGGTTCCACGGGTCAGGACGCACCCCAGCATCGTCTTGAATGTCGAGATCGTGGAAACGAGGAACGGGTTGATGTATTCGGCCTTCATGAGACTTCCCTTGGCAGGCTACTTGTTTCAGGTGCGGCCTTCGCGCCGGGTGTTCGCTGAGTGCGGAAACAGGCGGCGAAGTCGCGGGCTGTTCGAATCAGGCTTGCCTGGGCGCGAACAAGGTCGATGGCCAGGCGGAGGAGATCGTGGGCCTTCGCTAATGGCGCAACTAACGGCGATTCAGGAGGTTCGCACAACCGACTGGCGGAGGTTTCGGACAGCCGCTGGCGGTCGGCTGCCATGGGCTGGGGCGACACCTGGGATGGCAGACAAGCGGGGGCCGTATCGAGAGCAACGGCCTTTGGTTCCTGTCCCAAAGCTTCCTTCAATTCAGCCAGAACATCCTCCATGGCAGGCGGTGGCTCCCGGCCAGCCTTGGAGGATTCGAGCAAGCCTCGAAGCAAATCCGTAGACCGCAGCAACAGATCGAGTCGTTCGGGTGAGGAATCGAGGGTTCCCGCGCGCATCCGGTCCAGCAGATTCTCCAAGGAATGGGTGAATCGCGCCACTTCGTCGAGGCCGACCATGGCGCCAGTCCCTTTGATGGTATGGGCAGCGCGAAAGATCGTGTTGAGCAGAACCGGGTCGTGGGGAGATCCCTCCAGTTCCAGGAGGGCGGAGTCCATGTTCGCCAAATGTTCGGCGACTTCCTCGAAGAAGGCATCGCGAAAAGAATCCATTTCGTTCATCATGGTAATCACCGGTTTCCAGCTCGGCGGACATACTTGCGCAGGACTTGGAGCATGACTTGGCGCCCAGGTTCATCACTCATGGTTCTGGCCGGCGGGCACTCGAACCATTGAGGCCGTCGCGGTCCAGTTGGTTCGTGTAATCACGAAATCGTACAACGACGCGGGATCCAGGATCAGCACGACGCTGCCGTCTCCCATGATCGTTGCCCCGCCAAGTCCGGGCAATTGGCCAAGCTGGCCGGGCAGCGGTTTGATCACGATTTCTTGCTGACCTTTCAGCTCGTCCACGCGAATGCCGTAGGTTGCCGCCGCCGTCGTTACGATGACGATCGGTACACGGCCTGATCGATCGGCCGCCTCGTCCGGACGCATGTCCATGCCGCCCTCAGTTCCGACCCTGCCGCGGGAGAGAACCTCGGCCAGGGACACGACCGGCACAATCTGGCCGCGGAGCGAGACTGCGTGCCGCCCGTTGAGCGTTCTGAGGTTGCGGGGATCCACCTTCACGGTCTCGCGTACGGCTTCCATGGGCAGGGCGTAAAGGCGGTCCTGCGACAAAACGAGCACGACGGAGGTGACCGCGAGAGTCAGGGGCAACTGGAGTTGTATCCGGGTCCCTTGGCCCTCTTCGGAGGTCACGGAAGCGATGCCGCCCAAGTCCGTAATATTGCTGCGGACGACGTCCATGCCCACGCCTCGGCCCGAAAGATCGGTGACGGCCTTTGCCGTGCTCAGCCCTGCCGCGAAGATCAGCTCCAACGCTCGTTCGCGCGGCATCGCGTCGGCTTGGTCTTGCCGCAGCATCCCTTTCTCAACCGCCTTGGCCTTCAATCGCGCGACGTCGATGCCGTGTCCGTCGTCGATAATCTCGATGACGATGGAGCTGCCCTCCCGTGCCGCCTTGAGAGTGATAATGCCGCTTTCGGCCTTTCCGGCCTTTCGCCGTACGGCGGGCAGCTCGATCCCGTGGTCGGCCGAGTTGCGTATCAAATGCACGAGCGGATCCCCGAGTTTTTCCGCAACCTGTTTGTCAAGTTCGGTCTCTTCGCCGATGATCTGGACCTCGATTTGCTTGTCCTGGGCCTTGGCAATATCGCGGACCATGCGGGGAAACCGCTGGAACACCGATTTTACAGGGACCATCCGCATCGACATGGCGTTCACCTGAATATCGGCGACGATCCGTTGGATCCGCTCCACCGAGTCCTTGAGTCGATGGTGATGGGCCGCGTCGAACCTGCACTGTCCGAACTCGTGAACCAACGCGTTTCGAGCAATGAGGAGTTCCCCGGCGAGATTGATGTAATCATCCAGCTTGATCTGATCGACACGCATCGTTTTCGCCGCTGCGGCAGCGCTCGCCGCTGCGGCAGCGCTCGCCGCTGGCGGCGCTGGCTGCTCACGGTGCTGCATCACGGGCTCTGGCGCGGGCGAGCCGGCGGTGAATTCGGCTGCATGAACGGAAGTCGCGCCCTGCACGGGACCCGATGGAGGCGCCGGTTGCCGATGTTCAGAATCGCGGTTGTCGCCCGGGACGCCCGCGGACAAAAGGGCCGCCGGTTGCTGTCCCAATGCGTGAGAGTTCCGGAATGCCTCAATGCCCTGTAAGAACGTCTCGGCTGCTCGGTCGATGGCCGTTTCCCCCACTCGTGCAGCCGTCGACCTGAGCATTTCCAGATCGCCTTGCAGGGCCGTAAGAATGGCGTCCGACGAATTGCCCCGGACGAGTTCCTCGCAGCACGCCAGGATGGTATCCCATGAGAACTCCCCGCCGGCGGGGCCTCCGGGCCGCGAATCCGCGAACCGTTCCCGGGCCTCGCAGCGACTCTCGCGGAGCGACTCCACCGTCTGCGCGAGTTCCCCCGCGAGGCCGGCCAAGGGCTCTTGCCCCAGAGACGCGGCAGCGGCGCAAAGCGTCGCCGCTGCGCGATTGAAGACGGCAAGTATCGGGTCGGAAGAGTCGCCCGTGACGAGCTTCCGGCAACAGGCAGCGATGCTCTCCAACTGCTGCTCAGCCGATTCGACGTAGACGGCCAGGTCGCTCTCGGCGACGGGCGCCGAGCCGTTGTCTGCCGCCGCGGCGGTGGCCGCGGGCGCTCCCTTCGCGACCTCCAGCGCCGACACCAACTCCGTCAAATCGCGGTCGTGCTCCGCACCGCCGGCCAGGTCCGTGATCATGGCCTTAAGTTCGTCTATGCTCCGGAACATCAGGTCGCTGAGCGCGGCGCCCATATCGCATCGTCCGGAGCGGGCCACGTCGAGCACGTCTTCCAGGCGATGGCTCAGGGTTTTGATCTGCGCCAGCCCCACGTAATCTGCCGTTCCCTTGATGTTATGGACGGCCCGAAACATCGTGTGGATACACTCCAGACCGTCCGCGCGATTCTCGCATTCCAGCAAGGCTGCCTCCAGCACCTGGAGGTTCTCCAAGCCTTCCGCTTTGAACTGGCTGACCAATTCAGGATTCAGCCCGGAGCTGGCGCACGGCCATGCCGAGGGCCGCAAGGGCGCTGCCGGCGGCGACAGTGGTTCCGGGGCGGCGTGACTCAAGAACCCGCGGAGCCTCTCCGCAAGCGGACCGGTTGCAGCCGTAGCCCGGTCAGCGGACCGCGCCGCCTCGCCACTCTCCGCCAGCGAGGCCAGCAGGTCGCACATTTCGAGCAGCGTGTCGATGACGGAAGTGGAGACAGCAAGCCGGTTGCAGCGGATGGCGTCGAGGACCCTTTCGCCCAGGTCGCACATTCCAGCGACGTCGGAACAACCCGCATCCCTCGCGCCGGCGGCAATCTTGACGATACCGCCCAGGGCGGACTCGATCGGAAGGGAATCCGTCGACTGGTCTTCCAGTTGCAGCAATGCCTGACAGACCGCTGGAAGGACTTCCAGGAATGTAACGGATTTCGCCGCAAAGGCTTGATTGTAGTTCGTGTCGGTGGCTGGTTCACTCATGCCGATAGGCCTTTATCGGTTGGAGAAAGTCGGTGTGCCGAGCAACATCCGGGCCTTTGCCAGGAGGTCGTTCGGCCGAGCGGGCTTGACGACGTAGAGGTTGGCGCCGGCTTCGAAACCCCTACTCTTGTCTTTGGCCTCGGATTCCGTCGAGACGATAATAATCGGCGTCGTCTCGTACCCCATGGTCGCGCGAATGCGGCGAGTCAACTCATAGCCGTCCATTTGCGGCATGTTCACGTCGGTCACGATCAGTTCGAAGTGGTCGGTGATCGCCTTTTCCAGCGCCTCGCTGCCGTTGACGGCGTAATGCACGTCATAGCCGGCGCTTTCGAGCATGAAGCCGTGCAGTTCCCGCACGATTCCCGAGTCGTCCACAACCAGTACTCTTGCGTTCATGATGGTCATTTCTCTTCTTCAGTCACCAAAAGGGTATTGCGCCGCGCGCCGACTTTGATGAGGGCTTGCGCCGCGGCAAAAGACACTAAGGGATCCTCGTCGCAGGCAAGGCCCGTCAGGGTTCGCAGTGCCTCCAGACCGCCGATCCGGCCAAGGCTCTTGGCCGCCGCGCAGCGGACCCAACTGTCGGCCTTCAGCGCGGCGATCAACGGTTCAACTGAGGAGGCTGTGCCGATCCGGCCCAACGCGCCGGCGGCGGCGGCGGCGACATTGACATCGGCATCTTCCAAGGCCCGAACAAGCGTCGTTTCCGCCGATCCGCTGCCGATCCTGGCCAGCGTATCGATGGCGAGGAGGCGGACGTCCTTGTCCTGGTCGTCCAGCAGTTTCGCAAGGGGGCCGACCGCGATCTCGCCCAGTTCGCCCAGAAGGAAGCATGCGGCGTTTCGCAAGGGGACGTTTTCGCTGCCGAGTGCAGGCAGCACTGCATGGACTACCGGTTCGCCTCCAATCCGCGTCAGCGAATCCATCGCGGCTTCACGAACGGCCGGCGATGAATCCGACAGGGCGCCGACCAACGGGCCCACGGCCCCAGCGTCGTCGGAGTCGCCCAGGTCTTCCGCCGCATAGCGGCGCGTGTTCTCGTCCGGGCTGCATAAACCTGCGATCAGTGTTTCCGAGGAAGTTGCCATGCTTGACTCCTTATGCTTGAACGAGCGGCGCTCGCCCCACCGGTTTCTGATAAACGATCGTACTGCCAAACTTGACCGGCTCGAACGCGGCACTGATGCGGCCCACCGATTCGGAGTGGCCGAGGAAGATGAATCCGCCGGGCAGCAGGCTGTCGTAGAAGGAATTCAAGACCTGCCGGCGCGACCGATCGTCGAAATAGATCAGCGCATTGCGGCAGAAGATGACGTCCATTCCTTGATACCTCCGCATCGCCTGGCGGTCGACCAGGTTCACCTGGGCGAACTTCACCATGTCTCGGATCTGGTCGCAGACCAAGTATTCATCGCCATGCTGGGTGAAGTAGCGTTTCAAGTACCCCGGGGGAACGTCCTTCACGGCACGCTCCGAGTAGACTCCCCGACACGCTGTCGCCAAGACCTCGGAGTCGATATCCGTTGCGTGTAGTCCGATATGCCACTGCTTGAAGTCGTCGAGACAGGCGTGCAAGATGATCGCCAACGTATAGGCCTCGTCGCCAGTCGAACAAGCAGCACTCCAGATGTTCAGCGTGTAATCTTTGGCGTTTCGCTTCTTGGCCGCCACACGAGGCAATACCTCGTTCGCGAAGCCCTCCAACTGGGGAAAGTCCCGGAAGAAGTACGTTTCATTCGTCGTCAACAATTCGACAAACGCTTGCAACTCAGATCGTTTGGGATCGCGGTATCGCAGGTGGCGATAATAATCGCTCGCGTTCTCGCAGTTCACAGCCGGCATGCGTTTGGCGACGCGGGTCTCCATGTAGGTTAATTTGCGCTCGTCGAACATCAGACCGGTCCCTTGATAGACCAAGTCTCGCAGAAGCTGGAACTCTTCCTGAAGGAGCGTCATGGCAATTCACTTTCCGTGTTAGACCAGGCAGGCCACAAGGGAGACAATCTTTTCGGCAATTTCATGGCACGGGAGCACGAAATCGGCGCCGCCACGTTCGATCGCCTGGGCCGGCATTCCGAATACGATACAAGTGCTCTCCGCCTCGGCGATCGTCTGCCCCCCGGCACGACGAATGTGGACCATGGCATTGGCTCCGTCGTCTCCCATGCCGGTCAACAGTACTCCGATCACGTCGGAGCCGAATGCCTGGATCGCGGAATCCATCATGACGTCGACCGAGGGAATGTGCAGCGCGTCGGTCGGATGGGTGCTATAGCGGGCCATGACGCCCCCGGTAGCGCGTTTGGCGAATACAAGGTGTTTCCCTCCACGCGCCAGGTAACCATGCCCGGCCTGGAAAATATCAGCCGCCTCGGCCTCCTTGAAGGGAATCCGGCAAGCGTCATTAAGGCGTTTCGCGAACTGCCCCGTGAACGACTCCGGCATGTGCTGTACGACGACGACGGCGGCATCCAAATCGGCGGGCAAATAGGGCACGATATCCAAGAGCGTCTTCGGGCCGCCGGTCGATACGCCGATGGCGACTACGCTGCGCGCGGTGCGATCCTTGCCGACGTTCAACCGCAGGGCGGCGGGAGCTGGCTTCGCCAGCGACGGGTACGCTCTTCTCCCCGTAACTCTCCTCGCACGGGAGCGGGCCGCCTGCTTGACCTTGGCGATGATCTCCGCGGCCTGACGGTCGAGGTCGGTCGAAATGGTGCCCGACGGCTTGCCCACGTAGTCGAACGCGCCGAGTTCCATGCACTCGAATGTTGCGAGCGCACCTTCCTGGGTGAGCGAGCTCAGCATCAACACCGGCCGGGGCGACTCGGCCATGATCATCTGCAACGCGGTAATGCCGTCCATCACCGGCATATTGATGTCCATGGTAACCACGTCCGGCTCGTGCTGTTTGACGTAGGCCACGGCCTCTTGCCCATCGCGGGCAGCCACCGCCACGCGGATGTCCGGATCGCTTTCCAGGATCTCTTTGATCTTCTTTCGCATGAAAGCCGAATCGTCGGCGATCACAACGCTTATGGGCCGGTTCATCGAAGCCTCTCTTCAACTCTTTGGTGGTCCTAATGATGTCGTTCGACGCTAGCAGTCACGCAAGTATTTGCCACGCGCAATGAGGATATCGAGGTTGCTGCCGCTTAGCGCACGCATGGCAGACGCGGCTTGGCGAGTTGCCGTGCCGGCGGACGTCTACGACGCCGCCGGCACAGCGACTCCCGAGAGCTTTGCCGGCCAGTACGGCCGCACTGCGGCTTATGCGCGCATCGCTTCCGCCGGCTGCCCGGCCAGTCCGTGGCCGGACGACTCAACGTCCGCCGCATACTGCTCATCGCGGAGCAGTTCTTCGGCACGGAGCAACAAGAACATCCGTTCGCCGTTGTTGAGCTTGCCCACGCCTTCGATGAACTGGTCGCCGTACGTGCTCTTGGCAATCTCGGGCGCCGGCTCGATGAGCCGTTTCCTGACCGCCATAACCTCGGAGACCGCATCCACGATGATCCCGGTCTTCTTGCCGTGAAGATCGACCACCACGACGCGCGTTGCGTCATTGTAATCCTTCGTGGCCATGTGGACGCGTTTCCGCATGTCGACGACGGGCAGAACGTTTCCACGAAGGTTGACCACCCCCTCGACGAAATCGGGGGCGTGCGGCACCTTGGTCACCTTGGCCAGCCGCACGATTTCCTGGACTTGCATGATGTCCACGGCGAATTCCTCCTCAGACACCTTGAAGCTGACGAGTTGACGCTCGTCGTCTTCCGTGGCGGCCGTGGAGGCTTCGCCGGCCTCGGTCTTTCCATCGGCCAGCTTATCGATAGTCGACAAGTCCGACTGGCTCACCAGTTTCCCGACGTCCAACAGCATGATCAGCCGTTTGCCTTCGTCCAGTTTGGCAATGCCGCGGATCTGGTCCCGGCCTGCGCCGCCGCCGGCCACGATCGTGGGCGTTTGCTCCACGGAACTTTTGGGCGCCTGCAGGACCTGGTTCACCGCATCGACGCGGAGCGCCACCGACTTCGTGCCGATCCGGACGACCAGGCAGCGCTCGTCGTCGCGGCGGGTCTCGCCCGTGCTTTCCGCCGCCAGCGTCCGCAGTCCGAACTTCGTGCGAAGGTCCATCACCGGCACGATCCGGCTTCGCAGGCTGGTGATGCCAATCACGCCGGACGGCGCGTTAGGGACGCTGGTGATCTCCGGAACGCGGATGATCTCCTGAACTTCCATGATGGGGATGCCGTATTCCTCGCCCGCCACCCGGAAGGTGATCAACTGCTCGTTGTCCTCCTCCGCGGTCTGGGTCGCGGCCTGGTGGTCCGCGCCGGCCGAAGCCCGGTTCGCCGCTTCCGCCGCGGCTGCCCCAACAGCGGCCATGTCGAGCAGGGCGTTCTGGTCCAAGAGCATCACCAGGCGGCGACCGGAGTCGAGCTTGACGATACCCCTGAGAAACTTCCCGTCCACGCCTTGCACGACCGCGGGTGCTTCTTCCACGTCCTTGGGACTGACGTGCATGACCTCCCGCACGGCGTCGACGATCAAACCGGTCGGCTTGCCGTTGAGTTCTACGACCACGACCCGGCTGTTTTCCGCGTTTTCACTCGCCCGCATGCCGAAGCGCGACCGCGAGTTGATGATCGGCAACACGTTGCCGCGAAGGTTGGCCACCCCCTCGACGTACGATGGGGCTTTGGGGACCGGCGTGATCTTGGGCAGCCGGACGATCTCCTGGACGGCATTGATGTCCAGTCCGAACTCGACCTGGTCCAGGACGCACGTGACCAGTTCCTGATTGTCGCCGCCCTGGGTTTCGGCTGCCGCCGCCGAATTGTTCAATTCTTCTGTCATGGGAATGATCTCCTGTTAAGTTTCCAGTTCAGGGTAGGAACAGCCGCCGAGTTACCCGTTCTGGAGTTCGTCGGCCAGGGCGGAGATCTCTTCCACCGCGCCGGACAGTTCCTGCATCCCCTTCGAGCCCTGCTGCGCCGCAGTACTGCACTGGTTGGACGCGGAGGAAGCAAGCTCGGCGGCCTTAGCGATCTGCTGTACGGCGGCCACGGCACTCTGGATGGCCACGACTGCCTTGTCCTGGCCGGTCTTGATGTCCTTGACTCCCTTCATCACTTCGTCCATGTCGGCCGTGACCCGATCCAGGTCGGCCGTCGTCTTCTGGGCCTTCTTCACTTCCGCGGCGGCTTCGCGCCCGGAGGCCTCGATGTCGTTGGCTACGGTGACAATCTGCTGCTGGATGTTGCGCACCAGGTCTTTGATCTTGTCGGCGTTTTCGCTCGACTCGCCGGCCAGGTTGCGGACGTCGGCGGCGACGACCGCGAAGCCCCGGCCGTACTCGCCGGCGCGGGCCGCCTCGATGCTTCCGTTGACCGCCAGCAGGTTCGTCTGGATGGTCACGTTGACGATGGCGTCGACGATCTTGTCGATCAGCCGCGTGCGCTCTTCCAGGCTCTTGATGTTGGCGGCCGACTTGACCGAAGCCTCGGACGCGTCGGTAATGCCCCGAATCATGGAGTCGATGCCCCGCTTGTTCTCTCCCAGAAGGTTCTGCATCGCCTCGCACTTGGACGCCGCGGCCTCGGCCCGCTGCTGCATGCCCTTGGCGGCGCCCTCGATCTGCTTGGCCGCGGAACCGGACTGTTCGCTGGCGGCAGCCTGCTGCTGAGCGCCCTTGGAGATTTGCTGAATCGCGGTCATGATCTGGGTCGAGGCGGAATTGGCCTCCTGAATAGTCGCGGACAACTCCTCCGCGGCAGCGGCCAGTTCCTGGCTCGACTTGTCCACCTGGGTCGAGGTCTTCAGGCCCTCGGCC
>Ga0315277_10009940_pt1 | contig 12115 bp, 13 predicted proteins | sample YL17G05_15_MG_FD_203695 | JGI IMG/M metagenome (GOLD analysis project Ga0315277, IMG submission 203695) | Sediment microbial communities from Yellowstone Lake, YNP, Wyoming, USA - YL17G05_15 | ecosystem: Environmental > Aquatic > Freshwater > Lake > Sediment | place: USA: Wyoming | collected... | reverse complement strand
GCAATTCCTCTTATGGATACCGATGCTCCATTTCAAGCAGATGCTTGTGGATGGAATCCATCAGGTACTACTACCTATTCACAACGTACCGTTACCGTTGGTAAGATAAAAGTAGAGGAAGCACTTTGTTATAAGACATTGGAAACTTCCTTCATTCAAGAAGCAATGAGGGCAGGTTCTACCTATGAATCATTTGAGCCAGCAGCATGGGAAGCAGCATGGACTAACCGTAAAAACGAGCGTATTGCAAACCAACTGGAAACAGCGTTATGGCAGGGTGATACAGCATCAGGAAACATGAACCTTAACAAGTTCGATGGACTTATGAAATTGATTGATGCAGGTTCAGCGGTTGATGCAAACGTAAACGCTTACACAGGTGTTGGCGTAATCACAGGACTTACATCAATTAACATCATATCTGCTGTACGTGCAGTAAAGAACGCTATCCCAGCGGCTTTAAAAGGATTAACAGATACTGTTATTTTCTGTGGATATGATGTTTATGACTTGTATGTAGATGCAGGCGTGGCGGCTAATCTTTTCTCGTACAATTTCAACGATAAGTCTAATTACGGTGGGCTTACTGTACCGGGAACAGGCATTCGTTTAGAAGCTGTACACGGATTGAACGGAACAGCCGACATGTATGCAATGAGATTATCTAACGCTGTAATTGCGGTTGATGCTGAAGGTGAAGAAGCTAATTACAAGCTGTGGTATTCTGAAGACAACAACGAAGGACGTTTCCGTGCAGCCTTTAAAATGGGTGTGAACGTAGCGTTTACAACCGAAGTAGTCAAGTTCAAATCAACAATCTAATTATGCCTAATTGTTCAATAAGTTCAGGTTATGCCATTGACTGCCGTGATGCGGTAGGCGGTAACAAAGAAGTATACATTATAGACTTCTACGATGTTACTGCCGTTGCCGAAGCCAGCGGATTGGTAACTGGCATCACTAAAGCACCTGGAAAAAGGTTTTACAAATTTGAAATTCCAGAATCTACAGCCGAAGGGAAAGACACGCCTGTGGGCAACACGCAAAACGGATCACTGTTTTTCAACCATGAGTTCACAATGGCACTCAATAAAAGAGATGCTGCAACAAGGAACATTATTCTTGTACTTGGCAAAGCGAGGGTTATCATTGTAGCAAGGGAGTTATCAGGCAGGTGGACAATGTACGGCAAGGACAACGGCTTGTGGCTAACTACAGGCGAAGGAACATCAGGAATTGCAGGAGGAGATAGGAATGGTTACAATCTTACATTCGCAGGAGAGCAAAGAGAGCCAGTTCTTGAAGTAACAAATGCGATAGGATTGGCTTTACAGACACCCGGATAATATTTAAAATAAAAACCTAAAGAGGGGTGGGGATTTCCCTCACCCTTTTTTTTATGCTGCAAATAAATAAAGATATTACCAATACGTTACTATTCACAGCAACGGAAAGTTGTGTTCTTGTAAATCCGTATTTTCTGTTTAAATTTACAAACAGAACAACAAATGAAATAATTTATTATGTTGCTACTGACACAAGCCTCTACAATTACAGATTCAACAAAGCCACAATATCGGGTTCATTATTCTCTCAATACGGATATTACAATTATGAAATTTTCGAGCAGTTAAGTTCAACGAATATAGACCCGACAGGTTTAAATTTAGTGGAGAGTGGTTTCATGGTTGTTGTTGGCGATTCATTTACGCCTGATGAATACGATGGTCAGGATAATACATTTGTAGTATGATAGATTACAATCTTATACAGGTATCATTTGCGAGGGCTGAACAGGCTGTGTTTACCGAACGTAAAGGCAGCGGCATTGTAAATTTTGGTGAGAAGAATACCTTCCCTACTTACTTAAACGACTTGTATAATGAAAGCCCTAAACATGGGGCTATTGTGCAAAGCAAAGCGACTTACATTTTCGGAAATGGATTTGCAAAAATAAAAGATTATAAAAATCCAAACGATGCAGAAACGTGGAACGAGTTATTAAGAAAATGTGTTTTGGATTATGAAAAGTTCGGCGGTTACTACTTACAAATAATTTGGAACAAGGGTGGAACGATAGCTAGTATCTATCATCTCAAGTATCATAAGGTAAGAACGAATTATGATAATTCTACTTTTTGGGTTAAAGATGAATGGGATACGTACAAACAAATTTCTGCTAAGGATAAATTAAAGGAAAGAGATTATCCTGCACTCGATGTGAACGACAGGAAAGGTTCACAGGTTTTATTTGTTAAGAGTATCGGCGACCAGTCAGATGTTTATCCTTTGCCGTCTTATTATCAGGCTTTGAATTATATTGATGCTGATAGGCTAATGGGCAGACACGTGCTGGGGATGGCCAAGGATGGATTTGTAGCCAGCAAGTTAATAAACTTCAATGAAGGCGAACCATCACTTGAGCAAAAAAGAGAAATTGAGAAAGCATTAGAAAAGAAATTTACAGGCAGCGAGGGTAAGAAGTTTATGGTTGCATTTAACAAGAACCCGGCAAATGCAGTAACAGTAACGGATTTAGGAACTTCGCAGCTTACAAAAGAAGACTTTACTAATATCAATTTATTAATTCAACAAGAGATTTTTGCAAGCCATAAGATTACAAGTCCATCACTATTCGGAATTAAAACAGAAGGTCAGTTAGGTGGAAGAAGTGAATTGAGAGATGCTTATGAGATATTTAAAAACACCTATGTAAACGAAAGGCAGCAGATACATGAAGAAGCATTTAGCGGATTATTTTTATTGTCAGGGATTCCGGTAGAAGCAAAGATAATTCCTACTGAGCCGATAGGGATTGAATTAACTTCTGAAATAATCACAGGGCTTGGGCTTCCAAAAAAATACTTCCTTGATAAATTAGGCGTGAATATAGAAGACTATCCTGCAACGGTAGATGATAGCGTTATCATAAATGCGATAAATTCTTTAAGTCCGTTAGTGGCCAATAAGGTTCTTGAAAGCATGGATGCAAACGAGATAAGAGGGCTTGTAAAGTTACCTGCTAAGGCAGGAGGAACTACAGGTGCTGCTCCGCTTGATGCTAACGGTAATGTGGTAACTGAAATGGTAAACGATAATCTTAAAAACTTAACGGGCAGGCAGTTTCAAAACATCACCAGGATAGTGCGCCAGTACGGTTCAGGAAAGATAACAAGGCAAATGGCGGTGGCTTCTTTGCGTTCAGGGTTTGGATTAAGCGAGCAGGACATTACAGACTTCTTAGGCGAGGAGTTGCAATTCAGCGAAGACATTTTACATCACTTTGCCGAACATGGCGAGGATCGGGGTAAGTTTATTCTACTACGCCAGTATGACTTGGATTCAGAAACAATAATATCGTCAGCTTTTGCGGAAGTGAATAAGTTAGGATTAGACGTGTTGGGGGTTATTTCAAAAGATAAGAACGCAAAACCGGAAGAAATTGCAAAGACGGTAGGGAAAGATGTTGATGTTATCAATTCCGTTCTTTCTGATTTATTGAAAAAGGAACTGATAAGTGAATCCAATGGAGTTAGAAAACTTACAAAGCCTTTGAGTGAAATTTCAGACACTAAAATACAAGTTCTAATAAGATATTCGTACGAATGGAAAAGCGAAGTTCCAGTTGGTCAAAGAGATACAGCGGCACATCCTTCAAGAGAATTTTGTAAGAAGTTGATGAAGCTGAATAGATTTTACAGCAGAAAAGATATTCAGGATATTTCTTTGCGGCTTGGTTATTCTGTTTTCGATAGAGCAGGTGGATGGTGGACAATGCCTAACGGTGAACATTCAGTTTCTTGCAGACATGAATGGAAGCCTAACGTAGTTCTAAAAAAAATATAATGAACGTATTATTCATTGATGAAAGTACTATTAAGCTAAGGACAGGGATAAGTGTAGCTATTGATGGCGGTAAGCAATTACGGCCAATGATAAAGGTTGCGCAAGATATTTTTCTTATGCCTGCTCTTGGATCTACTTTGTACAAAAGATTACAGCAGGGAAAGAAAGATGGTAATTTAAATTCGAGCGAAGTAAATTTAATTGATAATTATATTACGGACTGCTTGATATGGGCTACAATAAGCTATCTGCCTGTTTCTATGGGTTATCAATTTTACGGTAAAGGAGCATTACAAAAAACATCTGAGGAAAGTAATGCACCATCTAAGCAGGAACTGGACTACATCGGAACGTATTATCAGGACATTGCTGAAAGCTACAAACAAACATTAATAAATTACCTTCGGCAAAACTATACCTTGTTTTCTGAATACAGCAGTCCGGGTACTGGATGGGATGTTGTTGAACCAATTACGTTAGGTTATGAGTGCCCGATATTCTTGGAAGGCGATAAGGAATGTAAGAGTACATCTCCTGCTCCGGTTGTTACTGTGCAAAGAATTGGAAAAAGTGTTTACACAGCTGTTGGCAATGAGGTTGCGTTTAACCCAACACCGTCGCTTGAAGGTAGAATTATCTTAATAGCGACACGAGCAGGATGGGTAAGAGAAGTTGTTGAAACTGTAAACACGGATACGATGAAATTACAAATCGTTGGTAACACCGTAACGCTTCCAGACATGGCATCACCTGGAGAGAGGTTTGAATTTGTTTATACTTAAACATGAAGAAATATCAAAAGTTCGGGAACAAGAAAATCTTTATTGATTTAGTTTTAAAAAAAGCAAATGACGTACAAGCAAGTAAAGCAGAGCATTCAGGCAATACTGGAAAGCCATCCGATGATAAGAAAAGTGTTGTTCAACACGCCAACGGAGTGGATTTATCAGGAAGGAAGTCCTGATTTTCCTATCGCTTTGTTTTCTATTGATGGCGGAGTATTAGAACCGGGGTACAAAACATTTAATCTTTCATTTTGGTTTCTTGACAGGTCCGGAGTGGATGGTGAATTTGAAGTTGACATTGTCAGCGACCAAGTGGAAATAGCTAACGACATTGTGGCTAAGTTAAAGCAGAGTTGGGTTAACAACTGGCTGATAGATGAGAATGTAAACTTTGATATTATCATGGAAAAATTTGAGGATTATTTAAGTGGAGTAAAATTTACAACAACTTTAAAAACTGCCAACGATTATGACACGTGCGCTATTCCTGCTGTTTAGTTTAATTTCTTTTAAAGCCTTTTCGCAAACGCCTGTAGTGTATCAGGGCGTTGGGATTAGAATGAAGCAAATGTGGGCTGATAGTGTGGCTCGTATTCCTTCAGATACGACTGTTAACAAGACTGGCATTGCTGTAAAGGGAACTACTTTGTATATTGGTAACGGTATAAAGTGGACGGCAGTAACCGGATCTGGTGGTTCGTTTACTGGGGTGGATTCTGTTGTTGTAAAGTCAAGCGGTTGCGTTGATACTTTTTATCAATGGAAGCAAGGAGTAAGAACATTGATTACAACAGTTGATGAGCAGAACGGAATAAATTCAGGAGGTGCGGTTACGGTAGGCGCAAACGATACTACCTTCAACGTGGCATCAGCGGTGTATAAGTTGGGTTGTGTTCGGTTTAGTTCATCATCAGGCACGATTGTATTAAATGGAAATTCTGATTCAGCACGGGGAAGATATGACGTAATAGGGGTTAATAATTCAGGGGCTATCTTTGCGATACAGGGGAATAGAGCTACCAACCCTGCTGTGCCTTCAATCAATCCTGCAACGCAGATAGGTTTGGCAAGTGTTTATTTTCCACCATCGAAGGATTCAGGAGTTGTGAATATTTATAATAATGTAAATATAAACGGTGTGGATTCCAACGCTATTTATGAAATTGATATTACAGCAGATTCGCTTTGCTTTATATTCATATCTTTGCGGGATAGAGATACTGTTTGCACAACACGAACAGGTGGTGGTGGCTCGCAGAATTTAGATCAGGTTTTAGCGGTTGGTAATAATACCGATACAACTATGAACTTTGTTGATACCCTTTCAACAAGTAATACTAAAAACTTTTTAACTATCTATCCAAGAGGTTACGGTCAGACAGGCTATCCGAATGGCAGACCATCGATGTTTAATGCTTTTGGTTACGCACGTTATCCGGGCGTAAATGCAGATGGAAGACCTAACGTTGTTGGTTTATTATGGGGTTATAACGGAGGCTTTAATTCGCCTATAATAGCTAATGAAGCAACATGGGGAGTAAGAACCGAAACATGGTATGTGTTCGGCGGTATTGGGAATAGCGAGTTTCACGGTGTTTTGCCTGAATTTACTACAATTAATGGAATATCACGAAGGCTTGGAAGTGCATATGTTAATAATTTGACAGGTTACACAAGCTATAATTTACAGATTGATAATATGAATATTCTCAGAGGAGCAAGCGATACGGTGCAGCTTGCATCATCGTTGAACAGATTACTTGTTGGGAGTAAAGGGTCAGGTGATATTAGTATAAAAAATCAAGATTCCACAACAAGCAGCACACAATTTATATTAGGACTTAACGGCACTTCATTTAATAACAACGTATCAACAGGGGCGCAACCGAATAACTCATTTGCATTTAATTCAGTCGTAAGCGTTGCACCGGGAACAAGCTATGGAAGTGGTGCTACCTATTCAGGAATAATTAATAGTAACGTTGCTGTTGCTGGAAAGTACGGTTATGTAATTGCTCAAACAGGATTATCATCTTCAGGCTTTGGAGGACTTGGCGCACCATCAATAAACACATCAGGGCAATTTGATTTAATTTATGGCAGAAATTCAGGAACAGGAACTATAAGAGCGCATTTGATGACAAATACAGGCGGCACAGCTTCTTATGTATGGAGCGACCAAACTACAGGACAGGGATGGTTAACAAGTTTTAAAGGAGGAACAACGGAACGCTCCTTGCATTTCAATTCAAGTTCTTACGATAGCGCATTTTCAATAAGAGGCACAGATGGTAAAGCGAAGTTCAGGAACAGTTTAAATGTGGGTGATGGTACTTATCCAGTTGCAAGTGCAGCATTACAAGTTACAAGCACAACGCAGGGATTTCTTTTATCTCGAATGACAAAAGCACAAAGGGATTTAATCGCTTCACCGGTTGCAGGATTAGCCATTTATCAAACTGATAACACGCCAGGTATCAGAGTTTACAATGGCACAAACTGGATGAGATTTACAGAAACAACCGATTAAAATTTATAATAATGAAAAAAATATTTTTAGCAACCATCTTCCTCACATCAGCAAAATGCTTTTCACAGGACACTCTTGAACTGCCGAAACAATTCTACGAAAAGCGAGCCAACGGAAATAACGCTTTTGTAGTTACTCCTGTAAAATTAGTTACAGGAAATTACACACTTACCGAAAACGATAACGGAGTAACGATACACATCAGTTCAGGGAATGTTGCTATTCCTGTTTTCGATAATTCTTTTGTATGTTATATCTTGAGAATAGGTACAACACGCCCTATCTTTACAGGGGGAATTATAAGGTCAGGCTTTACGCCGCTTTCAGCACGTTATCAATCTGTAACGGTTTCGGCATTACCAAAACAAACGGCAATAATTTATTAACATGGAATTTTATCAAAAGCATATAATGAAACTTCTAAGAAGCATAAAGCAATACGCCAACTCATCCCGAATTAGAAGAATAATCAGGTTAGCGAATTTAAGAAGTTACATTTGGGTAATTTTATGGGTATTGTCATTTTGGACGAATATTGTCCACGCTGCTGATTGGTACGTTTCAACATCTGGAACGGCTGTCAATCCCGGAACTATTTCTGCACCAAAGAATTGGTCAGGCATGGTTACAATAGTAAACAACGGAACTGTACAGTCAGGCGATAGGATTCTATACAAGAGGGGCGATGCCTTTACAGGCGTTCTAAATTCAGGCGATTACTACGGAGGTGTAGCAAAGAACAACATAACATTCGCAGCTTACGGAACAGGCGCAAAGCCACGTCTAACGGCAACTACAGGGACTGGAGTATTTCACATCATGAAAAAAACAGGATGGGTTTGGGATGGATTAAATTTTCAGGACGCTACTTTTTCCGTTTCCGATAAGTTAAGTATTGCACCCTGCGCCACAGGAATAAGGCTTGGTAATTTTGGAAGCACATCAGCAACGGATAAGATGAGCAATAACACAATAAAGAACTGCGATTTCAATAATATCGGGTTAGGCATTGTGATTTATGGTGATAATAATTTTGTAGATTCATGCACGTTTGTAAACCTTAAGAACGTTGTAAACACACCCAATACAGGCGGTTCAACAGCGTATGAAGATTATGGGGCAAACGGTATAACATTAGCAGGTAGTAACAATTCATTTTTGCATGGGTACTATGAATCTAACTGGTGCGAAAGTTACGACTTTGGTTTTTCTGGTGGTGCAAATGAAATGTTCGGGGCTTGCGTAGATAATCTTTTTGCTTACAACACTTACATAGATTGCGGTGGTATTGCTGAATACGGAAGTCAGGGCAGGGGCGATACATCACGAAGGAATAAGATACTCTACAATAAGATTATAAATTGCGGTTCGCTTACTTACATCAACTTCTCATCTGTTTTTGTTTGTGTGGCTCTCAATAATCTTTACTACAATAATGTATTTGTTGAAAATTCCGATAGTAGATTTTCAGGAGTAAATGCAGGTGCAGGAATAACAACACCACAGGCGAGGGCTAACTTTACACCTGATATTTCCTGCCTTGCATTTAGTTCGGGAAGTCCTGCCGTTGCTGATATTTTCACCTTAAAAAATAATATCTTTTGGCTTGCAAATCCGAATTACAAAGTAGCTAATAATTCAACGGTAGCTAATAAGACAGTACACACGAACAACGTTTACAGATTACTTGGAGCAGGCTCTACTGCTAATTATACTTTAGATGCAACAGAATTTACAGCTACTGGCGATTTGTTTGTAGCACAACTTGGAGCAGCAACATCATGGAACTATCAATTACTTACTCCATCAGTAGCCCGTGATGCAGGAGCGAACATAGGCGGCACGGTTGACTTTGCAGGTCTTAAGGTTACTAATCCTCCAAACATCGGGATTTACGAAGATGTTATACCTTCTTTGGTAGCTTCCAATTCGTTCACATCAATTACCTGTAATGGCGGCACATCAACAGTAACGGTAACGGCATCGGGTGGCGTTCCTCCTTACTTTGGAACAGGTGTCTTTACAAGGACAGCAGGTCTTAATTTATTCACAGTTACGGATGGGGCAGGGAATACATCAACAACAAGCGCAAACATCAGCCAGCCGTCTGTAATAACTCCACAGGTTACTTATTCCGCTATCCTTTGCAACAGTGGTAGTACAACGGTAACAGTTACAGCTACAGGCGGAACAGGGGCTTTGTCAGGCACAGGAACGTTCACAAGGTCGGCAGGTGCTTATTCTTACACAATAACAGATGCAAGCGGATGTTCGGTTACAACCACAGGCACAATACCACAGCCGAATGTACTAACCGCTTCTAATAGTTTTTCTGCGATTGTATTCCCATCATTGACAACAAATGTGCTGATTACGGCATCAGGTGGCACGCATCCTTATTTCGGCACAGGTACATTCGGCCGGACGGCAGGGGCGTTCAGTTATACGGTTACGGATACTAACGGCTGTACATCGGTTACATCGGGAACGGTTGCGCCTGTTATTCAGCGGGTTCAAACATTTATAATCAAAGGGCTTGCGCCACTAATTAAGCAGTAATGGAAACAGGATTAAACAGCGTATTACTAAGTGTAATCATCTTACTTCTAACAACTATTGGCGGAATGCTTTACAAAAAGTTGGAAGATTTTTCAAAGACTATTCAGGATATTCTTTTGAACGATATGAAGGACAAAAAAGATATTGAACGGATAGATTATACCTTAGATGCGCATGACGAACGCATTGGTAAACTCGAAGATAAAAAAGCATGACCAGGTACAATGACTTGGACTATGTCGTAACGTATTACAAAAATCGTAAACAAAAAACAAACAATATGAAAAATTGGCGCACAACAGTTGTGGGTGCATTGCTGGCGGTACTTACAATTATTCAGCCTCTTATTGAAGATGGTTCAGTAAGTCCTATACGCATTGCAATAGCAGGAGCAATCGCTTTGCTTGGTTACTTAATGAAAGACTTTAATGTAACCGGAACAGGTAGATAAAGAGAGGGCTTAGCCCCTTTCTTTTTGTTGATTTATTCCAACATTATAAACATGAACACGGCTTAGTGGTAGAATTATAAAACAATTTGCCGATAAAAAAAAGTTTATGGAAATGCGGCCTCGAATTAGTCAGGAAGAATTTGATTTAATTAAAGGGCATAGGGCTTTAAAACAGGAATGCGAAGCAACAGGAATACCGCTTGATTCGGTTAATTACTATTGGTACAAGTCCGAAAAGTTCAGCATCAACGCAAAGAACAAACAAAAGTCATATCTTGATGTAAGGGATGAAGTAATCAAAGAAATGAAGTCTTATGCACCTGTTTACAAGACTATTGCACATAATACAAATGATGAAGGTACATTGCTTGTTGTTGACCCTGCCGATATTCACATTGGTAAACTATGCAGTTCTTTTGAAACAGGAAATGACTACAATAATCAAATCGCAGTCAAAAGGGTAATGGATGGCGTCCACGGTATTTTAAACAAGAGCATGGGATTTAATACCGACATGATACTACTTATCATAGGCAACGATATTCTGCACGTTGACGGGGCTAAGAATAGCACTACTTCAGGCACAACAATGGACACGGATGGAATGTGGTATGATAATTTTCTGATAGCAAAGAAACTATACATCCAAGTTATTGAAACACTTACACAAGTTGCCAATGTTCATGTACAGTACAATCCTTCTAACCATGATTACGTAAACGGATTTCTTTTAGCTGATAGTTTAAGTTCATGGTTTCACAAGTGCGCAAATGTAACATTTGATGTTAGCATTTCCCATAGAAAATATTTCAAATATCACAGAAATTTAATCGGAACAACACACGGAGATGGAGCAAAAATTAACGATCTTGCATTACTGATGGCGCATGAGGCATCCGCATACTGGCATGAAAGTAAACATCGGTATATGTACTATCATCACATACATCACAAGGTAAGTAAAGACTACATGAGTGTATGTGTGGAATCGTTAAGAAGCCCATCAGGAACTGATAGTTGGCATCACCGAAACGGATATCAGCACGCCCCTAAAGCGATAGAAGGATACATACACGATAAGGAACACGGACAGATTGCAAGACTAACAAATTTATTTTAAATATGAATATCGGAGAAGCATACGTTAGAATACATGGGATGTTGAATGAGTTGACACCTGTTGAAGCCATTACACTGATTGAAAGAATAGGAAAAGAAATAAGGAGAAAAAACTCAATAAATGTAAATAAGGTTGCAATAAAAATTGATTTACTTAAACTGAAAGAAAATGGCTGATGAAGATTTGCCGGAAGGATTTGAGTTTGAAAGCACATCACGGGGAGAATATGTTATGTGCGCTGCCAATGCGTTGCAAGCCATTGATGGAATTGATGAAATGATACAGACGAATGCAGGAAGGGATAGAATAAAGCGGATTAGGTTTAAGAGTTTGAAAATTATTGATAACATTATAAACGAATTGTATGATGAATTATTTGAAGATACTGATGCTGATTTGCCTTAGTGGTTGTTTTAATGCGCAAAAGTCTATTCAAAAATTAGAACGCAAAGCACCGGAGAAGTTGGCCGAGTATTGCGGCAAGGAATTTCCAGTTACGGAAACAATCAAGATTGATACTGCTTATGAATTTTTAGATTTGGTTTGCCCGGATGAAGTGGTAAGAATTGACACGGTGATTGGAAAGGACACTATTGTATTGACAAAATTTGTCAAGTCAAAAATCGTCAGGACAAAAAGTGTCCAAAAAATAAAAGAATATATTACGCTAAAAGACACGGCATCATTAAAGTTAGCGGCTATTGAAATTCAGAAACAAAAACATAATGCAGACAAGTTGGCGAATAAGCTAACTTCGGCACGGAATTGGTTACTGTGGCTCGTAGTGGCTTTGGCGATTAGTGTAGTGCTGAATGTGATATTCA
>Ga0315277_10009939_pt1 | contig 12117 bp, 13 predicted proteins | sample YL17G05_15_MG_FD_203695 | JGI IMG/M metagenome (GOLD analysis project Ga0315277, IMG submission 203695) | Sediment microbial communities from Yellowstone Lake, YNP, Wyoming, USA - YL17G05_15 | ecosystem: Environmental > Aquatic > Freshwater > Lake > Sediment | place: USA: Wyoming | collected... | reverse complement strand
CGTGACGCCTTTATCGCCCACCAGATCGTTGTGCTAAAAAACCAGAGGCCAGACGGTCGAATCCTCGCAGTTGTCGGCGCCGGGCACATGCAGGGTATATCAATGTATCTCGACAAGCCCGAAACGCTCCCTCCGTTCGAACCCCTCACGCGGGAGCCCATGTCATTCCCCTGGGGGAAGGTGTTCGGTTTTGCTGTGACCGTGCTTTTCTTATTCCTTCTTGCCGCGATTGCTTTCTCCGGTGTCGGACTGAATATGCTGCTCAATGCCCTGATTTTCTGGGTCATTATCCACGGTGTGCTTTCATCTTTATTTACGCTTGCCGCAGGTGGGCACCCGTACTCAGCAGCGACCTGTTTTGGTGTATCGTGGCTTACGGCGTTAAATCCCGGATTCCCCCTCTTCCATGCCGGCTGGATTGCAGCATATGTGGAAGCAAAAGTAAGAAAGCCTCCGGTTTCGGATTTCCGGAAAATCTATGAAGCGGAGACGCTTACTGATATGACTCGGATCCCGCTTTTCAAAGTCGTCCTTGTCGCGGCTCTGGCAAACCTCGGAAGTTTTCTTGGCTCTATCCTGTATTTTATCTTCATTTTTCCGGTGCTTGGGATCGACCCGGGCGTCATAATATCGACCGGCATTCACAACATGTGGGTGTGGCTTACCGGATTTGTTTAACTAAAAAATTGAGAAATGACGGTATTATTTAATTTCTGCGATCTCCATGTCAATCCAATCCTGAATGATCAGTTTCATTTGTTGTTGTGTGATGCCCTGCACGGAACACATCCGGATCTTCCTTTCGAGAACGTCGAGGATAGGGGTGACAACGGTAAAATAATCATCAGGGTTTTTCAGTCCTCCCGATCTCTTGATGTGGAGTACGACCAGCTCATTCAAATGTTCAAACTCGCCAGATGCATCAATGATCTCTTCAAGTGTCATCCCGAATACCGGATGGTCTGCATTTGTACTACCGGGCTGAGGTTTTGTTCCTTCTGGTTCACCATCCTTCAGCGGCTGATTGGTGTCTGCCATCGGGTTGTCCTGCTTATTATTCATTGCTGGTCTGTGGAATCTCTTTTTGAAGGCATATGGCTTTGGAAACAGGATACATGCCATGCTTCCTTTCAGTAAATCCTGCAATCTGGTGTTGAGGCATCTCACTATTTATCCCCTCCTTTGTGCCCTCATCATAAAAGAGGGGAATAGTTCCGGCTGATACAGCACGGGGGGGATTTCCAGGATAATGCCCCATTTCGGTTCATTATAGACTTAGGAATTTTGTAGCATTTTATAATCCTTATTTTCCTGAGGTATCTTTGGGTTGTGGCAGGAAGGCAGCGATCATCGCTGCAATCTTTGCAATGTCCATTGACTGAAGCACAACCCTGCCCGGTCCGCTCAGTGTTGTAACAAAGAGCCCCTCGCCACCAAAGATGATCGAAGTAATCCCTCCAACAAGCGAGATATCGTAAACGACGGTGCTCTCAAAACCCACTACGAGACCGGTCTGAACTTTTATCATTTCTTTGTCCTTCAGTTCAAGTTCAATAATGTCACCGCAGCAGTGAAGAAAGACTATACCCGGGCCGGTCATTTTCTGAAGGATGAACCCTTCGCCACCAAAGAGTCCACTGCGGATCTTCTTTGTCAACGCAATATCGAGTACTACCCCCTCCTCACAGCACAGGAAGGAGTCACGCTGGGCAATAAACTCATTCCCATACGACAGTCTCACCGGAAAAATTTTTCCCGGCACGTTGCCCGCAAAAGAGACAAAGCCTGAACCATCATCAGGTGAAAATCTGGTGAGGAAAAGACTCTCGCCGGTAATGACCCGTTTGAACCCGGACAGGATCCCTCCTTTGAGCTGGGATTCCATCTGCATGTTTCCACTCATGTTCACCATTGCCCCGGCTTCGGCAAAGAACCCCTCATTGGCTGCGAGCTCGATCTTCACCATCTGGAGATTGTCTCCAATAATCTGATACTTCATTGCTGTTTCCATTCACCGGTGCGGCATCCAACTACAAATGCATTGTGTGAAGCATACTATCATTGAATGGAGGGACGAGTCTTTGGAGTCAAAAACGTGATAGGTGTCATTTGCCTCTTATACCCATGAGAGCATCCACCGCCCGCTTCCACAATGCTTATCATTCCTTGTTCAGTACAAAAGGGTATGCAGAGGCATGCTTGCGGGTTTGAGGAGCATCTATTCTGCCGGCACTGCAGGATCCCACTGGAATTCGATGAGTTCCGGGGACTGTACTGCCCGAAGTGTCGACGCCCTGTCACCATAATATGTCCACGGTGCGGGCAGCGGTGGTAAAAATCCAGAAACAGAGTAATGGTAATTTTTTAGTCAGACTTTTTTCCGTACCCATGTGGCATATTGCCGGCGCAGGTCCTCCATCTCCTCGGGTGTTAAATCCTTGCGTTTCATGGTGTGGAGATATTGTTCCAGCTGCCGCACGATGTGTTCTGCTTCAACGTAATCTGCTACTTCCAGGTATACCGGCACACGGCTGACTTCGTATGCCTGACCGCAGACGGGGCACAATTTCCAGCGCTGGAACCGGTCCACGTAAGTGAACGTCCGGCAACCGGGGCACCGGACTATAACATACATGGTCAAGTGGTAATCGGTAACGTCATTATAAAAACATATCGATGATGAGACCCATCCGCTTGGAACAAAGAACCACATATATAGTAATAATCTCTTCTCAACACAGGAACGGAACGAAACGCCTTTATTTGGAATATATCAGATTATCAAGATGGTATGGACGAAATTATCGTGATTGGTATCCGCGGTCTACCCATCATCCATGAAGGAGACGACATCGTTTCGCTCATCAGCAAAAAACAGTCTTTTTATGATGGGGATATCCTCTGTATTGCTTCTACAATCTATTCAAAATCAAAGGGATATACCAAACCGCTTGCTTCTATTATACCCGGCAGGAAGGCACAACGCCTTGCCAAGCTCAACGGCGAGGATCCCCGCTTTGTTCAGGCCGTGCTTGATGCGTCGGCAGACGTCATCATGGAGCACCCGTTTATCCTCTCTGAACTTGCGTTCGGGCATATCGGGGTCCGTGCCGGTGTTGACCAGAGCAATATTGAGGATGGCATGGTAATCTTCCTTCCACCCGATCCTATGAAAGCAGCGGACAGCATCAGGGATCAAATCAAAAATATCCTTAATAAGGAGATCGGGGTTATCATAACAGACACCTGCGGGCGGTCCTTCCGACGGGGGCAGACAGGGAATGCAATCGGATGGAGCGGGATGACTGCAATCCGCGACTTCCGTGGCGATGTCGACCTGTTCGGGCATGTACTCAAGATCACAGAGGAAGCCGTTGTTGACGAGATTGCAGGGTTTGCCAATTTTGTGATGGGGGAGAGCAACAACGGTGTACCGGCAGTGGTCTTCCGCAACTGCCCCGTCTGGAAGGGGCATGACAACCTTTACTTTTCAAAAACCGAGGATATCACGCGGAAACTGTTGAAAAAAGAGGGGGTTTCAGTAGATGATGTTGAGAATTAAAATGAGTACACCGATCGCAGCAGATACTGCCATCACGATTACCGGACTGATGTGAACTGCGCGGCGATCCTCGCTGTCGTAATAATTCACGAGTCCCGCGGAAGACATCAGTCGTCCTCCTTGTTTCTTTGCCATGCATATCTATTTCATTTTTCGATATATAAAAGAGATTCAGGAGTATCCATGGAACGCCATCTGGTAATCTCCGGGAAAGCAATTCTTGGTGAGGATCTTTCATTCCAGCAGGTTGATATCGTGATCGACAATGGTTTCATCACTGCTATTGAGGGAAATGACAAAGCCCCTGATATCTGGATCTGCCCTGCTCTTTTCAATTCCCATACGCATCTGGGGGATACGGTGGCGATGGACTGCGCGGTGTCCGGTGACCTTGTCACGCTTGTTGCCCCACCCCACGGTCTGAAACACCAGCATCTTGCAAAATCTTCACACCATCACCTTGTCCGCGCTATGCAAATGAGTATTGGTGAGATGGTGCGGAGTGGTACTGCAGGGTGTGCGGATTTCCGGGAGGGAGGTTCTGATGGCGTGGCAGCGTTGCGGGAAGCATCGGAGGGTCTCGATTTCCGGTGCGTGATTTTTGGCAGGGATGGCGGTGAGTATACTGCCGATGGTCTTGGTGTCAGCAGCACCCGCGATTTTCCCGGCATCAACAGCCATATTGCGATGGCGAGAAAGGAGGACAAAATGATAGCCTTCCATGCCGGTGAAAAAGATGCTGATGATGTTGATACAGCTCTTTCTTTTGATCCTGATCTCCTCATCCACGGTACCTACGCAACACATGCCCAGCTGCGGGAGTGCGCAGAACGATCGATCCCCATTGTTGTCTGCCCGCGTTCAAACTGGACTCTTGGTGTCGCCTCTACACCAAATCATCCGCCGATTACAGAGATGCTCGACTTGGGTTGCAGGGTGTTTCTGGGGACCGATAATGTGATGTTTGTCCATCCGGATATGCTCGCTGAAATGGCGTTTGTTCACGTGGTTTACCATATTGAACCTGTTGATGTGCTGCGGATGGCGGTAGCAGGGTCATCCATTGGGAATAATCCGTTTTTCATCCAGATTGGCGCGCGTGCAAATCTGTTCTCGATCGATCCGCGTTTCTCAAATCTGCGCTTCAGTGCAAATCCGGTCGCAAGTATCATAAAACGGGCTTTTTCCGGCACGATGGGGACAAACGTTTTTAATTCATAAATCCAACTAAAATGCCATGTTTGTTCTGGGTGATGCCCGTGTTCTCTAATATCCTTGTCGCAATTGATGGATCAAAGGCAGGTGAACAGGCATTTGTCTGCGCGGTGGAGGTGGCGGCTCTTTATAGTGCAAAACTGCATGTCGTTTATGTTATCGAGACGGGTCTTTTCTCCTCTCTCCCTGCTGATAACACTGTCGAGATCATGTACAGTGCGCTTGAACGCGAAGGAGAAGAGGTACTTGCAAAAGCCAGAACATCAGCAAAAGACCGTGGGGTTGCCCTCACTACTTTTATCAGGCATGGGCATGCTGGCAATGAGATCATCACTCTTGCCGAGCAGCAGAAGGTTGACATGATTGTGGTCGGTTCCCATGGCAAAAGCAAGGCAGACCGGCTCCTGCTTGGGAGCGTCAGCAATTATGTTGTTACTCATGGTACGATTACGACTCTGGTGGTGAGATCATAACGGGCATACTTGTAAAAGACTACATGACATCTGACGTTGTACACGTCGAAATTCCGGGAAACCGTGATGATGTTTTGAAAATATTAAAAAGGACCGGCATATCCGGCGTTCCTGTGATCAAAAACAAGAAACTTGTCGGGATTATCACCCGCAAGGATCTTTTACAAAAACCCGAGGAAACCCAGCTTGGGTTGTTGATGACCTCAAAACCAATCACGATTGCCCCGGATGCAGAGATCAGTGAGGCAGCACGTCTGCTCGTCACTGGTAAGATCCGCCGGCTTCCGGTTGTTGAGAATGCCAAGCTGGTCGGTTTGATATCAGTCGCCGACCTGATCCATGCAATCGCCCAGATGAAGATCAAGGATGAAATAAAAGACATCTATATGAGCCAGACATTTGCCCTCTGGGAGGAGACGCCTCTCCCGGTTGTCGGGCGTGTGATGGAGATCTCCGGTGTTGACGCGATCCCGATCCTTGATGCAGAAAGCCGTCTTCAGGGTATCATATCCGAACGTGATCTGATAAGGAGCTCAAGCATTGAAGACTCGGTTGGTGTGAGTGACTTTTCCAACGGGACTGATGATGACGAGTGGACATGGGAAAGTATCCGTGACATGCATACCCTCAGTTACAGCATCTCAAAAGTTCAGTTGCCTGAACGACCGGTCAAGACAGCGATGGTGAAAAATGTGGTTGCAGTGCCGCAGAATGCGGAAGTAAGCGAATGTGCATTGAAGATGCGGAGGGCACGAGTCGACCAACTGCCGGTGATCAACGGTGACAAACGGCTCGTTGCCATGCTATATGACCGTGAACTTATCCGCGTACTGTGCAGGGATGCATAATAACAACCTTTAAATTTCTTGATATCATTTTACATATAAAGCGCTTTTACAAATTTTTTGGCGTTTATTAGATTTTTGGGGTGTCAACGTGCCTGAACAGTATCAGGATTCTATGAAGGGGACGACTACCATCGGACTTGTCTTTTCCAAGGGGGTTATCCTCGCCACTGAGAAGCGAGCGACCATGGGATACATGATCGCCAGTAAAAAGGCAAAGAAAGTATACCAGGTTGCCGATCGGATCGGTATGACGACAGCAGGCGGTGTGGGCGATGCGCAACAGCTGGCTCGTATCCTCACGGTCGAGTGTAATCTGTATCAGATCCGGAGATCCCGTCCGATTACTGTCGGAGCGGCTTCAACGCTTCTTTCGAACTACTTGAACCAGAATCGCTTTTTCCCGTACTATGTCCAGCTCCTTGTGGGTGGTGTTGACGAACACGGATCAAGTGTCTATTCCGTTGATGCAATGGGTGGCGCAACCAAAGAAGAAGAGATTGTCGCGACAGGTTCCGGTTCGCCGATGGCGTATGGTGTGCTGGAAGACCGTTTCATGTCCGGCATGAAAGAGGAGGAAGCAATAGATCTTGCGATCCGGGCATTGAAGGCAGCAATGAAACGGGATGCCGGTTCCGGCGAAGGGATCCATGTCGTCGTGATCACAAAAGAGCGTTACCTCGAAATGGAAGAGGACGCCCTTAAAAAATACCTCAAACAAATTCCAGCATAACTTTTTTTTGGGACGTTAATTTTATGCTTATTGAAGAACGGTTAAAGGAACTCAAAGAAAAGATCAATGAAAAAGTCCCTCGTGGAATTACCGTTTCGCAGGTAGAATTCGAAGGTCCGGAACTCGTCATTTATACCGATGATCCCAAACGGTTTGCTGATGAGGCAGACCTTATTAAAATCCTTGCCCGCGACCTGCGCAAACGGATTGTTGTACGACCTACCATTCTCGAAGATCCTGAAAAGGCTGCACTGGAGATCCGGTCGGTGGTAGCAGAGACCGCTGGCATCACGGACATCTTTTTTGATCCCGATACCGGCGAGGTACTCATAGAAGCTGAAAAACCAGGGGTTGTCATTGGCAAGAATGGGGCGACATTACGGGAGATTACCAAGCATATCGGCTGGACACCCAAGGTTGTCAGGACACCTCCAATTGAAAGTACCACGGTCAAACAGATCCGGCAATACCTACGTTTAGTCAATGAGGACCGGAAACTGTTCCTGCGGACCATCGGCCGGAGAATACACCGCGACATTGCAATAAAGGACGAGAGTGGAAAGGAAACCCAGAAGAAGGATCAGTGGGCCCGGGTCACCATGCTCGGTTGTTGCCGTGAAGTCGGGAGGGCGGCATTCCTGCTGACCACCCCGGACAGCCGTGTATTGATCGATTGTGGAGAGAAACCTGATAACTCCAATGGCACACCGTACCTTTACGTCCCCGAGATCCATCCGCTCTCTACCCTCGATGCGGTAGTGCTGACCCATGCCCACCTCGACCATTGTGCGCTTGTTCCTCTACTCTATAAATATGGTTATGGCGGGCCAGTGTACTCCACTCCCCCCACCCGTGATCTGTCAGCCATGCTTCAGCTTGATTACCTTGATGTAATCAACAAAGAGGATCGGAAAATACCCTATAGTTCGAACGAGGTCAAGGAATATATCAAGCACTCCATTACGCTCAATTATGGAAGTGTCACCGATATCGCCCCTGATATCAAGCTCACGTTCCACAATGCGGGACACATCCTCGGATCTGCGATCGCTCACTTTCATATCGGGGACGGGCTCTATAACATTGCGTTCACGGGGGATTTCAATTACAGTAAAAGCCGGCTCTTCAACCCGGCAATTAATCAGTTCCCCCGCTTAGAAGCCGTGTTCATGGAAAGCACCTACGGCGGCTCAAACGACTTCCAGCCCGCCCGTTCTGATGCAGAAGTAAAACTCTATGAAACAATAAACATGGTCATCTCACGGGGGGGAAAGGTTATTATCCCTGCTTTTGCCGTCGGGCGTTCGCAGGAAGTCATGCTTGCCCTTGAGGAAGGAATGCGGTTAGAAAAGATTCCCAAGGTGAAGATATATCTCGATGGTATGATCAGGGAAGCAACTGCAATACACACAACCTACCCTGAATACCTGAACAATGATCTGCGCAACCAGATCTTCCGTGAGGGTATGAACCCATTCCTTGCTGATTGTTTCCAGCAGGTTGATTCATCGGATCTGCGCGAAAAGGTGATGGGGGGCGATCCCTGTGTCATTATCTCCACAAGCGGGATGCTCAACGGGGGGCCGGTAATGGAGTACCTCACCAACCTCGCGCAGGACGCGCGGAATGCGCTGGTCTTTGTCGGGTACCAGGCAGATGGAACCCAGGGGCGGCGGATCCAGAAAGGGTGGAGGGAGGTTCCCATGGGCAGAAAAGGGATGATCACGATCAATCTGGAAGTCATGACCATTGATGGGTTTTCAGGTCATTCCGATCGCCGGCAGCTGATGAACTATGTCGGACAAGTTCAGCCAAAGCCGGAGAAAATCTTCTGCATCCATGGCGATGAAAACAATACCATTGACCTTGCCAGTTCGATTTACAAGCGCTACCATATAGAAACCCACTCCCCCATGAACCTCGAGACGTACCGAATGGTCTAGAGAGAATACCATGAAGGGACGCCTGTCCATCTGTCTGGGCGTGTTTTCCATCATGGCACTTTCCAATGTCATCGTCCCCATCCTTCCTCTCTATGCGACGGGGTCAACACTACAGGGCGCCATATATTCTGTCTATTTTCTTGGCGCCTTTCTCATCACGGTCCCGGCCGGAATCCTGTCAGATTGGTACGGCAGGGTGCCGGTCATGCGTTCCGGGCTCTTTCTGACAATTCTGAGTGGAGTTCTCCTGGTCCCTGTCACCACACCGTTGATTGTGCTCGGCGTGCGGTTGCTTGAAGGCATCAGTGCAGGGTTGTTTGTTGCTGCTGCGATGGCACATGTGAACTCACAGAACGATCATGAGCGTATGAGCGGGTATTTCATGGCAGCCCTCAATCTCGGGTTGATGCTGGGGCTCGTGATAGGAGGATTTCTTGCGACCCACCTGTCGCTACAAAGTAGTGGTGTCATCCTTTTTACACTTCTGACTTTTATCCCTGGAATTCTGAGTGTATTTCTTGTTGAAGGTATGCCTCTTCGTCAATATTACACCCCTCGTGTGATCATAAACCTCTTATGGGATTACCGATGGATCTGGTACTCTGCCACCGTACTGATAGGCATCACTGGCGTGATCATATCCCTCTATCCGGAATATTCTCATATGTCTCCCGATATCTTAGGCATCTGGATTGCAGGCATGAGTGCGGCAACTATTGCCTCAGTTCTGTTCATATCGCGCATCGCCATTCAGCCTGTTCCTGCGATCCGGATTGCGGCTGTGTTCATGGCCGGAGGGGTTCTTGTCTCCTTTTTTTCACCAGCCGGATTTATTATTGTCGGTGCAGTTGCCGGTGTTGTGATGATTGCCCAGATGGACTTCCTTGCACATGTCAGGAAAAATCAGGGTGCTGTCATGGGGCTCTTTTCCACAACCAGTTATCTTGGTATGAGTGTCCTTCCTTTCATTGCCGGTTTGATTGCTGACACCACAACGTTCTTTCTTGCATTCTGTGCAACCGCGCTGATTTCCCTCACGGTCTCTTGCACCATCAGAAAAAATGTGTAATATCAGCACGACGGTGAAGGAGAAGATTCATAGTTGAATACGGTAAAACTCGTGCATGCATGACCGGATCAAACCTGCATTAATTGTCACAGTCCTGGCATTGTGTATGATCGTGCCATTCGTGCAAGCAGAGGACTCGCTTGACTGGTATATGAAGGGTGAAAATGCGGCAACTGTCGGAAAGTACTCGGATGCGGTAATCTATTATAACAACGCGATTGCTCTCGATCAGAAATACGCTGCCGCGCTATCAGGTAAAGCGTATGCGCTCAATCAGCTGGGGGATTTTGGCGCGGCACTTGATGCCGCGGATCGTGCTCTTGTTATAAAAGTGGATCCCCGTGCTCTGAACCAGAGAGCATACGCACTTTTCAGACTCCAACGCTACAATGAATCGGTGACTGCCTATGATAAGCTCTTTACGGTACAGACCAATCTTGCTGGAGCATACTGTAATCAGGGAGCTGCATATGATCTGTTAAACCAGAAAGAGAAGGCCATTGAGGCATATGATCACTGTGCATGGCTCGATCCAAAGAACCTGGATGCTTGGAACAGGAAAGGACTTGCCCTGCTATCAGTTGGCAGGTATCAGGATGCTCTTGACGCATTCAACCAGTGCACACAGATAACAATCAATAATGCCGAAGTCTGGAACAACAAAGGATTAGCATACGGGGGTCTTGGGGACTATAACAATGCCCTTGTGTGTTTTAAGGAGGCACTTGGAATTGACCCTGCGTACACTGATGCACAAAAGAATCTGGACAAGGCATACAAGAGGGAACCTTTTTTTACGCAGATTGCCGCACCATCGCCAAAGGGAACTGCAACGATCCAAAATACTCTGCACCCCATCACACCGATTCCAACACCAGCTCAGGAAATCACGTCCGGAGATCATCCCCCTACAATTGAAATTCCCGCACAGGATATGTCAGCAGGACAAACAACCGTTGCTCCGCTCTCTCCCTTATGGGCAATCCTTGCGATAGCGATCACCAATATTTTCCTATGCTGGAATCACACTAAGCATTAGGATTTTTTTTGATTTTTTTATTTTATTTGCATCCTCACACATCTCACCGTTGTGATCCAAGATATGAAGCGGCTTATCCTTCATTTGGATTTTTTGGACGTCTCAGATCATCCTTTCACATCGAAAAAACCTCTTCTAATGAAAGTTCGTCTGTTCATAATCAGCCTGACTCCAAAATTGTTGTTGCGATTACAAAGACAACAAATATCCTTATATCCTCTCCTTCCAATATTGAAGGGATATTTACCTTACCGAGGTCAAGGATGATTTCTATCAGAACTATATATGTTATTCTGGCAGTGCTCTGCGTCTCTATTGTAAATCCTGTGTTGGCAGGAGAAAAATACATGTCAGGAAGCCCGGAGCTTGCAGTGTATCTGTCCGGTACGAATGAATTCTCCCCAGGTAAAGATATCTCCCTTCCTGTAGTCATTGAGAACAGCGGATTGAACGAGTTCAAATTTGTGCAATCGTCCATTGTCACTCGAGATGATCTGCCGAACACTGCTAAACTGCTTGAAGTGACGTTGTCTGCTGGCAATGCTCCGCTGATCATCAAATCCGATCCCCAGATGGTCGGCGATCTTAAAGGAGGAAGTACCGTTAGTTGTACGTTCAATGCAAAAACCAGATCAGATGCCCCGTCAGGCATTTATTATCTCCCGGTCAGCCTGAATTACACATTTCTGGAATCAGCGGAACAGTATGGTAATGATGCAATCAGATACTACTATAAAACGAAGAATATCAACCTTTCACTTCCGATCAAAATCAAGCCTGATATTTCTATCGATGTCCTCTCCGCTCAGCCCGAGCATCTGAATGTCGGAACTGAAGGGTACCTGAACCTGAAGATTAAAAATACCGGTTATGAGGATGGAAACAAAGCAATCGTAAGAATCAAAAGGAACGGTAACAGTCCCATCATCCCGACGGACAGCAGTGTATATGTTGGTGATTTCCCGGCAGGTACAACCGTGGAGTGCCGGTACAAAGTCTCGGTTGCGAGTGGAGCAGAGCGTTCAACGTATCCGGTCGATGTTGAAGTTGTCTATGAAAACAAGGATGGCGATTCTGTAACCTCACGGAGTGATACAATTGGTGTTATCGTCGGAGGAAAAATTGACTTTGCCGTGATATCTCCGCCAGCTGAAATGAACCCGGGAAACAAGAAGGTGATTACCATCGAATACAAGAATACCGGTGATACTGCTGTCTATAGTGCCCAAGGCAGAATT
>Ga0315277_10009938_pt1 | contig 12118 bp, 11 predicted proteins | sample YL17G05_15_MG_FD_203695 | JGI IMG/M metagenome (GOLD analysis project Ga0315277, IMG submission 203695) | Sediment microbial communities from Yellowstone Lake, YNP, Wyoming, USA - YL17G05_15 | ecosystem: Environmental > Aquatic > Freshwater > Lake > Sediment | place: USA: Wyoming | collected... | reverse complement strand
CCGATGGGTAATAATAACAATTGTGTTATTGTTTTTCTTTAATTCCAACAATACATCCTGTAAAACCATTTCAAAATCGTTGTCAAGTGAACTAGTCGGTTCATCCAATAATAATATTTTTGGATTTCGATACAAAGCACGGGCGATCGAAAGCATTTGCTTTTGCCCTCCCGATAGGGAGGCGCCATGTTCGCTGATTATTGCATTGTATTTAGAAGGTAGTTCTTCAACAAATTTATCAATGCCCAATTTTCTCGATATAGCAATAATTCTTTCGATATCGGGTTTTTGATCACCGTAAGCAATATTTTCTATGATTGAAACAGGAAATAATTCCGTTTCCTGTGCGACAATGCTAATTATTGAACGAAGCGATTGAGTATCAATCAAATTGATATCGATTCCATCCAGCAGTATTTTCCCATCATTCAGATCGTAATTCTTATGAAGAAGTTTGAAGATTGTTGATTTTCCTGATCCACTTCTTCCCATAATGGCTGTTATCTGACCGGAGTGGATGCTTAAATTGAATTCCGACAGCACTTTTCTTCTTGTTCCATATTGATATGAACAATTTTGGAAATATATATCGCCTTTTACATTTTTATATGATAATTGTAAACACCCTTTATGTATCGTATCTTCTGTCTCCATCGTCAGAATCTCAAATAACCGTTCACTGGCCATCAATGCATCTTGAACGACCTGTTGAACGCCGAGAATCCGATTCATGGGAGTTGTCAAATATCCGATCAACGTATATACGGACAACAATCCGCCCAATGATAATTCTCTTTGCATAACCAAATTTCCACCATACCAAAGGATGCACACAACAGCCAAGGATCCTGCAGCATCGTTAAACGCACCAATGAACATCTGTTGCTTATTGCTCATAAAAATCAATCGTAGAATCTTTGTAAAAATGGATTCTGTTATTAAGTTATTATATTCTTTCGCTAAGAAAGATCGTATTGTAGAGACGCCATTAATCGAAGTAACAAATTGAGACTGTAATTCTGCACTTCTCATCATTATGGATAATTGTGTTTTTTGCATCGGTCTGTAAATAAAGCAAATCGAAGCAACACAAAAGAGTAAAAAGATTATGGGTATCGAGGACAATTTCATCGAATACAGTGCAATCATTGCTGTTGAAAACAGGACAATCAATGTGTCTACGAAAATGGTCATACTAACATTACTTATTGCATATCTTATTTTTACAGCATCATTGACCCTGGAAATGATTTCTCCAATATACCGTGTATCGAAAAAAATCTGAGGTAAATTGAGAATATGCCGATAATACCCCAAAATTAATTTTGCATCTATTTTTTGTGAAACATACACCAAAAGCATCTGTCTAAACCAACTGAAAAATACTTTAAAGAAAATAATGAACAACATGCCGATTCCCATAACATTTAGCAACTTTAAATCTGCATTGGGGATTATTTCATCAATAACCTTTTGTACATATACCGCCGTAAATAAACTTAATACTGTATATACCATTGCAGCGATAAAACTCGGTATTAATGTATTTCGTTCAGGACTTAATAATTTAAATATTCTCTTAAAGTTTGATTCATATCCCTCCTCGGTATGTTGATAAATTTCATTAGGCTTTGTGATAATTAAAATGCCATCCCAGATGGTTTTAAATTCTTCCATACGATATTTAATTATTCCTTGAGCGGGATCGGCGGCAGTGACATATTTTTCAGTGACTTTGTAAATGACCACGAAATGATGAAGAATATTGTTTAAGATAACATGTGCAATCGCCGGTACGGGGATTTGATATAATGCATCCTGAGTGCATCGCACTCCTTTTGCAGAGAAACCCATTTTTTCTGCCGCCTGTATTATTCCCAAAACATTTGTCCCTTTTTTATCGGTACAGGCTATTTGCCTGATTTTTATTATTGGGATTCTAAGTCCGTAATGAAGAGCAATTGAAGCCAAACAAGCTGGGCCGCAATCAGTTATATCTTGTTGTTTAATACAAAAAAATTTGTTTTTCATAGATATTGATATATTATTTTAATTATTTTGTTTGCACATTACATCAAATAAATATTTTTCTCAAAGGAATTCTTAGGAATAAATATGGAATAAAATATGTTTTTAAAGAAAATTTAAATAATAACGAATATTTATTGGTAATTTTGGAATGTTACATTACGAGAAAGATAAAACTATATTTTCAAAAAGTCAAGATATTTTTGCGAATTTGTTATTTTTAATTTCATAAATAGACATAATAAACCATAACTACTGTGAAAACATAATCAAATAGAAAATAAACATGACTATTTTATTCATATTACAAGCCCTATTATCTATTTATATATCTCATTTTTTATCTTTTCTAAATATTGTTTCATTCCAAATTTTCTTCACCCGGCTAGCCTGATATACACTATGCCGTTTTACGCGGATATGCGTCTATGTGTGCACCCCACAAAAAAAGCCGTCCCTTATCCGGGACGGCTTTTTCAATCCTAGGCTGTGCCTAAGCTGCCTATTCCTTCCTGATCTCGATTTTTTCTTCCCGTTCGATCCCGCGTTCGGGCGCGCCTTCACCCAGCCGCTTCCGGATCATCGTCCGGACCTCGTTTCCCATCCCGGCCCCGGGTCCGCCCATCCCCCGCATTCCCAATCCGCGTCCCCTTGCCCCTTCCATCCTGTCCAGACCCCGGAGCACGCGCCGGTCGAACTGCACGCGCTGTTCCGGCGTCAGAAGCTTCCGGACGTCCAGTTCGTGGGCGACCCGCTTTTTCTGCATCTGCAGGCGGACGGCGCCGATTTCATCCAGCTTGGCGTTGACGGCCCCCAGGTTCGGATTGTCGGCGATGAGCAGCCCCTTCAATTCCGCCCCTTTCACCTCGATCTGGTTTTCCAGGGGCATGACGGCCTTGTCCAGGTCCAGTTTCAGCTTTTCAATCTGCTTTTTCTGGTCCTCGGTCAGGCCCGGAATGCCGGCCCGTTCGAGCCGGGCCATGGGCGCTTTCGGAGCCTTGGGCTCCTTCACTTTTTCCTGGGCGCCCGCCAGCGGCGTCATCAGAACCGTCGCGGCCAGAACGGCGGTGATGATTAGAGAATGCTTCTTCATGGTTGTTTCTCCTGTTTGGGTTTTGTGTCGTCTGGTTTCACCGGATTCCGCCGCGGATTCTCGCGGTTCCCCGGTGGTCTCTCGCCCAGCCGTCTGATGATCATCTTTATGTACACCTCCCGCTGACGCGGGTCCATGGATTCGGATTCCTTGAGCATCTGGAAAACCACCATCTTTTCGATCCGGGTCTGCAGTTCGCCGACGCGGTCCAGCCGCTTGACGATTTCGACCGTGTCGGTTTTCTCCTTCAGCAGCAGGGTTCCCAGATCCTTCCGTTCCTGCTCCAGCCGCTTTCGGGTTTCGCGGAGTTTGGGGAAAAATTCCTTCCGCAATTTGGCCAGCCGCTCCTTCTGATCCTTCCGAAGGGCCAGGTGCCCTTCCGGCGGCGGACCTTCCCTCCGCACGGTTCGCCCGGCGTCCGGAGGGCGGTTCTTTTTCTTCTCCCAGAGCCGGTATCCCAGCGCGCCCAGAAAGGTGAAATTGAACGCCAGCGACAGCACCAGCCCGGTCATGACCCAGCGGTTTTTCATGGCATTCACCTTCATTCCTGGACGTAGTCCGTAAAGTACGCGTTGGAAAGCGAAGCCGGCGGGAGATCGTCAAGATGGTCCGCGTAGGAAACCGCAACGGGATCGTCGTTTTTCTGATTTTCCGCGGCCGCATCGCCGTTTCTGCCGACCAGGCTCCCCAGCCAGATACCGATGAGGGCCACCGCCGCGGCCGAAATCGGAAGCAGAAAGTGTTCAAGCCAGGCCCTTCGCGCGGGCGCTTTCGAGCCCGCGAGCCTTGCCAGAATCCGCGTGCGGAGGTACGGCGCCGGTTTCGGCCCCGGCAGCACGTCCAGCAGGTTCCACGCTTTCCGCATTTCCTCCAGGGCATTCCGGCAGTCCGCGCATCCGGCCAAATGCTGCCGAACCTGCCGTTTTTCCCCGGAACGAACCTCTCCATCGATGTATCCGGAGAGCTGTTGTTGTACGGTTCGGCATTTCATGGCATTTCCCTCTTTCTATGGGTTGTAACACCGGCCCGGTCAAAAACTTGCCTTTTTCAGGCCAGGATTTTCAACTTTTTTTGCAGGTTCACCTTGGCCCGGTGTAGCAGGGATTCCACGGAGGAGACCGAGCACTGCATCACTTCCGCGATCTCGTCGTACGACAGCCCTTCGAACCGCTTCAGCAGCACGGCCGTTTTCTGGTTTTCGGGAAGGGTGTCCAGGATCTCCCTTACCTTCTCCCGCATTTCCTTCTGTTCGAGTTGCGTGTCCGGAGACGCTTCCGGAGCGGCCGGTTCGTCGTGTCTCTCGGATTTCATCGTATCCAGGGAAAAGACGCGCCTGCGTTTCCGGTCACGGATGCGGTTGAGCGACAGGTTGACGGCGATGCGGTACAGGTAGGTGGACAGCCTGGCCGTGGGCTGGTACTTGGCCGCGGAGCGGTACAGGTGGATGAAAACATCCTGGGTCACTTCCTCGGCGTCCTGCTGGTTTGCCACGTACCGGAAACAAAGGTTCAGGATCGGCTTCTGATACAGGTCGATGATTTCGCGAAACGCTCCTTCGTCCCCTTTTTTGAGGCGGAGCATGAGAAGGGTATCGTCCATACCGGCTTTGGAATTGGCCTTTCCAGAGTACGTATATATATTGAACACCGCAATCGCTATAATATTGTTGATTCGAGTGAAAAAGTCAATAAAAAAAGATGGGAAATACCTTGACTTTATTGCATTTATTTATTTAATTTTAATCAGGGGACCAATCCTGAATACCGGAAGTGGGATGTGGAAATCCTGGCGCACATCATCGTCTCGGGCATGGTTCAAGGGGTCGGGTACCGTTATTTCGTCCTGCGGGCGGCAAGGAACCTGAAGCTCACCGGCTGGGTGAGAAACCTCTACACCGGAGAAGTGGAAATCGAGGTCGAAGGCCCGCGGGGCCCGATCGAATCCCTCCTCCGGGAACTGCGGACGGGCAATCCCCACGCGGCGGTTCGGAACATCGATGTGGCATGGGAACCGTGGACGGGGAAATACGAACGTTTTGACATCGCTTTTTAGAACCCGTTTTGTGCCGGAGCAACAACCAAAGAGGGAGGACACCTTGAGTACCAGAGCCGTTGCACGATCCCTTCTCTTTTCCGCCTTTCTCTTCGCCGCGGCCGCATGGGCACGCGAAAAAATCACGCTGGCCGTTCTGGATGTCGAGGCGAAAAACGTCTCCCGTGAAAACGCCGAAGCGCTGACGGATCTCCTGCGCACCGAGCTGTTCAACACGGGGCGTTTCACCGTGGTCGAAAGGCAAAAAATCCTGAAAATCCTCGACGAACAGAAATTCCAGATGTCCGGGGTGACGGACGCGGACCAGGCCATCCAGATCGGAAAGCTGCTCAACGTGAAAAAAATCATGATCGGGACCCTCACCCTTCTCGGCAACACCCACATCCTCAACACGCGCATCGTGGACGTGCAGTCCGGTCAGGTGGAACTGGCCGAGGCCGTCGAGAGCAAGGGGGGAGAAGAGCTCCTGCCCAAGGCCGTGACCGAACTCGCGCTGAAGATTTCCTTCAAGGTCGGATTGGAGGGAAGCATCATCCGGATAGACGATAAGACCGTCTACATCGACCTGGGCAGCGCCGACGGCGTCAGCACCGGGCAGGTGTTCAGCGTGATCCGGCAGGGCGAGGCCGTTACCGATCTGGAAGGCCGCGTCATCGGGACCAACACCGAAGCCATCGGATCCATCACGGTCACGAAGACCGAAGACCGTTTTTCGGAGGCGGCAGCGAAGAAAACCGAAGCCCTTTTCCGCAAAGGGGACAAGGTCAGACCGGGTGAAGAGGACATTGCGAAATCCAAAAAGAGCGCCAAAAAAGAACCGCCAAAACCGAAAACCGAACAGCCGTCTTCCGAACCGAGAAGACCGGACATTCCACCCACGTTCTAGGATCAACGCGTAAACCACAAGGAGAGTCGTATGGACAAGAGAAACGCCGTGCTTGCGGCAATCGGAATCGTTTTCATCTGCGCGACGGTTTTCGCACAGCCTCGCAAGGCCTCGATCACCATCGGCGGCAGCTACTGGAATGCGAATTTGGTGCTGCCGGAGGACATTTATCAAGGCATCACCGCGGATCCCGGCAACATGGTGGGTCCCTACCTCAACATGCGTTTCGGGAATTGGCTTCTGGGCGGGTCCATGTTCTTCGGGACCTTCACCCTGCACAGCGGCGATGCCGGAACCGGTTTCGATCTGGACATCAAACGGAACGACCAGAATTTTTCCTTCGGATATTCGCTGTTCAAAAACTTCAACGTCTTTGCGGCGTTGAAAAGCGTCTCCTATTCCGCCGACGAGAACATGACCACGTCCTATTACGATCCGTACTGGGGGTATCGGCAGGGGGAAGGGCGCGTGGAAATGGACAACACGGGCAAGCTGGTCGGCGGAGGCGTTTCAAGCGTGGTGCCGTTTTCGAAATCCCCGTTCTTCCTCTACGGATCGGCGGCCTACCTGACGGGTAAAATGGATTATTCCTATTCCGTGTCCCTCGGGGGGACCCTCACCGATCTCGTTGCAAAAAAAGTGAATGCCAACCTGCTGTCCTGGAGCGTCGGCATCGGGATTCAAACGTCCTCCGGTTTCAGCATCCTCGTCGGTTACCGGATGGACAGCGACTCGGTTGAAGACGGGGGCGAAGAACAAATCAGCGGGCTCACCGCAACAGTGGCATACACCTTGCGGTAGCAGGATGGACCGCCGGCAGGACCGGGGAGCGATTTAAAAAAATCTTGACTTTTTCTGAAAAAATAGTATCTTACAAGCGAACAAATTGCGACGATTTACAAGCGAATGTAGCTCAGTTGGTAGAGCGCCAGCTTCCCAAGCTGGATGTCGCGGGTTCGACCCCCGTCATTCGCTCATTTTTTTGTCATTGATAGACTCATGTTTATTTGTGTTTTAAATTGACCCATTCAAAGGAGGACACCATGTTGCGGAGCAGAACGGCAGGTCTGGTATGTGTGTTGGCACTCATCCCGATGGTGATTTTCGGCCAGGGATACGTCCAGCAGGTCGGCTCGGCCGGAAACGTGAACTGGACGGCACAAACATTGAAATGCACCGGCATTGGCGCACCAAACACCAATCAGCCGCTGGCACAACAGCGCGCCGGGGCGCTTCGAGCGGCCAAATTGGACGGGCTGCGCAACCTTCTGGAGACGGTTCAGGGCATTTACCTGACGTCTGAAACCACCGTGGAAAACGCCATGGTCTCCAGCGACGTGATCAAGACCAGGGTGGAAGGCGCCATCAAAGGCTTCCGCGTGGTGGATACCCGTTACATGTCCACCGGCGACGTCGAAGTGGACGTGGAAGTTCCCCTGACCGGAATCATCTCAGACGCACTGCTGCCGCAGGCATTCGGCGGCGGCGCGCTCCTGACGGCAAATCAGCTGCTCTGCCCGACGTGCGGTCAGCCCTGGCCGGCGGACAAACCCCTTCCCCAGGGCGTGAACCTGGTCAGCGGCGCGGCCGCTGCCGGCGGTGCCTCGAGCGCCGTGTTTACGGGTTTGATCGTGGATGCCCGGGGTCTCGGCATACGTCCGGCCATGGCCCCGAAAGTCATGGATGACAAGGGCGACGAAGTGTACGGATCCAAATACGTCAGCCGGGAATACGCGGTGGACATCGGCATGGTCGGATACGAAAAGGACGTCAACCGCGCGAAGACGAACGAGCGCGTGACGGACAATCCGCTCATCGTCAAGGCGGTTCAGGCTTCCGGACCCAACAAAACGGACGTGGTCATCGCCCTTGCCGACGCCCAGAAAGTCCACGGCGCGGCAGCCAACATGAACTTCCTGCAGCACTGCAAGGTGATGTTCATTCTGGACTGACGGGAAGCGGCGGCCTTCCGAAAGCGGGCAATCGGCCGTTTGAAGCGTTCCTCAATGTTCGATTTTTCTAACTGGAGGTTTGTATGGGACTCAACATGCTGAAAACCGTATGGATTCCGGCAGTCGTCCTCGGTCTGTTGATCGCGGGATGCGGTCCGAAACCCATCAAGGAAGAATCGCTGCTCGACACACCGGACAACCATTACAGCATGGGCATGCGCGAACTCGGCGCCGGCGCCCTGGACAAGGCCGAAGCCGAATTCAACCGGGCCACGGCGCTCAATCCCGACTATCCCGGCGGGTACGTGGGAGTGGGTCTGGTGCTGGCGGAACGGGGCAGTTTCGAAAAGGCCCTGGAATCCGTGGACAAGGGCGTTTCGAAAAACGCCCAGTTCATCGACGGCCCCATCGCCAAAGGGCAGATCCTGACCAGGCAGAAAAAAGGCGACGATTGGATTGAATCGGCCGTCAAGCAGTTCGACAAGGCGCTGAAAATCAATCCCAATTCCGAAAAAGCGCTGTTTTACAAAGGCGAAGCGTTCAAGGAAGCGTTCAAGTTCCCGGAAGCGGCCTCCGTGTTCAGCCAGGTCATTTCCCTCAAGGGCGACTATTCCAAAAACGCCAACGCCGAATGGGAGCTGATCCAGAAAATCCAGAGAGCGGCTCCGGGCACCAAAATCGGCGCCAAAATCGCCCTGATGCCGGAAATCGACCGCGCCGACCTCGCCGTCCTGTTCGTGGAAGAATTGAAACTGCTCGACGTGCTGCAGAAAAAGCAGCCGAAGGTGTACGACACGAAGTTCCGTCCGCCCTCCGATCCCACGGCCATGGAAGCCGCGAAAAAAGAGGCCCTTCCCGATGCAACGGATATCGCCGGCCACTGGGCCAAAAACTGGATCGAGAGCGTGATCAAGGCCGGTGCCATGGACGTGTATCCGGACCGCACGTTCCATCCGGACGACAAGATCACGCGGGCGAATTACGCGAATTTCGTCCAGAACGTCCTGCTCGTGGTCACCGGCGACAACGCCCTGGCGACAAAATACATCGGTTCGCCGCCCCGGTTCCCGGACGTCAATGCGTCCAACTGGGCGTACAACGCCATCTGCCTGTGCGTGGACCGCGGCATTATGAAAGCCGATCCGATCGACGGCTCGTTCGGTCCCGCCAAGACCGTATCCGGCGCCGACGCCCTGCTCATCATCCGCGATTTTCAGAACGCGCTGAGAATGACCTTTTAGGAGGCCGGCGTGAGAATCGTAACCCACATTGCATGCGTCCTGTTCCTTGCGGGAATGTTCCTCGGTGCGGCCGCCGGTACCGGACAGGAGACGGCGGCTCCTTCCCAGCCTGTTGAGGTGACGGCCACGGGCGTCGGTTCCATCGTCGGGGGCGACCTGGCGCACGCCAAGGACGACGCCGTCGAAGACGCACTCCGAAAGGCCATCGAGGAAAACCTCGGAACGATGATCCAGTCCGAATCCCTGGTGGAAAACGCCCAGTTGATCGAGGACCAGATCCTGAGCAAGGCCCAGGGATACATCCAGAAGTACAACGTGGTGAAGGAAGGGAAGAACGGTCCGGACCTGTACGAAGTCACGGTAAAGGCGACGATCAAGACCGCGGATTTGAAAAGCGATCTGGACGCCATCGCCACGTTGCTCCGCCGGAAGAACATGCCCAGGGTGATGGTGCTCATCCAGGAGCAGAACATCGGCGAAACGCCCGACATGGCGCACCTGATCGCGGCCGACCTGAACACCGCGGAGACCGCCATCATGGACGCGTTCATGACCAAGGGATTCCGTTTCGTGGATGAAGCCACGGTACGGAAGAACCTGGACAATGCCAGGGCTTCGGCCATCGTCGAGGGCAACGCCGCCCAGGCGGCCGCCCTCGGAAAGAAGGTCGGCGCCGAAGTGGTCCTGGCCGGAAAAGCGCTCGCCAAGGCGACGGAAGTGGAGGCGTTCGGGACCAAGATCCGCTCGCAGCAGGCCACGGTCACGATGAAGGCCATCCGCGCCAACACGGGCGACGTGATCGCCGTCAGCACGGCCCAGGGAAAGTATGCCCACATCGACGACGTGGCCGGCGGCACCATCGCCATACAAAAAGCCTGCGAAACCGTGTCGCAGGACCTGATGAACAAGATCATCGGAAAGTGGCAGACCGAGGTGGCCTCGGGCGCCACGATCACGCTGAACGTGAAAAACGTGAAGGATTTCACCCAGCTGGCCAGGTTCAAAGGATCGCTTAAAATCGCCGTGCGGGGCATCAACTCCGTCGTGCAGAGGGATTTCAGCGACGGCTTTGCCACGCTGGAAGTGGACATGAAGGGCAAATCCGAGGACTTGGCCCAGCGGCTGTCGACTGCCGCCTTCGAGGGATTCAAGGTCAGGGTGACCGGGATGACCGAAGGCAGCGTTACCGTCGAACTGACGGAAGCGCAGGCACAGCCGTAGGCCTGTCGGCTTCCGCATGCAATGCCGTTGTGCGCATCGGGAGCGAAATGACAGGCTCGGTCGAAGCGCGATAGCTTGAATATGTACCGCTCATTCTTCGATAAGCCATCGTCGCGCGCAGCGGGATCATTTGAAATCATTTTTATCTTTTTGGAGTACTGAACATGCTTAAGAAAACAATCGTTGTTGGTCTGTTGACGGCGTTCGGCATTCTGGCCGTCATGCCGGTTTTCCCCCAGCCCAAGAAACGCGTTGCCGTTTTTTCGTTCGAAGACAAAACCGACAAAAGCTGGCACTGGTGGGACGGCCGGGGTCCCGGCGACGGCATGGCCGACATGCTGACCACGGCGCTCGTGAAAACGGGTAAATACTCCGTGATCGAGCGGAAGCAAATCAACCAGATCCTTCAGGAACAGCAGCTCGGCCAGACGGGTACCGTGACCCAGCAAAGCGCGGCCCAGACGGGCAAAATGCTCGGTGTGGAACTGGCCGTGATCGGAGCAGTCACCGAATTCGGTTATTCCAAAAAGGAATTGGGCGGTTTGCTCAAGAGCAAGGGATTCGGCCTCGGCGTGGGAAGTCAGAAGGCCACCGTGGCCGTCGACGTGCGCCTGGTCAACACCACCACCGGGGAAATCATCACGTCGGAAAACATCCGGAAGGAAGAATCCGCCAAGGGCCTTTCGGTCCAGACACCGGACGTGGGTTTCCGGAGCGAGACGGATTTCGACAACTCCCTGGTCGGAAAGGCCACGCGCGCGGCGGTCGAAGGCGTCATGGAGTTGATCGCCCAGAACCTGGGCGCCATGCCCTGGGAAGGCAAGATCATCACCGTCAGCGGCACCACGGTTTACTTCAAACCCGGCTCGGACGGCGGCGTCAAAGTCGGGGACGTGTACACCGTGTACACCAAAGGCCAGGCCCTGATCGATCCCGACACGGGTTTGTCCCTCGGCAGCGAAGAGCAGAAAGTCGGCACCATCGAGGTGACGGGTTTCGCGGCGGAAGGAAAGGCGTCCAAGGCGGTTGTCAAATCCGGAACCGGAATGAAAACGGGAGACGCCGTCAAGCAGAATTGACTCGAAAAATTCACACCTTCAAACAAAAAGCATGTGAACGCATGAAAGGACAGGAGGGCCGGAAAGGCCCTCCTCTTTTTATCGAATGACGGAAGAACAAAAGCACATCCTGTCCGGCATCGCCGTTTTTCTTCTCCTGACGGCTTTGATCTGGGACACCCACGTCCTTCTTTCCCCCATCCTCGTCGGAGGGCTGCTGATCTTTCTGCTTTCCGCCATGAAGGTGTTTCCCTATTCGGGACGCCTCAGGGTGGTGGTCGTGGTCATTCTCCTGTTCTGGTTTCTGGTGAAGACCCAGGGATTGATGATCCCGTTTCTGGTGGCCTTCGTCTTCGCTTACGTGCTGAATCCCGTTGTCGACCTGCTCCAGAGATGGCACCTCCCGAGAACCCTCGGGGTGGCCCTTATTTTCATCCTGATCACGGGATTGTTTGTCTTTCTGGGACTGATCCTCATTCCGGATCTGGTCAAGGAAATCCAGGATCTGATCGTGCGGCTGCCCAACCTCGCGGAGAAGGGTATGAACGTCCTGCGCAAGTACGTTCCGAAACTGCTCGGCCTCCTGA
>Ga0315277_10009936_pt1 | contig 12118 bp, 7 predicted proteins | sample YL17G05_15_MG_FD_203695 | JGI IMG/M metagenome (GOLD analysis project Ga0315277, IMG submission 203695) | Sediment microbial communities from Yellowstone Lake, YNP, Wyoming, USA - YL17G05_15 | ecosystem: Environmental > Aquatic > Freshwater > Lake > Sediment | place: USA: Wyoming | collected... | reverse complement strand
TCAATCGCGGGAACCTTGCAAAGCTCGTCCTGTTCCTCGTGTCGATCGGGCTGTCCCTGACGGCTATTCACATACCGACACTGAGGCTACTGGCTATCGAGTCAGCCGGCGCGAGTGCCTGTGTGCTCTGCTGGTACTTCCTCCGTATGGGCAGGAGCATTGATCCCAACTCCGCGATCGAGGCCCTCGAATCTGAACAGCTCGCATATATCAAGTCGGATAACTGGGGCAGACTGGCCCCGATGTCCGCCCTGCATGGTTTCGCCAGAGTCGCACTAGCCAGACAGGAGTTACACGTCTACAGACGAGCCATCGGAGCGGCGGTACATTTATCTCGCTGCTTCCTTCAATGGGCAAATGAGGGAGACTCGGCACGAAAAGACTACAGGAAGATCGGCGCCAGGGACTTTGCCGATTCCGTTTTCCGGAAGCTCCGTACCCAAGTCCTTGGGCTCTCTGACAGCCCTGATGCTATCCTATGCACCATTGAGGAGGTGGGCCACCACCTTAACTTCATCGAAGTCACAAGCTTGGACGAACTGATGCCACGCATGACACGCCTGTGCGAGGCTGCCGGACACGTTCTTCCCTGGCCAGAGCAGGAACAGACAGTGGCGGACATCATCGACCTCATGGGTTCTCACGTACTCACCCCGTTCGGCTTGAGCGGCGAGATGCGGGATGACGGACAGCGCCAACGCGTTGAACTACTCGGGCTCGCACTGAGTGAGGCCGCGTCACGCATTGTGTCTGATGCAACATCCCGCTCCCTTGGACGAAGTGTCAGTGGCTTTGCGTGGGCGTCATTGGTCAGATTCATGGCACACGGCGTGATGGACGCCTCGTTTCACAAGGGCGACACACGAATGTACCTCGCAAGAATGTACGGCGAGAAAGCCGTGCAGCTTCTATGTGCACCACCCGCCGGCGCCCACACAGGACTGCAATGTCAGGCTCACCTTGATGTGACCCTCATGCATGTGACGCATGCAAGCCTGCTACCAGACAACGAGCGGTTGTGCCCAAGGCTACCCGCGTTCAAGGATGCGGACCTGCTGCTGATCAACGACACTTTCATGCTGATCCGCGCGTTCGCCATGAATGCCAAACCTCGCCTGCTGGCTGCTGCACTGTCAAGGATCGCAGCGGGCGGCGACTGGAGCGGCCGCTCGAAACTCCTGGTTGCACAGCTCGATGCGATCCTAAACCTGGACTGCTTCGATAGTATCGTTCGGCTTGAGCAGCAAGGCGGTCCGCTTGGTGCTGCAGTGACTCGCGTGGTTGCTGCGGCTTTACCACGGGAGGACCGTACCTCTGCGGCGGCTTTCCTCGCCAAGCTGATCGAGCGAATCTGGCCCACTGGATCGGCGGCGCTCGGATTCAACCTGTTCGAGGCGGCCGAGGTGTTGAGGGAAAGAGGGAGGCTTCAGCACGACGTCTCAGAGGATGATAGGTACGCATGGTTTTTGGCTGGGGCATTCTGGTTCAAAGACAAGACACATCCCGTGGCGGCCGAGGCCGAAGTGCTCACCGTGCAGCAGCGTCTGCGCAACCAGTGGGGAGGTCTAGATGGAATCCTATCCCAGGGCGTGATGACTCGAATTAAGGAGAATCCTGCGTATGTCCCTGCTCTATCTCTCTTCTGTGACACGATGGGCATCACCCTACCCAGTTAGTGCCGCTTAGGAAACGAAACGGCAATCAGGACCGGCGAGGGGAATTCGGGGGACACCGTAAATTATTATTGACACGGCTGAGAATCATGGCGAACGTCGTCTATCGTCCCTTCGTCCATCGTTCATCGTTCGCGGGCGGTCGCCGACGGCGGACGGCTGGCGGCTTACGGCCCTGAGACGCGATGCTTGCGAGGCTGTTCGGAGCGGTAAGCCGTGAGCCGAGGGCGGACCGACAGTCACCCGACCTGATGACGGCGGCAAGGCGAAATCACTCTAGATTGGCGATTGTAGATTGATGATTGGCGGCGTCGGGAAGCGAAGCTGGTAGGTGGCGGGGTGAGAGTCGGTGGCGCTGAACGAGTCACGCTCGCAGAGGCGCGAGCGATCATTGATGAGTACGTTCGCGCGCTCGCGAAGGGCGACTTTGGAGATGCGGTGAAAGCGGCGGGCGCTTGTCGCAACGAGCTGATGCGCCGTCACCATGGTCGCCAGGTCGCGTCCTTGGCGACGCTCACCGCCCACATAAGGCAGGGGGCCGGAATGAAGCAGCTTGCCTATGCCAAGGCCCGGTGGAGCAGCGATGATGAAGAGGTGCTGCGCCGCTACGCGCGGGGCTTTGTCGCGGGGCGCTACCCGAGCGCCAGGCAGGCGGCGGCTCTCTGTCAGCGCGAGATCGAGCAGCGTGAGTCGACGGACCCACGTCGCGGCGTGCTCCGGCGCACTCGCTATGGCTACTACGCCAAGCTGCTCGAACTCGCCCGAGACATGAATCTGCCGTACATCCACCGGGCGTGGACGCCCGCCGAGCGCCGAGTCCTCAACCAGTATGCCCGCCGGCTGTTCGCGGGAACGTACCGCTACACACGTGATGCTGCTGCCGAGTGTGCCGTCGAGCTGGTGAAGGTAGGCCGGCACGTGCGCACTCCGAACTCGCGGCCGCGGCCCCCGCGCAGCACCCAAGCCGTCTACCATGAACTGACTGTTATCGCCGCCAAGTCCCGCTTGCCGCGTTACAAGGCGCACTGGACCCGGCCGGAGCTCGATATCCTCGAGCGCTACGCGCGGTCTACCGCACAAGGGAAATACCGACACTGGAACGAAGCAGCGGCGGCGGCCATGAAGGAGCTGCGCGAGCTGTATGTCGGCAAGGGGACAGGGATTCGCCCTGCGCGGTTGGCCGGTCACAGGGCGTCGGATGCGGAGCAGCAGATACGGGTACTTGCGCGCGGCCTGAACTTGGGCGGCCCGCGTATGCGATACTGGACTCGACCGGAGGAACGCATCTTGAGGAAGTGGGTGAAGGTCTATCACGAAGGCCACCGACCCGGCAAGAGGGGTCCGATACGGGCCCTCTCCGAAGGGCTGCGCGACGAACTCAGGAGCGCGGGCTTCACGCGTGTGCTGTCGGCCTGCAGTTATCGTCTGATTGAGGAACGACGCAAGGTCTATCGTGTTGCATATCCTTCGCCTCGGAGATGGATGCCGACGGAGGACAAGGTCGCAGACTCGTGGGCACGCTGGTACGACCGCCATCGCCGGACTCACCGGCTTGAGCCGTACAAGGCCGCAACCGAAGGCCTCCAGGAGGACCTGGCGAAGATAGGCAGCGATAGGAGCCTCTGCGCGTGCGGACTTCGGCTGCTGAAGCGACACAGGCTCCTCCACGGGCTCGCATGACAGGGAGACCCAGGCGAGGCCACCGACTCGATGATGGCGGCAAGGGATGACGGCTCACAGCCAACAGCTAACGGCCAACGGCTTTCGGCATGGAGCGTCAAGAAGATGCTCGCGAAGCTGTTCGGAGCGGCAGGCCATGAGCCGTAAGCTGATGTCGGTGAGGCCTGCTCACTTGCCCTGGCTTCCGGCCGAGGCCCGCGTAGCCGACCGGTACGTCCGAGCACTGCTGTCCGGCAGGTACGCGAGCGCTCGGGAGGCCGTGCCCGATTGCCAGCGGGCGTTAGACCGCCTGCGAACCCGCGCGCTCGCAAGAGGTGAGAGCCTGCCGTTCCGAGGCAGTCGGGCGGTGTGGTGCAGAATCAGCAAGCTGGCCCTCAACGCCGGGAGGCCGCCGCGCGGGGTCCGCTACACGCGGGAAGAGAGGCAGCTCTTCAGCAGCCACGCCCAACAGCTCATGGACGGTAAGTACAGGGATACGGGCGCGGCGGGACAGGCCTGTCTGCAGGCACACGAGAAGATGCGCGCCGGGTTGTCTTCTCCTCTACCGGCTCGTCCACTCCACCGCATCTGTCGGGCAATAGCGAAGGCCGCTCGCGCGCTTGGCAGGCTGCCCGCCCGTGACCGCTGGACCCCCGATGAACTCCGGGTGGTGAAGCGCTATGCCCGGGGTGTGACCAGTGGCAGGTACAAGCAGTTGGAGGAAGCCGCGCGCGCGTGCCGAGCAGAGCTGGCGGGCCGACACACGGCTGGCTCGACCAGCGTGCGAATCCGCAGTCACGCAGTCGAACTCGGGTGGACCGGTGCCTGCACAGGATGGTCGGATTCGGAGAACAAGATCGCTGACCGGTTCGCCAGGGCCATCATCGATGGTCGCTATCCCGGCTGCGTGGCGGCGACGGATGACTGCTTGCGCGCCCTGAAGAAGGCAGGAGCGATACACCGCTCACGCGTCAAGGTCTTCCAGAAGCTGGCCCATCGGACGCGGACTCTGGGCCGCAAGACCAGACTGACTGAGTGGGCTCGTGATGAGCTGGCGGTCATCGAACCATATGCCCGCCGGCTCGCAGCCGGCGAGTTCCACAGCGGTTACGAGGCAGCATCCGAGTGCCACAAAGCACTGGCAAGGGCGGGGTTCAAGTTGCGCTCCGTCTCCGGAGTCAGGACGCGCGTGTTGAAAGTGGCGCGGGCGCTGGGAAGGGAGAACCCGCACGTGACCTGGACAGACCGCGAGAAGGCGAGGATTGACCGCATAGCGCGCAGCTATGCTGCACGTGAGTTCCCGAACATTACGAGCGCGGCCGAAGCTGCCGGACGCCTTCTGGGAAGCTCGCAGGCCGGCAGGCCGCGTTCCCTGGCGAGCATAGTGCCGATACTGCTCGCCCGCGCGCATGAACTCGGCCGCCCTGAGTATCGGCGGTACTGGTCCCCCGCCGAGAACCAGCGCTGTGACTCCTGGATACGCTGGTACGAGCGGCACCGGCGCGTCCGCCGCTACCGGCCCGCGCAGGAAGCCGTCCTCGGTCTCCATGAGGAACTAGAGAGGCTCAGTAGCGACCGAACTCGGGGTGCCTGCAGCGGGCATTTCTACTGGCGCCGAAGGCAACTGCTGGCACGGTCCATCGCCAGTCGCCCAATTTGATGACGGCGGCAAGGCGCGGCAGGACAAGATTGTCGGCGAGGTCGAGACGATGCTGAAGCGCCAGAGACAACTAACAGCTTGCGGCTGACAGCTTGCGGCCAGGACGAGGATGGAACTCGCGTCGTTGAAGACGCCGCTGGCGGCTGACGGAGGCCGAGCTAGCCTGTTGGCAGAGAGCAGCTAGCCGCGCCCTGCGCTACCTCCGGTAGGTCCCCAAGAGCCTGGCTATGCCGAGGACGTGGTCCTTCATCAGTTCGTGCAGCCGGACCGCGGTGACGCCGGTCTCGAACGGCAGCATGGCGTCGAGCGCGTACAGCTCGAAGTGATAGTTGTGCGTCTTGGCGGGCGGCGGCTTCGGACCGATGTAGCCGATTTCCTGGAAGTCATTCGTGCCCTGGCAGCACCCGTCGGGCAGTTGCTCCTGGCGGGGCAGACCTTCGGGCACGCCGGAAGCGGTGCCGGGGATGTTGTAGATGACCCAGTGGATGAACGTACCGCGGGGCATGTCGGAGTCGCGGCAGGTGACGGCGAAGCTCTTGGTGCCGGCCGGCGCCTGGTTCCACCGCAGCTCAGGCGAGACGTCCGCTCCGTCGGCGGTGCATGACCGCCGGATGGTCTGGCCCTGAGCAAAGGCCGGGCTGGTCAGGGTCATGCCCTTCGGTGCTTCAGTCGGAATCATGTCTGCCACCTCCTGTCTGTGAAGCCGCATGGGTCGAATGCGGGTCTAGACTGGTCAATACGGTGAGTCGAGGTTTCCCTTGCCAAGACCTCGATACCACCTCTAAGCCTAGAAGCTGAGCACCCGGTTGTCAAACATCGGGAGTCTCGGGGACGTACGACTCAATCCCGTCCGTGTGACGCGTCTTCCCTACTGACACAATCGACCGGTACAGGGTTTCTTGACTGCCGCGGATTCCGGAGTTAGATTGGCGCATGAAGTTCGTGCCGGGCCGCCCGGCTGGGGCTCTGCTCCTGCTGGCGTTGCCACTATTGCTGCTGCCCTCGGTCGCTCATGCGTATCTGGACCCGGGTACGGGCAGCTATGTCGTGCAGCTTCTGATCGGCACCTTGCTGGGCGGGCTGTTTGCGCTGGGCGTGTTCTGGCGCCGGGTCGTGGCTTCCTTCAAGCGTCTCTTCAAACGCGGGAGCAGTGACGAGGGCAGCAGGCGCTGATCTTCCGGCGTCGCGGACTCGGAATCCGCAGACTACTCAGACCGCCGTGGACAGGACCGGAGAACCGCAGATGACGCAGATGGAGTTCCGAACCGAGAATAGACAGCGGATAGGACATCCACAGATTACGCAGATTATCCGGGCCGGAAGCGGACAGGAGAACCGCAGATGACGCCGTCCTGACCACCGATGAACGAAGAACGAACTAACGAGAAACCAGGTCGTCGCGCGCTGCCGTTTCATCCGGTCCTGTTCGCGGTTGCACCGATTCTCTTCGTCTACGCCTACAACGGCGCCAGGATCCCGATCGAACCCCGCGAGCTGTTGCTGCCGATCGCGCTCTCGCTGGCTGTGACCGCAGTGCTGTGGGCGGTCCTGGGATTGCTGTTCCGCAGCGCGACGCGGGCGGCGCCGGTCGTTTCGCTCTTCCTCGTGCTCTCGTTCTCGTACGGGCACATCGCCGGGTCATATATGCCCGAGGTCTATGCGAGTGCGGAACTGCTCCTGGGCTGGGCAGTGCTGATGGGTGTCGGGATCTGGCTGGCGGCCCGGCACAGGAGGGGTGCGGTTCGAGGTCCTCTGTTCGGGGTCACGGTCCTGCTGAATGCCATCGCGGTCGGCATCCTCGCTGTCGTCCTGGTGTCAGGCGTGCGCGCATTCGCCCATCGTCCGCCGCGCACTGAGCGGCCGTCCCGGCGGGACGTGACGGTAACCGACGCGGACTATCCCGACATCTACTACATCATCACCGACTCCTACGTCCGATCCGACGTGCTGAAGTCACGCTACAATGCCGACAACAGCGCGTTCCTCGGCGAACTCCGTCGCTTGGGGTTCTACGTCGCCGACCGGGCGCGCTCGAACTATGCCTGGACCCATCCATCACTCGCCTCGTCGCTCAATTTCACGTACCTGGACAGCCTGGCCCGGGCCGTTGGGCCGGAATCCGACAACAGCGGTCCACTGCTCGGAATGATCCAGAACAGCCGCTTGGTCGACTTTCTGCGGCGCCGAGGCTATACAATCGCGTCGTTTGCGTCGGGCGACGTCGCCACCGACCTGGCCGGTGCCGACGTCCACTTCGCCCCCCGCGGGTCGCTGACTGAGTTCCAGAGCATGCTGGTGAACACGAGCCTGCTTCGGGACCTGTTTATCCTGATGCACAGGTCGTCGGTCGAACGGCACCGGGACGGGGTGCTCTACACGCTACGGAACCTGCCGAACGCTGGGCTCGGCCGGCATCCGGTATTCGTCTTCGCTCACGTCCTTTCGCCGCACCGGCCAATCATCTTCAGGCCGCGGGGGCTATCTGCCGAAGTCGGGCCCTACGGCGGTCAGGTGCTCTATCTGAGCGCGCTCCTCGAAGATGTCGTGCGGAGGATTCTAGCCCAGTCTCCGCGCCCGCCCATCATCGTAATCCAGGCCGACCACGGGCTGAGGGAGGTGGTCGCCGGGGGCGACTCCGCGCGCAGCCAGTTGCAGGAACGGCACGCCATTCTGTACGCAGCTTACCTGCCGCCATCCGGCAGCCGGACCGTGCCCTCTGTCCAGTTGTACGATTCAATCTCTCCAGTCAACACATTCCGGCTTATCCTCAGTCAATACTTCGACACCACGATGACGCTCTTGCCGGATCGGAGCTACTACTCCTTGTTGAACCGTCCGTATCACTTCTATGACGTGGACCGGCCGGAGTCCTATCCGGTCACAGGCGGGCCTGCGGGACCCATTGGGCCGCCGTGATGTCATCTGTGAGACGGGAATTGCCGGTTGAAGCAGACTGCGTGCGGCCCGGCGGGCGCGGGCGTAACGCGAATCCCGCTTCGCCGGCTACGAACTCACCGTCCGGAATCGGAGCGCCAGCATGCGCACCCGACGCGCTGCAAATGCTTTGTTGACAGGGATATAGAGAAATGTAAGATTGAGGTGGTGCTCCAGCCTTTAGGTTGCCACTGGGTCGTGTGCGCCGTGCGTCGCGCGGCGTGTCACGGCCGAGTTTTCGTATCCCTACCATCCGCGGCAGTCGGGTTTTGCGCGCTCCAGAGGCGCGGTCAGGGGTCGCTTCCCTTGACACCCGATTTCGTGAAACCTATAATACCCGCGCTATGAAAAAAGGAGGAAGAATGCGCACAAAGCACTATGCTTTTGCCGCAGCTTCAGTTGTTCTCTTGGTCCTGGTCCTCGCCACCCCGTCGCTGGCCGCCCAGGGCAACGCCAAGCCCTGCCTGTGCTATCCGAAGATTTCACCGATGACGGGAACGGCGAAAACCGTATACGTCGCCACGGTCCATTACCTTGACCCGGACGGCGACGTTCCCGCCAAGGTAGAAGTCTACATTGACAACGTCGCCTACCCGATGAGGCGCGCCGGCGGCCGTCCTGCCAACGGAACCTATCGGGCCCGGCTGACTCTTCCTTCAGGCGAGCATTCGTACTACTTCTACGCCGAGGACGCGCGGGGCGCGGGCGAGCGGTTCCCCCGCTACGGTGCATACGCAGGCCCGTTCGTCGGCGCCAAGAAGCCGATGAACCGCCTGCCGATTCTCAGCGACGGCGGCGTCATCCACGACCAAGGCTCGGAGCAGGATATTTACACCTACAAGGTCCACTACCGGGACCCCGACGGGTGCAAGCCGCCCCGCTTCGTAAGGGTGTTGGTCGATGGCATCTGCCACGACATGACCCTCGATTCCCGCGACAACACCTATAATCAAGGCAGTTGCGAAGGAGCGAAGCCCAGTTCAGAAGCGCGCTTCAACGGTACGTACGTCTACCGCACGATGCTGCCGGCCGGCCCCCATGCCTACTACTTCAAGGTGATCGACGGCGACGGCGACTGCGCGAACCTCCCGGCTACGGGCTTCATCCGCGGCCCGGAAGTGATGGCCATGCCGAACTCGGCGCCGGCGCTGCTGGACGAGCGGCTCGAGCCGAAAGCCGGCGGGCTGAGAACCCGTTACAGCTTCCTCGTGCACTACAACGACGTGGACTACGACGCTCCGACCATCGCGTTCATCTACATTGACAACATCCCGCACGCGATGAGGCGCATCAGGGGCAACGCCGCCAACGGCCTCTACGCGTACTCTGGCGGCGCGTTCCTCAGCAACATGCACACCTACTACTACTACTTCGAAGACGGCAAGGGCGCCAGCGTTCGCCTGCCCGCAGTCGGCGTGTTCCACGGTCCGGTCGTCACCCGGCAGTTCGGTCTTAACCTGTAGGGAGGGTCGCGTGAATTGGCGAAAGGCGACGGCGACCGCAGTCCTGGCGCTGGCAGCAGTCTTCTGCCTGACCGGTTGCCCGGCCAAGCCGCCGGCGACCCCGGGCGCTCCGTGGGGGCCGGATTCGACCTGGCGGGGTGCCACCTACGCGTGCAGTGTCATGACCACGGTCTCGAAGGGCAACCACATCAACTACGTCATGGACTGGGGGAACGCGATTGACACCGGCGACTACGCCGCCGCATCGGGTGAGACAGTGGCGGTGACCCACGAGTGGAGCGATACTGGTCACTTCGAGGTCAAGGCGCAGGCGCTTCTCAACGCGAACCTGTCCAAGGCCTCCGACTTCTCCCCGGCCAAGACCGTGAAGGTCAACCCGAACGAAGCGCCGGTGGTTGACTCCGTGTTGGTCCCGCCGGTCGCGGTCCTGGGCGCAGAAACCTTCATCACCGTCTACGGCCACGACCCGGACGACGACAGCCTTCGCGCCCTCGTGCAGTGGCCGTCCGGCGATACCACCACTGAGCGGACTCTATCGCCCTGCGCTTTCACGGTCAGCCACATCTTCACGAAGGTCGAAACCGCGGACGTGCATGTCCGGGTCCAAGACTGGAAGGGCACGAAGTCGAGGGACACAATCATCCGCATACCGGTCGGCAAAGAAGGCGGCGTCAAGTGGTGGTGGAAGAGCCCTGCCGAGGAAGGCACGATGTGGACTTCGGCACTGGTGGCCATTAACGGCACGGTAGAGGTCGTGATGAGCGCCTCCTGGGACGAGCAGAAGTTCTTCCAGATCCGCGCCAGCAACGGCAAGAACCTCAAGGACGCAACAACCAAGTATGGCGAGGACGATTTCACCGGCAGTCCTGCCCTCTGCGCTGCCACCGGCAATGTCATAGTGGGCGGAGAAGATGGCGAACTCTACGCGCTGTCGCTCGCCGATCTGAGCCATGTGTGGGAGTGGCCGAACAAATCCCCTATGGAATCGCTAACCTACATTCCTTGGGGCGCACCGGCGATCAACGGCACCGACATCTACGTGGGCCGTGAACAAGACGCAGACAGTCTGTACAGGCTGTACAAGTTCACGGACAACGGCGCGTCGGTTACGCCCGGACCCGCATACGTCCTCCACGAACAGGGGGTCGTTGACGCGCCGGCAATCGACGCGGACGGCAGTGTCTACTTCGGTACTGACTCCGGCTACCTCATCAAGATCGACGCGAACCTCAGTTCGCCTTTGTGGCGCAAACACCTGATCCCCAACGGCGAGATCAGTGGGCCGATAATCGGCAGCGACGGTACGGTCTACTGCTGTTCAGACTCCCCTCCCACCCTGTACGCGGTCACGCCTGGCCCGGACAGCGGCGTGGTGAAATGGACCTTCCTGCCGGATGGATTTGGAGGCCGGCCGGCCCTGGGCCAGTCCGCGCTCTTTATCGGTAGCGACCAGGGCACGGTCTATTCCCTGGACCCGAACACCGGCTCCATCAACTGGCAGAAGTCATTCGCCGGGGGCGTCTCGTTCAACACCACACCCGTCGTCGCGGCCAACGGCTACGTGTACTTCCAAGGCGACAACGACGTGCTCTACTGCCTGAAGCAGGCCGACACCACTCAGATCTGGGCCTGCGACTGCAACTACTACCTGCCCGGCGGCGGGCGCAACGCAGGTCGAACGCGGCCGAGGAAGCTGGGGTTGACCGACCTCGACGCGAACCCGTCCATCACGAAGGACGGCGACATCATCGTCGTCGGCCAGTCTGCGCTCTTCAGCGTCGCCGGCTACGCAGACCGCCCGCTCGACCCGAATGCGGCCTGGCCCAAGTGGCAGAAGGACCTCTCGAACACCGGCAAGCGGTAGCCGGGAGACCTCCTCGAAAGGGACGGGCCCTCGGCCGAGGGCCCGTCCTCTTTCTGCCCGGCAGGCGAAGTCAGGAGCGAGAAGCGAAAGCGCAGAATGCAGAACCCCGGACAAATGACTTCTGCATTCCGGCCTCCAGCTTCTGCCTTCGCTCGTTGTCATCTGTCGCGATGTGGTTCCCTGTCGGATTCAGGGCTTCCCCGCAGCGATTGACAGAGGCGGTTTCCCGGCTATCCTTGTCCCTTGCCCGCAGGGGCCGTACTCGCCTCTAACAGGCGGGTTCATGACCTGCTGCGGCAGGGCAATGCGATAGCTATGGAGGAAGCATGAAATCCAGAAGACTCCTGCCGATTCTGCTCATCGGGCTGGCCGCGCTGCTGGTCGGCGCCTGCGGCAAAGGACCGCTGGTTCCGGACGCCCCCAAGGGCCCAACCTCGTGGTTGCCGAACACCGCGATGGCCTGCACGACCACCACAACCGACCCGTCCGGCGCTCAGGTCTCGTACCAGTTCGACTGGGGCGACGACACCAAGTCTCAGTGGTCGTCGCCGTTCATGGACGGCGGCGTGCCCTACGCTGACACGCACTCCTATGCCAAACTCGGCTCGTTCGCCATCAAGGTACGGGCCAAGAACAGCAAGAAGGCGTCGGGCTGGTCTGAGCCGCTGAACATCAACGTCGTGGCCGAGGGCAAAGTCGTGTGGTCCGTCGGCTTCACCGACCCCGAAGACATCGAGGATTCGTCGGACTTCAGCCTCAACTCCTTTGCCATCGGCCCTGATAATACCGCCTACATCGCCTGCGACTACGGCGCCATCATCGCCCGCAGGCCGTCCGGCAGCACTGCGTGGACGTTCATACTGCC
>Ga0315277_10009934_pt1 | contig 12119 bp, 14 predicted proteins | sample YL17G05_15_MG_FD_203695 | JGI IMG/M metagenome (GOLD analysis project Ga0315277, IMG submission 203695) | Sediment microbial communities from Yellowstone Lake, YNP, Wyoming, USA - YL17G05_15 | ecosystem: Environmental > Aquatic > Freshwater > Lake > Sediment | place: USA: Wyoming | collected... | reverse complement strand
GGGCAATCCCTTCAGGAATATCGAGCTCTATCCGCCGGTCCTCCCAGCGTTTGATCGAATCCGACGGCAGTTTTACAGAACCGAGGATGACGCCATCGATCGTCTGGCCAAAGTTTTCCCCGGTGATTATCACGTGCTGCTTTGCTGCCATCTCCCGTGGCTGGATATCGGTAATCTTTGGGATTCCGGTGACCGCTTCTTCCTCCGCAGGCCGTGGTTCTGCAACCGTAGGGGGAGTGATTTTTGGTTCTTTCTTTCCTGAGACCAGCTTTCCTGCCAAAAAGCCGGTCTGGCTGAGCCCCATCAGGTACACGAGTGTCGGGTCGATATCCGGCAGATCAAGCGCTGCCACCGTCGTATCCGGGTTTGTCACCAGCCGCAGGAACCAGAAGATGTAGATCCCAATCCCCAGCCAGGTCCACAGGAACATCTGGTACCGGTTGAGGATCGGCTTTCCATCCTCATCCTCAAGCATTGCTGCACACCCAAGGGACCTCTTATCCCGTTGTTCACTGCGTGCACCAGAGCTCCTCCGCCGGTAATCTGAAATCGCCTTGCTCAAAAACGGCACCAGGACGCTAATCCCCATCAGCGCCAGCAGAGAAGTGGGTATGGTGGTCGGGTACTCGAGCGTTCCGGAAAGCAGCCGGATGACATAGATCATGAGGAAGAAAAATGAGACCACGAGCGTCCAGAGCAGGAACTGGAAGAACGACAGGCTGCAGCGACCGGTTTCATCGGTGATGATGCGGAACAGGAAAAACCGTTTCGAATCTTTCGGAAGGGGCTTCCCGCCTCTCTGAATATAATCAGCGATGAGGGTGATACCTAAAATCGCAACCGTCGAGATGACAAACGATTGCCAGAGAAAAGTGAACGAGATTGCCATGAGTGGTGGATAGATTTTCATCTAAATATATTTTTCGAGACCGCTCCACCGCCCGGCTGCAAAAACCGGTGGTTCCGCAGCCTCACCCAGCACTCCCCCTGTCCCAGACTGCCCGGTTTGAAATGATAATTTTGCACCCGCCCCGTGCCTGTTCCATCCCGGCCGGCTCACGGCATGCCGAGCCCGATCATCGCCCCGAACCGTGAATATACGTCCTTTACCAGCTCCATGGACTTGGGGTTGCCCCAGTCATGCATCCACTCCGAGACCAGCGACTCGACCGTGATCGGGATCACCCCGGCCTGCAGCATCCGCTCTATGCCGTAGGTGTGGGCGTCGTGCGTGGAATCGCCCGCTGCGTCCATCAGCCCGTAGACCTCGTAACCTTCTTTTATGGCATGGAGCGCGGTGTAGGCAAAGCACATGCTGGTCCACAACCCTGAAACAACCATCTTTTTCCGGCCTGTCCTTTTAAAGGCGTTATACGTCTTTTCGTCCTCGAACGCGTCGAAGCTGGGCACCGCCCGGGCAAACACTTCCTGGCCGGGGAACAGCCGGGTGATCTCGGCGATAAACTCCCCGTTGCGCTGGGGGCCGATTGCCGAGAGCACGACCGGTACGGCGAGGATGCTCGCCGCTTTTGCCGCGCAGTATGCGGCATTCCGGATAATCGTCTTGTCACCCGATGCAACGCCGGCAAACATTGCGGGCTGGTAGTCCACGAGGACCAAAGAGCTGTTCTTGTCGGTGAGCAGTTCCAGTTTTCCGTCTTTTGGGTTTGGCATCGTTCCACATCCCTTCCTTTCAGCTGAAATGTCCAGAACGATCGTATATAACAGTATTGAGAGCAGGAACAGGATTTTCGCCATTGACAGATTTTTTTTAAAGGTGCGTTCCACGGAGGAACGTAAACGAAAAAAAAAGTTGTATCCATCCTGCAGGAGCACTCTCGCGGTACAAAATGTCCCGCGACCCGGTCTCAAAAAGATCCCGGGTGCCATGAAAAGCAAAAGTCAGCGGGCTGCCTGTGGTCGTTTTTTTATGGCATCTCTCATACGAATGGATCTCACGATCGGTCAGGCACTATTTTTATATCCTCATCCATGTCATGACGTGCTGAGGAACAACGATGAAGATCGGTGAAAAGAACGTTGGCATGATCGACCGCGCGATCCGGATCATTTTCGGGATTATCCTGCTCTACCTGTTCGCGGGGAACATAGTTGCAGCGCCGTGGTCGTACCTCGTTGCGCTCATCGGGATCATCCTGCTCGTGACCGGGGCTGTCGGGACCTGCCTGCTCTACTCCATGCTCGGCATGAGTACGCTTCCAAAGAAAGCGTAAAGGAGGGTCACAAAAAGAGCCTTTTAGCGGGAAAGTGCCCGCAGGGAACCGGCGGATGCCTCACGCGTACTGTGCGGGGTCCGCGTCGAACTTCTTCTTGCAGCCCGGGGAACAGAAGTAATATTTCTTTCCCTTGTACTCGCTTGAGAACTTCGCGGTCTTCTCATCTACGGTCATTTTGCAGATCGGATCGATTGCCATACATGCCTCACTCATTTTCCTTTTTTTGAACGCAGGTAACTATCTTTTCATCGTGTATCGCCATCCTTTATCGAATCTGACGAAGGAAGGAAGCGGGCTGACCTGCAGGTTCCGGGTAATATCTATATCCTTCAGGACGCATGATTCTGTGTCTGGTTCCCATGCAGTCAGAAGTACCGGGCAACAGCCGGCTCAGGCGCGAGATCGGGCTTTTTGGCGCAACTGCCCTTGGCATCGGTGCGATCATCGGCTCCGGCATTTTCATCGTGACCGGTATGGTTGCCGGTGTTGCAGGCCCTGCAATGATCGTGTCCGTCATCATTGCCGGTGTCATTGCTGTATTTTCGGCAATGAGTGTCGCTGAACTGGGGGCATATCTCCCGGAGGAGGGCGGGACGTATGCGTACGCACAAAAACTCATCTCACCGTTCGCCGGGTTCATTGCCGGCTGGATCTGGGTCTTTTCAAACATCTTAGTCGGGGCGGCAGTCTCGCTGGGCTTTGCCCATTATTTTGTCACCCTCTTTCCGGCCGTGCCGGTAAAAATTATCGCCATGGCGATCTGCCTTGTTTTCATCATCATCAATTACATCGGCCTTAAGGGATCAGTACTTTTCAACAACATCCTTGTCACGGCAAAAGTCCTGATCCTCCTGTTCTTCGTGGCATTCGGGCTGGGATTTTTCAGGCCGGGTCACTTCACCCCCTTTGCCCCGGAAGGATCGGTGGGGGTCCTTGGCGGTGCGGCGCTCATCTTTTTTGCCTATACCGGGTTTGCCCGGGTCACCATCATGGCCGAAGAAGTAAAAGATCCGGAAAAAACCATACCCCTTTCCATTTACCTTGCGCTTGGCATCTCGACCGTTCTCTATCTGTTCGTGAGCATTGTCGCCGTCGGCCTTGCCGGTGCCCCTGCTCTTGCACAATCCGGCTCTCCGCTCGCTGACGCAATCGGGAGCGCCGGAAGTTCCAGGGCTGTGCTTGTGATCTCACTGGGTGCGATGATCGCAACGGCAAGCGTGCTGCTGACCACCATCATGGGGATTTCCCGCATCGTCTTTTCCATGGCCCGCAGTCAGGATCTTCCGTCGCTGTTTGAAAGAATCCATCCCCGCTTCAGCACACCGCATTACGCGATTGCCATCACCGGTGCCTTCATGATCGCTGCCCTCCTTCTCGCTGACCTTGCCCTTGTCGTCGCGGTAAGCACGTTTGCGATGCTGGTCTTTTACCTGATCGCAAACATTGCCGCCCTGAAGATACCGGCTGATCAGAGGCAGTATCCCCCCGCCGTTCCCGTTATCGGTGCTCTGACCTGCATCGGCCTGATTGCGTTTCTTGATCTCACTGCATGGGTGATCGGGATCACCGGGCTTTTGGCTGGCATTGCGTGGTTTGGCATCCGGAAAAAATCAGGAAAACCTGCGTGACCTGTCATAACCTGCGGATTTATTTCCCCCGCCCCATACAATGAATCCTGAGGACTGTTCATGAAACGTATCACCGTCAATGCACTCGTGGATATCGGTTGTCTGGTCACGTTCATCCCATCGCTCGTATCTGGTCTGGTGCTCTATCTTGTCCTGCCTTCGGGCGGGGGGAGAGGAAACAGCTGGGCAACATACCTTGGCCTCCCCCGCACCCAGTGGGTTGCCATGCACAACAACTCAAGCCTTGTCTTTGCCGCCCTGCTCATCATCCACATGCTCCTGCACTGGAAGTTTTTCTTGCACATCCCCACGCACCTCAACCCGAAAGAGACCGGGGAGCCTGGCGCAAGCGAGTGAGCGAAACAACCGGTGATTTTCCCCTGCAGCCACTATCAACGATATCGCTGGTACCCGTGGGTGGTGCGTTGCGAAGGACTGCATCCGGATAACCGGTATCAACCAGGATCCTGTCCCTGCCATTTCCATCAGGTACAAAAGACCACGTTCGCCGGTGGAATACCTGACCCGGCCTGTCAGCATGCCAGCGTTTAAATGATTTATGCGCATATGTGTAATAATTAAACAGACAGTATCCGATTGGTGAAACCATGCCAGAGACCATTCCTACCGCTTCAGAAAACCAGACAAAAGAACAGAACGACGGCCTATGCCGCACTCCACAGACCTGCGGGTGCGGAAACCAGCACCGGCACAGGCGGGCAGACAGCCCGTCTGCCTGCGCCGGACCCACAGGTGCTCCCTCGCCGGACTCTGGTGATACCTGCTGTTGCGGAACCGGCGACGGCCCGCGTGGCGATCACCAGCGCTGCGGCCAGGGGCGGCTCAGCCGGTGATACCGGCCCGCCATGCATCCCCTCCCGCTGGTTCCCGGAAAGGACAAGGCGGCAGCGGGGGTGACGATGATCGCGGTGAAACGAACCGCGTTAAAAACCTTCATGGAGAATGAACCCTATGGCCGCACCCCGGCAGACCGCGGTACCGGAAAGAGCAGGGTATGCCGGTACGTGGTAAAAAAAATCCAAAAATCCGGGACCATTGGTCGCCAATCCAGTCCCAGAAAAAAGAACGATAAACTCCTTGTGATAAAAGATAGATACCAGTACACGGAAGAGGATGAAGAGCGAGGATCGTGTGGCAGGCGGGTGCCCCCGTCGGGGGAGGCCCCGGCTCAGGCGGATCGTCAACGGCACATCGGAGTCATGGTGCTACAAGCCCTGCTGCCGCACGGATGATGAACAGGAAGGGATCCTGCTCAAACCAGAAGAGGTCGAACTGATCCGGCTCATCGACCTGGAAGGGCTTGAACAGGAAGAGGCGGCAGAAAAGCTCGGGGTCTCGCGCAAGACAGCGTGGCGGGACCTGCACGAGGCCCGGCGGAAGATTGCCGATGCGCTGGTGAACGGGAAGGGAATTGAGATGACCGGCTGCCGGAAAGTTGCAGAAGGGCGGTGCCCGATGTGCCCGTCCCCGGACGAAGATACCCGTTGACCCGGCACGTTTTCTTATTTTTATTCTTTTGCCGGAGTCAGCAGGCTTAAGTATTTTTGCTCATATGTGTAATTACGGCTCCCCTACCATGAGGTGCCATGAGGCAATACCATGAGCAATGAACCGACAAAAATACCGATCGATTATGCCGGATCAGCCGGGACCCTCAGGACCGTGCTCGGCCTCAAAGGGTCGCCCGTTGCGATCAGGCTCGCGACGTCCAAGGAAGAGATCCCGGCGGGAATGGCGGAACTGGACAAGACCATCCGGCACTGTTCGATGGTGAACCTGGCAAGGACCGAAGGCAGGATCTTCTACGCGACGTCCGGAAAGCACGAGTGCAACGGCGGTGCATGGGCGCTTGGCCTGCGGGAGATCACGCCGACACTGAAGAGCGGTGAATTTTATTTCAAACTGGGAAAGTTCGAGAGTGCCGCTGCATGCAAGCGGACGATCGATAAGGTCACCCACCTCAGTGCTGGCGAGACGTACGCGACCCTGTACGCCCCGCTGGAGAAGACGCCCTTTGCGCCCCACGTCGTGATGATGGTGACCACCCCCCGCAACATGCTCAAGCTCGCCCAGAGCTCCCTCTTCCGGCTCGGGGGGAGGATCTATGCGGAGTTCTCGGGCATCCAGTCCGTCTGCTCGGACGCGACTGCCCAGACCTACCTCACCGGGCGCGTAAACTTCTCGCTGGGCTGCGACGGGTCACGGAAGTTCTCCGGGATTGCAGACGACGAGATGGTGGTGGGGCTTCCCGCTGAGATGCTCCCCGAGATCACCGCTGCGCTGAAGATCGTGGCCGGGGCGCCCGGCTCAAAATAACCTTTTTTGAAACGAAGCATTCGCGGAAGGGCTTTTTTGCCGGTGTGCCGGCGCGTGAACGGCGACCGGGAGATGCACACCTGCTGGCCTTTCGCGGTAATTGTGTGTTGAATTCCCGATCCTTAAATCTTTATGCTCATATGTGTAATAATTCGGTGAGAACCAGGATGGGAAATTTCCATGCCAAACTTTGATGGAACCGGACCGTTAAAAAGAGGAAGGATCATCGGGCGGGGCCTGGGGCCCTGCAAAAACAGCGCCACCGGGTGCCTGCGCCGGCTCCAGGATGGAGATTCATTGCCAGAAAAAGAAGCCCGTGCCGGATCATCGGAATAACGGTTGAATGAACCCATGCCACTGCCCTTCATCAGCGTCCACGACCTCTGCATGGACTTTGACAAAAAAAGGGTCCTGAGCAACGTCTCGTTCGAGATACCGGAAGGCGGGATCATCGGCGTGATCGGCAGGAGCGGGGCGGGCAAGAGCGTGCTCATGCACCTGCTGCGGGGGATCGAGCAGCCCCCCACGAAAGGCTCGGTCACCTACCATGTCGCCGCATGCAGCGCCTGCGAGTACCTGGACGTGCAGAGCCGCGCCGGCACACCATGCCCGCGGTGCGGCGGCGACCTTGTTGCGGTTGATGTCGACCTCTGGGACGAAAAGAGCGACGGCATGAAGGTGCGGGTGATGCACCGCACCGCGATCATGTTCCAGCGCACGTTCGCCCTGTACGGCGACGACCGGGTGATCGAGAACGTGCTCCACGCGCTCGATGACATCAACTACCCGCAGGACCTGGCGATCAACCGGGCCGCCGACCTGATCGACCAGGTGAAACTCTCGCACCGGATGATGCATATCGCCCGCGACCTCTCCGGCGGCGAGAAGCAGCGGGTCGTGCTCGCCCGGCAGCTTGCAAAGAACCCGGCCATGCTCTTTGCCGATGAGCCCACGGGCACGCTCGACCCGGAGACCGCACGGCTCGTGCACGCGATGCTCAAGGAGGCGGCAGCACGGGACACGATGGGTATGGTGGTCACCTCGCACTTCTCCAGCGTGATTGAGGACATGGCGAAGCGTGCGATCCTTGTTACTGACGGGGAGATCACGGCGATCGGCCCGCCAAAGGACGTGATCCGCTCGTTTGCCCGGGAGCATTCCGACGAAGAGCACACGGCCCCGCAGGAATTCGGCAGGAACGTGCTCTCTGCCCGCGAGGTCTCCAAGCGCTACTTCTCGGTCGACCGCGGCGTGGTCAGGGCTGTGAATGCCGCCACCTTCGAGGTCGCAGAAAAAGAGATCTTCGGCATCATCGGCAGGAGCGGTGCGGGCAAGACGACCCTCTCCCGGATGATCGCCGGCATCATCGAACCCACGAGCGGGGAGATGAACATCCGGATCGGTGATCACTGGGTGGACATGACAAAACCCGGCATTGAGGAGCGGGGCAGGGCAAAGGAGTACATCGGGCTCCTCCACCAGGAATATGACCTGTACCCCCACCGCACCGTGCTCGACAACCTCACCGACGCGATCGGCCTTGAATTCCCCAAGGAGTTAGCGATGCGCAAGGCCGTCATCACGTTGATGATGGCAGGCTTTACAGATAAAAAGTCACACGAGATCCTGAACCGATACCCGGGTGAACTCTCGAACGGCGAGCGGCACCGGGTCGCGCTCGCACAGGTGCTCATCAGCGAGCCGCGGATCGTGATCCTCGACGAGCCGACCGGGACGATGGACCCGATCACCAAGCAGGACGTGAAGCACTCGATCCTGCACGCCCGCGACGAGTCTGACGAGACGTTCATCGTGGTCTCGCACGACATGGATTTTGTGAAAGACATCTGCGACCGCGTCGCCCTCATGCGGGGCGGGAAGATCATCGAGATCGGGACAACCGTGGATGTGCTCGCCCGTGCGGAAAAAAATACCTGACGATCGGGGAAAAATTCTCTCCTCTGCTCCCAATTTTTTTATGTGTTCTTCCCAGTCACAACAACAAAGAGGGATCGCAGCACAGGTCATCACAATGGATCCCCGACCACCGAGCCCAAAACCCCCGTTCATCTACCTCAACAACGCCGCGACGACGTGGCCAAAGCCCCGGGAGGTGCTTGACGAGGTCGCTGCATGCCTGAAATTGCCGCTGCACGAACCGGGCAGGACAACAGGCACCGGCTCTGTGGATTATCCTTCTGCCGCACGCGAAGCCCTCACCACGTTCTTCCATGCCGGCCCTCCGGAACACTTCATTTTTACACAGAATGCCACCGGCTCACTGAACCTGCTGATCCACGGGTTTGTAAAACAGAACAGAACGCCGTTCCATGCGATCACCACAGAACTTGAACACAACTCGGTGCTCCGCCCGCTCACAGCGCTGGAGCAGGAAGGGGCGATCACACTCTCGGTCGTACCGTTCAGGGATAACACGGTCAGCCTCGCACAGATCAAAAAAGCGGTCCGCCCCGAGACCCGGCTCGTGGTGATGACGCACGGGAGCAATGTGCTGGGCTCGGTGCAGGAGATCAAACCCATCGCAGAATACCTCCATGCCAATGACATTTTCTTCATCGTGGACGGGGCCCAGACCGCAGGGCACATCAAAGTCGATCTTGCAGACATCCCGGTCGGTGCGTTTGTCTTTACCGGGCACAAGGCACTCTTCGGCATCCCCGGTATTGGCGGATTCTACATCCCTGAACCGGATGCTGTCGCGATCATACGGCAGGGCGGCACCGGCACAGATTCGCGGTCGCTTGTTCACCCCGCTGACATGCCCATGCGCTTTGAGGCAGGGACATCCAATTACCCGGGTATCGCCTCGCTGCTCGCCGGGGTCCGGTTCATCAAAAACATCGGGCTTGCTGAGATCGGGCGATTCGGAAAGGAACTTTCGGGGCATTTTATCCGGGAATTGGAACGCGTACCGGGCATCACCATCTACAACGACAACCCGGATCTCCCGGTCGTCTCGTTCAACATCAGCGGCATCGGGAACGATGAAGCCGGGTTCATCCTTGCCCGGGCGTACGGGATGATCACGAGAACCGGGCTCCACTGCGCCCCGCTCGTGCACGAGCGCATCGATGGAGGGAACGGGTGCATCCGGGTGAGTTTCTCGCAGCTCAATACGATCGATGAGTGCCGCAGGGCAGCCGAAGCGGTCCGTGAGGTGGCGCAGGGTGCGGGTGCTTAAGTCCGTCCAGACCAAGGTCTGCGTCGACGGGTCGCTGATGAAGGAGTACGTGCTGGACGAGCCGCTGACCGGGGAGTTCCTGAAATTTCTGGAGCAGTTTGGCACCGTTCGGTTCCTCGACCAGCTCAGAAAACCCTACTTCTCGTTTGAAAAAGAGCTGTTTATCTCCATCAAGGGTTTTGTCGGGGACAGCAATGTCGAGGTGCGGTACAAAAAAGAGTTCCAGGACCTTGTTTCGGACTACTTCCACCTCCTGCTCTATTATTACCGCGATGGCGAGCCGGGGATTGTAAAACTGAAAGGGGTGGAGGAGTCTATCCGGGAGAAGATGAAGGTCCGGCTGGGACCTTCGCAAGGGAACCGTACATGATCCCGGTACGCCGTGTTTTTGAGGATTACGCCAATGATTATGACCGCTGGTTCGATGAGCACCACGATGTCTATGAAGCCCAGCTGCGGATGCTCCATCGTGCCGTCCCGCGGCACGGGCTTGGGCTTGAGGTGGGTGTCGGCTCGGGGAGGTTTGCCGTACCCTTCGGGATCCGCTGCGGCATCGATCCGTCCCGCGGGCTCGCCCAAATCGCAAAGGTCCGGGGCATCGAGGTCGTGCTGGGCGAGGGAGAACACCTGCCGTACCGTGAAGCGTCGTTTGACTATGTGCTGATGATGACAGTCATCTGTTTTCTTGATGATGCCATAGCGGTTTTCCATGAGGTGTATCGTGTGCTCAAACCCGGCGGGATACTTGTTGTCGGGTTCATTGAAAAGGACGGGGAAATTCACCGTATATATCAAGAGGAGTCAACGAAAGGGAGGTTCCTACGGTTCGCAAAATTTCGGACTGTTGGAAACGTGGACAGGTTTTTTTCGGATGCAGGATTCAGGCAGGTTTCTATTATTGAACGAGCCCGCGGGTTCTGTGTGATGAGCGGGCAAGCGGTCCGCGAGCGCTCCGGTTATCAGCCGGTCAGCATAGTGATCTCGGACGGTCTTCCCGTCGTGTATTTTTTTTAAAAATCAGGAAAAAAATGGCGCATGCCGCAGAGGCTGCCGGAAAGCACATGACAATGCACGAAAACGGGGTCCAGGAATGCCGACGGCCGGCATTTTTCTGGAAGGCGCCTCTCACTTTTTCCGGCGTACCCGCCGGACGACCGGCTTGAATTTCTGGTGTTTGGGCGAGGTGCCCATGAAGATCCGGACCGGGGCGGTGGTTCCCTCGTCTGGGGGAGGTTCCCGTGTACGGTGCATATCACGCAGCGGGGAATCTATTTCATTGAGTTTTTCGCGCAGGTCGACCAGTAATTTCTTGATGCTGACCTTGACGACGTGGACTTCATGCTTGAGGTCTTCAAATTCCTCGCGTGTCACGGTATCGGTCCGCACGGTTTTTATTGATTCGTCCGTCATGGTGCCCTCTCCAGCGACCGCAAGGGAAAGTGCCTGCCCTGATGCCCTTGCACAATACCCCAATGTCTCTTAAAAGTTTAAGTATATTCTGCTGCCGCCCTCCCTGTACTGCCCGTGGTGTGATTCTTAAAAAAAATACCGGCATACTTTTTATACAAAGACACCGGGAATCAGTGTACCATGGCTGACCGGACGGTGTGCGGTTTTCTCTTTCTCCTTCTCATTGCCATCATCCTCGCACTCTCAACCGGCTGCATCGCGATGCCGGCTCTAGGGTCATCAGGAACCGGCCCGCCGGACGTTTTGTCCCCGCCCGGAATGATACAAAAAAGCAGCAATATCACCGGCATCCCCCTGCAGTACGGGTGGAGGGATGTTGCAGCAGCCGCGATGCAGGATGAGCCGGACCGGATCAGTGTGGTGTACCGGGGTGGCCGGGATGATGCATTCATTGATTCAATAAAAGTCGATATTAAAAATTCGTATGACCAGTCCATGACGCGGACAGTGAAAAATCCGCAGATCGGGGAGAAATTCACGTTTGACGCGATCGGCACCAGCAGACCTGATACCGTCATGGTAACCGCATATTTTCAGGATAATACGACCCAGACCGTGCTGGTGACACAGGTATAATCCGGTTTATACCTCCTGAAGTTTTTGAATTTGCCCCGGCACATCGAAGCCCCGGTTCTTCGTTGGGGGCTTCTCTTTTTCGGTGAATGCATGTTCTCAGATCGACCATGTGCCATCGTCATGTCGCATGGTCATAAAACAGGGCATTCGCCTCGACACATCGAAGACCCGGTTCTTCGTTGGGGGCTTCTCCAGTCTCGGCAACCTCAGGTTTCAAAAAACCATGTGCCATCTTCGATGTCACATGGTGAAACGTGCGAAGTTGCCTCGCCAAAATAAAAAAAATTTAGATGTATGGGCTGCGAAGCGCCTTGCCCACACCGAATGTCTTGCGCTCTTCGAGGGTCGCCTTGTTCTTGGTGATCTTCTCGTTTGCCAGCTTGGAAACGAGCTCAAGGCCGGGCTTGACCTTGTCGATCGGCTGGATCTCAAAGGCGCCTGCTGCGACTGCCTTTGCCCATACCGACTCACCGATCTTGCTCCTCACAAAGACCGTGCTCCAGCCATCGGGGCTGCCCACGGACCCTGTCGAGATGTCAGCAAGGTTTGCGACATAGTCAAGGCAGACGTGGCAGCCGGGCTGCTCGTACTTGTGGGTCACTTTCAGCGGCAGCTGGACGACCTGTCCGCGCTTGCCGTAGACCCAGAACTTGCCCTTGCCGATCTCCA
>Ga0315277_10009931_pt1 | contig 12121 bp, 24 predicted proteins | sample YL17G05_15_MG_FD_203695 | JGI IMG/M metagenome (GOLD analysis project Ga0315277, IMG submission 203695) | Sediment microbial communities from Yellowstone Lake, YNP, Wyoming, USA - YL17G05_15 | ecosystem: Environmental > Aquatic > Freshwater > Lake > Sediment | place: USA: Wyoming | collected... | reverse complement strand
CTGGTCCAGGTGAAGCCTTTCGTCGAGTGCAATGTCTACGATGTCATGCTGGCCCAGAAAATAATTATCGAAAAAAGCATAATTGAACAGCTGGAGCAAAAAGCTAATGAAGGACCCATATCAGATACTCAAGCGGCCACTGCTGACTGAAAAAAGCGACCGCCTGCGCGAAAGTGAAAACCAGTACTGCTTTGAAGTAGACAAGCGGGCCAATAAACTCGAAGTGAAGAAAGCTGTTGAATCACTTTTCTCAGTCAATGTGGTCGATGTGCGGCTGCACAACAGGATCGGCAAAAGCAAACGGATGGGACGCTTTGCCGGAAGACGCGCCGATTGGAAAAAAGCCTACGTCACACTTAAAAAAGGCGATGTCATCGCCATGTTCGAAGGTGTTTAATTTAAGAAAAGTGGAATTATCATGGGACTGAAAAAACTAAAACCGGTTACACCAGGAACTAGATTCCGCATCATTAACGCCCGTGAAATTATCACCACCACGGAACCCGAGCGTTCCCTGCTCCTGCCGCTTGCTGAAAAGGGCGGGAGAAACCACCACGGGCATGTGACCATGCGCTACCGGGGTGGCGGCCATAAACGCCGCTATCGCATTATTGATTACAAACGCGAAAAGTTCGGGATTAAAGGAAAAATAGCCACCATAGAATACGACCCCAACCGCTCGGCCTTTATCTGCCTGGTGAACTATCTGGATGGTGAAAAACGTTACATCCTTCACTGCCAGGGCCTCCAGGTCGGAAATTCAATTGAGTCGGGGCCGGGCAGCGAAATCAAGACTGGCAACGCGCTGCCACTTTCCGAAATACCGCTCGGTATCATGGTCCACAATGTGGAAATGATAGCCGGCAAGGGCGGGCAGATAGCCCGCAGCGCGGGAACCGCTATCCAGGTGGCGGCCAAGGAAGGTAAATATGTCCATTGCAAGATGCCTTCCGGCGAGGTCCGGCTAATCCCCCGCGAATGCATGGCCACGATCGGAGTTATCGGCAATCAGGAACACATGGGCATATCGTACGGAAAGGCGGGAGCCAAACGCTGGCTCGGTATCCGTCCCCATGTGCGCGGCGTGGCCAAGAACCCTGTCGACCACCCGCTGGGCGGTGGCGAGGGAAAATCCTCCGGCGGCCGTCATCCCTGTACCCCCTGGGGTGTGCCGACCAAGGGCTACAAGACCAGGAAGAAAAGAAAGAATTCCGATAAATTGATTGTCAAGAGAAGAAAATAAGTAAACTTTCCAAGGGAAGAGACAGTTAATGACCAGATCGCTGAAAAAAGGTCCATATATTGAGCCTTCGCTCCTGGCCAAGATCAACAAGATGAACCAGAGCGGAGAGAAGAAGGTTATCAAGACCTGGTCGCGACGCTCCACCATCAGCCCCGACTTCGTGGGCCATACTATGGCTGTGCACAACGGCAACAAGTTTATCCCGGTTTACATAACCGAGAATATGGTGGGCCATAAATTGGGTGAATTTTCACCTACCAGGTTTTTCCGTGGACACGGCGGGAAACTGGCTGAACGCACCGCCGCCAAAAAGTAAGGTATAATTCTGTTTATTTTATGTTCTTTCAATAATGGTTTGAATAAAAGCGGTTTCCTAGCCAACAATTTTTAGAGATTTAAAAGATGATTGCTCGTGCTAAGGCAAGATTTGTTCGCATCTCCTCACGGAAAGTGAAGCTGGTGATCGACCTGATCAGGGGTAAGAACCTGGAAGAGGCGTTTGCTATCCTGCGCTTTACTCCCCGCGCGGCTTCGGGGCCGGTGCGCAAGCTGGTGCAATCGGCTTATTCGAATGCGGTGAGCCAGTTGGGCAGCTTTGATCTGAATACGGAAGAGATAATCGTCAAAAGCATCCGGGTGGATCAGGGCCCTTCCCTGAAGCGCTGGATGCCGCGCGCCATGGGCCGGGCCACTCCGATCCTGAAAAGGACGAGTCATATTTCGGTGGAACTGGATGTACCCGAGCCGGAAGCGAAGAAATAAGAGCAGATTCAGGCGCAGCAGGTTCTTTCAGCTTTCCGGTGCAGGTTAGGGAAATCTAAGCTAAAAGGAGAAGGCAAGTGGGTCAGAAGACGAACCCGGTAGGTTTCAGGCTTGGAATAATCAAGAACTGGCAGTCGATCTGGTTTGCCGACCGCGATTTTTCCCGTCTGCTTAAAGAAGACGAGCTAATCCGCAAGTATATCCATAACCGGCTGGGTCATGCGGCGATCTCCAAAGTGACCATAGAGCGCACGCCGCAAAAGATGACCGTGATCATTCATACCGCCAGGCCCGGAGTGGTAATCGGCCGAAAGGGACAGGAAGTCGACAAGCTTCGTGACGAGCTGGCCCACTTGTCCAAGGATGAAATCTTCATCAAGATCGAAGAAATAAAGACCCCGGAATTGGATGGTCAGCTTGTGGCTGATGGAATCGCCTTCCAGCTCGAACAGCGGGTCAGTTTCCGCAGAGCGATGAAAAAGGCGGTGACCTCGGCCATGCGTATGAACGCCCAGGGCATCAAAATAAGCTGCGGCGGCAGGCTCGCCGGTGCCGAAATCGCCCGTAAAGAGGGTTACCATGAAGGCCGCGTGCCTCTGCATACAATCCGGGCCGATATCGATTACGCCACCTCGACTGCGCATACCACTTTCGGCTGCATCGGCGTAAAGGTGTGGATCTGCAAGGGCGAGGTGATCTCGAGCAAAAGTGCGGCCAAGTAAATATTGCGGCCTGTCTCAAATTCAGTTCTCGGCAGGAGATGAGTGAGAAATTGATTTCTTGAAGCCCAGGAAAACGAGCGGCTTTGGCTTCTCCTAAAAGCCAGGAGTAAATGGATGTTATCCCCGAAAAGAGTCAAGTTCAGAAAACAGCAGCGTGGACGGATGAAAGGAACCGCCTATAAAGGCTCCACAGTGAGCTTTGGCGAGTACGGTTTGCAGGCTCTGGAACCGGCCTGGATAACCAACCGGCAGATCGAGGCGGCGCGTGTTGCCCTCACCCGCCATGTCCGCCGGGGCGGCAAGGTCTGGATCCGTATCTTTCCCGATAAGCCGATCACTAAAAAACCGGCAGAGACAAGAATGGGTAAGGGCAAGGGTAACCCGGAAGGATGGGTGGCGGTGGTCAAATCCGGCCGGATCTTGTTTGAAATCGGCGGGATCAGCCGCGAACTCTCTCTGGAAGCGTTACGGCTGGCCTCTCACAAGCTGCCTATCAAGTGCAAGATAGTCGAGAGAAAATTAGTCAGAGAGGAAGTAAATGAAAGCGAGTGAAATACGGGAATTGACCGCGGACGAGATCAAATTCAAACTCAATGATTTGAAAGAAGAGTATTTCCGCCTTTCTTTCCGGCATTCGGTCCATAAAGTGGACAACCCCATGAAATTGAGGCTGCTCAGAAAAGATATCGCCCGCTGCATGACTGTGCTGAATCAGAAAGTAAGAGAAAAACAACAGGCCGCCAAGTAGGAGCTTATCCAAGCTTTACCAGCGGTTAGCCATTTTTGGAGTAAAAAGATGAACAGGAATAACCGTAAAACTCGTGTCGGGGTGGTGGTGGAGAGCAAGATGGAAAAGACCGCCGTGGTCCAGGTTGGACGTCAGCTCAAGCACCCCATTTACGGCAAGGCGATCAAGCGGACCAAGAAATATCTGGTGCATGACGAGACAAACCAGTGCAAGCCGGGCAGCACGGTCAGAATTATGGAAACCAAGCCGTTGAGCAAACAGAAACGCTGGCGAGTAGTGGAGGTAATCTCCACTGTTGAAGAATAGACGATCTGAGGAAAAGGACAATCAGCAGACGGTGGTTTAATAATGATCCAGCAAGAGACAGTATTGAAAATCGCGGATAACTCCGGGGCCAAAAAAGCGCTCTGTATCAGGGTTCTCGGAGGGTCCCATCGCCGCTACGCTCGTCTCGGTGACATTATTGTCATCACAGTGAAAGATGCCTTGCCCAATGGGCCAATCCGCAAAGGGGATGTAGCCAAGGCAGTAGTGGTCAGGGTCAAGAAGGAGACCCGCCGCAAGGACGGCTCCTATATCCGGTTTGATGAAAATGCAGCCGTGCTTATTGATGAAAAGAACGAGCCCAGAGCCACACGTATTTTCGGTCCAGTAGCCCGGGAGCTGCGCGAGAAACATTTTATGAAAATTGTCTCCCTGGCACCGGAAGTACTGTAACTCCAAGAAAATACAATAAAGGTGAATCATGCGTATCGTTAAAGGCGACAAGGTTATTGTTATCAGCGGCAACAGCAAGGGAAAGATCGGGGAAATACTCCAGGTCATCCCTGACAGGCAGCGGGTGATCATCAAGGGAGTAAACCTGATGAAAAAGCACAGCCGCCCGACAACCAAAAACCCCAAAGGCGGGATTCAGGAGAAAGAGGCCTCTATTCACTGGAGCAAGGTCATGCTTTATGACGATAAAGCCAAGAGAGGGACAAGAATCCGCGCCAGCCGGCTGGATGATGAAAAGAAGACCAAAGTCCGGGTCAGTATCTCGAGCGGAGAGGTCATCGAGGTGAAGGTCGGAACTTGATCCGCTGTTTGATTCGGAATGATGTATATTAAGACAGGAACTTAAATCGCAGGTATACTTTCCATGGCCAGACTCAAAGACTACTATTACAAGGTAGTTCAGCCGAAACTCATCGAGGAGTTCGGCATAAAAAACAAACACGATGTGCCGAAACTGGAAAAAGTGATAGTCAATGTGGGGATGGGTTCGGCCATACAAAATCCCAAACACCTGGAGAGCGCCCAGGAGGAGCTGCGCCAAATCACCGGGCAGCATGCAGTGATCACCAAGGCCAGAAAATCGATTTCCAATTTCAAATTGCGCCAGGGGATGAAAATAGGCTGCCGGGTTACCATGCGCGGCGAACAGATGTGGGAGTTTGTCGACCGCTTGATCTCCATCGTCATTCCGCGCATCAGGGATTTCCGGGGATTGCCGACCAAGAGTTTTGACGGTCGGGGCAATTATACCTTAGGAGTCAAGGAGCAGGTCATTTTCCCGGAAATCGACTATGATAAAATCGAAAAAATTCATGGCCTGGACATAACTTTTGTGACTACCGGCCGGAAGGACGACCAGGCATTCGCTCTGCTCAGGGAACTGGGCATGCCGTTTCGCTTGGCCAGCCCGCCTGCAGGCCAGGCCGGCCAGAAATAAACACAGAGAATAATCGCAAAGTGAGGGAAGTTAAGTGGCCAAGAAATCCCTGATTGCCAAAGCAAAAAGAAAGCCGAAATTCGCTGTCCGTAAGTACAACCGCTGCCAGCGCTGCGGCCGTCCGCGGGCCTATTACCGCAGGTTCGGGCTGTGCAGGATCTGTTTCCGCCAGATGGCTCTGTCAGGGTTTATTCCCGGCGTGCGTAAGGCCAGCTGGTAAGCCGGAGCAGTTGACTTTACAAACTTTCAGCTTTTTGACAGAATAGTTCAGCCTGAATAATACTCCATTCCGTGAGAGAAGAATTATGACGATGACCGATCCGATTGCCGATATGTTCACCAGAATCCGGAACGCTTACAAGGCGAGGCATAATCGGGTTGATGTGCCGAGTTCCAATCTCAAGAGGCAACTGGCGCGTATTCTGCTCGATCAGAAGATGATTGCCAATTACCGTGAGATCACCGATAGCCACCAGAATGTGTTGCGGATATACTTGAAGTACGGTCCGGATGAAATGCCGGCTATGCTCGGCTCCCGGAGAATCAGCACTCCGGGACGGCATATTTACAAACAAGTCGATAAAATAAAAAGAGTCCGGAACGGTCTGGGGGTGGCCATCATTTCCACCTCCAAAGGCTTGATTACCGACAGGGAAGCAAGAAAACTGCATGTCGGCGGCGAGGTCCTGGTTCACGTTTGGTAATGATCTATTATTCTACTGCTGGATATAGAACTTCTTAACAGGAATTTAAGGGGAGGAATTGGTGTCCCGCATTGGAAAACTTCCCATACCCAAACCTGAAGATGTAAAGGCCACCCTCCAGGTTGGAAAAGTTGTGGTTGAGGGGCCCAAGGGAAAAAACGAAGTATTGGTCCACCGCAATATTTCCGTGGAGATTGAAAAAGACCGGATACTGGTGAAGCGTCCGGATGATTCGAAATTCAACCGTGCGCTCCACGGGCTGACCCGCGCCCTGATCAACAATGCCGTGATCGGCGTGACCAAGGGATTTACCAAGAAACTGGAGATCGAAGGAGTGGGTTACCGGGCCAGCATGTCCACCCAGTCTAAAGGCGGTTTGACCCTCGAACTGGGTTTCTCGCACAAAATCGAGGTGGCTGCCCCGGAAGGGATAAAACTCGCCGTGCCTGCACCGACCCAGATTGTGGTCACCGGGATCGATAAGCAGACTGTCGGCGAAATAGCGGCCAAGATTCGTTCCTATCGTCCCCCCGAGCCGTACAAGGGCAAAGGCGTGCGTTACAGCGGTGAGGTTATTCTGCGCAAAGCCGGTAAGACTGGCGCCACCGCTGCCGTCAAGTAGTAAATTTGCTGGATCCTCCGGCTGATAACCTCCGGAGGCGGCTAACCTTAATTCAGGCATACGGGAAAAATCGATGAAGGCTTTTGACAGAAAAAAGGCCCGCGCCAAAAGGCATCGCCGGATTCTGAAAAAGACCCAGTTCACTGTCCACCATCCGCGGCTGGTTGTCTTCCGTTCCCTTAAGAACATAGAGGGCCAGATCGTGGATGACCAGAAGCGGGTGACTCTGCTTGGCGTGTCCTCGCTCTCGAAAGAAGTGGACAAGACCGGCAAAAACAAGGTGGCGGTGAGCAAGGCTGCAGGCGAACTGCTTGCCCGGAAGGCGCTGGAAAAAGGCATTACCCAGATAGTGTTCGACCGCAACGGGTACCTGTATCATGGACGGGTAAAAGCTTTTGCCGAAGGTGCTCGCCAGGGCGGGCTTAAATTCTAACCCGGCGGAATAAAAAGGCTTTCCAGTTAAGGAGTGCATGAATTGGAACTCAATAAAGAAAAAAGCGAGTTGATTGAGAATGTCATTTCCATCAACCGTTGCGCCAAAGTAGTCAAGGGCGGTAGAAGATTTTCTTTCAGCGCTCTGGTTGCTGTGGGCGATGGAAAAGGCAATGTCGGCCTGGCTCTGGGCAAGGCCAATGAAGTAAGCGATGCCATCCGCAAGGGTGTGGAAATGGCCAAGAAATGCATGGTGAAAGTTTCGGTGGTCCGGGGAACTCTGCCCCATGAGATAATCGGCGAGTACGGAGCAGGCAGGGTCCTGCTTAAACCGGCGGCCCCGGGCGCCGGTGTCATCGCCGGCTCGAGTGTCCGCGCCGTGCTTGAATGCGCCGGGGTGCAGAATATTCTTTCCAAGTCTTTAGGTTCCACCAACCCACACAACATGGCCAAGGCCACCATGCAGGGGTTGCAGAAACTGATGACTTTGCAGAAAACTGCCAGGCTGCGCGGGGTGACGCTTGAAGAGATAGCTCGCGGAGACCGTGTAGTGGTGGAGGCAACCAGTGAGTAAAAGGCTGAAAATAACACAAATCAAAAGCGGTGTCGGTTCAGGAGAGAGCCAGAAAGCAACCTTGAGGGCACTGAAACTGACCCACCACCAGAAAAGCGTGGTGCATAACGATACCCCGCAGATAAGGGGTATGATTTTTAAAGTGAGGCATCTTTTGAAAGTAGAAGAAATCGATTGACTGCGACCGGCGGTTGTTTCGCTTTCTTAAAGAAAATATGGTGCATATAGAAAATTAAACCTACGGATAATTCTGATGAAATTGAGTGAATTGAAAAGGCCGGCACAAAGTACGAAATCGCCCAAGATAATCGGCCGCGGGAGGGGTTCGGGCCACGGCAATACCGCAGGTCGGGGTCACAAGGGCCAGAAGGCTCGCGCGGGCGGCAATCTTTCGATAGGGTTCGAGGGCGGGCAGATGCCCCTCCAGCGCCGCCTGCCGAAACGCGGGTTCCATAACATTTTCCGCAAGGTCTACCAGGTGGTGAATCTCTCTGACCTGGAGCGTGTCGGCAAGCAGGATATTCTGGGTCCCGAAGAAATGGTCAGGCTGGGCCTTATCCGCAGCGCCGAGAAACCGGTTAAGGTTCTTGGCAGCGGCGATCTCCATTTCCCGTTAACTGTGCGCGCCCATGCTTTCAGCGCCAAGGCGCGCCAGGTAATCGAGGCCCAGGGCGGAAGAGTCGAGGTGCTATAATGTCCAATGGAGTCAAAAGTTTCGCCGATATTTTCCAAATTCCCGAACTGAAAAAGAAAGTGCTGTTCACTTTTCTTATCGTAGTAATTTACCGCCTCGGGGGCCATATAACCACGCCGGGGATCAATGTCGGACGTCTCATAGAATGGTTCGGTCAGCAGCAGAACACGCTATTCGGGCTTATGGACATGTTCGTCGGCGGCGGACTCCAGCGGGCCACGATTTTCGCTCTCGGCATAATGCCTTATATAAGTTCGTCAATTATTTTCCAGCTTCTGCCCCCTGTGTTCCCTTACTTCGAAAAATTGCAGAGAGAGGGCGAGGAGGGGCGGAAAAGGATAAACCAATACACCCGTTACGGCACCGTGGTTCTTTCTTTTATCCAGTCTGTAGGTATGGCGGCATTTCTGCAGAATCTAGGCGCTGTGAGCATGGATAACCTCTGGCTCTTCCGCGTGACCACGGTAATCACCCTGACCACCGGCGCGGTTTTCGTGATGTGGCTAGGCGAGCAGATCACCGATCGGGGTGTCGGCAACGGAATGAGCCTGCTCATTTTCTTCGGCATAATCGACCGTTTCCCCAACGGGGTGTTCCAGACAATCGAGATGATCAGGAACGATGTGATCAGCATAATCGCAATGGTCCTGGTGCTCGTGGTTATGATCGCCATAGTGGCGGGCGTGATTGTCATGACCCTGGGCACCCGTAAGATTCCCATCCAGATTCCCAAGCGTATGGTCGGGCGCAAGGTGCTGGGGGGCCAGCAGACTCATCTGCCCCTGAGGATCAACAGCGCGGGAGTCATGCCGATTATCTTCGCCCAGTCGATAATAGTTGTCCCGGCGACCTTGAGCACTTTTCTCGCTCCGGGGAGCTGGCTCGAGGATATCGGCAGGTACTTCCAGCCCTCGACCAATTCCTATATTTTCTTTTATACGCTTTTGATTGTCTTTTTTACTTATTTTTACACGGCAGTAATTTTCAATCCCGTGGATCTGGCGGAAAATTTCAAGCGCCAGGGAGGGTTCATCCCCGGAATCCGTCCCGGGGCACGTACCGCGGAATATATAGACCGGGTGCTGACCAGGATTACTCTGCCGGGCTCTATCTTTCTGGCGGCCATAGCCATACTGCCTATCTATATGTACCGGCTGATTAACGTGCCGTTCTATTTCGGCGGTACCAGCCTTTTGATCGTAGTGGGCGTGGCCCTGGATACGATTCAGCAGATAGAAAGCCATATGTTGATGCGCCACTATGACGGATTTATGAAAAAAGGCAGGATACCTAGCCGGAGATTCTCCTGAGAAATGGTCTTTCTGAAGAACCGTTTCGAGATAGCAAAAATAAGAGAATCGGGGAAGATCGTTGCCGAGGTGCTGACCCGGATCGGCGAAGCGATCCAACCTGGTGTCTCGACACTCGAACTGGATGAAATCGCCGAGAAGCTGATCAATTCTTATCCTCAGACTCGAGCCGCTTTCAAGGGATACGGCGGGTTTCCGAACGCGCTCTGTACATCGATAAACGATGAGGTTGTCCACGGGATCCCCAGGAAAGACAGACTGCTCGAGGCTGGCGATATCGTGGGGATAGATGTGGGAGTTTGCCACCACAGCTATTTTGCGGATGCGGCGGCGACCTTTTTTGTCGGCGAGCCCAAAGAACGTCAGAAAAAGCTGATCAACACAACAAAACGGGCTCTGGCCGCCGGTATAGAACAGGCTGTAGCTCATAACCGGGTCGGCGACATAGGGGCCGCAGTGCAAAAAGTGGTGGAAGCGGATAAATTTTCTGTTGTGCGGGATCTTGTCGGCCACGGAATCGGCAAGAATCTGCATGAAGACCCTCAGGTACCAAATTATGGACCGCCCAGACAGGGTTGCCTGCTCAAAGAGGGATTGGTCCTGGCTATAGAACCGATGGTCAATGAAGGGACGGCCGAAGTAAAAACACTGGCGGACAATTGGACTTTTGTTACTGCGGATGGCAAGCTGTCAGCCCATTTTGAACATACAGTGGCCATCGGCCCTGACGGGCCGGAGATACTGACCGGCTTTAACTGACCGCCCAAATAAATATCAGTCGAGGAATCGCTGGTATGGCCAAAGAAGAAGCAATACAAGTGACCGGGACAGTGCTTGAACCTCTGCCTAATGCCATGTTCCGGATAAAGCTGGAAAACGATCATGAGGTGCTCGCCCATATCAGCGGCAAGATGCGGATGAACTTCATCCGTATTCTTCCCGGGGACAAAGTGGCTCTGGAATTAAGTCCCTATGATCTCAGCCGCGGGCGGATCACCTACCGCTACAAGTGAGCTAATTAAACGGTTGGAGCACTGATGAAAGTTCGCAGTTCAGTAAAGGCGATCTGTGAGTATTGCAAGATTATTCGCAGACGGGGGGTGGTGCGTGTCATCTGCAAGAACCCCAAACACAAACAGCGCCAGGGCTGATAAAGGTTTAACATAATTAAATCCGGAGAGGAAAAATGGCTCGTATTGCCGGAGTTGATCTGCCGAAAAACAAACGGATTGAAATCGGCCTGACTTACATCTATGGCCTGGGGAAAACCTCGGCGCGAAAAATCCTGGAGGAGACCGGTATAAGTCCGGCGACCAAGATTGGTGACCTTACCGATGGCGAACAGACACGCCTGCGCGGGGTGATAGAACGCGATTTCAAGGTCGAGGGAGCCATGCGTACCGAGGTGGCGATGAACATCAAGCGGCTGATGGATATCGGCTGCTACCGCGGAGTACGTCATCGCCGCAGTCTGCCGGTACGCGGCCAGCGGACTCATACCAACGCCCGCACGCATAAGGGACCGCGCGTGGCTATTGCCGGTAAGAAGAAAGCCAAGGCCAAGAAGTAAACTCGAGCCGGGAGGAAAGTTCCCGGCGCCATAGGAAAATGTTTTGGGCTGATTAAGCTTGACTTGTCAGCTAATTTAGGGGAGACCAAATGCCCAGTCCGACAAAAAAAGGCGTGAAAACTAAAAAAAAGGTAAGTAAAGTTGAAACTGAGGGTATCGCTTATATCAAGGCCAGTTTCAACAACACTATAGTTACTATCACCGATATGAGCGGCAACACAATTTTGTGGAGCAGCGCGGGGAAGTGCGGTTTCAAGGGATCGAAGAAAAGCACTCCCTTTGCCGCCCAGACAATCGCCGATTCCGCAGCCAAAGAGGCTGTAAACTTGGGGATGAAAAGGGTGCATGTAAGAGTCCAGGGGCCCGGAGCGGGCAGAGAGTCCGCCATTCAGGCGATCCAGGCTGCCGGGCTGAGCGTCAAATCGATCAGGGACGTGACCCCCATCCCGCATAACGGTTGCCGGCCGCCTAAGCGCAGAAGAGTCTAGTAATCGTTTTTGGAGGAATTTCAATGGCCCGTCAAACAGGAACAAGTTGCAAGCTCTGCCGACGTGAGGGAAACAAGCTCTTTCTCAAAGGAGAGAGGTGCTATACCGATAAATGCGCCATCGAGCGCCGGAACTTCGCTCCGGGACAGCACGGCCGGTCGGCCGGACGCAGGAGAAAGCTGAGCGACTACAGCTTGCAATTGCGGGAAAAACAGAAAGTGAAAAGAATCTATGGCCTCCTGGAGAGACAGTTCCGCAACTATTTCTTCAAGGCCACCCGGAAGAGCGGAGTTACCGGCCAGAACTTGATGCAGCTTTTGGAAACCCGGCTGGACAATGTGGTCTTCCGTCTGGGATTTGCTCCGAGCCGGAACAGCGCCCGTCAGCTGGTCAATCACCGCCATATCCTGATAAATGGCCGGATTGTCGATATACCGTCATACCAGGTCTCTCCGAACGAGGAGATCAGCGTCAAGGAATCAAGCCGGGGCCTGGGCCTGATCCTGTCCTCGATCGAAAAACGCGGTAAGCAGGAGAC
>Ga0315277_10009930_pt1 | contig 12122 bp, 10 predicted proteins | sample YL17G05_15_MG_FD_203695 | JGI IMG/M metagenome (GOLD analysis project Ga0315277, IMG submission 203695) | Sediment microbial communities from Yellowstone Lake, YNP, Wyoming, USA - YL17G05_15 | ecosystem: Environmental > Aquatic > Freshwater > Lake > Sediment | place: USA: Wyoming | collected... | reverse complement strand
ATGGGACTGGGGCCCCTCCGGACGGATCTCCTGGCCGATCTGGTGCCTCCTCATCATCCGGATAAACCATGGCCCGAGGATGAAGCTCACAAAGAGCGCGGTGATGCCCGCCAGGGCGGTGCGGACTGTGATGTAGCGAAAGACGTTGAAGAATGAGGCATGCTCGCGAAGGGGCACCAGAAGCCAGTACAGCACCTCAGATCTCCTTGAATTTGTCTTTGAGTCTCTGGACCACTTGTTCCATCCGCACTCCCCGGGATCCCTTGACCAGGATCAGATCGCCTTCTTGAATGAGGGCGGGGATTCCCGCCGCGGCCTCCTCCGAGGTGGAGAAGGTCGCGACTCGGGCCCCGGGCAGGCCGGCGGCTTGGGCTCCTTCGGCGATGAAGCGGGCCAAAGGTCCGACGGTCAGCAGCAATTTCCAGCCGTTTCCGGCGACCTGCCGGCCGGCCCGGCGGTGCATTTCCGCTTCTTCCGGGCCGAGCTCCAGCATGTCACCCAGCACCGCCACTTTCCTTCGGGCGGGAAGCGGGGCGAGGCCCTTGAGAGCGGCTTCGAGAGCCCTGGGGCTGGAATTATAGGAATCGTCGATGAGCAGGAGACCCCGGCCGAGCGGGACAGGAGCCCCTCTTCCGGGGAGGAGCGACAGCCGGGGGATTCCGTCGATTATGGACTCGAACGGGAAGGAAAGCGCATGGCAGGCGCCCACTGCCGCCAACAGGTTGTACAGATATTCCTCGTAGAGGAATGGGACGCGGACGTCCTTCGACTTGCCGTCGAGGCGCAGGTTGAAGGCCATCCCGTCCAGCCCCAGCTTGCGAACGGCCGATACCCGGACGTCGCGGGCCGGGGATAAGCCGAAGGTGATCCTCCGTCCGGTCCAGTCCCGCCCGATCTTTTGAACCAGGGGATCATCGCCGTTGAGCACGGCTGTGGCTCCAGTCTTGGCGCCGTCGAGGATCTCCTTCTTAGCCGAAGCGATGTCCTCCAGGCTGGGGAAGAATTCGAGGTGGACGGGGTTGATATTGGTGATAACCGCGATGTCGGGCGGGGCGATTCTCGTGAGCGTCCGGATCTCTCCCGGACCGCTCGTCCCCATCTCCAGAACAGCCACCTGCTGGCCCTTCTGGAGCTTGAGGAGAGAGAGGGCCAGACCGAGCTGGTTGTTGAAATTTCCCTCTGACTTGAGGACTTTGAAGCGGGCAGAAAGAAGCTCCGACGTGAACTCTTTGGTCGTTGTTTTCCCGATGCTCCCGGTGATGCCGACGACCGTAGGCTCCTGCTCGGTCAAGACCGAACGGGCGAGCGTCTGGAGAGCTGAAACTGTATCCTCCACGAGGACGAGGGCGAGGCCAGTGCTGGCCGGGCTTAGGTCCTGTGAGACGACCGCACCGCGCGCACCCTTGGCGAAGGCGTCCAGGACGAAATCGTGGCCGTTTCGTTTGGCGACGATGGCGAAGAAAAGTTCCCCGGGCCGGCTCAGCCGCGAGTCGATGTTAAAAGAACCGAACACGGTAGTGGGATCGCCCTGAACGATCCTCCCGCCCGTCCGGAGGGCGATTTCGTCCAGGCGCAACTCGGCCATCAGGCTTTGGCCTCCAGGTCCTGGAGGGCCGAACGGGCAACCTCGACATCGTCGAAATGGATGGTCTTATCCTTGAATATCTGGTAGGTTTCGTGGCCTTTCCCGGCGATGAGGACATAATCGCCTTTTTTGGCCGCGGTCAGCGCCTGGAAGATGGCTTCCCTTCGGTCCGGGATGATTTTATAGTTCTTCGCGTCCTTACCGAAGAAGCCTTTTTCGATATCGGCGATGATCGCCAGCGGGTCCTCGGACCGGGGGTTGTCGGTGGTGATAAAACTCATGTCGGCTAGGGACGCGGCCGCCTCTCCCATCCGCGGCCTTTTGGTCTTGTCTCGGTCGCCGCCGGCGCCGAAAACGAGGAGGATGCGATGGGGCTTGAGATCCCGGATCGTTTCCAGGAGGCTGCGGATCGCCTGTTCGGTGTGGGCATAGTCCACGAAGACCTGGAAGCCCAGCTCGTTCTCGATTTTTTGCAGCCGGCCGGGGATGCTCTTGAGAGCGGAGATCCCGTCTTTGATCGTCGGCGCGGGAATATTCAGAGCCAGGCCCGTGGCCACGGCCGCGAGGATGTTGGAGAGGTTGTGCTTCCCCATCAGCGCCGAGCAGATCTTGACCTGGCCGCCCGGATAGTCCACCTCCGCCTTGATCCCCGTTTCCGAAAGCCGGAACTCGTCGGCCCGGACGATCGCCGCCGGTTCCAGCCCAAAGGAGACGGTCGTCAGGGGCAGCTCCGATATGAGCCGTTTTCCCCAGGGATCATCCAGGTTGACCACCGCCGTCCGCTTCTTGGCGTTAAGGAAAAAGAGCCTTTTTTTGGCCTCGAAGTAATCCTCCATCGAATCATGGTAATCGAGGTGTTCGGCGCTCAGGTTAGTGAAGACCGCGATATCGAAATGGACTCCCCAGACCCGTTTGAGGTCGAGGGCGTGGGAGGAAGCTTCGATCACGCAGTGCGTAACTCCCTGCTCCGCCATCTCGCTCATCATCCGCTGCAAGTCGGGGGCTTCCGGGGTCGTCCTCGGGGCGGACCGAGCCATGTTCGGCCAGCGATAATTGATGGTGCCGATGACGCCGACCTGGTATCCCGCCTTCTGGAAGATGGATTCGAGAAGATAGGTCAGCGTCGTCTTCCCTTTTGTGCCGGTAATGCCGATGACCTTCAATTTCATCGAGGGATGACCGTAAAAGCTGGCTGCAGCCAGAGCCAGGGCTTCCCGGACATCGATAGCCTGGACCCAGGGACCTTTCCAGTTCTGCGGCCGGGGCCTGTCCGAGAGGACGGCCGCCGCGCCGCGCTCCAGGGCCTCTCCGACAAACTCGAAGCCGTCCCTCTTTTCTCCCCGGATGGCGGCGAACAAGAAGCCCGGCCGGATCTCCTTGGAGGAGTAAGCGAGGCCGAGGATATCCACGCCGCCGTTCCCATTGAAGCGGACCCCCGGCATATCCTGGAAAAGATCCTTGAGTTTCATGGCCGGTCCTGATTCCGAAGCTGGGCGGTGATGGTCTTTTTGGCAGGGTCGAATTGGGGCGTCTGCCGCAGGTAGAGGAGGACCCGCCGGGCGATTTCGCTGAACACGGGCGCCGCGACTTGTCCGCCGTATTGGAGGCTGAACTTCGGCTCGTCGAGCACAACGACAATCGAGAGAACGGGGCGGTCGGCGGGTATAAACCCGACAAACGAGGCCAGATGCCGGCTGGCCAGATAGACGCCGAGGTCGCGGTCCAGTTTTCGCGCCGTGCCTGTCTTCCCGGCCGCCGAAAACCCGTCGACCCGGGCGGCCTGGCCGGTGCCGTCCGAGATAACTCCTTCGAAAACTCTGGCCACGAGCTCAGAGGCCGTCGTTTCCGTTATGATCCTGGCCCCGGCTGCGGGGGTCCCGGATTCCAACCCAGGCTGATTGAGCGAGGGCCGGGTCATCCGGAAGGGGACCAGGACGCCGCGGTTGGCCAGGATGTTCATAGCCTGGAGGACCTGGATAGCGGTTACGGATATTTCGTAGCCGATCGAATGGGCGGCCAGTGAGGTACGGCTCCATTTGTACAGGGGATGGAAGATCCCGCCCTCCTCACCCGGGAGGTCGAGGCCGGTCTTTTGGCCGAAGCCGAAATCCTGGATCGCCCGATAGAGTTTTTCCGGGCCGATCCGCTGGCCCACCTTGATGGTGCCGACGTTTGAGGAATGGATGATCACTTCGGGGAATGTGAGGACACCCATTTTTTTATGGTCCCTGATCGTCCAGCCGGCCACCCGGATATAGCCGTCGCTGCAGTCGAAGATCTCGTCGAACCCGACGGCGCCGGTCTCTCTTGCCGCTGCCGCTGTGACGATCTTGAACATCGAACCGGGCTCGAAATTCTGCTGGATTGCGCGGTTGCGCGCCAGCTCAAAGGGCGACGGGGGATAATCGTTGGGGTCGTAAGTCAGAGAGGTGGCCATGGCCAGGATCTCGCCGGAGGCCGGGTGAGAGACAATCACCGTCCCCCAGTCGGCTTCATGCTCCCGGACGGCTCTCTCCAGCTCCCGCTCGGCGATATATTGGATGGTCGTGTCGATGGTCAGCATGAGATCCTGGCCGGGCTCGGGCTCTTTCAGGACCTCCCAGCTGTAGCGTCTTTTGTTCGCATCCCTCAGGATCAGGCTCAGGCCCTTAACGCCCTCGAGCCGGGCGTTGTACTGGAGCTCCAGGCCGCTCTGGCCTTCTCCATCGATGTTCACACCGCCCAGGACGTGGGCGGCCAGCGTACCCAGGGGATAGGATCTTCGGCTCTCTTGCTGGATATAGATATTTCTCAGGTTGAGCTTGGATATGCGCTCGGCTTGGTCCCAGCTGATTTTTCTCTTGATATAGATGTAGGTATCGCCGCTTTCGATCCGCGACCTGATCTTTTGCAGATCCTTCTCAGAGAGGTTGAGGATGGTCTTCAGCCGCTCAGCCCGGGCCAGAAGCTCTCCCGGGAGGCTGTCGCCATTGGGTATCAGGCAGACGGTGGGAGCAGGAAGACTGCGGGCCAGGATCTGGCCATGACGGTCATAGATCGACCCGCGCGCCGGAATGATCGCCCGCTCATATTGGCTCTGACTGATGACCGCCTCACGGAGCCGGCCGGACTCGATGACCTGGAGCTCGACGAGCCTCAGCATGATTACGAAGAACCAGATGAAGAAGAAAAAGGCCAGGATGATCGTCCTTTTCCGGACGCGTGCCTGGTAGCTCGGACCGAGGTCATTCATGGTTCTTGCCCGCCGGCATCCCTTCATAGATGATCTGCCCGGACGCGGGCTCGACGAGATGGAGCTCTTCCCGGGCGATCCGGTCCACTCTGTCCGGGGCCAGGAGTGCCGCCCTGTCCGTCTCCAGCTTCTTGATGTCCTCTTTGAGGCCGGATATTTTCTCCTCGAGACGGCTCGTCTGGTACCCGATCTGGATGATGGCCGCTTGGTGCCAGATATAAAAAGTCAGCGTGGCCACGGCCAGAAGGACGCAGCCAGCCGCGGCGGCAACTTCTTTCCCGGCCAATTTCCTCCGCACCATCAGATTTTCTCCGCGGATCTCAACTTAGCCGGTTTTGACCGCGAATTGACGGCCATCTCGGCCTCGCTCGGAGTGACCGGCTTCCTGGTAAGAAGCCGTATCACGGCGGTTCCGCCATCCCCCCCGGAAAGTCGAGCAAAGGTGCGCTTGACGATCCTGTCCTCGAGGGAATGGAAAGAGATGACCACGAAGCGTGCACCGGCGGGGACGATTCCGGCCATTGTCTCCAGGAAATCTCCGAGACCCTGGAGTTCCTGGTTGACTTCGATGCGCAAGGCCTGGAAGACTTTAGCTGCCGGGTGAACCTTTCCCTTTTGGGGGATCCAGTGACAGACCTGTTCTATGATCAGCCGGAGGTCGGCTGTGGTCTCGAATTTCCGTACCTTCCGGCGGGCGACGATCTCGCGGGCCAGCCGCTTGGCCTGCCTCAGCTCGCCGTATTCCTGGAAGAGGCGGGCCAGCTTCGGCTCAGAGTAGGAGTCGACGATCTTGAAGGCGGTTGTCTTGTTCCGCAGATCCATCCGCATATCCAGGGGGCCCTCTTGGTTGAAGCTGAAGCCCCGCTCGGGGGAGTCGAGCTGGAAGGACGATAGACCCAGGTCGAGGAGTAGGCCGTGGACCCTGGAGAAATCAAAATCGAGTTCGGGGATATAGCGAAAGTCCGCTTGGTAAAGGAGGACGCGGTCGGCATAGGGTTCGAGCGTCACTTTAACCCTGGCCAGGGCCAGTTCGTCGACGTCGACACCGACCAGGGAAGCGCGGGGATTTCTTTTCAGGATTTCGACGGCATGGCCGGCCAGACCGATGGTGCCGTCGATGTAGGTTCCTTCCCGGGCGCTGTCCAAATGCTCAAGGACTTCGTTGAGAAGGACGGGGACATGTCCTCTTTCACTCATTCCGATTTCCCGCGGGGGATGAGATCGGCGATCTTCTCGAAATCCTCATCCGTCAGCGGTTTCTTCTCGAGTTTTTCGTCCAGAACGTCTCTGTTCCAGATTTCCAGGTGATTGTTCAGGCCGATGACTTCCACCTCATCCTGGAGCCTGGCCGTTTCCCTCAAAGCCGAATTCAGAAGGACTCGGCCCTTGGAATCGATCTCGTGCTTGGCGCCCTTGCGGTTGACCCGGAGCAGGAAGCGGCGGATTTCCGGCCGGAGATGGAGAGCGCCTTCCTTCGCCACTCCGGCCATCTTTTCCCAGACCGACAAGGGGTAGACCTGCACGGCTTCGTCGGTCAGGGAGGTGATGAAGACATCCTGGCCGTATTCTTCCTCGATCGAAGCGCGGAACTTTTCCGGGATTTTAACCCGGCCGCTCTTGTCAATTTTCGCCGTGTAGCTGCCTATTAACATGTGTCCCGTTTTATCCCAGTTTGTCCCGTTTCCCCTAAAATATATGGGAGCAAAAATGAATTGTCAAGCTAAAAATAGAAAAAATATCTATATATAGTAAATAAACTAATTGATGAGAAGGGGAGAGCCGGAGATCCCCGGCGGGTTTATTCTTCTTCTTTGGGCGGCCGCTGGTCCAGGAGTTCCTTGGCCAAGGGATGGTCGGCTTCTGAGACCATGATCCTGATCTCTCCCATTCCGTCGACGGAGAAGGGGTAGATGGACTGGGCCATCTGGCCCCTGAGGATACAGGGGATCCCCTGGCTCTCCAGGAAGGTCCTGATGACCTCGGCCTCGACGGGTCCCATAACCCTGGTCAGCTCGCGGAGTTTCAGGTCCTTATCGGCTTTGCGCCCGGTATCGTCTTCCACAATTCGAATTTTCTGCCCGGCCCTCCTATTTGTCAAGCACTAACACACAATTGGATAGGAACGGGTGGCATGGCGATAGTCCCTGCCCGCCCGCAGCCGATGGTGGCGGGTGGGCGGGTCTTGGGCGAGGACGGACAGGGACGCGCCATGACAGGACCCGTTCCTTGTCAGATCCATGTTGACTCGGCGTCCGCAATTTGAGTAATATCCCTGAAGAGATGGCCAAGAAGAAGAACAACCGTTTAACCCTGTACATCTTCATCGGCATGGGCATCGGTTTGCTCATCGGGGCCGTCTTTCCCCATGTCGGGGAACAGCTCCGCCCGCTGAGCCAGATTTTCATCCGGCTGATCAAGTCAATCATCGCCCCGTTGATCTTCGCCACGATCGTCGTTGGCATCGCCGGCCACAGCGACCTCAAGGCCATCGGCCGGATGGGCATCAGGGCTCTTATCTATTGGGAAATCGTGACCACGCTGGCCCTTTTTATCGGCCTCGGTTTCGTCAACGTCATCAAGCCCGGCGTAGGTGTCGAGCTCAAAGCGGCAGAGGCTGTCCAGCTGGCTGCAAAACCCCAGAAATTTACGGACGTCCTCGTCCACATCTTCCCCCAGAGCTTTTTCCAGGCGGCGGCCGAAGGTGAGGTCCTGCAGGTCGTCATCTTCAGTATCCTCTTCGCCTTCGGGTTGAGCATGCTCCATCACAAGAAGAAGGTGCTTCTTGACTTCTGCGATACGCTGGCCGAGACGATGTTCAAGTTCACCTCGATCGTCATGCGCTTCGCGCCCGTCGGCGTCGGCGCGGCCATCGCCGTTGCCGTGGGCAGCAAAGGGATCTCCGTTCTCGTCAACCTGGGGCTGCTCATCCTGGCCTTCTATGGTTGTGCCCTTTTTTTCGTCGTGTTCATCCTGATCCCCGTCATGCTCATCTTTAAGATCCCCGTTAAAAAGTTCATCCTGGCCGTGAAGGAGCCCGCGCTCATCGCCTTCTCGACCACCAGCTCGGAGGCCGCCCTCCCCAAGGCCATGCAATCCATGGAGAACTTCGGCGTCCCCCGGGAGATCGTCGCTTTCATCCTGCCGACGGGATACAGTTTCAACCTGGACGGGACCTGCCTCTACCTATCTCTCGCCTCGGTTTTTATCGCTCAGGCGGCGGGTATCCATCTCACCTTCGGCCAGCAGGTCGTCATGGTTCTGACGTTGATGCTGACCAGCAAAGGGGTGGCGGGGGTTCCCCGGGCCTCTTTGGTCATCCTGGCGGGCACAGTGGCTCAGTTCAACCTGCCGCTCGAGGGAGTCGCCATCCTTCTCGGGATCGACGAACTCGTCGACATGGTCCGGACCATGATCAACGTCGTGGGCAACTGCCTGGCATCGGCCGTGATCGCCAGGTGGGAGGGGAGACTCGACGATAACTACGTGCCGAAAGAAGCTTGATTTAGCTTGCGTTATTGACGAAACAACGGGGTGACAGCTTCCCTCTCCTTGGATGGGAGAGGGTCGGGGAGAGGGTGAAAGAATCGAGATATTCTTTGGACTATTTATGGATTGACTGAGTTATCAGGTCTCCGACCGCTTCTTTTTATAATCGTCCAAAATTTTTTCGTGGTCGAAGGCTAAAGGCCGCGGCCGGTCATCCAGCGTGAATACCCCGATGTTCTTGGCGTCGTCTTGGGCCCTGGGCCGTCCCTCGGCTCCGGCGATATAGACCGTGGTGATCGTGTGGAAGCGAGGGTCGCGGCTGGGATCCGAATAGGTGTGGAGCTGCTCCAGCAGTTTGATGTCGAGGGAAGTCTCTTCCTTGGCCTCCCTGACCGCCGCCTGTTCAAGTGATTCGCCGTAATCCACGAACCCGCCGGGCAGGGCCCAGCCGTAGGGCGGGTTCTTTCTCTCGATCAGGACGATGCCCTTCCGGCCGTCCTCCCGCTCGATCTCGATGATGATATCAACGGTAGGAAAAGGCTTCTTGGACCAGGATGTTTTTTGCTTTCTCATTCCTTCCATCCTATTCAATTGTCTCCCGGCCGTCAATTTGGGCGTCATCCAGACCGACACCTGTCCTTTTCTGGGGACAAGGCCCGGCTCCGGTTCGGTGTTTTACCCAAGTCTTCCCTGGCACGTTATTTGCATTAGTATTATTGTTTTGAATTCCCGGCGAGGAGAACGGCCATGAAGCAAAAGGGTTGGATTCTTGGTCCCGGGCTGGTCTTGACGTTGGCAGTCCTGAGTATTGCCTCCAACTATAAGCTTGTCAACGGACAGAAGGACTTCTATTACGGTCATATCAGTTACGCCGACATCAAGAACGACGGTCAGGACCCGGTGGTCTTCCGGGAGGGGCGGATCAGCCCGGAAACAGCGGTCCTCAACCTTCCCTTGGGCCCCGGCGACGTCATCCAGACGACGGCGGAACGGCGCATCGAGATCCAGTTCGACAACGGTACCATCGTCCGCCTCGACCTTGATTCGAGATTGAAGATCGAAACGGTTATGGCCCAAAGCCTGAGCACGGCCAGGAAGATCTCCAACCTTGTCCTTGAGAAGGGGCAGGTCTATGTGATGTACAGAAAGTACAACTCCCTCGAGATTTTCCAGGTGGTCACTCCCGGAGCGGCCGTCAAACTCGACCATAATTCCGTCGCCCTGATCCGGCTGACCGAAGAGGGAGCGACGGACGTCCAAGTCGAAAGAGGCAAGGCCTTTCTGCTCTGCGGTGCGGATAAAACACATCTCTCCCAAAAGCGCATAAACGCCAGGCAAAGGGGCATCGTTTCGCCCGAGAACCGGGTAGAGTTGGCCGAGTATGAGGCGTTGACTGATTTCAAAGCCTGGAACGAATCGATCAATTCTCACTTTCCGGAGCTGCATGAAGGGAGCTACCTTCCCAAACCCATCCGGACGGTGTCCAAGGCCGTTTTCGAGTTTGCCCAGAAGTTCGGCAACCCCTACGGCGAATGGCTCTGGCATGACCTCTATGGCTATGTCTGGCGGCCCTACCTCAACGACCAGCGCTATCCTTGGGGAACATGGGCGCCCTATATCAACGGCAGCTGGACAAGCTATGGAGGCGAGATGTTCTGGGTCTCCAGCGAGCCCTGGGGCTGGGTCCCCTACCATCTGGGCCTCTGGATGTGGGATACGAAAAAGGGCTGGGTATGGCTTCCAGGATCCATGTTCGCGCCCGCCTGGGTGGCCTGGGAATTCTATTCAGGGATGTACTGCTGGCGGCCCTACTCCCTTTATGACTGGATGTACGGGGTTGATAGTTTTTGGGGGGCCATGTATTGGAACGGGTTTTACGGCTGGCAATATAACCCGGCCAACCCCTATCCGCCCTCCGCCGGCCCTGCCCCGGATGTCATCTATAGTATCCGCAAAGATCAGTTGAAGAAAAGCGATTCGCCCGCCCTCCCGATGCCCAAGGAGATGAAGAAGGCCTTCGAGCTGACGCTGGCCGCTCTCAAGCGGGGAGACCCGGCCGTCTCGAGCTCGGTCGAAGCCCAGGCCCGCCATCCCGTCATAGTCAGGAATCAAGATCTCATTTCGCCTCGCTGGCAGGAGAAGATCGTTCCGATAGACCAGTTGGCCAAAGAGATCAAGGCGGCCCCTCAAGCCTCTCAATCGACTTCCCCGCATCGGTCGGCCGATGTTTCCCATGGTGCCCGGCTGGCCATCGAACGGAGCCGGGTTATCGCCGACATCAGGACAGCCTGGAGGCCCCCCTCGCCAAAAGTGAACAGGGAAGCGGCGCCTCCCGGCCTGAGGAATTTGGGGTATGAGCGCAACGCCGCGGCCGGTCTGCGTGATGTCGCCCCCCCGTCTTTCCGGTTCCGAGACTGGAACCCCGATATCAGAGCGGCGATCAGGCTCGGGGTGGAGATCCGCTACTCCAGCCGGACCAACGAGGTGGCCTGCCCTCAGCTCGGGCTTTCATCTCGTGATATCCAGCCTTCGATGCGGACGATAGGAGGCCTGGGGAGCTTCACGTCTTCGAGGGGCTCCTCCCAGGGCTCCGGGAACGCCTCAGCGGCCGGTTCTGTGTCCCATTCCGCGGGGAGCGATCATGCTTCCGGGTCCTCCGGCAGCCAGAAGGTGAAAAAATAGGGGCTTGACCCCTCTTTCAGAAAAAGCGGGCGCGAATGACGGCCAGGGGATCGGCCAACAGCCCGCGGAAGATCTCAATGTTCTGCTTGAAAGCGTTCAGGTCCTCTTCCCGGAGAGGCTCAACAGGATCAAATTTGGCGCTGAGAGGATTGAGGTAACTGCCGTTCCGGGTTATCCGGTAGTCCAAGTGAGGGCCGGTTGAATCTCCCGATGAGCCCACATACCCCACGATATCTCCGCTTTTAACACGGGCCCCCGTCCGGATCCCCGGCCCGAGACTCCTGAGGTGGAGATACATGGTTTCATAGGCATTCTTATGCCGGATCCTGACCATCCGGCCGGAGGCTCCATTCCAACCGGCGAATGACACCGTCCCGTCCGCCGTCGACTGGACCGGGGTTCCTACCGGGGCCGCATAGTCCACCCCGTAGTGGGCCCTGTAAACCTTATGGATCGGATGAAGTCGGCTGCTGCTGAAGCGGGAAGTGATCCGGGCCCATTTGAGCGGAGACCGGCGGAACTCTTTTTCCAGGGATTTTCCCTCGGAGTCATAGTATCCGAGTCTCCGGGCGCCGGGAGAAGCATAGGCGAACCCCTGGAGCACTCTCCCCTGGTTCCTGAATTCGGCCGCCAGGATCTGACCATAGCCGATGAACCGGCCTTGGAGGTATCTTTTTTCGAAGATGACTTTAAATGTGTCGCCCTGCCTGAGATCGATATAGAAATCGACGTCCCAGCCGAACAGGTCGGCGAAGTTCAGAGCCAAGGCGTCCCCCTCTCCAAGCCGGTTAAAGGCCAGGATGGGGCTTTCATCGATCGAGCCGCAGATCATTCTGATCGTGGTTTCGACCGGCCGGGCAGTGATCTCGGCCCGGAATAGCTCGTCCCGCTTCTCCACGGCCAGATAGTTGAGATCATCGATATCGTACTCGATGCGGACCACCGCGCCGGACGGATCGGCATAGAGATGCAGCTGCTGGCCGGTCCTCAGCCGGCGGAGGTCGAACACCGGCTTGACCTGATCGTACAAAGCCTGGATATCAGCCGCCGAAAATCCGTACCGGGATAGCACCTTGCCGATCGTATCGCCGGGACGGATCTTCACCCTGTATTCGGCCAGCGCGGGCGCCTGATCCA
>Ga0315277_10009929_pt1 | contig 12122 bp, 9 predicted proteins | sample YL17G05_15_MG_FD_203695 | JGI IMG/M metagenome (GOLD analysis project Ga0315277, IMG submission 203695) | Sediment microbial communities from Yellowstone Lake, YNP, Wyoming, USA - YL17G05_15 | ecosystem: Environmental > Aquatic > Freshwater > Lake > Sediment | place: USA: Wyoming | collected... | reverse complement strand
CGTGGCCCGCGTCCCCAGGCGGCTTAAACCTCAGTCAAATCATAGGGCCATTTCTGATTAGCACGAGCCTTGGCACTGGCAGCACCTCCGAACCAAAAACGTGGTACGTCGATCATGTCCGGTGGACCAAACCTGTGACGAGGTTGGCCGTGTTTCCTTCCTCCACGAGGGTGAACCCCGGGCGACACCGCCAGTTCGTGGTTGAAGGACTCACGTCTTTGGGTGAATCGGTTTACGTAAACGCCTCTTTGACCACGCCTTCGAACGTTGGGACGCTCGTTCCGGCAGGACCGGTTGCCGCAATGGGTTCTGTGCTGACGGCTGGGCAGATCTCGGGGGACGTCAAGGCCACTTTCGCCAATTTTTCAACCAATGCCCCCGTCGAGGTCACTCGTGACGACCTAAGCGCACAGTTTGGCATCGTGAGTGACACCCGCACAAACCTGGACCTCAAGACCAACTCGCAACTTGATACGTTCTATGGTGGCTCGCCGACGCGGATCATCGCGGCAACGAACGAGGAGAGCTCCGATGTAATCGAAGGCAGCTTCAGAGTCATGACGCAAGTGTCTAATCCGGAGACAAACTGCTACTCTGGCTGGACGGTGATCTGTGGAACAAACTCTGCGAATGAAACAGATACCGAAGACATGAGCAACTTTTACGACGGCTCGCTTCGATTTTGGCTGAAAGCCCCGTCCGAGCTGAAGACAAATCTCACGGTTGGCATCCGATCGGGGAACGTCGTTGCCGGAAAGGAGATCAGCAAAGTCTCTCTGGATGATTACACTATTTTCGATAACCAGTGGCATGAGGTATCCATTCCCCTCCGGGTTTTTGCCGGGCCCCGCCCCTGGGCGGATCTCTCGAGAATCAGGTGCTTCTTCACCATCGCGGTGGTTGGCAAAATGTCCAGCCCGCAGACCTTCTATGTGGACGATGTGCGCTGGGACACCGAACCCTCGCCGCCGCCCCCGAATGCCTTCCGGTTTACCGCTTTTGCGAAATCCAGATCCGGTCACGACTTTTGGCTGAATCTCGAGGGCCCCGCCGGAAGGCACTTTGCCATTCGAAGTTCAACCAACTTTCACGATTGGAGAACCAACTACGACGGCGCCCTAGCCTCGGGGCAACTCAGATACGTGCATACGAACGCGATGGCCACTCCGTGGCTGTTTTACCAAGCTGTTGAAACTAGGTGAGCCCTCTGTATATTTGGGGCGCGCGACCGGCCTAAATATGTTTCGGAGTTTGACGAACATTTCGTAAAGTGAAAAGATCACCCACTCTGCTGGCAACATCTGCTGGCGTCCAATTATGGGCGTGCGCGCAATCGATTGACTTTACATACATCCCACCGCCTGGCTCGCCTGACCCCTTGAGGGGCATCACTCACAATGTCGATGTTTCCCAATACGGGGTCGCCGTGTACATCAACGTGTTCGGGACGTGGTGGACGAAACCGTCTTGGGCGGTACCCATGACACCCATCAATAGCGATGGTACGTTCGTGACACACATCGTAACCGGTGGCCAGGACGCTTGTGCCCAAGAGGTCGCAGCTTACGTTGTCCCGCTCGGTTACGCAGTCCCCTTGGGAACGGGCCAGAGCAGCATTCCTCACGAAATTGAGACCAACTCGATCGCCAAACTTGTCGCCAACAAGACGCAAAGCGAAAAACCCATTCTGTTTTCTGGTCGCTCTTGGATACCAAAGGATACGAGCACCTGCGTGTGGGGACCTGGGCCGAATTACTTCACCAGGACGAATGCTGCAGTTGACAGCCAAGGACGCCTGCACCTGCAAGTATCATACACAAACGGCGTATGGCGCTGTGCAGAAGTGATGCTGACGAATTCATTGGGATACGGAACGTATCGGGTTTACCTCGATAATGACATCAGTAACATCCCACCGCAGCTTGTTTTTGGTTTCTTCACGTGGAGCGACGATTCGGAGTACACGCATCGGGAGATTGATGTGGAATTCTCCAATGGCAATGTCATCGGTTGGCCGGATAGCTGGCAGTATGTCGTTCAGCCGTATGGACTGGCTGGTCACCGTTTTAGATTCCCCGAGCCGTCCAATATGACGAACTCGACGCATTCATTCGCCTGGGTACCAGGCAAAGTCTGGTTTGCGAGTTACGCCCGTCATGTTCCAGATTGCAAGACCTTCATTATCCAAGTTTCCAAAGACCTTTCAGGATGGTCCGAGGCCGCCAGAGTCAACGTCACCAATCCGACTAACGTGATCGTTACGGTTCAAACCACAAACAGTCCGTACCAGTTTTACCGCGCCGTGCAGACGTTACCATCGGGAGTACCTGCTCCGTTACAGACGATTGCCATGACCGACGGCGTTCCTCCTGCGGGAAAAGAAGGCGTCCATATCAACCTCTGGCTCGACTCCGGTCACGCGCCGGATGGCACCACCAACGAGCTTTATGAAATCATCGTGAGCAAGTTTGAGTTTCTGCCCGTTGTTCGACCTCAACTTAAAATAGTCGGAGTTAGTGAACAAGCGACTCAAGTGCTGCTGCAGTACGGCCCTTAGATTTTGCTTGACGCATTTAGTAATGACACGGGTGATTTCTACGACGGGGGAATTCGGCAGAACGGGTCAGTCCCGGCTATTGGTCAATGGCATTGCATGTTCGGGTTTCATAAACGGACCGCTTCTCGCCATTGACACAGACGACGCATTTCTGGCTCGTTCCCGCCGTGGCTTGGCCGCTGCAGACTGGATACGAAGGGGCAAATTACAGCGTCCTGAGAAGTTCGGGCCGGGGGTGTTCTTACCCTTTGTGGAGCCGTGGAAGTGGGTGCATCCGCAAGTCCTCGGCAAAGCGATTTGAAAACCGATGGGTCGAGGGAATGAACGTCCAGCAATGATTCCTCTGTTCGCTATTCGTCTGCCGTTTCTGCCGTGAACGGGTCACTCACTGGTATCGTGCTTTGTTTCTGCCTTTGCGCCCAATGGGTATCGAGCCGGTGGCTTGATGGTTGTGACACTTCTTCCAGTTCGCACTCGCCAGCGGCTTCAGTGGAACGCCGGGGTGTTCGCCGGTCGCCCAACGCTCATGAAGATACCGGCGGGGGCCTCGCCCAGCCCAGCAACGCAGTCATGATCCCGATGACAGTCACCGCCAAGTGCTGTTTGTGAGGGAGCCTTGGAGTCGCCCCGCATCATCCGCACCCGCAAAAGGCGTTTGCAGGAGGTGCTGGACTTGACCCTTGCGCTTCCACGCCGCTCGCCGTTGTACATTGCCCCTGGGGCAGCAAGGCGCACCGCGAAAAGTTTGTAAAATGCCCAAGCGGCCGTCCGCGCTTTTGATCTGTTCCTGATACGCGGGAGTGAATCTTTGAACCTTGAAACCGCAGATGGACGCAGATGGGCGCAGATAAGATTCAGAAACCAAGAGCGATGTGCCGAGGCGGGGTTCACCTGGCGGGTCAAGGGCTGCCTTGTCGCCAGTCCTTGGCATCTGCGTTCATCGGCGTTTATTTGCGGTTCAACTGCCGAATTTGGGTTGAAATCGACGGCGGCGAGCACAAATAGAGTTGACTGGAGCGAGGGGAGCGGTACCTATCTGGCCGCAGTTCGGATTTGGTGTTTGTTGTCGCCGACATTATGATCTCAACGTTCTTCCCGCAAAATTCCACAATCTCCCTTCGCCGCTCACTTTCGATTGCCCTTGCGGTGGCCGTTCTCGGCGGGGCACCGAAGTTTCAAGCTGCCGCCGGGGCGAATCCAGTCGGCCCGTTCCAGAGAATCCAGGGCAAGCCCACCGCGCTGGACGATTACATCGCCAAGCCGGACCCGAACTACGGCTTCCGCCTCATTGAACGCGTGCCCGGCAAAGACCAGACGACGTTCATCCTGGAGATGACCTCGCAGGCGTGGCTCACGACGAACGAAGTGGACCGCCCGGTTTGGAAACATTGGATGGTGATCGTGAAACCGGACCAGATTGCCAGTTCCAAGTCACTCTTGTTCATCGGCGGCGGCGGCAACGACGGCAACCCGCCTAAGTCCTCGAGCCGTGAGCTGGCCCGGATCGCCGTCGCCACCAAGTCCGTTGTAACGGAGTTGAAGATGGTGCCGAACCAACCGCTGACGTTTGCCGGAGAAACCGAGGGGCGGAAGGAGGATTCGCTCATTGCTTACACGTGGGACAAGTTTCTGCGCACCGGCGATCCCAAGTGGCCCGCCCGCCTGCCGATGACCAAGTCCGCCGTGCGCGCCATGGATACCGTCATGGCTTTTTGCGGCAGCGCGGAGGGCGGCAACACGAAGGTGGACTCGTTTGTGGTCGCCGGCGGCTCGAAGCGGGGTTGGACGACGTGGACAACGGCGGCGGTGGACAAGCGCGTGATTGCCATCGTGCCGATCGTGATTGACGTGCTGAACATCGAGCCGTCCATGCTGCATCACTTCGGCGCTTACGGATTCTGGGCGCCGGCGGTGGGGAATTACACCGCGTTCCGCATCATGGATTGGAACGGGACGCCGGAGTACCGGAAGCTGATGGAGATCGAGGAGCCATATTCCTATCGCCAGCGATTCACGATGCCGAAGTTCATCATGAATGCCTGCGGCGACCAGTTCTTCCTGCCGGATTCCTCGCAGTTTTACTTCAACGCCCTGCCCGGCGTGAAATACCTGCGCTATGTCCCGAACGCGGACCACGGGCTGAAAGGCTCGGACGCCTATCAGACGCTCCAGGCCTGCTACACGGCGGTCCTCCAGAACCTTCCGCTGCCGCGGTATTCCTGGAAGGCGGAGAAGGACGGTTCACTGCGCGTTACGACCAAGGACAAACCGTCGGAAGTCAAACTCTGGCAGGCGACGAATCCCGACGCGCGCGATTTCCGCGTTGAGACGTTTGGCCCAAACTGGCAGAGCACCCCGCTGGCGGAGCAAGGCCGTGGCGTGTATATGGGGAGAGTGCCCGAACCGGCGAAAGGCTGGACGGCGTTCATGGTGGAGTTGACCTTCCCCAGCGGCGGCGAGTGCCCCTACAAATTCACGACGCAAGTCCGCGTCGTGCCGGACAAGCTGCCCTACAAGTTCGTGCCGAAGGGAAGGCCCAATTAGGCAGCGGCTCACCCGCAGGCGAGGCGGCCCATCTGGCTGGAACGCCTACTGATTTGGGTAGCCAGGGAGACCCTGCTGGCAGCGACGAAGATCAGGTATTTCATCGGGTCTCGCCAGGCCACGCTGAAACATGAGGCTTTGAGTCGCGCACTTTCACACATCAGCGATATTCAGAAATGAGGGGTTCAGGTGGAACGGTTGTCGAAGGGCACGACCCGCCAAACGGGCTGGTCAGGCGGCCGAGCGAGAAAGGGGCCATGTCCGCTGGGGTGAAGGCATTGGCCCAGCGCTGGGGCCGCAGCGAAGCAGATCAGTGACCACGGACGGCCGCGGCGGCGGCCTGGATGACCGAAATCTTCACCTCGGGCGCATCCCCGTAGCGGCTGGCAGAATTTCCCGGTGGGTGATGCCATTGGAAGCCGCCTTGCCCACCTGCCGTTCTTTCAGTACAACCCACCCATGCCACACGGAACCGCGTGGACCGCCGGCGAAGAGCGGCTGTTGGGCACCATGACCGATTCGGTCCTGGCACAACGCCTCGGCCGCTCACGGCAGGTGGTGACCCTGCGCCGGCACGTATTGCGCATCCCCCCGTTTCAACCTCACCGCCAGCCTTGGACTTCGGCGGAGGAGGAACTGTTGGGCACGATGCCGGACCAGCGGCTGGCGCGGCGGCTGAAGCGGAGCATCGAGAGTGTGGCGGCGCGCCGGGCTGCCAAAGGCATTCGCATTTTCAATCCCAAGACACACCGGTGGACGGCCGCCGACGACAAATTGCTGGGCGAGCGCCCCGACGACCAGATTGCGCGGCTCCTGGGCATTAGCAAGATGGCTGTGCAGCACCGTCGCAGCCGGCTGCGTATTCCGGCGCCAGGCGGAAGAACGCGCGCTCCGGGTCCGCCTTGGCAGCCAGACGAGGATGCGCTGCTGGGCACGATTTCGGATGTGGCAGTGGCGCGCCGGCTGGGACGACCGGTCATCAACGTGAGCCGCAGAAGACGTCGTTTGGGAATCCCGCCTCATGGCCACCGCTGGACGCCCGAGGCCGATGCGCTGCTGGGGAAGATGCCGGACCAAGAAGTGGCCGGCCGCTTGGGTTGCACCGCCAAAGCGGTGGCCCGACGGCGGGAAAGGCTGCGCATACCAGCCGCGCGCTGAGATTCGAAAATGGGGCAGGCGGTGCGACCGCTGCCTTTCCAGTTTCCCTCGCGCGCCGGCTGGTGTAAAACCCACCCATGCCGAGCCTGGTCCTCAAACCCGCGCACAAGCCGGTCAAGCATTACTACGCCGCGCTCCAGCAGCTCGCGGCGCAGCGCAGCATGTCCGCAGCGCGCTTGTCTTCGTGGGTAAAACCGGCTAAAGCAATCTCCATCAAATGAAGGAACAGTTTTTCGCCAAGCTCGACGAGCTGGTTGCCGCCGCCAAGCATTTCCTCGGGGCGGGCTTTGGCGAAGTTGACCCGGAAGAGGCGACTAGGGACAAGCTGATTGACCCGCTGCTGGATTCGCTGGGCTTCACCAACGCCAATCGCGACAAGAATTTTCACATCCTCGGGGACAAGGTGGACTACCTCCTCAAGCACGGTCGCCCATTGATGTTTCTGGAGGCCAAGAGTCTTCTGGACCCTGCCCAGCACCTCTACGAGACGCACAAACAGCAGGTCACCGATTACATCCGCAACTACCGCGTCAGCCCCAAGCAGGCCGAGATGGAACAGCCCGTTACTTGGATCGTTCTCACCAACTTCAAGGAGTTTCACTTCATCCGGGTCACCGAGGAATCGCCATCGTTCTCTTTCACACTCGACGAACTCATTGCGCGCCGCGAGGAGCTTTGGGAATTGCTGGCGCTGGAAAACGTCGAGGCCAATCGCATTGACGAGCTTTACGACCAACAGCAGAAAGCCGACCTCGACAGGCGCTTCCTCGCGGACCTCAAACGCTGGCGGCTGATCATTGCCAACGGTTTTGCCATTCGCAATTCCAACATCAGCCTGCCCGATTTCACCAAAGCCAGCCAGCAGTTGCTCGACCGCTTCATCTTCTGCCGCATGTTGGAAACCAACCGCCTGATTGAATACGACCGGCTCGCCCGCGCCTTCGCGCATTACCTGGAGTTGTATCCGCCTCCAGCCACCAAGCCGTTTTCCGAAGTCCTGAAAGAATCCCTTTTCGCCGAGATCAAGCGCGACTTCAACACCGAGTTGTTCATCCGCCCGCAACTCTGCGACGAACTGGCCATTGACAACCTCGCGCTCGCCGTCGTCATCGGCCACGAACCGCTTACGCCCGATGTGGCCGGCCAATGCGGCATCGAACAGGGTCAGGGCGAATTGCTGCCTTACAAACATCTTTACCAGTATGACTTCTCCCGGATGTCCAGCGACATCATGGGCGCGGTCTATGAACGCTTTCTCGCCCACAAGCTCGCCGCCAAAAACGGGCGCATCACCATCGAAGACACTGACGAACTCCGCAAGAAGGAGGGCATTTACTACACGCCGCGCTATATCGTGGATTACATCGTCGAGCACACCGTCGGCGAAAAGATCAAACCGATTCTCAATGAAGCAGTCGCGCTGCTGGGTTACAAAAACTACAAAGGCGCGGTCGCCAAAATCCGCGAACTCCAGCACGTCAAAGTGCTCGACGCCGCAATGGGTTCTGGGTCGTTTCTCCTGCGCGCGTTCGGCAAGTTCGTGGACGCCTACGCCGCCTACAACGCCGCGTGCGCCAAACACAAACAGGAGCGCGGCCAGAGCACGGGCATGTTGTTCGATTCCCCGCAGGAAATCCCTGAAGCCGTGGACCACCTCGGCATTCGTGTCGCCAGCGAAAACATCTTCGGCGTTGACCTCGACGAGCAGGCGGTCGAAGTGGCCAAGCTGAATCTGTGGATTCGCCTCATGACTGCCGAGCGCGATTTCATCCGCGAGACGTTGCGCGTCCGCACGAATGGCAAGCGGCCGCTGAATCTGTTGCCCACGCTGGCCAACAACCTCAAGCGCGGCAACTCGCTCATCCCTGACGCCGCCGTGGCGGGCGACGCGGCCTTTGATTGGGAGAGAGAATTTCCTGAAATCATGGGGAGCGCACGCGATTTGCAGAATGAAAAAAGGAGCGCGTGCGTCTCGCGCGCTGAATCCGGCGTCTCGCCGGATTCTTCAACATCCAAAATTTCCGCGCCCGGGAAGCCGAAGGAACGAAGTTTTCGGCGGGACGCCGAAAACAGCGCGCCGGAGGCGCGCGCTCCCCAATCCAATCGTGGCTTCGATTGTGTCATCGGCAATCCGCCTTACGAACGCATCCAGACGATGACGGCCAGCGCGCCGCATCTCGTCGAGTTTCTGAAAGCGAACTATCAGTCCGCCGGCTCTGGCAACTTCGACATCTACGTCTGCTTCATTGAGCGCGGTTTAGGCCTACTCGCCCCGAACGGCAACTTCGGCTACATCGTCCCCCACAAGTTTTTTCAGGCTGAATATGGCGAGGGTCTCCGCAAGCTGCTCAGCGACGGCAAACACGTCCGCAAAATCGTTTCCTTCGGCGACCAGCAAATCTTCCCGCAAGTCAGCACTTACACGTGTTTGCTGTTCCTCGACAAGGCGGGCTGCGGGGAATGCGAATACGTGAAGGTGAACGACCTCGACGCGTGGCGCGACTCTCGTTTGGGCGCTGCGGCAACGATTCCAACGGCGAGCTTCAGCTTGGTCAAGTGGAACTTTGCCATCGGCGATGCCGGCCCACTGCTGGCGAAGCTCAGCAAGATGCCGGTGAAGTTGAAAGATGTGGCAGAAAGAATGTCGCAAGGCATTCGCACCAGCGCCAACGAGGTTTATGTGCTGGATTTGCGCTCGACCGATGGGAATCTCGTCACCGCTTACTCAGAGCAATTGAAGCGCGAAGTGAAACTGGAGCGCAAAGCCGTTTCGCTGTTCTTGCAGGGCAGGGAAATCAAGCGGTATCGGATTCTGCCGTCGGGCAAGGTGGTCCTCATGCCCTATCGAATCAAAGCTGGGAATGCTGAACTAATCCCAGAGAGGCAATTTCAGGAACGGTTTCCGAAAGCGTACGAGTACTTGTGCGAGAACAAGCGTTACCTTGAGGAACGCGAGAGAGGAAGCTTTCGCGGTTCAAACTGGTATGCCTTTGGCCGATTGCAGAATGTCGACTTAATGCTGATGCCGAAGATTCTCGTTCCGGACATTGCGGACAGAGCGTCCTATGCTTTCGACAAAGATGGCGACTTCGCTTTCACGAGTGGCTACGGCATTACGTTGAAGGACGGCGTAGCCGAATCGCCGGAATACATTCTCGGCCTCCTCAACAGCAAGCTGCTGGATTTCTATCTGAAAAGTGTCAGCACGACGATGCGCGGCGGGTTCTTCCGCTATTTCACACAGTTCATTGAGCAGTTGCCGATCAAGAGAGTTGACCCAAAGGCTAAACGTGAAGCTGCGCTCGCCAAAGAGGTTGCCAAACACGTCGAAACGATTCAGGCCGCGCACAAGCAGCACGAGCAACTCCCGATGGTTTTGCAGAAGAAAGTCGCTCACTCTAATCGCACGCCCTGCACGCTCGCGCACTATTTGCAGAAGGATTACGCGGCGGCGGTCACGGCGGAAATCCTCATTGATGACGTGCAGCGCAAGGGTTTCGTGCATGAAATTCAAGTCGCGTCGGACAAAAACCAAATCACCGTCTCCGCCCGGGTTTCCGACGACGCCAAAGGCGAGCCGCGCGCGCAGCCGATTGTGCGGCTGGCGTTCTCGAACGAGCCGTTGCAGCACTTCGTTTACGCCATGTGGCGACGGTTTCTCGATGAGAATTCCCGCAAAAAGAAATGGACGCCCGGCAAAACGCCGCAGCCGATTTACCAGTTAATCGTCAACACCCTCGAACCGCTCGTGTTCTTCCAACCCGCCGCTGCCGACAATCTCAAAGCGATCCGCGACTTGATGAAAGACGTGGCCAAAGAAGCCGGCACAGCCGACCTCGCCGCCGTGGAGTCCAACATCGCCACGACGGACGAGCAGATCAACCAACTGGTCTATGAACTTTACGGCTTGACGGAAGCCGAGATCAAAGTCGTGGAAGGAGCCGCGCAATGAGCACCGACCCACGCAGCGGCATCACCAACGACCCCAACCGCCCCGACGACCCTGAATACATCGTCCGCCTCCTCGGCCAAGTCATCACCGTGAGCCTGGAGACGGTGAATATCGTGAAGACGTTGCCACCGCTTGGCTCCGGCCCCGAATGCCTTGACGCATAGTTCAGAAGTGTTAGCCTGCGTCGTGGAGCTTGAGTTGTGCATCAGCGCAACTGAGGCCAGTTCTTTTCGAAGCCCTTAACATTGACAGTCAGCTCGCTATGAAAACGAAACAAATCTTCGCGCTGTTGATTCGAATCATCGGAGTATTGGGTCTCGCCCACGTGACCCGTCACCTGGTTAATGACTTGGGATACGGCCAGGGCAACATAACTGCGATGTACGTTGTCTGGAAACTGGCGTATCTTGTCGCCGGCGTGTACCTGGTGCGTGGCGCGCCGCAGGTGGTGGAATTCGCCTATCCGGAAGAATCGAAGACGCCGGCGGACAAGGAGTGAAAGAGCTCTTGTCTGAAAAGACGGGCGGCAAAATCAACCGCGCGTTCCAGACAGAGGCGAAAATCATGAAAGAGCGCGGGAAGAAAGTACTCGCGCTGATTCCGCTCAACCTGGACGGCTTCCTGTTCAGCTCGGAATACCAGAGCGGCATGAAAGCGGAAACCACACGCCGCGTGGCCGCCAACTTTGTCGGCTGGGAGAAGGACCACGCGCTGTTTGACCGCGAACTGGAAAAGGTGATTCGTGCGTTGAGAACGGATGATGCCGGTCGCGAGAAGCCGCCGCCGGCTAAACTGTGAGCCATGTTAAGCCGCGGCATCACCAACGACCTGAATCGCCCCGACGACCCCGAATACATCGTCCGCCTCCTCGGCCAGGTCATCACCGTGAGCTTGGAGACGATGAAGGTGGTGAAGGGATTGCCGACGCTGCGCTAAATCCCGGCCCCCGAAGCCCCACCTTGGGGCAAGCGGTGCCGGAGTGCCGAACCGGATTTCGGCCTTCCGGCTTTACAGCCATTCGCGGCTTTGCCTTAATCAGCCCATGACAGCAGCCACAGCGGAAACATCGCGCGCAGGGGGCATGGGCTGCGGCCTGCTCGCCGCCAGACTACTCAACAATCAAAGACAAACATGAAAGGAAATGACAAGCTAATCGCCGTGCTGAATCAGCTCCTGGCAGACGAACTCAGCGCCATCAGCCAGTACATGGTCCATTCCGAGATGTGCGAGAACTGGGGTTATGGGAAGCTGCACCAGGCCATCGAAGGCCAGGCCAAGGACGAGATGCATCACGCCGAGTGGCTCATCCGGCGGATCATCTTTCTGGAGGGCGCGCCGGTTGTTTCCAAGCTCAATCCCATCAAAATCGGCCAGAGCGTCCAGGACATGGTCAGCAACGACCAAGAAGCCGAACTGGGAGCCGTGCAGGCTTACAACGCCGCCATTGGCCTGGCGCGCGAAGTCGCCGACGAAGCCACGGCCGACCTGCTGACCCAGATTCTCAAGATGGAAGAGGGGCACGTGGACTGGGCCGAGGTGCAGCGCGGACAGATCGAGCAAATGGGCTTGGAGAACTACCTGACCAACCAGACGGCCGGTGCCGCCGGTTAGCCGCACAAGGCCGCCAGCCAGTACGTGAACGCAGTCAAGGCGACAGAGCAGGTCACCTCCCGCCGGAGCGACCATCAACTGCTGCCCGGCGACGATCTGCACGAGGGCATTGACCGGGGCATCCGGCTTCGGGACAAGGTGCTGCTTTGCGAGTCCAAGTCGTCGCTCACCAGTTGGTGAGTGGACGGCGAAATCAACCGGGCCTTCCAGAAAGAGGCGCAAATCATGAAGCAGCGCGGCAAGAAAGTCCTCGCGCTGATTCCGCTCAATCTGGACGGCTTCCTGTTCAGCGCCGAGTAC
>Ga0315277_10009928_pt1 | contig 12123 bp, 11 predicted proteins | sample YL17G05_15_MG_FD_203695 | JGI IMG/M metagenome (GOLD analysis project Ga0315277, IMG submission 203695) | Sediment microbial communities from Yellowstone Lake, YNP, Wyoming, USA - YL17G05_15 | ecosystem: Environmental > Aquatic > Freshwater > Lake > Sediment | place: USA: Wyoming | collected... | reverse complement strand
GTTTTTCCCGATCATGTGAAGGATCTAAAGAAGCTTCGATGGAGGGATTTACCGGGTATCAAATAAAAAAGCACGTAATTCATATCTAACTTGTTTTCATTTGAACCATGAATTGTTGTTCATTGTCGAGACAATATCTTTAACCTGTCAAAACCTCGCTATCGATGGCAAAATAAAAAAAAAGAATTATTCAGCGATTATGCCTAATAAATCCCGGCATACCTTGATCGCGCCGTCCCGGGACAGCGTTGCCGAGCACGTGCCGATCGTGGCGATGATCGTCTCGCCAGCTCGCGAGAAGGTTAGCGATGCCTTCGTCGCGGGTTGCTGGTCTGCTTTCCTGGTCGCCGTGGGTGACGCAAGTGCCTGGACCACTGGTACTGGGGCCTCGTCTTGCGCTATTGGCTCCTTCGTCTCGGCCTTCGCTTTGATCAAGGCATAGAAAGGGCAGTCGCCGTCGTTGATCTTGAACCCTTCCTTCGTGACGTGGCCGGGAAGGCCCTTACCTGTCTTGGGGTTCGTGATCTTGAAGTCCCACGACTTAAAATACCCGCACTTGTCGCATTGGCCGGCGTTGACGCGGTATTTCCGCGACTCGTCGACCCGGATCGCTGGTTCTGCTTGTTTTTGCACTGCCATGACCATAATGGATTATTTCACCTCCATATCATCTTCGCAATGCGTCGGGATTTAAGGAAAAAATCGAATGGAAAAAAAGAATGGAGAAGGAAGACACGAGAAAAGAAGAAAAAGAAAGCCAAATTCTATCTTTAGACCGAGCGTGATATCAGCGCCGTCGTGGATCACGACTCGAAGTCGCTCGCTGTTTCTTTCCAGCCACTCTATACTCCATTTATTCTGCATAACATCATGATACAATCTTAGACTTTAATATTCATTGAAGGCTTTATTGGGATTTTTTCTTAAATTGCCTTACTTTTCGATACATTTGACCTGCTATGATAGGTATCGACACACTATATTCGGCAAAGGACATGTGGGGCAACTTCGTGGACGCTGGCCAGCTGCTCATGGCGCAGATCGCCTCGTTCATCATCACGATTGGCTGCATCGCTGCCATTTTCGTTATCCTCATCGGTGCCATCGTGCACTTCACGAGTTTTGCAAGATGGGGCGGCAAGGTGCTGATGGGCGGGATATTCTTGCTCATCCTTATGTCGTGCTGGTACATGGCGATGTTCAACGCGACCGGCCCACCCGACTTGTCCGCATGGTTCCGGCTTCCAGGGGGTTGAATGACAATGGACAAAGAGCAAGATGCGGTCGAAGAATTCCACCACTGGTTCTCCGAGCGGCACATCGAGCGTGCGAACCTTTTGCCGGCGCCCGCGACCATCGTGATATTGCTAGGGGCAGCTTGTGGGCTGGCCACGCTCGCGTCAAGCATACCAACCATCGCGTGGCTTGCAATCGTGCCCACGATGCTCGTTCCGGTCGCCGTCGTCGCGGGGAGCAAGCCCCGGTGTTATTACGACGCGGCAAGGGACATCCTGGCCGTGCAAAAGCACGTCTCGTGGCGATTCGTCGCCGGGTTCCGCGTGACCAGGCTGCCGTCGAACGTGGACGGCAACCAGCGGCGGTTGCTGCGGAACCTCCACGGCATCGGGCTCGCGACAAGCATTACCTTCTCGATCCTGGTGTCCCGGCACGAGTTTCCGCGGGTCGCAGAGACGCGAGCCGCGGCGTGGTTCGAGCCAGAGGCGCCTTCGAAGGAAACCCTCGGCATTGGCGAGTCGGGGCACACGTGGATGCTCCTCCTGGAAAAACACGTGAATTTGCTCAAGGGGATGAAGCGGGAAACCGTGGACTTTGCGAAGGCCCGCGATGCAACGCGCTCCATATTCGTGAACACGTACCCGCACCACGGGTTTACCGCCATGACGGCGGGCGAGCTCGCGCGTTCGGCCGCGTGGTGAAGACTTCATTCACTTCATTCACGAGTTCCCCACCTCTGGTATTTCGAGAAACACGTAAAACATCCATAAACGACTATATAGGTCTTGATGAGAATGAGCATAGAACGAACCGAGAACCCATATTTTTCAATCGTCGTGCTGGCGATTCTTTTTTTCAATTCAATTGAACAGCAGCGTGCACGACGGCAAGTCCCGCAAGAACACGACGAGCTTGGCCACGATGTTCTTCTTAATCGGTGGTCCGGCCGCAGCCGTGGCGAGCGCGTCGATGAGCGAGCCAAGCAACTCGTCGTACACGTCGAAATCCTCTGATGGCGGCCAGCGGGACTTGAGCAGCTCCGCTTTGCGTAGCCGCAGGTGGCCGCAATAATCCGAGAACACGGACGCGAGCCATGTATCATCGCGCGCCGGCGGTGCCTTGCCCGCCTGGATGGCAGCGAAGAGCGCGGCGGCTTGCTGGATCGCCCGTGGCAAATCGTTCGCCAGCTGGTCAAGCGGCCGCGTGATGGGTGGCATCATGCCCCCTTCCTTCTTCGCCATATGAACGGACATCGTCAACAAGCAATTAAAACCCATCGGCGCGTTTTTTTGCTTTTATACAAAGATCGTGTGGTGGTGGCATGGCAACATCACCAGCTCTCAACCACGCGACCATCACGCCGTTGCTGGACGACCTCGCCCGCGAGCACGCCCGGTTGACCGGCTTCGGCGGTATGAAGGGCATCTTGCTCGTGGACCAGGACGCGAAGGTTATCGCAAAGAATTCCATGTTTGGCTTGAAGAAGCCCTGGGATATGGGTGGCATCGCCGCGGCGCTGCACGGCGTGGCCAAGCAAGCATCGCAGTATTTCGGCTGCGCGGCGCTCGACAAGGTCGCAATCTCGTTCGGCAACATGCAATTCTTCGTGCAAGCCATCGGTTCCGTCGATATGGGTCAAGGAAAGCCCCCACGGGAACTGCTGCTCGTCATACTCGCCGACGAGAAGGTCAAGATGGGCATCGTGCTGTTGCAAATGAAGAAGATCGCCGGGCGCATCATCGAGGCCATCGCCGCGTCGCAGCCCGATATGCACCTGCTCCGGCTTGACGAGCGTTCGGTCAAGGATTTCTTGCAAGGGCTCGGCAAGACAACGGCATGACGTTATGTTGGCAGATACCAGCATCGTGTTGACATATACAAGCATTACCATCTTTCTTCTTTCCCGTTTTCAAGTCCTTCTTGCAAGATAGGCAATACTCGCCGTGTTCGTCGATCCACACCAGGTTTGCCCTGTTATTGCACCACGGGCAAGAAATTATCTTCTGAAGATTCGTGATTTGCAAGTTCTCGTCCGCCTTGTCGCTATTGCAGCGCTTTCTATCTGGATTACCAAGAACGTGTGTGGGAGCGCTGATTTATGGCATCGCCTATTGTATGTTTCGAAGAAATATTTATGCACATCGTTTTTTGTCTATAATGCCAGATTCGGTTCCTCTTACATGGGACTTCTCAACTTCAAGTGCATCGGCATCCTCGTGCTGTGCGTCATGGGAACGTGGAATTTTCCCTTCGGCGCGATTTTCGAAACGGGCTTTGTCACGGCGTGGATCAGATTCAAGATAAAGTATTTCGAGCAAGAAGTGTACCTTCGGATGCATTTCTTTCTGGTTCGGTCATTAATGCAAGAAAATCACGGTCTACTTGAAGGCTGACTATCAAGCCATATGAAAATTTATTAACATCAAGAATAAACGGAAAGAAGCTCTCGGTTCCGCGATGCGATGCTAGCAACACGAACGCATTGATGCCCTCGTTCTCATGGACTCGAAAGCCATTCACGATCGAACAACTAGAGGTTTTGCACGTGAAATGCAAACACAATGCCTTTGGCATATCGGGAATTTCCATCGTTCTATTGATCTTAAGCGTTTCTTGTATGCTTTTTGTCGCTCGTGGCGAATCTCAAGGTGAAAAGACATCAATCTCGCCGGTCCAGGCTGTTCAAGATAACACGAACCGGACATTCACCTGGATGGCACACGTGGTCAAGACGGATAATTCGGTGCAGGATTTTTCCACCTTCTATCTGTGGACAACGGGAACTTTTTACAAGGCCATGCTCGAGAATTCGAGCCCGGGAACAGGTTTCTGGTATCTTGGCGAGGTGTCCTGGTCCTGGTGGATATTCTACGATTATAATGGCACGCACTATCTCATCACCAGTGCGACCGAGTATAAATTCTCGAACAACACCAAGATCGTCGTCCCTAATAATCCATTCTGGATCAATGCCACGGGCTATATGCCCGGAATAATACAGTCAGATGTAATCGTCCCGGTGTATGCTGATGTTAATGAAAGCATGGATATTTATGGAACTATGTACCTCGTTTCAGAAAAGACGGCTGATCGTATCGTTGCAGAGCAACTCCCTGTTCCATTGCCGAACAATATGAGCACGGGCGATACATACATCTTTGACCAGTTTGGTGCCCAGGCTGGATGGTTTGAGTATGCTGAAAATAACAACATTACTCAAGGAGCTGGCCCGAAGAATTTGATAACAGCATATCCATCCTTAAATTTCAAATGGGCGTGGATTGGATACGTCCGGGCAGGGTTCTTGCCGATATGGGGAGGCGGGGGCGCGTTGCCGGGTGTCCCGGTAGTCTTACTTGCGGGGATCGCCTTCGTGATGGCCGCTCTAATGGCCAGTCGCTTGCGCGCGTCGAGGAAAGCAATCGACGCGTGATCAAGTATGTAGTGGCATTTTCCCCTCATCTATCACAAGCGCACGCGGTCTGACCTAACAATCAAAGTATGTAATGTTCAATTTTCTCATCTTTTTTTAATCCCACCACGCCTTCCATCTCATCCACGTTCCCTTTCTCGCACCGATCCCCAAATTGCGAACCCGGAAGGGACGAACTCGAGATGATACATGCGGATGCGCGATATGGCAGCCGAGATACGATGAGGGAGTGTGCATGATGGATGGCGTGTGGGCAAAACAAAAAAGATTGTTATGGAGCTGGCTTTGGCCAGCTGGAATTTTTTCCTCTTTTATAGTAAAGGCACACGTTCTCGCTATGGGACTCCTCAATATCAAGTGTATTGGCATCCTCGTGCTGTGTGTTATGGGAACGTGGACTTTCCCGTTCGGCGCGATGCTCGCGGCGGGGCTCATCGCGGCGTGGCTTATGCTCAAGCGAAGGAAAGGGCTGGCCATCGGCAAGACTCCGAAACCCGCGGCACCGCAAGGCGGCGGCAATGACGACGCGTTCAAGCTACTCGTCATGTCTATGCTGGCCGACAAGGTGGCGGCGGGTGGAGACGCGGTAGCGAGCCAGCTCGGCGTGCCGGTGACCACGGCAAAGGCAAGCGCGCCCAAGAAACCGGCGATCATAAAGGATGCCGAGTACGCGCTCAAGGCAAGCTTGCTCGAATAGCTCCCTTCTTCTTTTCTACGCGTTTAGATATATTTATTTCTAATTTGTGCCATCAAGACTGGTGTTATCGCGTAAAAACTTTTCAATGATGTCCCATACTTGCTTAACTTTGCTGAAATCGGCATCGGCATATGCAATATATCTTTTTTTTCCTTATTTCATCAATTCCACAAGATACACTTCCTAGTAATAAAATCTTGTATACCATAACCGATTACTCTCCTTTTCAGAAGCTTTGGATAATGGTATCAACGAGAGCTGGTCGAAACGAGCCTCGAATCTCGGGGTTCGGGAAAAACGATATTCGTACACCTCGGAATAACTTGGAAGGAGGAATAATTTTATCGTGAGGCGGCGAGTCGGGACATCAAAGTCTAAAACTCGGCACCACGAGGTTTTTTTGGCATCCTCGTACGTTGTTAAGAAAAGTGCACCAATAATACCTAACATAAATGGTGGAACGATGGCGAGCTCGATCGCTGGACCTTTTCCCGCTGCAAACAATATTATGGAAGGGGTCATTACAATAAAAACCGATAAAGCAAAAAACAACTTGATATCCTGAATGACATAGGATTTCCGGGGCATGATGACGGCGAGCTTGAGCCCCTGCCTCGAAGCCTCGCAACCAAGCCAATCCTCGTCGTGTTGCATGATGTCATATCACTATACCTTCACGAAACCGGGAGAACTCAATCCCTAAAAATGTTCCATCGCAAAAACCTCCTTTTCGCTTATATGCTGGGGCATTGCGAGCTAGCAAAACTAGAATGAAATGCATCCAGGTTGATAATAGATGACTACATCGGACACACCTACATCGGCCCCGGACATCACGGAACGCATGCTCGCGGCGATCAAGGGCCTCAAGGACAATTTCGACAAGCACTACGCCGAGATCGAGTCGCGGGTCAAGAAAAGCATCGAAGGCCCGGTCAAGACGTTCACGATCGACGACGACATTCCCATCGTGCTCCAGTTATCCGTGTGGGATGCTAAGCTCGGTCCCGTCACGGCCATGCTCGTCGGCGAAACCAAGTTCATCGGCACCATCCCGGTCGCCGAGCAAGATAACAGCACGCGTATGATGGACGTGCTCGTGCCCGGCGAGACCTGCGACCTGTCGAAAGGCAACGTGAGTAGGCTCATGATCAAGTTCGCCATCACGGATCCGGGCTTGCGCGGGGGCGAGGCGTGGCTGCTCGTCGTGGTGTATTATGACACGGCGGTTAGCATCCCGAAGATCATCATCGACGATATGCTCAAGGAGATGGCGCGCTGCTGGCGTGACGACGCAGCTCTTTCGGTCGAGGCCATGGGCATCCGCGACCATTTCAGCGTGGCGACATCGCGCTGGAAGGAGTATCTCATGGAGCTGCGACGGTCGATCTGGAGCCTCGTGGCAAGGGCGCGGGACATCGAACCCGCCAAGCCAGGCGTGGTCTTCGACGTGCCCGACGTTGCCAATGTCGTGAAGGAACCCCTGACCCCGGCAATCCCGAGCGTGGACGATGTAACCAAGGAACCGGACGGGGATGAAGGAACCACGCCTGCCGTCGACCCGCTCGACGTGATCACGAATGCGCCCGCGCTGGAACCAGTGAAGATTATGATGAAGCCCAGCCGCCCCGAGGATGAGCCGGTCACCCCGGGCTTGAAGAAACCGGCGATCGTGCCGCCAAAGATCCTCTTGCAGCCCGTGGAATCGCAAGTCGTGGACGTGCTGGGGAAGCTGCAGCGCAGCGGATTCACGGTGAAGGTCGATAAAGGCACGCGGGAAGCGACGGCGTGCCGCCTAGTCGAGCTGGATCCCGGGAAACCCGGCCTGGTCGCATTGATCTTGTCCTTCCATGCCAGATTCTTGCCATTTCCCGCCTTGCATGTGATCGACGGGAAATTCTACGCGGGCGACGAACGCGTGCTCATCGAGCCGTACCGGCCGGCGATCAAGGACATCGTCGCCAAGCACGTGCCCGGTTCGGAAGAACTGGTGTATCGAAAAAAAGCCATCGGCCGCGTGTACAAGGAACGACCATTGAAACCGATCCTGGTGCCGCTCGTGCTGGTCAGGGATTCGATTCGCGACGGAACCACCAAGATCCCCTTTTGCTGGATCGAGCCAGACACGTCGACTGGCATCCACGGCCATTTCGTGCTCGCAGCGGGCGAGATCGACCACCTCGACAAGTTCCTCATGAACGCGCTGCGGGTGCTCGGCGGGAAAGCGGTCATGGCCGAAGCAACGCACGTGGACGAGGTCGTGAAGGACATCACGGCAACGAGCAAGACCGGACGGGCTCTTGCCTTCTTAACGACGGTCGTGGGCATCATTGGGCTGCTCGGCATCATGCGCGTGTTGCCAGTCGATGCGACCATCTTGCTGCAACAATACTGGTATGTCCAGGCCGTGATCGCGGTCGCCCTGGTCGGTGGCATAGCCTCGACATACAACAAGCTCGCCAAGCGCGTGGAACGTCGCGTGTCGTCCCGGGTTTCCGAGGTGGCGCCTCGAACGCCCTTGCTCGTGAAGCCCACGTGGGATGATCTCATCGATGCCGCGAGGCGCGTGGGGAAGGTGGATTTCCCGGCGTTCCGCTTGGCCTTTTGCCAGGACCTCGATGCGACTGCCATCGACGAGGCCGTTGACGTCGTGTTCAAGCAAGACACGGCCACGGCTCGGCCGGGGGCAAAGAAGGTGGCGGACACCTTCACCGATCTAGAGTCGTCGGTACCTGCGACCGATCCGAAGGTGAAACCAGCCAATTCCGAAGCATCAGCAGCGTCTCCCGTCACGCTACGGGTTAGAGAAATGGGGAAGCGCCGTAGACCGGTGCAAGATGACGACATTCTCGCAGATACCGGCGATGAAGTAGACACGGTCGAGACGCCAACAACCCCGCCTATTGACCCCGATGAAGGCGCGGCAGATAAGATCGACCCGCTGGAGGCTTTGAGCCATAGAGACTGATACCGAGGGACAATAAATGACAAAAGCACATCACGCATTCAGCATCGCGGCGCTGGTCGGCCTCGCGGCCACGGTCGCCACGGCAGCCCTCGCATCCATATCAACCGTTAACGCGGAATTCTTCGCAGCACCAATGACATCGCAAGCCCCCGCGCAGAATTACACGTCGGCAACGTTCTCGGACCCGGTCATCGCGTCGATCAACCAGACCGCGGCAACGGCGCTGCTGCAAGGCATCATGCACGACACGATTTCCGGCACCGGCAGCACACTGGACGGCGCGTTCAAGATACCGAACAGTGCGGCAGCGTCGATTGCAGTCACGCACGACGTGATCGATGCTTATCTCCTGCTCGATGGCTCGGTACCTGGTGCATCGAACATCTCCGCGTGGATATGGTCACGGTGGGACGCGGTGGCCGGCACCTTCACGGACGAGTACTCGGTGAACTGGACCGCGCTCGTCGACAAGGATGCTTGCTTGGCCGGGAACCGGTACTCGCCGCTCGTCTCGACCGCGATCGCGCTGGACGCACTGCGCTTGTTGCGGCAACCCGTCCTCCAGGCCGTGAATGATTCGATCCGCACTTACATCTTGTCGTGCTACGACAGCGCAGCGGGCACCATCAAGGGTGTGCCGGGAACCTGCGAGCCCACGCTGCTCGACGTGTACTGGGGGGTGAAAGCGTTATCGCTCATGGGTGAATTGCACCATGTCGATGCAGCCAAGATCGCCACGTTCATTTCAAGCCTTCTCGATACCAACGGGCTCTTCAAAGGGCACGCGCCGGTCCTAGTAATGCCCGCGCCCGAGTACATGAGCAGCACCATTTCATTAACGAGGCTCGCGGTCGAAATCTTGTCCATTATCGGCCAAGTGGGAAGCATCGACACCACGGCCTTGCGAAATGCCATCATGACCTTTTACAGCACGACCGGGCACTATTTCACGCACAACGGCGGCACCGCGAGCAAGACGACGCTCGCGACGGGCGATGCCTTGGCCATTTTTTCGGTCATCGGTTATCCCACAGGTTTCGAAGCCACCGAAGTGCCTCAAATCATCGACCGCTATTCACGCGTGCAGATATCGACCGGCGGATGGGCGGTGGAGGATGGCGATGCGGTGACCCCGACGGGGCATTGTGCCCAGGTGATAGCGATGCTTTCCCGGTTCGTTGGGCGAGACCATCTCGGCACGATCAACATCAATAACCTTAAAGGTTTATTCCTTGCATCTGCGCTATCAAGCCCGGGCTTGATGGCTTACGCGCCATATCCCTCCTACCAGCCATCGCTCGACGCGTGCCGGGAGGCGGTCGACATCGCTATCGCTGGGCATTTGCTCGATGCGACGGCGGAGGCGGCAGCGCGTGCAATGGTCGATGCCACGAACACGGGCAGCCCATATCCATTGGCACGCCACGACCAGCACACCATGTCCTATGGCGATGGCTCGGCGTTCCGCACGCTCACGCTGTCAAGCGTTGTTTATCTCGAACATAGGGTCGCCCTCAAGGACGCGTTGGCAATGCCGTTCACGATGGTCGATCTGAATGATATTTTAACACAACTCCAGGGAATGCAGCTGAAGGAAGCGGTGGCCGGGATCCAGGGCTTGTGCCTCGCCACGCCCACCTACAAAGCCTGGCTCGCGACCATGGGCGGGCTCGTCCCGCGGGCCGCGAGCTTGGAAAGCACGCTGGCGACGGTGAAAGCCATCCGCACCTTGTCCACGTACGGCAGTGGTTCCATGTTCGTCATAGACATTCTTCTCGACTTGCCCTTGCTCTATGCCCGGCTCGCCCCCGCATATCGTGAATCGTCGGTGATCGCGTGGTGGGAGAGGGAATACCCGGCATCGTTCCAGTTGCCCGCAGGCTTCGACAATGCCAAGCTGCGGGACACGCGATTGGCCCTGGAGATATTGAATACGACGGGCGGGTTCACGCATCCAACGATATCCGCGGTCGTTTCAATTCCCAAACTCACCGGTTTGGCCTTGACCGAGTCGCGACGCACGGTGACTGACATCGACAATGCACTTACTATCCTTTCCATATTGAACCAGACCATCCCGCAAGCGACCATAATCAGCATCATCGGGGAACTTACACGGTTCCGCGTGGCCGGGAGCGCGTGGTTCACCCGCCTGGGCCTGCCGAATTTCGGAGAAACGATGAAAGCATATCGCATCCTATCTCGGTTCAAGGGATTATGCGTGAACCTGGACCATGTCATCGAAACCGAGAGCGGTATCCTTGCGATATCGGGCACAGACATCACGCTGCGTGCCGAGCTCGTGAATTCTTTCTATGGCACCGAGCCCTCGTGGACATACACGTACGCCGCGTCCCCCGCGGGCATCAATTACACCGCGGGTGCGGTCCCGGTCACCATCACGATGCCGCTATCGGAGAATATGCTCGGCCCCGGCAACATCTCGGTGTCCATGCCCGCGGCATCGCTATGCCCGGCCATGACCATCCCGATGACCATCGGCGGGGTGCTTGCCATCGAGCCATCGGGCAATCCCATCACGTTCATTACGGCGCGGCGGGAGCCAGTGGTAGCCACGCTGCAGCTCGTAATCGTGAATCCCGATAATGAAACGGAGCAAGCGGACGTGCGAGCCGGCACCATCGTCGCCCGGGGCATGTCGATCAACCACACGGGCTATTTCGTACTGGACAATTCCACGTCAGGTGGCCGGTATATGACGCTGCTCGGCGTGAATCCCCTGGAAGAGAACACGACGTACCGCGTCGAAGCTTCCCGGGCGTATTGCGAGTTGCTCCAAGCCATGCTCGTCGTGCGGTGCACGGATAACTTGTCCTGGTCGCCCGCATTCGTGGCACCGCTGTCATGTGGCTCGATCCTCGCGGTGCTCGCCATCTCGAAAACGAATAAACTGCACCGGCAGAGGTCGAAGTGAACATGGGCTGGTCGAAGGAACACTATATGAAGCGGTACCCGAGTTATAACCGGGTGTGCCCGATTTGCGGCGAGACGTTCAACGCCTTGCACGCTGGGTCGAAGCGGCGCAAGACGTGCTCCAAGAAATGCTCCAAGGAATACACGAAGCGCGTGCAGCGGGAGAACACGAGGCGGTACATCAAGACCGAGAAGTACCTTGCCTATCGCAAGAAATATTACGAGGCGGTCAAGGCGCGGCGGCGGATCGCCAAGATCGCCCGCGTGCTCGCCGGGGCGTGTGTCGGGAAAGCAGCGGGCACGTGATTTATCTTCTAAAAGATAATTTATCCTCTTTTTTCCCTCTTCATCTCTGCTTTAATGCAGCTAATTCAATTGAACGCAAAGCATAAAAAATAGAGACGTCAATGTCTTAGTATGCGCCCGCGTGTGCAGCTCGAGGGATACTGGACATTTCAATATGATCCGCACGGGAACGGCGAGGCAGAACGCTGGCACGAGCATCTCCCCGCCGGCACGCGCGTGCAAGTGCCCCACGTCTGGACGGTCACGCGAGAAGGAGCCACGTATGAGGGCGCGGTGTGGTATCAGCGGCGCGTGGCATTGCCCGGGGAAACCGCATTGCTCCGTTTGTGTCTCGAGGGATTCTGCGGCGCGGCGGTGATCTGGATTGACAGCGTCCTCGTGGCGCAGCGGTCATATGGTTGGACCCCCCTTGTAATAGATTTTGTGCTCCCGCCCGCCACGCGGGAGTTCACGCTTACCGTCCGCCTGGACAACCGCTTGCAGCCGGATGAGATAGGATTGCGCGGGGGGTTCCGGCTCTGGGGTGGATTGCACCGGCCGATTTTTCTG
>Ga0315277_10009926_pt1 | contig 12124 bp, 6 predicted proteins | sample YL17G05_15_MG_FD_203695 | JGI IMG/M metagenome (GOLD analysis project Ga0315277, IMG submission 203695) | Sediment microbial communities from Yellowstone Lake, YNP, Wyoming, USA - YL17G05_15 | ecosystem: Environmental > Aquatic > Freshwater > Lake > Sediment | place: USA: Wyoming | collected... | reverse complement strand
TATTTTTAAAATTTGTGCGACTATTGTAGGGAAAAAGCGACCATCCATCGTCATTCAGATTCTGCGCCAATATACCCTTAGAATGCTCTATAACCCCATATAACGAGTTTCTAATTCAGATCTTTGTGATGACTCTATTCAAAATAGCAATTAAAAATTTTGATTAAAAAATGCCAAGGATTTGGTATATCTATATATACAGTTTCCCATAGAAAATGCTCATTGAGCGACGTTGTTTTTAAAATAATTCCAAAGGTGTTCCCGGGCGAGCAAAAGAAGACTCCTTCGTTCGGGTTCCGAGGTCGGATTCCCCAATTGGACGACAGTTATCTTATAATGTCTGTTATATCATACTTTAATTAAAGGTTTATATCTTAATTGATAACTAATATAGGAGCCATGCGAAGTTGTAAGTTGTTGATTCCCAAGGGGAAATGCCATAAGATTCTAATGTATATAGTTTTATACTAATGTTTATCAATGTATATACATCCTTTATATTACAAGATATCTTAGCGAATATGAATTGTTATATCGCTTTTCGACTAGGGTAGACAATATAATTTAACTATAATTAAAAGTTATCTTGTAAATGTGTTAGTAGGGTAACTAATTAACTTTTTAATTGTTTATAACCGATAACAAGTTCTTTCTATAATTTCTATGCGGTGCTTCTTCCTCCATATGTTAGACATAATCATATTAACAGTATTAGCGCAATTGATAACGTTTTCATGATCGGTTTTTGTTTTTGAAAGATATCTTTGCGATTTCTGAATTTAAACTTTTAGCGGTTTTAGCTTTTAATCATAAAAAACCACGGGCGAGTTTTTTTATCGGAGATTTTTATTAGTGAAGATACCGCCGATGTTTATATAAACTTTTCAATATTTATATACCATGAGTATTATTCTTCTGAAATCCCTTTTGTCCGAAAATGAAGTTTTCGACAAATACAAACAAGGATGGTTAGGTCCAAATGGAAAACTTATTTGGCTTGATGGTGAGTATCATACTGAATGGGCAGCAAAAAATGTTTTACATGTTCCGTGGGAAAAAGAAAAAGATGCATCGTATGTAGATACAATCATGGATGAAATGTATAAGAGAGGTTGGTATCGAATGATTTTGGATATTCAGGGATCTAAAAGATTTTTATATTATGATAATCCCAATGATCCATATAGAGTATTAAACCGATCTCAAAAAAATACGTTGATTGATTATGGAATTGAACATGAATTGACAGTGGTGAATAGTAATAATAAATCCAATCCAATTTATGAACCACCGGAGATGGAGAAGGAATGTACGAATGGAGTTTCTTTGCCTATCATAAGAAAGAAATTTTGGGCACCTAAAAGCGGACACGAAACGCCAAGATCCAAAGAATTAGTAAAAGAAAATCCGGATGAAGTATGGGAGGATGGAGATAAAATAGGTCAGTTCACAGATAAAGATGCGTATACGTTTATTATAGATAGAAAAACAGGCGTAGGTTTATACGCAGAATCTCGTGAAATATACCACGGAACTATGGCGCGGATATTGGCACAGGTAGGAAAAAGTAATGATATTAAAGATTTAAAATTTGACTCTGAACTACGGGGTGAAGTACAAATGGATTATACTGGATCAGAATCCGATGTTCTAAAATTTGCAAATGAGATTGCATCCCAACATCCTCTCATTGATGGGAGAAAAATGGGAATATCGGGGAGATATTGGATGGACGAAAAGGTTGTATCTTTTTGGAATACTAGAGATGAGGTATTAAAAAACTGGAAAGTCATTGAGAAATTTTTAGAGGAAAAATTTCGAGATATAAATAAATTAAAATTTGACTTCGTAGAAAGACGCCATGATGTTCCGCTTTATACCACAAAAGATTTGGGAGTTTCTAAGGGAACAAGATCTCCAGAAGAAATAAGAGATTTGATGGCAAAGCAACACATTGATCCTAATGCGAAAAAAGAATTGGAAAAAATGGGATATATCTCCGACCGTGGTTCTAAAAAACAACACAAAAGATCTTCGAGTGCCGGATACGATCACCCAGCTGCCTTCAATTTTGCAAGAGCTCTTAATGAATCTCCAGATTATGTAATAAGTAATGGAAAAGGTATGGACATGTATCCATATTCGTCCGACGCAGTTGCATTTATAATTGATCCAGAAACAAAAATGATTTTGTATGGAAAAAATCCTGATATATATCATGGTGTTATTTATTTGACACTAAAATCAATCGTGAACAATAAAGGTATATCAAACAAAATAATAAAATCGATATTGGATAACAAAAACATAAAACTTATAGGATCTCCCGATGATGTAAGAAAATTCTCTGAAAGAGTAAAATCACTTCTTAATATTTCAATAGATGAAAGACAAATTGGGATTGAGGGAAGATTATGGAGTCAGAATAATATTGTATCTTTTTGGAATAAAAAAAGTGAGGTATTAAAAAACTGGAATGTTATTGAATCATATTTAAAAAATATATTCGACATGAATAAGTTGCAAATTGATTTTGCAGAAAAGAAAGACTCAGATCCATTATATACGACAAGAGATTTAGACACTAATAAGAAGTCAAAATCCCCAGAAGAAATAAAGGCATTAATGTCGATACAACATCTTGATCCAAACGCAAAAAAGGAATTACAAACTCTTGGATATTCTGTCGATCCTGGCTCCATGAAGATGCAACAAAGAGCATCAGATGCCGGGTTTCCTCATGTGGCTGCTCATCACGCATCTCAACCGTTTAAAGAAAATAAAAAATTAAATGAAACACCAGATAGAGTCATAAGTAATGGAGAAATAGTGGCTGGAGTTGGTGAGAGAGATACGTACACATTTATTATAGATGATGAATCTGACCTAGCTATATACGGATTGACTAGGAGTAATAGTGGAAAATTTTCAGAAAATCTATACCATCCCAACATTCATGTAATTTTAAAATACCTTTTGATGTGGATAAAAAATGGAAAAAATATAAAAGAATTTTTAGATAGCGTAACTGAAGATTTTCATTATTACGGATCAGAAAAAGAGCTTATAGACTTTGCAGAACGATTTACAGTTAAAAGACATGAGAGTGGGAGAACGATGGGATTGTCTGGAAGATATTGGGCCGATAAAAATATCGTATCATTTTGGACTAAAAGAGAGACGGTAGTGAAAAATTGGAATAAAGTAGAATCATTTTTAAATAAACTTCCTTACCACAGAGATTTATCAGATATAAAAGTAGATTTTGTAGAAAAGAAAGACAAGGACCCATTATATACACCAGCCGATTTGGGTATAGAAAAAGGAAAGATATCTCCGGAGGAACTTAGAGATCTCATGAAGAAACAACACATTGATCCTAATGCAAAAAAAAGATTGGGAAGATTGGGACACATTTCCGATCCGGGATCAGAGAAACAAAAAAGTAGAGCAACATCAGCAGGCTATGACCATCCAGCAGCTTTCAATTTTGCAAGATCGATTGTAGAATCTCCAGATGAAGTATGGTCCAAAGATAGAGCAGTTGCTAGTCACAATGAACGTGATGCATATACCTTCATCATAGATAGAAAAACTGGAGCAGCGTTTTATGCATCTTCTTCAGAGGAGAAAAAAGTTGATGCGGTTTATCACTATCATATACTTGATATCATAACAAACGTTCGAAATTTAAAAGATAGATCTGTGTCATCAATCAAATCATATTTGAAGAAACATGGGATTTCTTTTATTGCGTCGGATTCTGATATATTGACGATTCTAAAAAGATCGGGATCATATGAAGTAGAAGAATCAAAAGATGCTAGAAGAATTGTAATGGCGGGAAGATTTTGGAAAAGAAAAAGAATAGTATCTTTTTGGAATTCTAGAAAAGATATCATAAAAAATTGGAATATAACATCTTCATTTTTAACAAAAATATTTGGTAGTATAGAAAAAATAAGATTTGATTTTGTAGAAAAAGACGAGTCAGAACCACTCTATACAACACAGGATTTGGATAAAGAAAAGAAAAAGAAATCCAAGGAAGAGATTATGGATCTGATGTCGCGACAGCATTTAGATCCAAAAGCGAAGGCAGAACTACGGGATCGAGGAATATCCGGAGGAGGAGGATCAGAGAAATATCAAAAGAGGGCATCAGATGCTGGTTTTCCTCACCCCGCTGCATATGATGCCGCAACACCATTCCGTGAACAAAAATTTATAAAATTAAAGTCGTTGATTCCTAAAAATAATTGAGTCATCTGTTCATTCTTGAAACTATTTATTATCATACATGAATGAGAAAGTAGATAGTAATAAATGTAAGTCATCCGAAAACAAGAGAGAAAAGTCTTACACTCTTCCTTCGGATTTTAAATTGTTGGAATCATTCATCAAGAAAAATAAAGTCGAATTGATGGAACACACTCTTACTACTATTGAGAGAAGTATAGAAAATAAACTCGAAGTTATTGAATTATTTCATTTTGAAAACACCGATTATGTCATAACACTGTCTCAAAAGGAATTCCTAGAAAATGTAGAAAACATATTTCAATTCTATTTACAGACAGAACAGTATGAATTATGCACAAGACTTAAAAAAATTGAATCTCTTTTGAAAATAGAAAATGAAAAAGTCAAAAAATAAAAAGGTTTTAGAGTTAGATCCGATGAGAGTTAAAATTGCTGAAGGAATAATTGCAAATCCTAAAGAATTCAAAGTATGTGATGGGTGTGATTCTATTCTCCTTCGAGATGTTCCAATATGTCCCCTTTGTAGTCATTATCGATTCAACACTGATATTGAAGAAATTATCAAACAAACGAATGTGTTACTTCACAGTGAACCGAAATGTATGATGGATTCGAGTTTAACAGAAAGGAAAATATGGAGTGATAAAAAATAAAGTTGTAATGGTTGTCAATTCGACGTGGTGAATAATTAAACAGTGGATATAAATTATATGTCTAAACATTCAAAGAAAAAAAATCGTTTCGAGAATAGAAATAACGAAAATTTTAATAAAGGAAAAAGTTCAACGGATTTTGTAGAAGATAAGAGTCTCCATATTCCGCAAAAGCCAAAGGTATCAATAGATTTAAATGTCAGGATATTGCCTTTTACAGAAAAACAAAAAGAACTTATAGATCTAATCCAGGATAAAAATACAAAAGTTATATTTTTAAAAGGTCCAGCAGGAAGTTCAAAGTCCATAGTTTCTGTTTATTGTGCATTAGAGGCACTAAATAAAAAGAAAATAGGAGAAATAATTTATATTAGGAATGCCGTAGAAAGTTCTGATCACCCATTAGGATACCTCAAAGGCGATCTCGAATCAAAGATGCAACCTTATCTAGCCCCTCTTATGGATAAAATGGAAGAACTCCTTCCGAAAAGTCAGGTTAATTATTTGACAGAAAAAGGACATCTCAGAGGAATCCCGGTAGGCTTCCTACGAGGACTTAGCTTAAATTGTGCATATATCATTGTCGATGAAATTCAAAACGCAAGTAAAACCGAATTGATCACCATCATGACAAGAATAGGAAAATTTAGTAAACTTTTGCTGTTAGCAGACGAAAAACAAATCGATGTGAGAAATAGTGCATATAAATCGGTATTTAATGCTTTTGATAATCAAGAATCAAGAGATCAAGGTATCGTCACTTTTGAGTTCGGAATTGATGATATTATGAGAGAAGAGGTCATCAAACATATTATCAAGACATTTGATACGATCAAATAGACTTTGATCTATATATAACAATCCCGATAATAATTCCGATAATAGATTGATTTGTAATATTCGATTTTATTACATTGAAAATCTTGTATCTTGGATATTTATATGTAATCGATATGGAGATTGATATATATAATTTACAAGAATCTCATAATTTTATAATAAAATGGCCAACCAAAAAATAACAAGTTTAAACGAACTGTTTGCGATCACAGCAAGTCTGGACGATTTAACAGTAGTCGTTGATGTAGACGATTTTAGTAGTCCAACAGGGGAAACAAAAAAGATGACTCTTGGAGAGTTATCTAAATTTGCCTTATCTACAGCAACACTCGTTAGTGGATCTTCTCAAATATTTTTCTCCGGTTTAGGAGACGTATCAGGATCGATCTCAGGATCACCAAATTATTTCATTAAAGTCAATGCTAATGGAACTGGAGTCACATATCACGAATCTGTAGAAACTGTAGAAGAAACGATTTTTCAAGAGAGTAGCAGTTTTCAGGTAGGACAGACAGTAAGAAGAATTAGTGGATCATATGTAACAGGGAGTTATAATTCAGAAACCGAGGCATCTGTTGTTGGAGTCGTGCGCAGGGTATTGTCCGGATCATTGAGTGGATCACAAATTTTTACAATTGTTTATTCGGGAAGAATTAATTTTTCTCAGAATCCTGTTGATCACACATCTGGACTTAATGATGGACAAGTATATTATGTGGGAGAAACTGGATCGTTGCATGATGTAAATCCAAATACTTGCGATCATAATTTAGTTGGTAGACCCGTCTTGGTTTCCACAGGAATTTCCGGTGGATTTTCAACTGGTATAGTATTCAATTCTTCTGCTAATAGTGGAAATGAAGAAACCCAAGTACAAACATTTTATCAAGTTGCTCACGGATTTACAATCGGAGATGCCGTAAGAAAAACAACAACATCAGGCGTATGGGCATTCGCAACAGCTGATACGGCTGTAAACTCGGAAGCTTTGGGAATCGTAGATTCATGTCCGGATTCAGATCATTTTAGTATTGTAACACATGGATTAATAACATCATTGAATGGATTAATGGAAGGATCTGTTTATTTCTTAGCCACATCGTCCCTCGGATCTGCACCATTTAGAAATATTGGTTTGACAGAACCTCTAACATTGATAAGCAAACCGATGTATGTTGCTGTATCGACATCGAGTGCCATCGTCGTAAACTATCGAGGATCAGAAGCATTGTCCGGTGGCGGAGGAGGAGGCGGAACTGGAGTATCACAAGATATTACACAAGTAGCTCACGGATTTTCTCTAGGAGATGTTATTAAAAGAACATCCGGAAGTTGGGTCATCTCAACAGCCGATAATGATATAAACGCAGAATCTCTCGGAGTAATATCCGTAGTTGCTGATGCAAATAATTTCACAGTTATATTCGACGGATTGATTGACACTCTTTCGGGTCTAATGGATGGACAAGTTTATTTCTTGGCAACATCATCGACGGGACCTGTTCCATTGAGAAACGTGACATTGACCGAACCCTTGACTCCATATGTAAGTAAACCAATATATGTTGCAACATCTCCATCGTCGGCAATTATAACATCCTATCGTGGAGTTATAATCGCCTCCGGTTCTACAGAATTAAGTGGTTCTGCATTATTTATTTCGGGATCGCAAACATCAAGGTTTATCGGAAATGTTGAAATTACTGGTTCATTGGTCATTACAAGTTCTGCTACATTCAGAAATATTGGAATGACGATTCTTGAAGGACCAACTACAGCATCTATCATTTCTGCGTCATTTTTTATCGGAGATGGTTCTGGATTGACAGGAGTAGCAACGGGATCATCATCCCCAGGAACAATCTCTTCGTCGTTACAATTTACAAATGTTGATGATGTTACATTCCGAAACATAACCGCATCAAACATAACCGCTTCCGCATTGTTTATCTCCGGATCTGAAACGTCGAGGTTTATTGGAAACGTAGAAGTAACCGGATCATTAACGGTGACAAGTTCTGCTACGTTTAAAAATATTGGAATGACAATTCTCGAAGGACCAACTACAGCATCTATCGTAAGTGCTTCTTTATTTATTGGAGAACTATCTCAACCGTCAACATTAGAAATTTATATAGATCCTGTGAACGGGACTGATTTACCGGGATATGGAACATCCGTTAGACCATATAAGACAATCAATTATGGAATGACTCAAGTTTCAACCGTCCCGGCAACAATTGCAGGACAAGTTCAATGGTGTAATGAGAAACTTGTTTTTATCTTGGCCAACGGAGTGTATAGTGAAAATGTTATAACTCGATGGAAAAGAGCACGAGTAGCATTACAAAGTTTTGGAGCAAAAATCTCCGGATCAATTACTCATCAGGCTCTCCTTGTAGACTTTCCTTTTGGTGGAGTCACTGGACCTGGATTTTATCAAGTAGCTAACAATCCTTCGCCTTGGAGTGCAGGAGGACCATTTCAATCATTCGAACTCATCGGTGAAGGCAGTGGAATGGAGTCTGGATTTACTTCTATGGGCTTGATGGTCACGGGCCAAGTGACGATGGATTACGAAGATAACATTGGAACTGGCGCAACTGGATGGCAAGGAAGATTCTTTAATTCTTATTTCTTATGTAATCATACTCAACTTCTTAATGGAGTTAATTTGGTATCTTACAATAATCAAATTGGATTAACGATGGAAATTGATGGATCTTCGATTCAAGGAGGAAGTCTTGGTATTCTTCCAAGGACGGGATCATTGATTCAGATAGCAAGTAATCCAATGGGTATTTCATTAAAGGCTCATAATTCTCAACTCAAGAGTACGATTGGGGCTGGTATTTCAATTTTAGAAATTGATGGATGTCGAGTAGTTAGTATGGATAGAACCACCGGCGGAGTCACGGATGGATATATCGTTGGAACCAATGGTAATACTTCATATTCTGGAATTGTGAATTGTGCATTCGCTGGATCGACCTATAAGATTGGATACGAATCAGTTGCAACACCAAGTTTCTTTACGTTTGATGCTAATAGTTTAAATCACTTCAAGACTGGTCACACCATCGATACTGGGTCAGGCAGTGTGACCTATGTTTTACAGGATGATTGTACTTATGTAAAATATCCTCCAGCATCATCATCTAATTGGTCGGTGGTTCCAACACAAGTTGCCGGGGCGTTGGATGAATTGGCAGCCCGCACCACTGCTTCTTATGTAGATTTTTCTAATGTTGCTAATAAACCAACATTAGTTTCAAGCTCTCTTCAATTTGGATCATCCGATGATGTTACATTCAGAAATATAACGGCGTCAAACATAACCGCTTCCGCTTTATTTATCTCTGGTTCAACGACATCAAGATTTATTGGAAACGTAGAAGTAACCGGATCACTAACGGTGACAAGTTCTGCTACATTCAGAAATATTGGAATGACGATTCTTGAAGGACCAACAACGGCATCTATCATTTCTGCATCAGTATTTATTGGTGATGGATCACAACTTACTGGTGTAGCTGGATCGTCTCCAGGAACAATCTCGTCGTCATTACAATTTACAAATACAGACGATGTAAGATTTAGAAATATAACGGCATCGAGAATAAGTGCTTCTATATTCATTGGAGATACATCTCTAACTACAACTTCTCCAATAACAATATCATCATCAGATATAGATTGGAACTCCGGATCAGTATTTACGAAAACCTTGTCCGCAAATACCACATTCACATTTTCAAACATTCAGCCAAAAGTTATTGTTGTTTTAGTTACAAATTCTGGAAGCTTTACCGCAACGTGGCCGACAACACATTGGCCAGCAGGAATCGCTCCAACTCTTACTACCGGATCTGTAACGGATGTATTTACATTTGTTTCTTTGGGTCAATCCTCTACGACAGCATCGATGTTTGGAGCCGTTCAGAAAGATACAACATTGATAGGTGACGGTTCCGCATTAACCGGTGTAATATCATCAAGTTATTCTGTGAGTTCGTCATTTGCAAATTCTGTTCCATTTACGAATGTAACTGGAAAACCAACATTAATTTCATCATCTCTTCAATTCACAAATACATCAGACGTAACTTTTCGAAACGTAACGGCTTCTGTAGTAAGTGCATCAAGTGTAAGAGGAACTGATCTCTTGAATACCCCTCCAGTCGTTGTTTCTTCGACTAATATTGATTGGAGTTCTGGATCAATATTCACAAAAACAATTACTGGAAGCACAACGTTTACATTTTCTAATATTCAACCAAAAGTAATTGCAGTCTTAGTAACAAATTCTGGAAGCTTTAATGCTACATGGCCGACCGTCCACTGGCCAGCAGGAGTGGTTCCAACCCTTACCACAGGATCGGGGACTGACATATTCAATTTCATTTCATTAGATGAATCTGCGACGACATCCTCAATATACGGAGCAGTCCAGAAAGATACAACATTGATAGGCGATGGCTCCGGATTAACCGGTGTAATCTCTTCTAGCTATTCTATTTCATCGTCACGTTCGAATCTCTCAGATACTGCGTCATACGTAACAGTATCCCAGACTGCATCATTAGCTAATAGTGTTGCATACACGAACATTACAGGAAAACCATCACTGGTTTCTTCTTCATTACAGTTTACTAATACTGATGATGTAACATTTAGAAATATTACTGCATCAAATATTACTGCTTCCGCATTATTTATCTCTGGATCGCAAACATCAATATTTATTGGAAACGTAGAAATAACAGGATCTTTGGTTATTACAAGTTCTGCTACATTCCGAAACATCGGAATGACGATTTTAGAAGGACCAACCACAGCCTCCATTATTTCTGCATCAGTATTTATTGGAGATGGATCACAACTTACTGGTACTGGTGGTGGGCTTGTGCGCCAAGTCTTGACTGCGGAGTATGCTGCGTATATTGAGACAAATCTATTAATCCCAGTAGATGATACTCCTCCCTTAATTTCCGAGGGGGTTGAGTTATTGTCTCTAAGTATCACACCCTCTTCGACAAGTAACCGTATTAGAGTCGATGTGAGTGTTCCACAAGCTGCATCGGACGCGGTTGTTTCTGCCATGATTGCATTGTTTCGTGGCTCGACCTGTATTGATATGGGTCTAGTAACGATTTCTACAAATGGATACCGAGCTACTTTAAGCTTGTCTTTGGTTGATTCTCCAGCAACAACCTCACCAGTTGTATATTCAGTGCGCTTTGGGTGTGGAAACGCTGGAGTTATTTCTATTAACGGTCATGGAGGAGTGAGGGTTTTCGGTGGAACCAGTAAAGCTGCTATAATTCTGACTGAAATCGGAACCTGAAACTCTAAATACTTAATTTACTAAATACGGTTTATAATATGCCTAGATACAATTTATTTTAATATGTTTCCATTTTCATTCATCTCACCGGCAAATCTTTCTAATGTTGTAGAATTTACTCCGAGTTCCATCTCCGGATTAAAACTTTGGTTGTCTGCCGATTCCGGAGCCTATAACGATGCCGGAACAACATTAGCTACTAATGGGCAATCTGTCCAACAGTGGAATGATAGAAGCTCGAATTCTCAAAACTCGTCTCAAGCCAGCTCTGGTCTTAGGCCGCTGTTTGTGTCTAGCGTCGTGAACGGTAGGCCCGTTATTAGGTTTGACGGGTCAGATGACTTTTTGTCTTTGGGGCAATCCCTAACAGGATCTACACAGACTTTTTTCATTGTGGCAAGAAACAATGACCTTACGAACGGATCTGTTCTTTTGGGGAATAACTCTGTGTCTGGAAATCGGTATCTTTTTTTTCAGTTACCAGCAACCGGACTTCCAGGACTAAGGTACGCTCACTTCGATCCTGATGTGGCCCATAGTCCAACAATTACGGGTTCCGTGTTTGCTATTGTGTCCGCCATACAGAACGGAACTTCAGCAACAGCTTATACTAATGGAACGGCTGGAACGACAACAAACACCATGAGTACTGCCGACACGAATGTACTGGATAGCATCGGACGTTATACAACCCTAATTTACATGATGGATGGAGATATAGCAGAAATTATATACTACGATGTTGCTGTGAGCAATACTGATAGAATACTGATAGAAAACTATCTCAATACTAAATATGCAGTTTATTAATTTATGTTTCCATTTTCATTTGTAGGTTCCAATACGAAGTATTCTATCTATTAATCAAAATAAGTATATAAAAAATTAATATAAAACAAATCCATAATGATATATATTCCATAGGACTTATACATATTTTATAATAAAGAATTGAAATAATCATGTCAACATCAGTAATTAAAGCAACTACATTGGGCGGAGGAGGAACAGTATCAGAAGC
>Ga0315277_10009925_pt1 | contig 12124 bp, 9 predicted proteins | sample YL17G05_15_MG_FD_203695 | JGI IMG/M metagenome (GOLD analysis project Ga0315277, IMG submission 203695) | Sediment microbial communities from Yellowstone Lake, YNP, Wyoming, USA - YL17G05_15 | ecosystem: Environmental > Aquatic > Freshwater > Lake > Sediment | place: USA: Wyoming | collected... | reverse complement strand
CGTTCCTCCGCCAGCTCCTTCAGCAACGGCAGCGCTTCGGCGGGCCGCCGCGAGTCCAGGTACACCCGCGCCAGGTTGTATTTCGTCTCCCGATTGGCCAGCGCCACCGCCCGGCTCTGGTCCTCCGAGGGCGGCTCCATGTAGCCCAGCGCCACGAACTGCTCGATCACCGCCCGGGCCGCCTCCGGGTCCATCCGCATCTCCGCCGGATGCGTGCCGCACTCGCCCGCCTCTTGCTCCCAGCTCGGGATGCGCTCGATCTGGGGAGGCTCCTCGAAGGCCTGCACCAGCACCTTGCCGTCCATGTCCTGGCCCACCGGCAGGCCGAACAAGGTGAGGATGGTCGGGGTCATGTCCAGCAGGGTGGCGCCGTAGATGCGCTCATCGCGCTGGAGGTGCGGGCCCTTCAGACACAAGATGCCGTGCGGGCGGTGCCACACCGCCGGCCCCGCCGGCTCCCGCGGCATCCCCCGCGGCCGCAGATGGTCGCTGTGGAAACCGTGATCGGAAACCAGAATCACCGTGGCTTCCGGCCCCGCCAGCGCCACCAGCGTCTCCAGCAGCATGTCGTGGAACCGGTAGGCCCCCGTCACCACGTCCTTGTATAGCTCGAAGAGATCCTCCGGTACGCCCTCCATGCGCGGCGGATGAAACTGCATGAAGGAGTGCGAGAAGTGGTCGATGCCGTCGTAGAAAACCGCCAGGAAATCCCACTGCTGATTCTGAAGGATCCAGGTGGCGGCGTTGTGGACCGAGCAGTTCTCCGCCAGCAGCTTGGCCACCACCGCCAGGCGCCGGTCTTTCTCCTGATCCACCTTGGCGGCCAGAGGCACAAACGGGAGCAGTTCCTCGCCGGTGATCTCCGCCGGGCTGATCCGCAGCTCCGCCAGCGTCTCGGCCAGCTCCGCCGGATGGATGGTTCCGGGCGGCAGCGGCCGAGGCTGATCAGGCGGCGCCGTCACCTGCGTGTACAGCGGTGAGATGCACACCCCGTTGATCGGTTCCGCCGGATGCCCTGCGAACCAGCCCAACACGTGCGTGCGGAATCCGCGCTGCGTGAGGATATTCCAGACCGCCTTCACCTTCCGCGAGGTGCTCGTGATCGGGCGCAGCCCGCCGCTGTGCGGGTCCGGTTCGACGAAGTTCAGGATGCCGTGCTTGTCAGCCCGCTTGCCCGTGGCGATCGAGTTCCACAGCAGCGGCGACAGGATCGGTTGCAGGGTCCCCACATTGCCCATCACCCCTTCGTTAACCAGCCTCGCCAGGGCCGGCATCAGGCCCTGGTCCATCAGGGGATTGATCAACTTCCAGTCGGCCCCGTCGAAGCCGATGAGCAGGACTTTTTTGGCGAGTGGTTCACCCATGCCGCCGTAGGATAAGATTCCCCTCTTGTCCCAGGCAAGTCAGGAGACTTACTCTACTCGTGCTTCTGCTTCCGGCGCCGCCACAGCGCCAGGCCCAGTATGCCCCCCGCCAGCAGGCCCAGCGTCGAAGGCTCGGGGACGCCGCCCGCGACGATGTCGCCCGCATGGATGTCAGCGCCGACGACGTTATTGTAGGCGTACCCGGTCACGTTCGCTTCGTAGTAATCCTGTGAGTTCACGTTCACTGTCAGCCGCGCCCAGCCGTAGTGGGTGTTGCCGCCGATCTGGAACCGCAGCCCCAGGTAGCGATCGGTGACGTTGTTCCAGTAACCGTATTGCCAGCCCCAGCTCGTCCGGGATCCCATTCTGACGTTGCCGGCCAGCCAGCTCGAAACCTGGGGGCCGATCCGCACGCTTTGCTGAAGCGCGTCGGCTTTTCCATACGACGCGTAAGCAGCCACCCCACCGCCCGCGCCAAGCGGGCTGACCCGCAGCGCGCCCCAGTTGTACTGGTAGCCGTAGGACGTCATAAAGCTGCCGCGCGTCACATTGAACCGGAACTCGGCAGCACCGGCGTTGTCGATGTTTAAGTCGTACGGGTTGTTCTGGCTCAACTTGATCCACACGTCCGTCGCCGTATAGATCACCCCGGCTTGCGCCGCGGGCGCCGCCAGCAATCCCGCTCCGGCCACCAGCGCGTATTTCAACAACCGCTTCTCCAGCGCCTCAGGCACTGGCTCCTGCGTTCTCCTAAGGTATCTCGGGTCGGTCATGGTCTTACTAGGGAGAATAACACCACACCAGCGGCGCGTCAAGGATTTTATGAACCGAAACCCGTTTTCAGCGGTACCAGTACTCCCAGCGCTTTTCTCGCAGCGCATCCTGCCTCTCTCGCCCCGGCCCGGCGCCAGCAGGACATGACGGCCGTCTTGCCCCAGGCACGTCCGGAGACTTACCCCACTCGGCCGGTCGCCGCTCAAGGAACAGTTTCGGGCGCCAGGCGGAGGCCGTAGCGATCCCAGGCGCTGACCGTTTCGGCCTGAAAGCGTCGGGCGAGCTTCTCAGTGTCCCGGTTGTCGGGCGGTATCTCGAACCGCACCCGGCGGGCCCCGGCCTGCCAGACGTCTTCCGTGGCGGTACCCATCATCAGGGGGTTCACCCAGCCGCCTCGGAGTTCCGGTGTGACCACGCGCGCGTGGACGGTCGCAAGCAGGCCCTCGACTCCCACCAGCAGAATACCCACGACCCGGTCGTCCATCATCAGCACCGGCGAGGAGGCGATCTTCTCCTGGAACTCGGGATGGCGGAGCAGGGCCGGCTCGGCCTCCGGGTTGTGGACGATGTACTCGGCGTACAGCCTGGCCACCTGGTCCTGGGGCGCTTCCGAGAACCGGATGAGCCGCGCGTTGGCCGGCACCTTGCCGCCGGCGATCAGGCGGTCGCGCAACCCCAACAGGTAGTCCCGCATGGCGAGCACGTCGGCCTCGACCGTGGTCAGGCGGCCGAGGAACCGGAAGCCCTGCGCGGCCAGGAAGGGAGCGGCATCGGGTTCGGTGAGCCCGTCGGCCCGGCTGAACACCGCCGCCATCTTTCGCCGGACGGCCTCGTCGATGATGTGCTGAAGCAATCGCGAGCCGATGCCTAGACGCCGGTGTGTCCGCACCACCCGCACCCGAACCCCCATGAAGACCCTCTCGCGCGGCTGGAACGAGGCCGCGCCGACGATCCACGGGGCCGCCTCCTGGACCGCCACCAGCCAGTCGGGCCGCGTCATCGGGCGCACGGCGCTCTCCGGCAGGAGCATGCGGCAGGCGGGGCCCTCGACGTCGCGCGGCCGCCGGATCGTGATTTCCGAGATACCGGTGCTCGCCATAGCAGTCTACTTCAGCGTCCGGGTGAAGAACTCCTCCATTTTCTTCAGGGCCTCCTCGTACCAGAGGATGCCCTGGAAGAAGCCGTGATCGGCGCCCCGGACCGTGTACAACTCCGCCCTCACCCCGGCCTGCTTCAGCTTGTTCAGCATGGCCACCGACTGCTGGTACGGCACCGTCCGGTCTTCGGTTCCGTGCGCCAAAAGAAACGGCGCCGCGCCCGGGCTCACGTGGGTGATCGGGGAGGCCTCCGCGTAAAGCCTCGGGTTCGCCGAACGGCTCACGCCCAGAAACGCAGAAACCGGGTCCCAGCGTAACTTGGCCGCGGCAGCCTTGTTGGCCAGTTCCACCAGATCCAGCGCCGGATTGAACACCGCCACCGCCTGCACCCGGCTCGACTGCTCCGAATGGCCCCCATTCCCTTCCAGTGCCTTGATCTGATGGGTTGTGCCCAGCAAGGCTGCCAGGTGACCTCCTGTCGAGCCGCCCGCTGCGCCGATCCGGTTTGGGTTCACGCGGTACTGGGCGGCATTGGCGCGCAGCCACCTCACCGCCGCCTTGGCGTCATGGACGGCGGCCGGGTACCTGGCCTCCCCCGACAGCCGGTACTCGATGCAAGCTCCCACGAAGCCCTTGGTGGCCATGTGGATGGCTTGTCGCCGGAAGGCCAAAGGGTTGCCCTCGCTCCATCCACCTCCATGGATGTAGACCACCGCCGGGAACGGACCAGCACCGGCCTTGGGTAAGTACAGGTCCAACCGCAGCCGGCGCTCGCCGTAAGTGGCGTACACCAATCCGGTCTTCACTTCGACCGTGTCAGGGATCTGAACCACGCGCGTCTTGCGCACCGGCGGGGCTTTTCGCACCTGCGCCTGTTGCCCCGCGGCACCCGTCGCCACCGTCAGCGCCAATACCATTGCTCGACGCCACATGCTTCGTCTCCTTATCTTCCGCGGCGGCTATCCTGCCCGGCGGGCGCCCGGCACACGCCTCAGCCCGCTTGCTTCTCAATGTACCCTGGCAAGGCGGCCGACGACAAGATCCAGCTCAAGACCACAGCCGTTTCGGAAGTCCGGCGAGGCAGCGATCTGCGCGTCACAAACGGTATGAGCTTGCGGGGGCGGATGGCCTGCGCCGCTTTGGGGCTAACTGCTGTCGATCGGGCCGGCATGGAGCCCTACGAAATTCAGGCTGCCCGCCGCTCGTAGCGGTGGTGAAGACCGCCAACTTGCGGTATGGCAACGACGGGTGCGAGTTCCAGCGGGTGCACGGGAGGGCCAGGTTTTCCAATTGGCGAAGGATGTGCAACTCCCATCTTCTCAAACACTTTGGCATTTACGAGAGGCACAGTCAGGACTGGCCCGCAGACCCCGCCGAGGCTGAAGCCGAAAAAAGCCAACCTCTCCCGGCTCCGAGGTTTTTGCCTTTTGTCTCGAAAATCCATTGCTCCGCGCCCTCTGCGAGAACTCCGTGGGGCGGCGCCCCTGCGCCGGGGGTGCCCCCTGGGCCCGCCCCCCGGCCGGCATTTTCATGCCCTTGGGCGGCCATCCGGCCATGAGGGTTTGCCTTTTGATTTTCTTTATTTCGCCTGGCCCTACCGCCCCAGCAACCGCGGCAGCGTGGTCGTCACAGCCGGCAGGTAGGTGATCAGCAGCACGCCCACCAGCAGAACCAGCAGCATCGGAAACGCGGCGCGATAGACCTCCGAAAGGGGCTTGTGAAACCGGTATGAGGCGAGAAACAGGTTCATGCCCACCGGCGGCGTCAGGTAGCCCAACTCCAGGTTCGCCAGGAAGACGATGCCCAAATGCACCGGGTCGATGCCGAAGGCCTCGCCCATCGGCACGATCAGCGGCACCACCACCACGATGGCCGAGAAGATGTCCATCAGGCAGCCGACAATCAGCAGAAATCCGTTGAGCAGCAGCAGGAAGACCCAGGGCGATTTGATCGAGCTGGTCACCCACTCCAGCGCGCGGGTGGCGATCTGCGCGTCGATCAGATAGTTGGTAAACCCCAGCGCCACGCCCAGGATCAGCAGAACGCCGCCCACCACCAGCCCGCATTCCGTCATCACGCGCAGAACATCTTTGCCGATCTTCAGATCGCGGTAGACAAACGTCTCGACAATGAAGGCATACAGGGCCGTCATGGCCGCAGCTTCCACCGGGGTCGCAATCCCGCCGAACAGGCCCGCCAGCGCCACCACCGGCAGCAGCAGTTCCCACTTAGCGGTCCAGATGGCGCGGGCCGCCGCTTTCGCATCGAACGCCCGCCTGGCGCCCTCGACCCTGGGACCTTGCCGGACCCCCCACACGGCCGTGATAGCCACCAGAAGAATCCCCGGGAGGATCCCGCCCAGGAACATCTGCTCGATGGTGATCTTGGCGATGATGGCGTACAGGATCAAGGGCAGGCAGGGAGGGAACAGCAGGCCCAGCGAGCCCGCGCCGGTCAGCAATCCCAGCGCCGCCTTTTCCGAGTAGCGCGCCGCCAGCAGGATCGGCATGAGCAGGCCGCCCAGCGCCAGAATCGTCACGCCCGAGGCCCCGGTGAAGGTCGTGAAGAAGGCGCACACCAGCACCGTCACGATGGCCGGGCCGCCGCGAAACTGGCCCACCAGGGCCTGGAACACGCCAATCAGCCGCGTCGAAGCGCCCCCTTCGGCCAGGAAGTAGCCCGCCAGCGTGAACAGCGGAATGGTCGGCAGCGAAGGGTTCGTGACCAGCCGGTAGTGGTCCAGCGAAATCGAGGCCACCGGCTGCCCTCCGCCCCAGAACAGGATCAGCGCGGCCCCGCCCAGGGTGGTGAACACCGGGGCGCCGAAGATGGTGGCCACCAGCAGCGCCAGCAAGGCGGGGAGCACGAGCTTCTCAGCAGGGAAAGGCGTCCAGGCCAACAGGCAAACCACCAGGGCCGCGACTAGCGCAGCCAGCGCGCGCCCTCGCCAGCTTGGCGAAGCGTGCCACAGCAGCCGGAGAGACACCGCCGCAAAGCCCAGCGGCAGCGCCAACTGGATGACCCAGATCGGAATCCCGTAGGCCAGGATGTTGCCCCCGGTCCTCTCCGCGGTCACGAATTGCACGCTGGCCATGCACAGCCAGGCGGTGATGGCCGAGCCGAACCCGTTGCCGAAGACCTTGCCGAAAGATTGCAGCCTCCCGGGCGGCAGCATCTCCCCGGTCGAGAGCGCCAGCAGACGGTTCTCGCGGGCCGCAATGGCCCCTCCCACCATTCCCACCACCAGCGTCAGGTGCTGGACCAGGGCGTTCACGCCCGAGATGCCGATGCCCAGGGTGGCGCGCAGGAAGCTCTCGGACAGGGGCAGCAGCGCCATGGCCCCCAGCGCCAGCGAGACCCCCACATTCTCAGCCCGCCAGAGAATGAACCGCTTCGAGGGGACCTCCGTCTGCTGGGTCACCGCTTGCGGTACTCCCTCAGCAGGCGCTGCACTTCATCGAACATGTCAGCGGGAACCATGTTGCCCCGGATCTTCGGGTAGACCGATTCGGCAATCTGCCGCCACTCGGCCTCCACCTGCGGGTTCACGGGCTGCACCTTGAGCCCCTTCTTCTTCTTCATGGTCTCGACGGACTGCTCGCCTTCCGCCCGGCCCGTGGCCTTCATCTGCTCACCGGCAGCGCGGGCGGACTTCAGAAGCACTTCGCGCGTGGCCGCGGGGATGGTGTCCCAGGTTTTCTTGGCGATCACGGTGGCGCCCACCAACGGCGCCCAGTTCAGCTCGAGCATGTTGCGGGCCGGTGGGCAGATCTGGCCCGCCAGGGCATAGAAGGGGGTCACCGGGACGGCGTTGATCAGGCCGGTTTGCAGGCTGGGGAGAATGTCGCCGGTCACCAGCGGCACGGGCTGGTAGCCCAAGGCCTTCATCAGGTCCACCTGGTAGTTGTCACCGGACCAGACAAAGATTTTGAACTTCTTGAAATCGGCAGGGTGCAGGCCTGGTTCCTTCAAGAAAAAGCGGACCCACCCCGCGTCGCCCCAGAACAGCACCACGTAATCTTTCTTGAGAAGACGCGCCTCGAGGTCCGGTTGCAGCTTCTCGCGGACGTAGTCCACCTCCTCCAGCGTCCGGAACATCATGGGCATGTATTGCAGGGCGGTCACCGAGCGGTCGATCTCCGACAGACCCACCACGCTCATGACCCCGGCGTGGAGCTGGCCCACCCCGATGCGGCGCACGATGTCCGCCTCGTCGCCCATCTGCGAGCCGGTGTAGATGGTGAGCGTGACGCCGGACTTCCTCCATTCCTCCGCCAGCCCCTTCAGAATCTGGTGGTAGGAGGTGCCCGTCGGCAACACCGTGCCCAGTTTCACCAGCGTGGGTTTGTTCTGAGCAGCCGCCAGCGAGCAAAGCGCCGAGACGCACAAGAACCGGCAGATGATTGCTTTTAGTGTTCTAGACATTCTCATTCTAAGAATAGCTGATCGATGCGCCCCAGCAGCCAGCGCGCCCGCCGCTGCATCACCAGGTTGGAAAGCCGCCAGGCCGGTTTGGCGTCCACGTCGATCTCGAGCGCGCGGCGGAGCAGCGACTGAAACTCCTTCTTGTCCTGCTTGCTGACCGACACCGTCTCGGCCAGAGAGACCAGCGGCGCGGCCTGCTTGCCCCCCGCCAGTTCCATGGCCCGCTGGAAGTGTTTTCGCGACCTCGCGCTGGCATCCCCCGTGCCGCCTTGACGGCTGGGCTCGTAGGTGATGAGGAAACTGTGGATGGCGCCGTTGTCGAAGCTCTCATCGAGTTCCAGTGCGCGGTCGATCAAGGCCTCGACGATGGGCTGGTCGGCGATCAGGTCGGGGTTGTCTTTGGAAAGTGAGATGGCCGCTCCCCAGGAGGCGGCAGTCCAGTACAGCAGCGGCACATCGGCTTTGGAGGCCGCACGCACAGCCGCCTTGGCATCCTCGCGCAGAGCTTTTTCGAAGCCCGGACGCTTGACCTCCAGTCCGCGCAGAGCGTAGTTGCGGGCACGCAGGAAAAGCTTGCGCGCCCGGGTGCGCAGCGCGGTGGCTTTGGCCAGGTCCTGCTCCTCGACCTCGTCGGCCTCCTGCTGGGTGAAAGCGTAGGCGTACTGGGTGAAGCCGCTGGAGGCCGCAAACAGCAGGCCCCGGTGGCGCGGGCTCTCCGCCAGCAGGCTCTCGATCAGCTTGAGGCTGAACGGCAGCGCGCTCTCGACCAGGTCCGGATCCTCATCCGAGGCAAACGTGGTTCCGCTGCTCGCCAGCGAGTCCCCCAGCTTGTTGATGGCGAACTTCTTGATCGAGCAGCCGGTGCTGACCAGTCCGGCCAACCCTGCGATTGCCAGCATCCTGCGCATAAACTGCCAATTATCGACCAGCCGGCACACGCCAGTAAAGCCGGGTAAGCCCCTGGCTGGCCAGGCGGACCGCCTCGCGCTGATCGGCATACTCCTTGCGGACGCGCTCATAGATCTTGCGCGCCTCCGGATTTCCGAGCTTTTCGTAGCACTGGCCGATCTGCAAAAGCGGTTTTCATTTCACGCGATGATACTCCTCCGGCTCCGTGAACGCCTCCTGGATCTCGGCATGTTTCAGAACGTAGTCCTGCAACTCCAGGGTCGAGCCCGTCAGCACAACCGCGTCACTTAGCATCTGGCCGATCCTGGTCTTCTTGGACGTCACCAGAGCTTTCAAGTAGTCTTCTTCCAAGGCCGCGACCTGGAGACGGTCTCCATCGAGACGAACTCGGAAGAAGGTGTGCGTCGGCACCCAGTGCGAGGCGAAGAAGCTGTTCTTGAGGGCCAGTTCCTCCTTGGGCGTCAGGTCCAGGAAAAGGTAAGCCCCCAGTCGCACCAGGTGCAGCTTGAACCAGTGAGGTTCCTCATCGGCCGTGCACAGTGCGTCATAGCTCTTCTCTCCGGAGCGTTTCACAACCCAGGTCACCTTCTCTTCCTTGTCCGCCCAGGTTCCCGTCAGGCGCGGCTCGAAAACCAGGTCCTGCTCAGTGAACAGCGGCTGCAAGGACGGCGGCGAGCACCCCGCCAGCCACAGCAGCATTCCCGCCAGCAGCAACATCTTTGCGTTTCGCATCGTTTCCTCCCAACCCCAGCTTAGCGCCCAAGTACAGGCGTTTGATACGGACTCTGTCACGGTTCTGTCAGCCATCGAAGCGATACCCCACCCCGCGCACGCTCACCAGATAGCACGTCCGGGCCGGCTCGCTCTCGATCTTTCTGCGCAGGCTGACGATCTGGTTGTCCACCACGCGGTCGGTCACAAACGTTCCCGGGCCCCAGACCTCGTCCAGCAACTGCTCGCGGGTGAGGACACGTCCGCGGCTGCGAATGAACGCCGTCACAAGCTTGAACTCAAGCGAAGTGACCTCGACGGGTTTACCGGCGCGGCGCAGCTCGCGGCGGGAGAAATCCACTCCCACCTCTCCGAAGCGGTAGATCTCGGGCGTGTCCCCGGAGGCGCGTCGCAGCAGGGCCTTGACGCGGGCGCGCAGTTCGCGCGAACTGAACGGGCCGGGTCTCCAGGTCGCGGTCCTGCTCCAGAATCCGCCAGCTCAGCCAGCCCTGCGCACCGGCCAGGGCAAGCGTGATGCCCAGGAACAGCGCCGTCACGTGGCGCAGCGCGCGAAACCATTGGTGGACCGGCATCCCCAGTCAATGATAGACGCCCATGTCAGGCCTCGAACTAGCCGTCTGATTAACCCGAAGCCACGACAAGAGGGTCAAGTTTTGAATTCACCGCAGAGATGCAGAGGACCGAGAGATCACGCAGAGATGAATTGAATGGGTTTTCTCTGCGCTTTCTCCGCGGCCTCTGCGTCTCTGCGGTACAGACTCTGGCCGGTTTGAGGCCGAAGGCCTCGCTGGATTCTGAGCTGCATTTGGCGGCATGTTTCGGGTCCGGCCAGCGCTGGAACAGCCCAAAGTCCACAGATGGAGTTTAGACTGTACTCCATCTGGTTGGCCACCTGACGCCCCGGTCCCAACAGTGCTATACAAAGAGCAGCAGGCTGCCAAACAGCTTGTTACACAACTCCATCGAGCGTCTCCCTGCGTTCTCTTGGGGTCGAAAACAAGATCATCGGACAGACGCCCCGGTGGAGCCAAAATTTCAAGTATCTTTGGCTAGAATCCAGGTAAGGAGGAGACGCATGAACCAAACCGGAGTGGTCTTCATCGGGATCAAAGGACGCGTGCTGGCGATCGACCGCGCGACCGGCCAGGAAGTGTGGCGAACGCCCTTGAAAGGCGGCGATTTTGTGAATGTGGTGATCGAAGATGGCGAGCTTTACGCTGCCACCAAGGGCGAGCTGTTCCGGCTCGACCCGGCCACCGGGGCGATCCTCTGGCAGAACGGCCTTCAAGGCCTGGGGCGGGACCTCATCACCATCGCCTCGTCCGGGGCCAGGGGAGCCGCGGTTATCCGCGAGAAGCGGCGCCGCGATGAAGCCGCGACCGCGATAGGAGCAGCAGCCGCCGCCGGCGCGTAGCACAGACATTCCTGTCTGCGTTGAATCGCTTGGGGCGGGTGACCGGATTCGAACCGGGAGGGGGAACGAATCACCTGCGAGTTGCTTCGCACAGTGAGGTTCTGCCGCTCGACATGGGACGTGCAGATCCACTTCCGACCCGGGTTGCCCAGGATGGGTCTTGGGACGGCCTCGATAACGTCGGGCGGCGAGTGCCCGGCCTCGCCTTCCCGGTCAGCCGCGTACACCTTGACGAGCACCCCGCAGTCCACCCGATCTGAGAGCACATCCCCAAGATCCGCGGCCCGATTGGCCCCGCGCGCGGGCGCTTCTACGGTTTTTGCAACGGAACCTGAATGACCCCCTTGTCCCCGCTCCGCCTACTCGAACAGATCACGGAGCGCGAGGCCGAAAAACAACGCGCCGCGCCCTTCGCTCGGCCGCCGGTCCCGATTCAGCAAGTAGCCGAGAGTGAAGCTCACCGACTTCACAAGCGTCAGCCGCAAACCCCCTCCCACCCCGTAGCGGACACCCCCCGAGGTCCCCGGCTGGCACTCGCCGATCCTCGCCACGTCGAAGGCAAACACCGGACTCACCGAGTAGATGTTCAGGTCGTACAGGATGGAGTCGATCACCCGCCGGATCGGCTTCGTCTCGTTCTCGGCCTGCGCCTCGTACTTCTTGAAGTCGACCGTGTCAAAGTGGCCCTTCACCTTCTCCACCTGCTGCCGCAGTTCTCCTCCCCGCGCCGCAATCTCGGCGTTGCCCAGCGGTCCATTCAAGTCCTGAAGGCAGGCTTTCAGAGCCTTGGCCATCTCCCGGCCCGGGTCCACCATCGAATTCACCAGACTTAAGAGTTCCGCCGACTTCTTCGTCTTGAAATCGCGCAACGCGACTTTGGCCACCGCCACGCGCCCCCGGCACATCTTGTGCTGCGCCTGCAAGTTCCCGGGTACTTGCACGGAGTTTACTGCCCCTTCGAATCCCACCAGCCGGTCCCACAACCCAGGCAATCCTTGTGTCGCCTGCTTGAACTCCTGGTCTTTTGAAATTCGGTCCGCGGCCAGCAGACCCGGAATCACGCTGAGTTCCATGTCGAGGGCATCTTTGAAATCCTGCTCCGCTGTAACTTCCCGCGGCACCAGCGGACGCCGCCACACCGCCACCGCGCCGGTCAGGTTGTACGCGAAGAACTCCTCGGCTCCCACCCCCTGCCCGGCGCGACTGAACCGGTTCGCTGGAAAGCTCCGCAAGACGGGATTCGAGCGGATCCGCCACGAATCTCCCGCGATGAAAGCCTGCTCCAAGTTCCCGCCGAAAAACCTCTGCGGCAACGGAATTTTACCCGGCGTCTGGATGGCCCCCGCGGTGAACCTCGATTCCAGCTCAATCTCGCGATGGTCCCCCGCCAGCACCGAGAACGAGTATCC
>Ga0315277_10009924_pt1 | contig 12124 bp, 5 predicted proteins | sample YL17G05_15_MG_FD_203695 | JGI IMG/M metagenome (GOLD analysis project Ga0315277, IMG submission 203695) | Sediment microbial communities from Yellowstone Lake, YNP, Wyoming, USA - YL17G05_15 | ecosystem: Environmental > Aquatic > Freshwater > Lake > Sediment | place: USA: Wyoming | collected... | reverse complement strand
ATGTCTGAAGTCTATGTCCGAGGAGTCTAGGTCTGGAGCTTCCTTCGGGAACACGAGGCTCGTGACTACTTGGTTTACGAACTCGCCTCGTGTCGCTGCATACTCGGAGTCGTTGAACACGTCGCCTAGAGATACTCTGATCTGGCTTATGGCCGTAGCCATAGCCTTGATCGACCTAGCGTAGTTGGGACCGTCGACAGTCGATTTCCAGTATGAGCTGAGGAGTGATAGGAGAATGGCGAAGTTTCTCTCGACTTCATCCTGAAGGCTCGACAGATAAGCCTCGCCGCTCTCGTAAGCGTTCGTATTGAGCTTTACGATGGCCATTAATCAGCCATAATTCGTGAGGAACGAAGAGATCTTGCCACGGCGAGAGCCAGTTTGAATCTTTTACGATACTCGGGATCTTCCCAAAGCTTGTTAATCTTCTCGCTCATTTTCATCCTGTAGTTCGTGTCACCACAAAGCTTTCTGGAAGCGGCACTCTTTTTGGCGATCTCAGAAGGGTTCGAAAATCGCTTTTTTTGAGCAGCACTAAGCTTCGACCGATCGGGGTTACTATTTTGCTTCCTGAAACCGGCAAGCATGCGCTCGCGGTACTCAGGGTCTCCCATACGATTGAGCTGAGCCTCGCTAAGCTCCTTTCGCTTACGGGGGTCGATAAATCTTTCCCTCTGGATGAGGCTCATTTTAGAGCGCATCTCAGGGTCGCTGAACAATTTCTTCGAAGCAGCCGAAGACTTAGCAAGCTCCTCCGGCTTCTGAAACCGCTTCTTCTGAGATTCACTCAACTTTACTCGCATCTCGGAATTATTCCATAGTTTCAGCGAGGCCGCTTTCGATTTCTCACGTTCAAGAGGGTTGCTGAATCGTCGCTTCTGGCCGGCGCTCAGTTTGTCACGAAACTCCGGTGTGTTGACCGGATACGGTATACTTGATCCACCAGGCTTCAGATTAAACCCATTTTCTGGATTTGTCGTGTCGAATTCCGCGATCTTCTCAACTTCGAGAACGTTGGCCTCTTCAAGAGTATTGCAAATACCGAGGACCTCATGAGAGAACGCTTCTTTCCCATATTTGCGGATGGCGTTCGGGAAGTGCCAACGCCCATCCTTCGAAGACTTTGAGTTGTAGACATGCCGATTCCATCGCTGGAGCATCGTATGTTTTGTCAGTCCAATGTACCTACGACCTGACTCGACATGCGTGTGACAATAGACTGTCCATTTCATGCTAAATAAATAGCATTAAAGAACGAAATGTGATTGTGAGGTCTCCGGGCGTGAGATACTCAACCTGCGAAGTATATACATCCTTTGACCCAACGTCGCCACTGACCACATATGAAACCGAGAATGCGTGGTCAGATGGGACGTCTGGAGGCATCTGACCGAAGTCGAGGGATACGAACACTCTATCAGCAGTCCGACGTAGTCTCTCAGTGGCGACGTCATCAGGCGTCACGAAGAGTGGCACGAGAGTGGCGTCGTCCGAATAACCTTCAATAACAGCGCCGTTTTTCCCGACTATCCAAGAACGGTTCAGACCCTGGCCGACATCTTTTAGAGATGAAGCCATCTCCATGACGAGCTCATCCTTGAAGACACCGTGATGGACATTTGAAGCTGCTCCTCCGTCGATAGTGGAAAACTGGAGCTTCTGAGTCAGAACATATACGGCGTTCACGCCTGCGGATAGAGAAGGAATAAATTCATACTCACTCGCTAGCGGGTCTCGGACTCTAAGAGATCCGTCCTGAAGTGTCATCTTGGCGAATGGCTGAACTATATAGTCGACCCCGTTCGTGTCGTCTATCGAAGCAGACACGTCCGACTGATGCAGAGATTCGCCGACGGACCGAGATTCGACCATGACCGAGTAATTGGTCCTGATGTCCCCATCGACGGTCGACTGGCTCACATTCGGCTTGAGTTGAACCGTGGACTCTATCGACATTGGGTTCTCGACAGCCTGTTTCACAACAACATCCGCGGTCAGGTGCTTCGCACTCGAGACCTTCGCCTGGACCCTTTGAACAACATCGTTGACGACGTAAGTGACGACGAAGTTCTCGTCGTGTTCATAATCAACTGACACGACCGATCCGTTAGTTATATTGGAGAAAGTGGTTCGAACTATGCTAAGTGGAGTTGTTTGCGTCCCGGCAACTATCAAATAGTCCGGGTTTGGGTCCGCAGGACCGTTGTAGAGAATCGTCCTGTCGGCCGAGTAAACGGCAAGTGTAAAGACGTTGATCCCGACGGACTTCAACGGCTCTTCGATCTGACCTATAAGGACATGAGATTCGCTGTTTACCTGGACCGGTATTCCAGATGGGACATTCTCGACCTGATTTATTTCCACGTAGTCTTTGGCGATCGTGCTCTCACCCTCGATAAGGGGGTCCTGAACTTTGAAGAGCGTGAACCCGTTGAATGGATCAAGAGCTCTACTAGACTCTCCAACTACGGAAGAAATAGACCTGACAGGTTGAATCCCAGCATAGAACCTGTTGTTGCTCCTGAACCTATAGTCTCCTTCGACGAAGTCATCCAGGAGAGTCGGAGGCTGCGGGATGAGTGTATTCAGCTTGATCGTTCTGTAATCAACAAGCTGGACTCCAGTCAGATCATAAGGTGTTGTGGGAAGGTTTGAACTATTCTTCAACCCGAGATTCTGACTCGGATTGAACAGCATTTCCTGTATCGGATTGGATTGCGTAAGTCTCGAATCTCGTGCCCTGAAAATGAGATTCAAGGGGTCAATAACGTCAAAGCGAACGTTCTTAGCAACACTGAACTGGAACGCGAACGTCTGCTGAACAGTTCTCTCGATGGTGCCCTTGACGTAGATGTCGACCTTCCCGCCGATATGCTTCTTCCGGACCGGGTCGTAGTCCCTCATCATATACGGATCGCCGGACCTGACAACCCTGAAGTCTAGGACTCCTGGGATAGAAGAAGTTATCTTCTCATATCCACCAGCAGTTCCGGTATCGAGTCCGACTAGGGCTCTGGTCGCGTCCTCAGCCAGGTCCAGATTTCCTTCTACGTCGAAGCCTCCTTCTCCGGCTACCTCGTTCGTAGTCGAAAAACCGCTCGCACCGGAAACGACCGTGTCGAGCGTTCCAGCTGGAACGTTTCCGGCTGCTCCCGGCGTGTCGGCCACCATCTGGACGCGAATTTCCCACCGTCTCCGGATGGGGCTGTAAAACCTCTGAGCATCAAGGAATGGTATGACGGCCAGACCCTTCGCTATGAACCTCGGAGACGAAGTATTGGAGCTTGAGCTCACGACGGCGTTCTGGGCGACGTATATGTCTTTCGTCGGCTTTGTCGTTGTGTAGAAAGTCTGAGTTATCGTCGCGAACTGGCGACCTCTCCTCGCAATTCCGAAATTCTTCGCGAGGGAATCAAACGCAGAGTTAATGAGCGTCTGGACGGCGACATCATCAGATATCGATAGAGCCGTCTTCAGGTTCTGCTTATACTGAGATTTAGAAACAGGAATGCTGACGCCGGTCAAAGATGGATCGTCGATAGCGAGAAGAGCAGGAAAAGACTTAGCCCTGTGGATGAAGTCCATCAGGAAATAGGCCTTCTGAATCTCGTTGGAGAACGGTTCGACGTGGATCTCTCGGATCGTGGATCCCGGGATGAGCGAAAGAGTCGGCTCGGACGACTGGACTATTTTTATGTAATCCTGCGCAACAGCAGCCTGATCCCTTATTCTGATTCCTCGGATATTGCTGTCGAGCGGAAGCTGAGTTCCGGCCATCTCGACTGAATGACGGCTTTCTTGAAGAACGTTTGTGGCTTTGTCGTAGTATACGGCTGTAACGATATAGAAAAGAGGGTCCGTATTGGCGAGAGCTGAGAACGTGTCGTTGTTGAGTATCCCCGATGGTATATCAGCGTTCCTATCGTGACGGAAGCGAAACCGGTGAGCAGAATCGATCCTCGAGAACGTGAGGCTTAGCCTATAATTCGGAGACGTTAGGAGCGTGAAATCGTTCCTCGTCTTTCTCTCGAGCTCTTGACCGGTGACAACGTCTACAGTCGAAACGACTACAGATAGGTTTTTATCAATTACGTCGCCCCCACCAGCCAATTCAGACTGGCTCCAGTTATACTGAACGTTCCTGACGTCCGATTCTGACTCGTCGGTGAACGTCGGATTGGAGGATGAAATCATTTCAGCGTTAACTCTAAGATATCCAGAGTCGGATCCTCCCGGCCCAGTCGAAGCGTAGACGTGAAATCCAGTGGCTGTATTCACGAAAACGTCAGACCATTCTATTTCTATCGAAGTAGCCCTCCTGAGAATCTGTATCCCAGTCGGAGGAGCCAAGACCTGGCCGAGATCAACGTCGGTCACGACTGTGACGACTATGGACGATTCTGGGCTAACAGATCCAGAAATGTCTATCGCACGGACCTTGATGGTATTGGTCCCACGGTCGAGGTGAAGACCTCCAGGTATGCTGGACCTATTCGGAATAGTGAAATTCGGAAGGTCCAGCCCGATCATGGTCGGGTCAGATGTGAACCCAGCTCCATTTATATCGACCTGCAAGTCGATAGTGTTCGCATCCACGGATCCCGTGAAGAACAACGACGTTGAGTTCGTGGTAACCGCGAGGAAAGTCGTGGTACCCGAGCCATCGGGGTAGTTTAGCTTGGGTGCCGTCGCCATTATTGAATACTCTCGCGATAAATATCTCATCCCTTGATCTTGAACCCAGACCCGACGCTCTTTAGCATTCCGGAGGGGTCACTCGTCAACTGGAAAGGATCAGGGGCGTCCACTATACGCGTCAGCGGAATGTACTGCCTGGATCTATTCCTGACGGTCATGTTGACAACTATCGTCGTCGGATCGTCGACAGGTGAAGCAGCAGTGAGTCCTTCGAGTGAATAAGGGAATTCTGCGTCGGTCACATCTTGTTGTGGGAACGACCTCGCCTGCTGTTGTTTGATGTTCTGGTATGTGGCGAACGCCTGAGACACGTCCAGAGAAACGAGGCCGGCCGCCGGTCCGAGGCCAGTTTCAGCTTTACCACCGATCCTGTCGGAGAGTCCAGATCCCATCCATTTCCACTTCCAGTGGGATCCTATCCTGGTGAACATGAACTTATCGATCTCCTGAGCAAGAAGATCGGTCGCTTGGACAGTCTCATAGCTCTGCTTGGAAACCGTGTAGTCGTACTCGAGCCTAGTGCCACCACATCTATTGCAGAGCTGAGCGACAGTCTGGAAGACAACAGTAATAACTGGCGAGTCATTCGGAATTGGCTCGTTAAATAGGACAATGAACTGATCGTAGAAGGCCGCAGGGTTTACGGTTATCTTCCAGCCTGGAAAAACCTTTATGCCGGAACCAACTCTCCCAGGCGTGATGCCGAGCTGCTGCATGGCACCAAGGATACGTGAGGTCGAAATTAGCGATTCGGCCTTGTCGGTCCACCTTGGGTCTGGGAACGAGAAAGCCGCTCCGTTAACAGGGACATGAGTTCGTGCAACAACCCTCTTGTTCACGACGTCGAAGTCCAGTTCCGGGACGGCGTCAGACAAGGTCCTAGCGATGTCAGATGCTCTAACAGATGATCCAGGGGGTAGCTGGACGACTCGAGGAGCATCATGTCCGACCTTCACCGTCAGAAGGTCGCTCTTTCCGGATTGAAGCCTATACGGCTCCGGTTTTGAGAATACGACCTGAGCCCTGGTATATAGACCGGACTTCGGAACATTCTGCCCGTCTATCTGAACTGTGGCGCTATCATTCGATGGGGTCTTCGAAAGGTCGAAGAAAGTCGAATCGTTCGAGTTAAGGAAGACCCTTTCAGGGCCTATCCTGTGGCTACATACTTTTTCAGTTGCAAAGTCGTAGCTCATTTAATATTTCCCTTGGATGGAGCTTCAACCCATTCTCCAGGGACGGTTGGGTCAACCTTCTGCCCTATTGTGAGTCCAAATAGGTCTTCTTCGTCTTCCAGGACTGTCTGTCTACCGGGAGCGAACATCAGAACTCTCACATTAACGAGCAGAGAACTAAGAGATTTGTTGTCGTCAGTTAGCATAGTGACCAGTTGCAAGATCTCTTCTTGGATCTGATCAGAATAGTCGAGAGCCTTCTTGATTTTGAACTCCAGGCTTTCTCTTTTTCTCTTGATGACCTCGAGCTGCCAGTTTTTTATCTTGCTGACCTGAACTCCGGTATCGCGATCGAACCTCTGTCCGCTTCTCTCCCTTCGACCATTCGAGAACATGGTCGAATACCCAGCATCAGGGTCGTCGCTGGCGTTCGTGAGTGGAGTCCCACGGAGCTTAAAGACAGGAATATCCCTCGTCTTCAACAACATCTCGCGTTCTGGAAAACCGCCGAGTATCTTGTAGGCAAGCATGAGCTTCGCAGCGTACGAGTTACTAGGGGCAACAGAGAAAGCGATAGGATGACTTGAAGTAGGCAGCAAAGTTTGATTACCCACGATTTTGTCATTTACGTCAAAGTCAATGACACCAGCTTGTGCGACGTTGACTTCCTGACCGTAGTCAGTCGTAAATATACCTATCCTGAGCACCTCGGCCTTTAGCCATAGGATGCGCGCAACAAGGTCTTGTTCCTGGAGCTTCGAGAAGTTCCGAAAGGACTCAAACTGACCCGTCGAAAAAGTTCCATAAAAGTTAAACGCGATGACGAGCCTCCCTTCGGTGAGTACAAATTCCTGACCCAAGATGTTTGCTAAAATTGACGGTACTGAATCCGAAATCCGATTTTTTCGTTTCAAATAAGCGTTCCTCATTTCCGCCTTTGCACATTCCTTGCAAACGACCCGAACAAAGTCCGAATCCGGGCTTTTTCTTCTCGTCCGATAGTCTCCGGCGAAAAGAAGACCGTGAACCTTGCACGTGGGGGTCGCGACGGCATTACTATTGGCGGCCTTTAGCTTCGCCATGTACTCGGGGGAGCGAGGCTTGCTGTTAGAATCAGCGATCTTCCGGATAACTTCCGGAGATCTGGTCCTGTTCGCAGAGCTGATCTTGGCCCTGGTCTCCGAGGAGACGGGCCGGCCGGCAAAGAATGCACGCATTCTCTTCCCATGCTCGGGGTCGCACACGAAGCCCCTGGCCTTCACCTTCATGATGGCCGACCTCTTTGCCTTTGACTCCGGAGTATTTAGGCCGGCCTTGGATGCGGCAAGGTTGTTCGCTCGGCTGACCGGATTAGCCCATCGGGCCTTGGCTGCAGCAATGCCCTTCTTGCGGAACTCAGGATCGTCCCAAGGATTTCTCCTGAACTTGATTTCTCCGTGAGCGCCGCCCTTCGCGAGATTGAACCCCTTCAAAGGGTCCCGAGTCTCGAGGAGCTCAATCCAGCATTCCTCAGCTAGGTTCGCGACCTCGAGCGACTGGCAAACCTCGAGAATCTCGTGCGAGAACGCGTTCTTCCCATACTTACGGACGGCATTCGCGAGATGAGATCGTCCGCATTTCAAGGACTTCGCTTGACAGACATGCTGATCCCATCTCTGTCGCCAGGTCTTCTTCGTAAGCCCGACATAGCGGCGTCCGGATTCAACATGAGTATGGCAGTAAATCGTCCATTTCATTCGACGATACTTCCATGAAAGCCCTAGAGATCAATGCCCAACACAAACGCCAGGGCTTTGATCGCTTTGATCGAACCTTCGCCAGGCCCTCCAACGGTCAGAACAACTCCCGAGTGGAGCCCGAACGGGCTGTTCCCTGGCTTTTCTTCCGAGGTCTGGAGAGCCTCGACCATCGAATCGACACCACCATTCGTGCTCTTGTATCCGAGAACTGATACTCTCACGCTGATGCTGAGAAGATCAATCATCGCAAGAATCTGCTCGAGGATCATCTCGAGTTGTTTAATCTTCTGAATAATGGTCTCGATGATCGCTATTATCTCCTTCAAGGCACTTTCAAGCGCCTTAAGGAGAGCCAAGATGAACTGCTCGATGTCGAAGATGAATGGTATGAACGCCGGGAACAAATCACCGAGCGTCACAGAATACCACCGTAGGTATCCAGTCGAAATCCCAAGGCTGGCTAGAGCCGTACCGATAAAGGATGCGAGTGCAAGCCTTTCATCGATGTCGATTTGAATGAAGTCTCCCTTCGCCTTAAAAGGCTTCAGTGGATATGGACCATCCAAAGTGTCCATACCGTCGTGATAAGCTCCTTCAAGCTCGAGGAAGCTGTTTACTGTGGCGAGTGCTGCTGGCGGAAACCCTCCGGATTGGTCTCCCCTATTAGACGGAGGGAACTTCCACGACAGATTGTTCAAAGCCTGAGTGTCAGTGTTTTTGGCAGGTGGCTTAGTGACTTTTCTCACGGTGTTTTCGACACCAGATGACCACTGCTTATCAAGCAGAGCAGTCATTCTGACGTTTGAGTACATGATTCCAGCCACCTGATTCACGATCCGACGAATTGCGGCTTTGACGAAGAATGACTCTCTAACCTCGTTCGATCCTCCGAGCGCGGCCTTATATGGCCCAATGACGCCTCCGATCATGCCGAGGGATCCCCATCCAGTCTTCTGTTCCTTAATGCTCGTCGAGTCTTTACCATTGGCAGGGGGAAACTCGAAGTTCAGAAGGACGCCAGCCATGACAGCATCGAACAGGTTGTTATATAGATTAAACCCGCTCGCAGGTTTTCTCGGAACAACTCCACGCACGATGGATGAAGCTCTACCCATGGCTACGTCTTTACCGTAGTCAATCGAGAACTTCATATTGTTATTCTTTACGAGCGGGGACCCATCCTGCGTGAAGTCACCTACTGAAGATGCTTGGAGCCACAGCGCAGGGTTCCCAAAGTAAGCTCGCACTCGATAGTAGTAAACCTTCCCCTCCTCCAACTCCGGGCTAGTATCGACGAATCTATATGTTCCGGACAGAGCACCTCTAGCTATGGCTGAAGTTGGAACAGCAACTCTGTTCGAGAAGAAACGATAGGTCGTAACTTCATCAGGCTCCTTCAGTGCATACTTCGAAACTGGCTTCTGAAGGTTGAACCTCTTTAGTGGCCCCTCCAGAATTTTTCCTACCGTCATGGAGTTGAGCTGGAGTTCAACTACTTCACCGCTTGGTGACTCACTGCGCTCAATTACAAAGTTCGGGAATCTGAATGAGTTGTAAAAAGATACGATCGAGTTGATGAAACCCGGTGCATTCGCCGCACCAGGGGCCATCGGCATCGTCCATTCGAGTGATAGTGATTTCTCAAAGTCGGCCTCGAACAAATCCGAAAACTTCTCGAGAGCTGCTCCAACCTGAGACAGTGCATCATCGGCTTTAAGGACCGGACGCACCTTGAGGCCCACAGGAGCCGGCAATGTTGGGATTCCTGCTGGCGTCCTCAGAAATCTTAGCAGTGCAAAGATCTGCGACATTAGGTCGCCGGGGGAATCCGCCCCAACGTAGAACACGACCATGGCGACGGACGATCCAGCCGGATACGTCGGCCTGAATATATCAGACGTGTCGTTAAACTTGTAAGTAAGTTTCTGCTCGAACGATGGATATGCGCCGGAGACGGAGGCGAGAATCGCGCTCACGTCCTGCCTAGCCCAGTCCGGCTGGACCACGAGAATTCCGAAACCAGTCGCTCTGAGCTGGTTTATGATGGTGCGAATAGCAGCAAGTAGAAGCGCTATGAGCGCCCGGAGAGGGTTCAGAAAGTCAAGCGCGAATGCTTTGATGAGTGCGAGCAGCTTCTCGAGGACAGCCTCGATAGTATGCAGGACCTTCAGAACGGTCTTAATCGGAGGCTTCAGCTTCTCAAACGGAGAGAAGTTGAAACTGACGGTCTTCCAGGTAACGGTTACGTCACTCGCCATTGTTCATCTCGAGTACGGACCCATCTTACGCCTAAGATCGTTCATTTGGGCTTTATGACCATCTATCGTCTTTTCGAGGGCCGTCTTCATGAGTTCAAGGCCGGGCCTCAAATTATTGAGGCTCAGATCCTTGTCATGCATCCATTTGATCCTAGGCTTCACAGAGCCGACAGAGCCAGCACTTTCTGCTGGTCCTGAACCAGCTTCACCGACGCTTCCGCCCTGGACGCTTCCGCCCTCGTCGCTTTGATCAGGAATCCGTCCTTCCTGTCCGTCCTCTGCTGGATCCATATGAACCTCTTTCCGTAAAGGGAGTCGCCAGTCTTCAGGACCTTCTGGGCCTTGTCTACCAGGTCGCCAAGGTCAGTAATTCTCTGAGTCACCTCATCCAGTCTGGCTTGAGCTCCGGACTGACTAACCGACGCCTTCCATGTCACCGTATCATTATAGAAGATAACTGCCTTCCTATACGCCTCTACTGCGAACTTCGGCCCTGAGTCGCTCAGAAATGAGTATAGGCTGAAAAGATAGTAGTTAGTCGGTCCGGCCACGGGAAAGCCCTGGAACGGAAAATCGGTTGACATAGTCAGGGTCGTGGCCGTTGATGAAGCTACCTTATATAGACCTGAGTTCGACCCGGATTGGACGAAGACGTACGACGCGACGGGCTGAGGGAACGAAGCCAGTGAGTCCGTCAGAGTTATCCCGGAAGCAATGCCGGTTCCGGATATAACGGCCTTCCCGAGGTTGAAGATTATGTCCGATATTGCCGATATCTCCGAGTTGATCTTTCCTATGAGAGCCGGCGCGACGGGAGCAGTAGCGACGTTATCATTCAGAACGTCAGTAAGCTCGTCCAATATCGCTACATACCCACCGCCGAGCGCAGCGGTTTTCTCTATGCTATACTCTGTGGCTGATGACGAAGTGAATGGAGCCGAAACAATGAACAGAGCCGGTGATGTAACGGTAAGAACGGTCCTTTCCTGACCATTATTCGGACCTCCGATAAATTTGACGAGGTCTCCGGCTACGACTGGTGGTAGAAGAGCTCCTGTGACACTCACAAGGTCAGCGAGGACAGCACCCTGTCCGAAGCTCGTAGAGTTGGACAGAAGGTCGAACTCATCCTGCAGGATGTTCAGCTCTGATCTCCTGTGAAGAGGCGGTATGGACACGAGGCCGTCATCCTGAAGCTCGGATCCATCAAGTGCCGGTACCTTCTTTGGACCTGTCCCGAGGCTCTGGTAGGTGACTGTAGTGCTAATTATCGCCGGACCAAAGACGGGTCTTTGGAAGTTCGCAGCGATGAGAGTTGCGTCGGACATATTTCCGAGGTTCCCGCTGTTCACATCAAACGCGATGTCTGTGTTCGGTATGTAGATCTTATTGCTCGAGATCGAGGTATCAGTCACGTTTGTGACAACACTCCCCCGATTCAAAGTCACAGACGGAGCTACATGAAGATAATACGGCCCACTCCCGGTGATGGCTGATATTGTTGTGCTTCCAGCCGGAGAGCCATCTTCCTTGTAAACGTTCAGTTTTTGTCCTGACGTGAAGGCCGGAAGTTTATTTCCTGAGTTTCCGTTCTCTTGAATCTCAAGTTGAGATCCGGAAAGAATGCTGACGAACCCGCTAATGGACGGAGCGGTCGTTATCGTAGCTACTCCGGTTATGTTTGTGATCCCGAGATTCCCGATAAGACTCCCGGCATCTGCAACGCCAGTTTTATCGTTTATTCCAGCATTCACCCTTGAAACGGTCGGGAATATTCGGGATAGTGAGTTCGATTGCCACATCCGAGCATAGACCGGAGTAGCAGTAAAAGTGAGCGGAATGACGCTTGTAATCTGGATGTTATCATATATCTTCACGCGATCGTCGATGTCGTTCGTGACATCAGAGTAATTCGCCCTGGGCGGGTTGTTAAAGTTTCCGTCATATCGGAAGAGACCAGATGTTCCACCGACAACTCTCCCATCCATGTTCGAGAGAACGACTTCGTACAGGTTCACCAAGTCGTTGTAAAACTTCAGAAGAACCATGTCGACGTAGTCAAGGTTGTGATACCTCTGTTCGTCGAAAAATAGACTCGGGACTCCAAAGTCTTTGTTCTTGAGCGTGGCTGCCCCAGATGTGACTGGACCGGATGGAACTTGTCCGGATCCTTGTTGAATCGCCTCCGAGACTTCCGGTATGTAGGTTTCTACAGTTTCTACTCTGTAGAAGAACGAATCTGGTGAGTACATAT